>Ga0265298_10000619_pt1 | contig 52418 bp, 36 predicted proteins | sample AusTroGonzalo_MG_3_FD_193486 | JGI IMG/M metagenome (GOLD analysis project Ga0265298, IMG submission 193486) | Bovine rumen microbial communities from tropical cattle in Woodstock, Queensland, Australia - Gonzalo_01 | ecosystem: Host-associated > Mammals > Digestive system > Stomach > Rumen ...
AAATATTTGCCGAAGCTCGCTTCAGGCGAATGGATCGGCGCTTTCGGTCTCACCGAGCCTAACGCCGGCACCGACGCCGCCATGCAGCAGACAATGGCTGTCGACGCAGGCGACAAATATATCCTCAACGGAACAAAGATCTTCATCACCAACGCAGCTTACGCCGACGTGTTCATCGTCATGGCAATGACCGACAAGAGCAAAGGCACCAAGGGCATCTCAGCATTCATCGTTGAGAAAGGCTTCAAGGGCTTCAGCATCGGCAAGAAAGAGTTGAAGATGGGTATCCGCGGCTCAGCGACATGCGAGCTTATCTTCGAAAACTGCGAAGTGCCGAAGGAAAACCTCCTCGGACCTCTCGGAAAAGGCTTCAACATCGCTATGAAGACCCTCGACGGCGGCCGTATAGGTATCGCATCACAGGCTCTCGGCATCGCACAAGGCGCAATGGATGAGACAGTGAAATACACCAAGGAACGCAAGCAGTTTGGTAAGTCAATCGCACAGTTCCAGAACACACAGTTCCAGATGGCCGACCTCAAGACAAAGGTCGAGGCAGCCCGTTTGCTCGTCAGAAGCGCTGCATGGAAGAAAGACAAAGGCCTTCCATATTCAGCCGACGCAGCTATGGCGAAACTCTTCGCAGCCGAGACAGCAATGGAAGTGACTACAAAGGCAGTCCAGTTCCACGGCGGCTATGGCTACACACGTGAATATCCGGTCGAACGCATGATGCGCGACGCCAAGATTACCGAGATCTACGAAGGTACATCAGAGGTTCAGAGAATGGTTATCGCTGGTCATTTATTTAAATAGGAGGGAAGATTATGAATATTATAGTTTGTATTAAGCAAGTACCTGATACTACCGAAATCAAAATCGATCCGGTAAAGAACACCCTTATCCGTGAAGGCGTTCCGAGCATCATGAACCCGGACGACAAGGGCGGTCTCGAACTCGCTCTCCGTATGAAAGACAAATACGGCGCTAACGTAACAGTTATCACAATGGGACCTCCGCAAGCCGACCTCATCCTGAGAGAAGCTTTCGCTATGGGCGTTGACAGAGCTATCTTGTTGAGCGACAGAAAGTTCGCTGGCGCAGATACTCTCGCAACATCATACGCATTGGCAGGCGCCATCAAGACTTTGGACTATGACGTGATAATCGCTGGCCGTCAGGCTATCGACGGTGACACAGCACAGGTCGGTCCTGAAATGGCAGAGCACCTCGGATTACCACAGGTTTCATACGTCATCGACGCAGAACGCGAAAAGAACGGCAACTTCATCGTGAAGAAAGAGAACGAAGACAGCGTCCAGACTCTCGAAGTCGAAGGAAAATGTGTCCTCACAGTGTTGGCATCGGCATTCGAGGCACGTTACATGACAGTGGCGGGCATCGTCGACGCTTACAGCAAGGAAGTTGAAGTTTGGGGCGCCGACAAACTCGATGTCGACGAGAACAAACTCGGTCTGAAAGGCTCACCAACCAAGGTATGGCAGTCATTCCCGAAACAGCTCAAGGCTCCGGGCGAGGTGTTCGAAGTCAGCGAAGAAGAAGCTGTGGAAATCATCGTTAAGAAACTCAAAGAAAAACATTTAATCTAAAAGTAAAGCCATGGATATCAAAGATTACAAAAACGTTTATGTGTTCGCAGAACAGCGCGGAGGTATGATTCAATCCGTAGCTTACGAACTTTTAGGTAAGGCTCGCGACTTGGCCGACGCTCTCGGCGAGAAAGTCGTGGCAATGTTACTCGGTCATAATGTCAAAGACCAGGCTCAGAGCCTCATCGAGATGGGTGCTGACGAAGTGCTCGTCGCCGACTGCCCGGAGCTCAAGGATTATTTGACAGAGCAGTACTCACAGGTTGTGTATCAGATGATCACAGCTGGCTGCCCAAGCATCGTGCTTTACGGCGCTACCACTATCGGCCGTGACCTCGCACCACGTATCGCTTCACGTTTGAAGACCGGTCTGACAGCAGACTGCACCAAGCTTGAAATCGGTATCGTCGAGGAGACAGGCGAGAAGCAGTTCCGTTCGACACGTCCAGCTTTCGGCGGCAACCTGATGGCTACCATCCTTTGCCCTAACACACGTCCACAGATGTCGACAGTGCGTCCTGGCGTGATGCAGAAACGCGTCCGCGAGGCTGGCAGAAAAGGCACCATCACCATGTTTGCTCCTAAGTTCGACACAAGCAAGTTCAAAGTGAAAGTCATCGAGACCAAGATGAACTGCAAGTGCGCTGACGACATCGCCGATGCCAAGATTTTGGTGTCAGGTGGCCGTGGCGTCCACGACAAGGAAGGCTTCAACAAGCTTCAGGCTTTGGCCGACGTGCTCGGCGGCATGGTGTCGTCATCACGCGCCATGGTCGACGCAGGCATCATGGATCACTGCTTCCAGGTGGGCCAGACCGGTAAGACCGTCCGTCCAGCCCTTTACATGGCATGCGGTATCTCAGGCGCCATCCAGCACCTCGCAGGTATGGAGGAGTCAGACTTCATCATCGCCATCAACAAGGACAAATATGCTCCTATCTTCTCAGCCGCTGACCTCGGCATCGTAGGCGACCTCCACAAGATCGTCCCGATGTTGACAGAGAGACTGAAGAAAGAGATTGAGAAATAATGTAGAGGCGTTTACTGAAAAACATCTCAAAAAAATTCCCGGGAGAAGCGATTCTTTCGGGAATTTTTGTTTCAAAAATTATTTTTCACCAAATTCTTTGTAATATCAAAAAAAATTGTATTTTTGCAGCGGGTAAGTCTTATACGACCAGCTCCTGTCAAACTCCCCCAGGGTCGGAAGGCAGCAAGGGTAGATGGTTGAGCGGTGCGATATAAGTAGCTTACCCTTTTTTGTCTGTAATGATAATCGAACCGACATATACAGGCCGCCAGTATTGGCTCACAACAGTCATCTCGGGATTGTTGTTAAGCGTCTTATTATCACTCGTTTATATTATTTTTTACGAACGCCTGTATGTCGAATCGTCATACCTTTTCTCAATAATATACCTCATCCCGTTCGTCTGGCTCAGCATCACACTGGCTTTCTTCAAAAACAAATTCGTGTGGAGCAGTTTCTCCTACGGAAAGGCTTTTCTGATGAGTGTTTTGAGCGGAATTATCGCCTCAATTCTGTTCTCTGGCGTAATTTTTCTGCTTTATTCATCATTGGGGATGGAAAGCAGGATGGGACTTTACGAGAACGGCTGCATGATGCGTGAACTTTTCTCGCCACTGGCAACAGCCGTATCAATGTTGATAATAAATGTCATTTTATCAATAATTTATTCATTAATTATTGCTATCTTTGCACGTAAAAAAGTTTGAAATGGATATATCTGTCGTCATACCTTTGCTCAATGAAGAGGAGTCGCTGCCTGAACTCGAGGCCTGGATCCGCCGCGTAATGGAGGAAAACAATTATTCTTACGAGATAGTGTTTGTCGACGACGGCAGCACCGACGGCTCATGGCACTGCATCCAACAGCTGAAAGCTAACAACCCCAATATCAAAGGAATACGCTTCCGCCGCAACTACGGCAAGTCTGCCGCCCTCAACGAAGGCTTCAAGATAGTGCAAGGCGACGTGGTCATCACCATGGATGCCGACCTTCAGGACAGCCCTGACGAGATTCCTGAGCTCTACAACATGATCGAAAAAGACGGCTACGACCTCGTAAGTGGCTGGAAGAAAAAACGTTACGACTCCACAATGTCGAAAAACATTCCTTCGAAGTTCTACAACTGGTCGACACGCCGCATGACAGGTATCAAACTGCATGACTTCAACTGTGGACTCAAGGCTTACCGCAACGAAGTCGTAAAAAGCATTGAGATATACGGCGAGATGCACCGTTATATCCCGGTCATCGCCAAAGCTGCCGGCTTCACACATATAGGGGAGAAGGTGGTGCACCATCAGAAACGCAAATACGGCGAGTCGAAGTTCGGTATGAGCCGTTTTGTGCGCGGCTACCTCGACCTGCTCACCATCTCGTTCATCTCTAAGTTCGGAAAACGCCCTATGCACCTCTTCGGAGGCCTCGGCTCACTGATGTTCCTTGCCGGCTTCATCATCGGCATCATATTGGTGGTCAAGAAGTTCGCATTCCACGCCTACGGAATGACCAGCCGTCCGCTGTTCTATTTCGCACTTGTATGCATCATCGTCGGCGTACAATTCTTCCTCACCGGATTCCTCGCGGAACTGGTGCAATCAACGTCGTCAAAATCAAAGGTTTACGGTATCTCTGAAAAATTATAAGGTTAAAAGTTAAAAGAGTAAAGTTAAAAGAGCTGAAGAGCTCTTATATCTTTTAACTTTTAACTTTAATCTTTTAACTAATATCTGTCGTAAGGGTCGTCATACGGCTCGTCGAAGCCTTCCTCGTCGAAATATTCGTCCTCTTCCTCGCCGAAAATGTCCTCTTCATCGTCGGCAAACATGTTTTCGCCCTCTTCCCAGTCGAAGTCTTCCTCCAACTTGCTCTCGTCAAACTCGTCGATGTCGTTCATGTCGTGCATAAACTCGGCAAGTTCCTCGTCACTCATCTCATCAAGATTGGCGGTCAACAGCTTGTTGTCGCGCGAAGTGGAACGCAACTCTTTCAACACCTCAGGAGAGATATAGAATTCGTCAATGTTGTCCTGGCAATATTTTATGTATTTCGGGTCTTTCTCGAAGACTTCAGCCAAAGTCTCACCCTCATATTTTCCAAAAGTGAAGATCGAATCAACGTCGTAAAACTGCATAATCCTAATTTTTAAATTATCATTGCAAAAATAACAATAATTTCAACTAATGGCAACTTTTTTTTCTTTATTTTTTGAAAATAAAATAAACGGCAAGCACCAAAAATCCGAAGCCTACCAGATGATTCCAGTGAAACTCGCCCATTTTGAACACTTTGATGCTGATGAACATGAAAACGATGAGGCTGACAACCTCCTGAATCACCTTTAACTCAACCAAGCTAAACGGTCCTCCGTGGACTTCCGAACCGATTCTGTTAGCAGGAACCATTGCCGAATATTCAAGCAACGCCACGCACCAACTAGCTAAAATAATGAGAATCAATGGCCAATCCTTGATAATACCCATATCCGACAATTTCAAATTGCCGTACCATGCAAATGTCATAAAGATGTTCGAAACAATCAAAAGCAATACTGTATAAACGCCTCTCATATTTTTAAAATTTGCTGCAAAAATACGATTTTTTTATTTAATGCCATTTACAGAAATACGAATTTTTAATGTCATTTGCAGAAATACGACCTACCACAGGGTACTGTGAGTATTTCGAGAATGACATTAAAAATGTATTCTCATTTATTTTTTTATTATCTTTGCAAAAAATATTTTAGATATGATTTCGATTGAAAAAATCATAAAAGATTCTATTGATGTCAAACAGTTGATTCTCAACGATAAAGCTCTTATCAAACGAATCAACGATGCCGCCATGATGTGTGTCGAAAGCCTTAAAAACGGCGGAAAGATCCATTTCTGCGGCAATGGAGGCAGCGCTGCCGATGCGCAACACCTTGCGGCTGAGCTCAGCGGACGTTTCTACTACGACCGTCCACCGCTCAATGCCGAGGCTTTGCATGTGAATACGAGCTATCTTACCGCTGTGGCTAACGACTATTCCTACGACATGATCTATGCCCGTATGCTTCAGGCTTCAGCCAAAAAAGGCGACGTGCTCATCGGGATAAGCACCTCTGGCAACTCTGCTAACATATTGAAAGCCATTGATGTAGCAAAAGAGATTGGCGTGAAAACCATCGGAATGACAGGGGAGAAGGGCGGCAATATGGCCGACTGCTGCGACATATTATTAAATGTGCCTTCCACTTGCACACCGCGCATACAAGAGTCGCACATCATGATTGGCCATATCATATGCGAAATCATCGAAGCAACAATATTCCCACGCTGATCATGGACTGGAACCGCATAATCGACAAATCATGGACCCTGTTCCTCGACCGCGACGGTGTCATCAACACCCGCCTCGTGGATGATTATGTCAAGAATATCAATGAGTTCCAGTTTATCCCTGGCGTGTTGGAGGCATTCAAGATATTTGCACAGAAATTCGGTCGCGTCATCATCGTGAGCAACCAGCAAGGTGTTGGCAAAGGCCTCATGACCATGTCCGATGTTGAACGTGTTCACGGCTACATGCTGCAAGAAATCGCAAATCAAAAGGGGAGGGTCGACAAGATTTACGTGTGCCCACAACTCAAATCCGACCCCGACAACTACCGCAAGCCTAGTCCCCGAATGGCCTATATGGCTCAGCACGACTTCCCCGAAATCGACCTCGAGAAGTCAATCATGGTGGGAGACATGAACTCCGACCTTGAGTTCGGCAAAAACTGCGGCATGTACACGGTTTTGGTCGGCAACGAGCCCGTAAAAATCAAGCCGGATGCAAAATACGACAGACTTTTCGACTTTGCAAAAATATTAAAGTAATACTTTAAATAATATATTTTAAAATATTTATATTCAATATTTTATGTCAGCGTTGATACTAACTGTTTTCATTGTTTACACAGTACTGATTCTGATTATCGCGCACTTCACGTCGCGGAAGTCAGACAACGCTACTTTTTTCACAGGCAACCGCAAATCACCATGGTTTGTGGTGGCTTATGGCATGATCGGGGCATCGCTTTCGGGTGTCACTTTCATGTCGGTGCCTGGCGATGTTTACACCAACCAGTTCACGTATTTCGGCATTGTGCTCGGCTATATCATCGGTTACGCGGTGATTGCGCTGTTTTTGCTGCCTTTGTATTATAAACTCAACCTCACATCGATATATACGTATCTCAACATGCGCATAGGAAAACACTCCGAGAAGACCGGCGCGGCGTTTTTCATCTTGTCGCGGCTACTGGGCTCGGCACTACGTATGTATCTGGTTGTCTTTGTGTTATACGAGTTTGTGTTCAAAGCTTGGGGCGTTCCTTTCTGGGTCCCAGCCGTCATTTTCATCGTTTTGATATTGATCTATACCTTTAAAGGTGGCATAAAAACGGTGGTCTGGACCGACACTTTACAGACCACATTCCTGCTTTTGGCGGCTATAATCACAGTTGTCTGCATCTTAAAAGAGCTCAACATCTCGATTCCCGACCTGCTGAAAGCCTCGTCTGAACAAGGCTATACAAAACTCTTCGAAACCGACCCAAACCACAGTAAATTCTGGCTGAAACAGATAATAAGCGGCGCTTTCATCACCATCGTAATGACTGGCCTCGACCAGGATATGATGCAGAAAAACATGACCTGCAAGAGTCTACGCGACGCCCAGAAAAACGTGATGACTTCGAGCATTCTGTTCATCTTTGTTAACATGATCTTCCTATGTCTCGGTGCCTCGCTGATCTATTACGCCCAGCAAACTGGTTTCCAGCTGCCGACAAACGACAGTGGAGTAGTGGTCAATGATAAAATATTCCCATCTATCGCATTCAGTTTCAGTAAGTTAACGAGCATTGTATTCGTGATAGGCCTTGTGGCTGCAGGCTATTCATCGGCCGATGGCACCCTGACAGCCCTAACTACCACGTTCTGCTATAATTTTCTCGATTTCGGCAACCGCAACGACATGTCGGAAGAGGCAAAAGCGAAGAAAAGAAAACATATCCACATCATCTTTGCGGCACTTTATCTGTTGGTAATCATAGCATTCCGGCCGTTCCACACCGAATCATTGATCAATAAGGTATTCGCAATCGCAGGCTATACCTACGGCCCGTTATTGGGACTTTATTCATTCGGACTTTTCGTGAAAAACCGCAAGCCCATCGACAAAATAGTGCCTTACATCGCTATAGCGTCGCCGATAGTCAGTTATATCTTGAATCTGTATTCAAAACAGCTGTTCAATGGTTATCAATTTGGTTTTGAGATATTGATAATCAATGGGTTAATCACTTTTATAGCTTTGATGGTATTTTCAAAACATGATATAAAAACATCTGAAATATGAAAAAATTCTTTTTAATCATCGCATTATTTGCATCATTAACCCTTGATGCACAATATGTTACAACATCGGCAAAAAACGCCCAGTCACAAAATGATGGCATTTTTTATTATCTGCCACGCAATGTGATAAAGCTCGAACTCACAGTCGAAGAGACGAATTATTACATCGGACCATACGCTGAATTTGCATCCAATTTATTGGGAACAACCGATTATATCAAGGAAAATAAGACCGAAATCAATGTAAAAGGCATTGATATTCAAGTGGGTAGCGAAATTGACCCCAACGCGTTGTTTTTCATTGAGTTTGATGAAAAGAGCAAAGAGTTTGTGCCGAATTTCATTATCGATCAAGATGGAATAATCTGTGCTGTCGGTTACGACAATCTTCCTGCAGGAATTTCGTTGAGAAACACATTTGATTACAATGAAATGGAATACAAGGAGTCAACAGCGGTTTCTTTTATCGAAATCCTCGATATTCCTGAAGAAGAGGATGATGACGACGAGGAAGAGGGTGGAGGCAAAAAGGCTCCGAAAAGGATGACCAAAGAAGAAAAGGCGAAGGTGGCAATTGAAACCATCGACAAGATTAGGACCGCTTGCTTTGACCTTGTTTCGGGCGTACAGGAAGTGAATTTCGGCAACACCATTACATATATGGTTGACAATATGGAAGCTCTTGAAAATGAATATATTAGCTTGTTTAAAGGCAAAACCATAAAGAGCACAAACAAGGTTTGTTATTATGTAATACCTGATAAGAGCCAGGCCAACGGCAATGTTTGGGTTGGCAAACTCGACGGTGGCGAGACTATAAAGATGCAGTTCGACACCAAAAACACATCGGCCAACATCAATGCGATGGATAGCGATATCTTGAATTCAGGACAACCCAACAAGATTTTCTATCGAATACCTGCACTAACCAACGTAAAAGTCACATTGGGCAACGATGTCATTACTACAAAGACGTTGACTGTCAGTCAGTTTGGAGAGTTGAGATTGGTTTCAACCAAAAACAACAAGATACTGTTCAACCCGAACACCGGTCAGGTTACAACAGTATCTAAATAGTTGATTTACAAATTCTTAGAACGGCAAATCGTCGCCATTGTCTGACGCGAAATATTCGTCATTCATCGGTGGCATTGGTGGCAACGGCTGTTGCTGCATCGGATTCTGCTGCTGTGGCATTTGTCCTGCAGGCTGCTGTGCTACAGGCTGGTCGAGGTCAAGGCGGAAGGCCGTGACATCGGTGTACCATTTGCCGTTGAATTCGCGTGATTCGATACGAATCTGCGCCTTGATGGTCTGTCCGACAAAGAAGCTGTTTGCGTCGTTTACGCGGTCGCCCCAGCACATCAAACAAACTTTTTTAGGAAACTGTTCGAGTGTTTCGATAATCAATTCCTGTTTTTTCCACGGTCCGCGCGGTGAGTTTCCCTCAATCAAAGTACCTAACTGTACAACTTTTCCAATTATTTCCATATATATTTCAAATTATTTTCTAACTGCAAAGGTAACACATTTTTTGCAATGATTTTCAAATTTAACAATTTTTAACATAAAGTTCAAAATTCTGCATAAAATCTAAAAACATACTTATTTTTGCAAAACCACTTTTGAAAAATAATATACATTATGTTAAATAGTGTCTTTGAAAAAAGTGGAGGAAATATCTCCTCCACAATTGTGGTTATTCACCAAGAGCTGCTGCTTTGTCGGTCATTTTGAGACGTGTGTAGATGCCTCTAAGAGCGAGTTTCACTGCTGGATCGTCCGGAAGAAGCTCATAGGTCTTCTCAACGTATGGCAATGCTCTCTCATCGTATGTCTTAGCTTCAGCGGCCATGGCGTCGGTAGCTTCAAGATATTTGTTGAAGTTTGCATATTCGCTTGGGTCTTTGTCGTTAGCTGCCTGGTAGATTTCTGAAGCCTTGTCGATCAACAAAGCGCCTGCATTGTAATATGCGTCGGCGTATGCTTCGTTTTCTGCGATTGCCAGATTATAATATTCAAGAGCTTTCTCCACGTCATAAAGCTTCGATTCTCGGTTGCCGTAGATTGTTCCGAGGATGAAATAATAAGCCGGCTGCTCTGTGTTCTTCTGAGCCATCTCGAGGATCTGGTCGATGATTTCGTCCTCTCTGTGCAGTGTCAGATAAGTGTTGATCATCTCGTTCATGACGTTCTCATCCTCTGGATATTTGGCTCTTGCAATCATGATGGTCTCAAGCATCTTGTCATTGTCGCCTGCTCCGCGGTATGCTGCTGCAAGGTTCTGGTAAACTGAAGCCTCGTCAACGCCGCTTTCGAGCAATTTGTTGAACATGACAACACTCTCGTCGTATTTCTCGACTTTCATTGCGCTGAGTGCTGCGCTGAGCAATGCGCTGGTGTCGTTTCCGCCAAGATTTGCTGATGCTTCGTATGATTTCTTGAAGTTGATGTAAGCGTTTTCGTAATCGCCTTCGTTGTAGCTGTTGGCACCAAGGTCATAGTAACGAAGTCCGATGTTGATAGCATACTGCTGCAACTCGCTTGCATTTCTCTTAAAGTAATCATTATCAACGGTTTTGATCTTGTCCAATGCTTCTAATGTCTTTTCGCAAGCTTCTGGATCGATGTCGTTGAACTCAGGATATGCACTGATTTTGTAGTAAATAACTGAATAATAGTGCCATGTCTTACCCTGATTCATGGTTGATTCATTTACTGATGCTGCGTCGATAGCAGTCTTGGCCTTCTGAAGCATAAGCTTTGCATTCTGCATCTGTTTGGCTGCCTTATCATCTTTTTTCTGTGATTTATATACCTCAGCCTGGTCGATGTACTGCTGAGCTGCTTTCTGATCGTTGAAAGCGTTCTGTACCTGTACGTTTTGAGCAAAAGCGAATTGGCCAGCAAGTGCCAATGCTAATACTAACAATAATTTCTTCATTTTATTCAATTTTTAATGTTAAACTTCTTGTTTGTTGTCATCGTTAATAACGTTGTCGTTACCTTCATTATTGTCTGAGTTGTCGATATTCTCATCGTTTTCGGCATTTTCGTCGTATTCTTCCTCTTCTTCGATGTCCTCGGCCTTGACCTTTGTCACTGCTGCGATCTCGTCGTTGTCGCGGAGGTTGATGAGGCGCACGCCTTGGGTTGCACGACCCATAACTCTCAGAGTATCAACGGCTATACGGATGAGGATACCCGACTTGTTGATGATCATGAGGTCATCGCCGTCGACCACGTCTTTGATAGCGACCAGCTGTCCGGTCTTATCTGTTATGTTCATGGTCTTGACGCCCTTGCCGCCACGGTTGGTGATGCGGTATTCCTCGAGGTCGGAACGTTTTCCGTAACCCTTTTCGGAAACCACGAGCACGTTGGTCTGCGGGTCGTCGATGCAAATCATGCCGACAACTTCGTCGTTATCGTCATCCACTGTGATGGCGCGGACACCTGATGCTGTTCTGCCCATCGGACGCACTGTCGACTCTGGGAATCGGATGGCCCTACCCGACTTCAACGCGATCAAGATCTCGCTGTTGCCGCTGGTCATCTTGGCTTCGAGCAGCTCGTCGCCTTCGCGGATGCCTAGTGCGATGATACCTGTGGCACGTGGACGTGAATAAGCCTCGAGAGTGGTCTTCTTGATTATACCCTTCTTTGTGATGAGTGTAAGATAATGATTCTCAACATATTCAGGGCTCATATTCGTCAGGTTGATGTATGCTTTGACGTTGTCGTCCGGGTCGAGGTGGATAAGGTTCTGGATAGCCCTACCCTTGCTTGCCTTGGTGCCTTCCGGAATCTCGAACACGCGGAGCCAGTAGCACTTGCCTTTCTCTGTAAAGAACAGCATGTAGTTATGGTTCGTCGCCACGAAGATCTGTTCGATGAAGTCTTCGTCGCGTGCGTCGGAGCCTTTCGAGCCCTTGCCTCCCCTGCTCTGGCGGCGGTATTCCGTCAGGTTGGTGCGCTTAATATAATTAAGGTGTGAGATTGTCACCACCACGGCATCGTCGGCGATGATGTCTTCCATCTTGAAGTCCTCGGCTGTGCGCTCGATGATGCTCTTGCGCTCGTCACCGTATTTCTCCTTGACGTAAAGCAGCTCTTTCTTTATGATGTCGAACTGCATCGCAGGACTTGCGAGCACTTCCTTGAGATGAGCGATGAGTTTGTGGAGCTCTTCGAGTTCATCCATGATCTTCTTGATCTCGAGGCCTGCCAACTGACCTAAGCGGTATGCCACGATTGCAGCTGCCTGTGGGTCGTCGAAGCCGTACTGGTCCATTAAGGCCTGTTTTGCTTCCTGTGAGCCGCCTTTACATGCACGTATTGTGGCGATGATCTGGTCGACGATGTCGATGGCGCGTGCCAGACCTTCCAAGATATGTGCGCGTTTCTCAGCTTCACGCAGGTCGTGCTGGGTTCTGCGTACCACGCACTGATGACGGTGCTCCACGTAGTATTGAATCAACTGCTTGAGGTTCAATGTGTATGGACGGCCGTTCACCAGACATACGTTATTCACGCTGAATGAGCTCTGCAAGCCGGTCATCTGGAACAGCTTGTTCAGCACCACGCTTGACACGGCGTCACGTTTCAGTTCGTACACGATGCGGAGGCCGTTACGGTCCGATTCGTCGCGGATGTCGGCGATGCCGTCGAGTTTCTTCTCAGAGATGAGGTCGGCGGTACGCTTAATCATGTCGGCCTTGTTGGTCTGGTAAGGCACTGATGTGGCGATGATACGCTCGTGGCCGTTATGCTCTTCGATAGTAGTGTTTGCACGCAAAACGATACGTCCGCGGCCTGTCTCGAAAGCGTCTTTCACGCCCTCGTAGCCGTAGATGATACCGCCTGTCGGGAAGTCAGGGGCCTTGATATATTCCATCAGCTCGCTGACAGTGATGTCGTTGTTGTCGATGTAGGCGATGATTCCGTCGACCACCTCGCTGAGGTTGTGAGGCGGCATGTTGGTAGCCATACCCACTGCGATACCGCTCGCTCCGTTAACCAGGAGGTTCGGGATGAGTGACGGCAGCACGGTAGGCTCCTGCTCAGAGTCATCGTAGTTGTTCATAAAATCGACAGTGTCCTTGTCGAGGTCGGCAAGCATCTCTTCGGCAATCTTTCTCAGACGTGCCTCGGTGTAACGCATTGCCGCCGGCGGGTCGGCGTCCATGGAGCCAAAGTTACCCTGACCGTCGATAAGAGGATAACGCATGCTCCAGTCTTGGGCCAGACGCACCATGGCGTCATACACTGACGAGTCACCATGCGGGTGATACTTTCCTAAAACTTCACCGACGACCTTCGCTGATTTCTTATAAGGACGATTCGACAAAACGCCCATGTCCATCATTCCGTAAAGGATACGGCGGTGTACAGGCTTCAAACCGTCTCTCACATCAGGCAGAGCACGTGCAACGATAACCGACATCGAGTAGTCGATATAACTCGTTTTCATGTGGTCCTCAATGCCAATCGGGACTATTCTTTCACCTTCAAACTGTTCTTCCATTTATCTTTCCTTTAATTTTTAAAATTCAAAAATTAGTTGACAAAAATACGGAATTTTTTTGAATTGGAAACATTTCTTTATTAATTTTTTAACATTTTTTATAGTGATTTTAACAAAAATCGTGCCAAAAGGCTGTCACAAGGAATTTTATTTGTATTTTTGCAGTTTGAAATATTTTAAATATGGATCAGAAGTTTTCACAAAGGGTTCAAGATATCATGTTGCATAGTCGCGAGGAGGCTGTGAAAATGGGCAATCCTTACATCGGTTTGGAGCACATTTTCCTTGGCATTGTTGACGACAACGACAGCAACGCGGTACAGATTTTGAGGAATTTAGAGCTTGATATTGAAGCGTTTAGACAAAAACTGGAGTCTTCGATAAAGACTAACAATATCATCATGGGAAGCACCAACAACATGCCGTTGACGAAGCAAGCCGAGCGCGCGCTGAAGTTCACGTATATCGTGGCAAAAGACTTCAACAGCGAGCAGGTGGCATCGGAGCATCTGATGTTGGCAATTCTTCACGATGACAACAATATCGTATCGCAACGTCTTGAATATGAAGGAATTACGTTTAACAAATACAAGAAGGAAGTGGAGAAATTGACACCTGATTATCCTGCAAAGAGCGCTAACGAAGATATTGTTCAGGAACCTAAAAATGTGTTTATGGATGAGGATGAGGAAGACGAGACTCCTACACAAACCACTGATAAACAACAGAATAAGAAAAATGCGAAGTCGGCGACACCTGTTCTCGACAGCTTTGGCCGTGATTTGACGAAGGCCGCTGAGGAAGGCCGCCTCGACCCTATCGTGGGACGTGAGACAGAGCTCGAACGTATAGCTCAGATTCTCAGCCGCCGCAAGAAAAACAACCCGATACTCATTGGCGAGCCAGGCGTTGGAAAGTCAGCGATTGTTGAGGGTTTGGCGCAACGCATTGTGGAACATAAGGTTTCGCGCACATTGTTCAACAAACGCGTCATCGTGCTCGACATGGGCTCGGTGGTAGCTGGAACGAAGTACAGAGGCCAGTTTGAGGAACGCATGAAAGGCATCATGAACGAACTCGAGAAAAACCCAGATATCATCATTTTCATCGATGAGATCCACAATATTGTGGGTGCAGGCAACGCCAACGGTTCACTCGACGCTTCTAACATGTTAAAGCCAGCACTGGCACGCGGAGTCCTGCAGTGCATAGGCGCAACCACATTGGATGAATATCGCCAATATATCGAGAAAGACGGCGCATTGGAACGTCGTTTCCAGAAAATACTGGTGGAACCGACAAGTCCTGAGGAGACAGTTCAGATTCTGAATAATATAAAAGGTCGCTATGAAGACCATCATCTGGTGAGATATTTGCCAGAGGCTATCGAGGCTTGCGTAAAACTCACAAACCGCTATATCTCCGACCGTCACTTGCCCGACAAGGCCATCGACGCTATGGATGAGGCCGGCGCGAGAGTGCATATCGGAAACATCCATGTTCCTGCGGAGATTACTGAGCTGGAGCACGCTGTAGAAGATGTAAAACAGCAGAAGAAACTCGCCATTAAGGAACAGCGTTTCGAGGATGCAGGCAAATATCGTGACGAGGAGAAGACCTTGGTTGAGAAACTCGAAAACGCCAAGAAAGACTGGGATAAAGAGACGACAGAGCATCGTGAGACCGTGACCGAGCAGAACGTCGCTGAGGTCGTGGCCATGATGACTGGCGTGCCGGTGCAGCGTATCGCACAAAATGAAGGCGACCGCCTTATGAGCATGGAGACAGAGCTCGCAGGCACCGTCATCGGTCAGGATGAGGCGATAAAGAACGTGGTTAAGGCCATCAGACGTAACAGAGCGGGCTTGAAAGACCCTAACAGACCGATAGGAAGCTTCATTTTCCTTGGTCCTACTGGCGTCGGAAAGACATATCTGGCAAAGGTCTTGGCGAAATATCTCTTTGATTCAGAAGATGCTTTGATACGTATCGACATGAGCGAATACATGGAGAAATTCGCCGTATCACGTCTTGTGGGAGCGCCTCCAGGATACGTTGGTTATGAAGAAGGCGGCCAGCTGACCGAGAAAGTGCGTCGTAAGCCTTACTCTATCGTTCTTTTGGACGAGATCGAGAAGGCACATCCTGATGTGTTCCATCTGCTATTACAGGTGCTCGACGACGGACAACTCACTGATTCTCTTGGCAGAAAGGTCGATTTCAAGAACACCATCATCATCATGACATCGAACATCGGCTCACGTCAGCTGAAAGATTTCGGTCAGGGTGTGGGATTCGGCACACAGGCGAAGAAAGATTCGAAAGGCACCGACAGTCGCGCCATCATTGAAAATGCGTTGAAACGCACCTTTGCACCTGAATTCCTTAACAGAATCGACGAGGTGGTGATGTTCGACTCATTGAACAAGGAAAGCATCAACAAGATCATCGACATTGAGCTTAAGAATGTGTTCGAACGCACCAAAGAGATGGGTTATGAGCTGGAATTGACTGAAAAAGCACGCAATTTCATTGCTGAGAAAGGCTGGGACGAGCAATATGGAGCACGTCCGCTGAAGCGCGCCATCCAGAAATATGTGGAAGATGTCCTCGCTGAGGAGATTATTAAGTCGAATCCGGAAAACGGTGCAATAATCGTTATAGATTATAACGAAGAAAAGAAAGATATGAATGTAGAGACGCGCCATGGCACATCTGTACAAACAATGGATAAATGAATCTGAAAGATAAAATCGATAATAAATTTTTCAAGGTTATAACAGCCGCATCGCGTGAATTGGGATACGATTCATACATTGTTGGCGGCTATGTCCGTGACCTGTTGTTGCAACGCCCATCGAATGATATTGATGTGGTTACGGTCGGCAGCGGCATCGAATTGGCGAAGAAGACAGCATCGTTGCTGCCGGGCAAGAAACACGTGAAATATTACGGTCGTTTCGGCACCGCTATGATCAATGTGGCAGGCCATGAGATTGAGTTTGTGGGTGCCAGGAAAGAGTCATATACCGCTGACAGTCGCAAGCCTACGTGCGAGAACGGCACCTTGGAAGACGATCAGAATCGCCGTGACTTCACCATCAACGCGATGGCTATCTCATTGAATGAGAATGATTTCGGGGAATTGGTCGACCCATTTAACGGCGTTCAGGATTTACACGACAGAATTATAAAGACGCCATTAGACCCCGATATCACCTATTCCGACGACCCATTGCGCATGATGCGAGCCATAAGGTTTGCGACACAGCTGCATTTCATGATTGAGGCTGAGTCGTTTGAGGCTATAAGACGTAACGCACAGAGAATCAAGATAATATCGATGGAGCGCGTGACCGAGGAGATGAACAAAATCATCATGTCGGACGTGCCTAGCATAGGTTTCAAGCTGCTCGACAAGAGCGGTTTGTTGCCGATTATCTTCCCACAGATGGCGGCGTTGAAAGGCGTCGAGATTCAGGATGGAAAAGGTCATAAAGACAATTTCTACCACACCTTGGAAGTGCTTGATAATGTGGCGAATAGCGGTGGCGACCTGTGGCTCAGATGGGCTGCGGTGCTGCACGATATCGCCAAGCCGCAGACCAAGCGTTTCGAGAAAGAAGCCGGCTGGACATTCCACGGCCACGAGGTCAAGGGAGCGAAGATGGTGCCTAAGATTTTCGCCAATTTCAAGCTTCCGCTGAACGAGAAGATGAAATATGTGGAGAAGCTCGTTTACCTCCACCTCCGCCCTATCGTATTGGCTCAAGATATCGTAACTGATTCAGCAGTAAGGCGTTTGCTTTTCGACGCAGGCAATGACATCGACGATTTGATGACACTTTGCGATGCCGACATCACCTCGAAAAACGAGGAAAAAAAAGCACGTTTCCATAATAATTTCCAGATTGTTCGCCAGAAATTGAAAGAGATTGAGGCGAAAGACCATCTGCGCAACTGGCAGCCGCCTGTCGACGGCATCGTCATCATGGAAACATTCGGCATTCCTGAGAGTCGCGAGGTCGGGGTGATAAAGACAGCCATCCGTGAAGCCATTTTGGATGGCATCATCGGCAACAATTTCGCGGAAGCGTACCAGTTTATGAAAGAAGAAGGCTCGAAACTTGGCTTGAAAGTCGTGAAAGAAGTAACCGAGCCTGTCGAAGTGAAGTCAAACGGACCAGTGCCGGAGAAACGATAATGGCAAAGAAGCATCTCATAGTATTGGCGGGACCGACAGCATCGGGCAAGACGGCGACCGCGATAAAGCTCGCAAAGGCTTTAGATGCTGAAATCATATCCGCCGACAGCCGTCAGTTTTACAAAGAATTGTCGATCGGAACAGCCGCTCCTACAGCTGATGAGCTGGCACAAGTGAAGCATCATTTTGTTCATAATATGAGCATTGAAGACAAATACGATGTTGCTGATTATGAAAGAGATGTATTATACTTTTTAAAGCAATACTTTAAGACTAAAAATATCGCCATCATGACTGGTGGCTCGGGGCTTTTTATCGATGCTGTGTGCAATGGATTGGATGCCATTCCGGATGTCACGGACGAGATCAGGATGAAGGTCCAGAAGATGTATGAGGAAGGCGGCATCGAGGCTTTGCAAAGAGAGGTTGAGAAGGTTGACCCGGAGTATTTTCAGATTGTCGACAAGCAAAATCCACGACGTTTGCAGCGTGCTTTGGAGGTGTTTTATCAAACTGGAAAGCCCTACTCCACTTTCAGGCAAAAAAATGTTGCTGAACGCGACTTTGACATCATAAAATTAGCGATACTTTGGGACAGAGACAAACTCATCGAGCGAATCAACAAGCGCGTTGAGATGATGATGGAGCAAGGATTGCTCGACGAGGTGAAGTCGGTATATCCCAAACGTTATCTAAACTCTTTAAACACAGTAGGTTACAAAGAATTGTTCGATTATCTTGACGGTAAATGCACGCTTGAGCAGGCTGTTGAGCAGATTAAAATCAGCACTCGGCAATATGCTAAGAGGCAGATGACGTGGCTGCGGAAAAATAGTGATTATAAATGGTTTAAAATTGAGCAGACCGAAGATATTATAACTTACATCAAGAAACAATTAGAAACCAACGTCATTTCGAGCGTAGCAAAGCGAAGTCGAGAAATCACCGGTATTTGATTATGACGTAAACAATTGTTGGGCGGTGATTTCTCCATTTCACTCCATTACATTACGCTTCAGTCGAAATGACGTCAACCAAGCAAAGTTTTTAAATCCTCTTTAAGTTTTGTAGCGTTTTCGAATCGTAACGCATTGATTCCGACGGCTTTGGCGCCTTCCACGTTTTTGAGGTTATCATCGATAAAGAGCGACTCCTCGGCTTTCAGATTGTATTTATTCAATAAAGTGTGGAAAATCTCGGGATTCGGCTTCAGTTGTTTGACTTCACCGGAGACCACGATGTTGTCGATGAGGTTGAAGATACGATATTTTTTCTGCACTGTCGGGAATGTCTCGGCCGACCAGTTTGTGAGGCCGTATATGACAGGAAAACCATTGTCTTTCAATGACTTGATGAGGTCAAACATGCCAGGAATCTCCTCTCCCATCGTGTCCATCCAGTTGGTCTGGTACAGCTTGAGCGGCTCGGCGTATTTCGGGAACATGGCGCTGCGTTCTCTCACCGCCTGTTCGAACGGTTTTCCGCCGTCCATCTCGGCATTCCACTCGCTATTGCAGACGTTTTCGATGAAATAGTTCGATTCTTCGATGTCGTTGAAATACTTATCGAAGAGGTAATGCGGGTTCCAGTCGACGAGCACGCCGCCGAAGTCGAAGATGATGTTTTTAATTCCTGATTTTATCATTTTTCAAACCTAATAAGCAACATAATATTGAGCCGAGCAATCCGACATATATCGAATCGACGGGCAAAGATACGAATTCTCCAAGAATGAGGCATGCTGTGCCGAAAATTATTGAGAAAAACACCCATTTCGGCTTGAAACGGCCAGGGAGAAACAGTGCCAAGGTGAGCGGCACGAATGTTGCTGTGGTGCGCAGTCCCATCGAGAGGAAGCCGAGGTCGTTGATGTAATGTCCTGAGAATGAAGACGCTACGACTAAAGCAGCCAGTTGTATGCCCACGATTGTGAGACGAGTCACAGCGAGGTTGTTTTTCGGTTTAAACACGTCTTTCACCAGAATTGTCGACGCACCCAGGGTTAGTCCAGAGCCGCCGATGATGATGGTTATCAATAAGGTGCCGAGTACCAGTCCGCCGATGAACTTCGGCATATGGTTGGTGACAAACATTGGGAATGCTTGGGCTGAGCTCGTCATGACGCCGATGCCTTCGGGGATGTCTTTTCCGATGATATTCAATGCGTTAAGCTCGTCGATGGTGATATAATGAGCGCGCATATACATGCCCACCATCACGCAAGCGAAGCCGATAGGTATTGAGATGAGGGCTGAAATCATGGCACCACGACGCGCCACGCTATCGCTTTGACCTGACCAGATGGCCTGGGCATAGGTCTGGGTCGAGAGCACGCCAAGGATCACCGACAGGCATGAGCCCACATCTTTGGAGATGCCACGTGCGAAGATGTTTTGGTATTTCGCATTGACATCGCTGACGGTGTTCAGTCCGTCAACTAATTGAATATCAGTGTGTAACAAGATTCCTTTTATTGATTCGATAAGGCCTGTATAGCCTTTTGAGAGCACCAACACTATCACTCCTGCCGCCAGTGCTGAGAGACAAAGAAGTATGATTTTGACCACGCCGCCGATGCCCGCGCTCCAGAGTCCGCCGAAGACCACGTACAGTGTCATGATTATTGCGGAGATGACGGCTGACACCCAAAACGGGATGTTGACCAATGTCATCAGCAAGGCTGCGGCTGAGAGAACCTGCGCTATGATGCTGATAAACATGCCCAGCGAGCACAAAACTGAGCCTGTCATCTCGGCTTTGCGGCCATATTCCTTGCGCACAATCTCGAGCAAGGTGGTGCTGCCACTATGTCGGAGCGGCACGACGTAACCTATTGCCAATACGATGCATCCGAGAGCCATTCCGAGGGTGAACCACCATGCGGAGATGCCGAAGCTGAATGCTAATTGCGCCGTTCCCACCGTCGACTGTCCGCCCACCAGGGTGCCGATGATGGCTCCTGCCACCACCCAGGTGCCCGCACGACCGCCTCCAGTGTTGAAGTCGTTGGCATTTTTCACCTTTCTGACCGAAAGAATGCCAACGGTTTCGATGAGGGCGACCGCAAGAATTAAGCCTAAGATATGAAAAATCGAAATCGACATATTTTTAAAAAAAACGGTGCAAAATTACGAATTTTTTCGGCTATTAGCTGTTGGCTTTTTGCTATTAGCAAAAAAAAACTTTCAACTTTTCAATAAATTTTGTATCTTTGTAGTCTAAAATCTTATGAAAAATGAAAAAATTATTACTTATCATCACTGCGGCGCTCGTGTTAGGCGGCTGCTGCAAGACAGAAAAATCAACAGAAACTACAATGAATACTACAATGGAAGACCTGCTGACGCGCCGCAGCGTGCGCAGCTACACCGACGAGGTGCCTCCTATGGAGGTTATTGAAGAGATCTGCGTGGCGGGAACCTACGCCCCGACAGGAATGAACAGACAGGCCCCTATCATCATCGCGGTGACCAACCGTGAGGTGCGCGACAGGCTGAGCAAGCTCAACGCCGCCGTGTTCGGCCCGGACAACGACATGGACCCGTTTTACGGAGCTCCAGTGGTGCTGGTGGTGCTCGCCGACACTACAGCCGCATTCACTTGGAAAGAAGACGGCTCGCTGGTGATGGGCAACCTCTTGAACGCCGCACATGCCAAGGGACTCGGCTCATGCTGGATTCACAGGGCAAAAGAAGTGTTCGAGACTGAAGAAGGCAAAGCCATCTTACGTGACCTCGGAATCGACGACACGAAATATGTCGGCATCGGAAACTGCATCTTGGGATACGTTAAAGGTGAATATCCGACGGCAAGACCAAGGAAAGACAACTATGTTTATTGGATCAAGTGATAGACAAACGATAGACAAGCAACTTTTTATATTATTGATTATCAATATTTTAAAAATTTTGATGATAGACAAACGATAGACAAAGGGTGTTTTAGGCTTGACAATTTGTATTTCATAAAAAATTTTGATATATCTTTGCATTGTCAACAACAAAAATGACAATGCAACCATTTAAAAGATTTTTCACATTAACGCTCCTCGTTTTGATGACGGCACTTGTCTCATGCAGACAGGCATCACATCAAGACGAGGCGCGTGCTTTATATAATAAAGGTGTGGAGCTTCGTGAGGCGAAACAAAACGAGGAGGCTGCTAAGACATTTGGAGAGGCACTCGTGGTTATTGACCGCTGCGATTCAGACAATGTTGAAACCAAGGAATTAAAAGCCGAGACCGAAGACCGTCTTGGCGAGATCTATTGGCTGCAGGGACTTTTCGAGGAGGCGCTGGAGCTTCATCTCGATGCCTCTACCCTTTTCAGTGAGCTCGGAAAGCAGGAGAACCTGATGAAGGCTTATCGGAACGTTGGTCGAGCCGCCGCTTCGTTGGACAACTTTGACGATGCCGAATATTATTACAATGAATCTTTGATAATTGCCAAATCGTTGAAAGACAATGCTTTCATTGCAGATTTGTATCTGGATTTATCGAGAGACATATATATGCCGAATGAAGATTATGAAAGAGTTGTTTCATTTGTAAACCAGGCACTTGCGGGTGGCGCGGACCATGACCAGTGCCACCTGCTGCTTGGTGTGGCATATTATTATCTTGAAGATGACGATAACGCCATAAAACATCTTGAAGAGGCAGCCAAGAGCAACAAGGCTGGCGCGAGGATGTCGGCGTATGATGCACTCTACCTAATAAGCCAACTTGATGGCGACTACAAGCAAGCCCTTGAATATCATGAGCTTTTTAATGAAAACATGATTGAAGCCGACCGTCAGCACCGCAGCGAGGAGATGCAGCGCATAAAAAGCGCTAACGATTTGAAGATGCAGGAAAACGCATTAAAGGCGAAACAGAGAACGCGCACTATATACTTGGGTGGAGTTCTCGGAGTGCTTGTTATTGCGTTGATTATCATGATACTTCTGTTCCGTCAGAGATCATTGAGAGCTCAGATAGAATCAGAGAAGACAAAGAACCAGTTTGAGGCGGCTTTGAAGAAAAACAAGGTTTACGTTACAGCACTCGCTTTGACGGAGCAGATCACTGCGAGCACTTTGGATTTCAACCTTGATGACGACTCATGGGACGATTTTATGAATCTTATCAATTTGATTTACAACGATTTAAACAAAAAACTCATAGCCAAATACCCATCATTGACGCCAGAGGATTTGAAGATTTGCAGCCTGACGCGCCTGGGGATGAGCAACCAGGTCATCGCGATATTGATGAACACGCAGACGGCATCCTACGCCCGCCGCAAGTCACGCATCAAGCAGGAGAAGATGAACGGCAATGAAGATGAAAGGAGTTTTGAGGAAATAATTGAAGACATTTAAAATTTAAAAATTATACTATGAAAAAGCTATTTTTAACAACATTGTTATTGGCATTTGTCATTTCGAATTTACTAGCCCAGACTTACACTGTCGGCAACTTGAATTATTCTATCAACGGAGCAGGTGCGACTTTGACCGGTCATGTTGATGGTGTCAGTGCATACGGACAAATCGTTATCCCTGAATCTATTACGATTTCCGGCATCAGTTATCCGGTCACTGCCGTTGCTGATTCGGCTTTTTATGAATGTTCAGGTTTGAATGGCGCTTTGGTGATTCCGAACACCGTCCACACGATTGGCGACTGGAGTTTTTATGATTGTTTTTTTTCAAGCCTTACCCTCTCAAATACCTTGACTTCAATTGGCGATGGTGCTTTCTGCGCATGTACGGAAATTCATGGTCCCTTGACAATTCCGGAGTCGGTTGAACACATTGGTGCCCAAGCATTTAGGAATGGCAATTTTACTGGTGAGCTTTTAATTCCTAATTCAGTTACCTCAATTGGCGATTACGCTTTTTGCTACTGCGGTGATTTCACGGGTCTAACACTCTCCAATTCGTTGACATCAATCGGTGAAGGAGTTTTTTCATATTGCTATGGGTTCACTGGACCACTATTATTACCAAGTTCATTGACAAGCATCGGAAATGGTGCTTTTCTCTTGTGCACTGAGTTTACAGGTGATTTGATAATCCCCGAATCGGTGACAACTATTGGTGATGGTGCCTTTAATCAATGCTCAGGATTTACAGGTGATTTGATAATCTCAGAATCGGTGACAACTATTGGTTATTGTGCTTTTAATCAATGCTCTGGATTTACTGGCAGATTATCCATACCAAGTACAATGACATATATCGGCGATGCTGCTTTTGTGGGGTGTAATAATTTAACTAAAGTAATAACTCTTGCAACTACTCCACCTATATTAGACGGAAACCCATTTTGGCATATAAACTGTACCACCTTGACAGTTCCAACAGGATGCATTCCGATTTATCAAAGCTCGGATTGGGGGCAGTATTTTGAAACTTTCAATAACGACTGGAGTGGCAATGTCGCCAGTTCATACGCCGGTGGCGACGGTTCAGAAGCGAATCCTTATCAGATTGCAACAGCCGAACAGTTGGCTCTGCTTGCATACGAAACCAATAACGAAACTGGTGGCGATGCACATTATATCCTTACAAATGACATTTGTTTGGGCGGCGACAATTTATGGGAGCCAATAGGAAAACTCGTTGCCATGGATGACGATTATCCTTGTTTTACAGGAGTTTTCAACGGCAACGGCCATACAATAAGTGAAATGCTAGTATCGGATTGTTATTATTCGGGTCTATTCGGCCGTACCAGAGGCGCAACAATCGAAAATGTCAATATTCAAAGGTCTACGATAGTTGGCGGATACCAATCAGGACTTATAGCAGGGTATGTCCAAAACACTGATATCAACAATTGTATTGTTCAAAGCCCAATAAATGAAAATCCACATATGGCAGGTGGTATTGTAGGGTATTGCCACAATGATTCTGGCGAGACGTCAAATATCATCAACTGCATCCTCCATATTGAATATATTTACGGTAATTATACTGGCGGTATTGTCGGAGCATCTGCAGGAGAAGGAATGTTGATAATTGAAAATTGTATAAATTATGCAGAAATTTTCGGACATATCATGGCTGGTGGCATTCTTGGCAATGGTTCCGCCGACATCAACAACTGCAATAACTATGGTATTATTTATCCTGAATATGATAATGAAAGTGGTTTTGTAGCCGGAGGAATCGTAGGACAAGCTAGCAACAGCAAAATTACGAACTGCTTCAATTCCCAGCCGATTAATGGAAGTCATGTAGGCGGAATATGCGGCAATGCAGTTATGACCGAGATAGTTTGCTGTGGCAACCTGGGAGATGTCCATGGTTACACATACGATAATGAACTTACTCTTGTTGGAGGCATCTCGGGTAGCGGCGGAGCAATTTCCGACTGTTTCAACCGAGGCAGTCTGATAATAAACAATTGTGCAAATGCCAACCCTTTGGCTGTCCATATGGGTGGCATCATCGGGACATTCTCTTCCGACGGATATATCCACAATTGTTACAATATCAGCACGATAAATCATTATCAGTATTCAAACGGACAGTATGGCATTATCGCCGGCGTGGCTCCAAATTCGGCGTATTTCAATAATTGCTATTGGAATGGAAATTACGACATTCAGGCATGCAGCACCGTGAGCACATTGCCAGGTTCATGCTCTTTCAGTGGAACTGCATCTCAAGGCAATTGGTATCTTACTGATGCTCAATATAACACCCATGATTTGCTTCTTTCATTGAATAGAGGTTCGATACATGGCTGCTATTGGACGATTGACGAAAACGGCTATCCGAAACCGATTTATTTAGAACCCTCCTACCCTGTCGTCGGCACAGAATGGTATTACGAAATTATCAATTTCAACGGAAGCATCACTTATCAATATCTTGAATGCGCTGCTGACACAATTATCGGAAACACACGTCCGAAAGTGATTATCAGGAGTAACACGTTGTACGATAAAGACTTGTACACAAAAGTCACGCACGAATACGTTTATTCTGAAGATGGCATCGTTTACTGGTGGGATAAGCAGTCGCAAAGCTATACCACATTATATGATTTCAATGCCAACGTTGGTGACCAGTGGACGATTCATGTCGGAACTCAAAGCATTATGATTCATGTTGATGATGTAGAAAACGTGGAATATAATGGCGCAACTTATCGTGTTTTGTCTGTTAGAGATGCAAACGACATATTCACTGGAGACATCATATGCGGCATCGGACATACCACGAGTTTCTTCCCAGAAAAGATGCTTAACAATCGTGATTTCAATGTCGACGGAATACGGTGCTACTGGCATTTCGGCGAGGAACTGCTGCAATTCGGTGAAGTCGATTGCGATGAGATATACAATATTTACAACGATGTGGCAGAAAATGAAGTATCAGAAATTGAGGTTTACCCGAATCCGGCAAAAGATATCCTGATCATTAAATCGGATGTCTTAGAGATGTGCCATGGCGCGTCTTTACAGGAATACACCATCACCAACATCACTGGACAAACAATGATGAGAGGTACAATATCATCTGATAATCAGCAGGTTGATGTTTCAAATTTGGAAAATGGAATGTATTTCATAAAGGTCGGGGAGAAATCTGTGAGATTCATAAAGAATTGATACAGTATAAAAATTTATATTATGAAAAAGCATCTTATTTTGTCGGTTTTAATGACTCTTGCAGTTGTTTGCGTAGCACAGGTATCAGTTTGGGACGGTAGTTATGAGCCATTCGACACCATTCACGCTGGAACGGCTGACGACCCGATTCTTATTAAGAATGCGGCCCAGCTGGCGTATTTTTCACATTTACAGTTCTGTGAAGGGAACCTGAAATACTGGAAACTGATAACTGATGTTGACCTTGCCAACATTGAATGGAATCCTATTGGATACAATGATATAACTACATGCTCAGGTTTTAACGGTTATTTTAATGGCGGTGACCATACAATATACCATCTTTCAAATGCATTGTTTAGCAGTACGTATGAGGGTTTTATAAAAAACATAACAGTTAGGGATTCGGAATATCATAGCAATGGCGAGTTTGGCAATTTCGGCTATATAACTTATGCTGCTCCGTTGATCGAAAATTGTCATAATTATGGAAATATTACAATTGAGACAAATTATCCTCTGAATGTTGGAGGTGTCGCTGGCGAATGTACAACTATAAAACGCTGCAGCAATCATGGTACCATTACAGTGAATGAAAATGGTATTGATCATTGTTATGCAGGAGGTCTTGCCGGTATAGCATCAATCATTGAGATTTCCTATAACATGGGTGATGTTAACGTGAATTTGTCATGCGTTTTAAGCAAAGTCGGAGGAATTAGTGGTATGATTGCGGATCGGGCATCAAATTGCTATAATGCCGGGAATTTATTTGCAACAAGTGTCGGTGGCATTGTGGCGAAGGTTGATGATGGCATTATTGTCGATAACTGTTACTACATTAACACCATTAACAGCATCAATAATTATGGCATTCCGAAATCTGAAGCTGAAATGAAAACGCAGGATTTTGTTGACTTATTAAACAATGACGGTAACTATTATGCACTTGACATTAACAATAATAATAACGGTTTCCCGATATTAATAACTAATGCGTCCTACCCTGTCATTGGCACCGAGTGGTATTACGAGATCTTGAATGATAATGGAAGTGTCACGTATCAATACCTTGAATGTGCGGCCGATACGACCATTGACAACAAAAGAGCCAAAGTGATTATCAAGAGTAACACGTTGTATGACAAGGACTTAGTTACAAAAGTTGTTCACGAATATGTTTATTCGGAAGGCGGAATGGTTTATTGGTGGGATAAGCAGTCAGAAAGTTTCACGACGCTTTACAATTTCTATGCCAATGTCGGTGATGAATGGACGATAAGTGTTGGATATCAGAGTATTACAATGCATGTTGATGCGGTTGATGATACCGATTATGATGGTAGGAATTACCGCGTACTGACCGTCAGCGATGCTGATGGCATCTTCAGTGGAGAAATAATCTGCGGCATCGGGCATACGACAAGTTTCTTCCCAGAGAAATTACTGAACAGCAAGAAAGATTACCGTGTTGAAGGCATGCGTTGCTTCTGGATCGACGGCGAACAATTGCTGCATTTCGGTGATGTCGACTGCGACGAGGTTTATGTGGAGCATCATGATGTTGCAGAAAATACAGCCAGGGAATTTTCGGTTTACCCGAATCCTGCTGATGATTATATCATGATTAGTGTTGACCAGCCGACAGATTTCACAATATCGGATATTTTCGGTAAAATAGTCCTAACAGGTACAATATCGTCTGATAATCAACAGATTGACATTTCAAATCTGTCAAGCGGAATGTATTTTATAAAAATAGATGATAATTTAGTAAAACTAATAATAAACAGATAACAACATGAAAAGACTCATCTCATTAACAATCATTGCATTAGCAGTTGTTTGTATAGTATTTTCCTGTAAAAAAGAGAAACAGAGCACGACAGACCCTATCGACACCAGCAAAATCACTTTCGGCAACACCGAGGGTATGGATGTGGTGAGGTTAGATTCTATTTATTTGACAAATCACCAATGGGCTGGATATTATTATCTTGAAAATATTGATTTTGACGGGGATGGCTTAGGTGATAATATAATAAAATTTGAGATAATCGCTGGTGCTTGGGTTTGCAGTGGCAGTCAAAACGTCGCAATTCTTGGTGAATTTTTTGAAAAAGAGACATTTATCCATAATGACACATCTTATAATTCCCACGATGGGATTGTTGAGGCTATATGTTCAGAAATTTATTCCAATTGCGGTCAAATTGCCACCTACGACTCTGTCCAGACCAGTCAAGTTTTGAAAGTCACGGCTAATGATGAAGGCGCTCAGATGAGTGTCAATGATAATTTCGAATATGCCTCGATTTTCTACAATGACGCTGAGATATTTCAAGGCGATTTGTTTAGTGAAAGTTATTATAATTCCAATGACACTGTTTACCGATACACATTCAGGTTTATCAACCATTGTAGTGATTTTGCTACTGGTAAGCCTGAATATATAGGTTTTAAAGTAACCGAAAACGACCGCACCAGATTGGGATGGGTGAAAGTCGAACTCATTCCCACGGATTTGCCGGATGATTATTACTTTAAAATTATTGATGCAGCGATACAAAAGTAGAGACGCGCGGCAGTGTATCAGAAACTGACATCATTCCATCGGATGAAAAATATATTTTTCTTCGTAGTCAATTCCAAATAATTGCAGAAACGAGATATATTCCTCTCTGAAAGTATGTTTTGCGTGGTGAACCTCCTGGTTTTGGATGTAGTTTGCCACACTTTCTATTTGTGATTTGCCGTATGAGAAGGCACCGAACCCCTCTTGCCATGCAAAATGGCATCTGACATATTTCTTTTCCTTGATCCATAAAGTGGAAGCCCTTTTCACTTCTTGTACCAATTCTGATATCGATTGTTTTGGGGAAAGGCTTACTAAAATGTGGATATGGTCGCTCATGCCGCCTAATGCATAGACTTTGTGACCACGATTGTTTATCAATCCGATAATGTATTGGTATAATTCGTTTCGCCAAGATTTGTCAATAACGCCATCGCGGTATTTCACGGCAAAACGAGATGTATGTAGATTTGATTGTAGGTGTTTGCCATGTTTTATAGTTTTGTTATAAAGAAAACCCCTACGGGGTATCGTTTATTGTATAAAAGATGAAATTTTTATTGAAAGATAGCTCCTACGGAGCAATTTATATCGTAATCTTTATCATTTTTCCTATTAAAAGATAGATCCTACGGAGCACTAATTTGTCAACATTTATCAAAATTCTATTAAAAGAAAGCTCCTACGGAGCATTAATTTATTAACTTATTATCAAATTCTATTGAAAGATAGCTCCTAAGGAGCAATTTTTATTTCGGAAATATCAATACCCCGTTAAGGGTTTTCTTTCAATAGACGATATCGTTTATTTCATATTCCATTTATCCCGTTAGGGATTTCCTTTCAATAAATGTTATCGTTCATTCCATATCCAATATACCCCGTTAGGGGTTTTCTTTCAATAGAAACGGGGTATTCCCATTTTTGAAACAATATTCATTATTGGAAATACCCCGTAGGGGTTTTCTTATAATTATATTACATCTTTTTAATGTGTCTTATCTGGCCATGCTGGAATTGCCGGTGCCTCCGGCCAATCTTTCATCTGTTCCAAAATAACCTCGATGGCCTTATCCAACTGGGCATCGATGCCATTGAACTCGTCGTATGGGTTGTTGTCGATGACGATGTCGGGATCGACGCCATGACCCTCGATGATCCAATTGCCATTTTGGTCGAACGGAGCGAATTCCGGACGGTTCAATGTGCCACCGTCGATGAATGGCAGGCTACCTCGGATACCTACCACACCACCCCATGAGCGTGTGCCTATGGTCGTTCCGATCTTGTAATGCTTGAACTGCCATGGGAACAGGTCGCCGTCGGATGCCGAGTATTTGTTGAACAAAAGCACCTTCGGGCCGTTCATCATCTGGTTAGGCTTGATCTCTGCCGCGCTGCCGTTACGTGTGACGGTCCACATCGAGGCCTCACGACGCAGACGCTCGATGATCATTGGAGAGACGTTGCCGCCGCCATTGCCACGGTCGTCGATGATGAGAGCCTTCTTGGTGAGCTGTGGATAGAAATACTTCACAAACTCGTTCAAGCCCTCCGGACCCATATCAGGGATGTGGATGTAGCCGACCTGACCGTTGGTGGCCTTATTAACCTTCTCAATGTTGGTCTGCACCATGTTGTAATAATAGAGCGAGTTCTCGCTTGCTATCGGGGTCACCACCACGTCGCGTGCGCCGTTTTCTGATGCTTTGCTGTTTAGCGATATCAGAACAGCCTTACCGGCCTTGTCGATGAGCGCCTCGTAGATGTTGGTCATGTCTTTTGTCGACACGCCGTCGACTGCCACGATGTAGTCTCCTTCCTTCGCATTTATTCCTATCTCCGCCAATGGTGAGATGGCGTTTTCGCTCCAGCTCTCCCCTTTCAGGATCTTGTTGATTTTGTAATATCCACTTTCGTCACGCTCGAGTTCCGCGCCGAGCAGGCCGAGTTTGAGGCGTGGTGTCTCGACACGGTCGCCACCACCAGTGTATGCGTGACCGATATTAAGCTCGCCAATCATCTCGCCGATGAGGTAGTTGACATCGTTGCGGTCGCCGCAATATGGAATCAGGACGGCATATTTTTCATGGATGGCTGGCCAGTCGTTGCCGTGCATGTTAGGTGCATAGAAGAAGTCGCGCATCTGGCGCCATGCCTCGGTGTAGATCTGAGCCCATTCTTCATGCAGGTTGACCCATTTCTTCATGTTAGAGAGGTCTATAGGCTCGTCAATGCCTTTCACCTCACGTTTTGGCGCGTTGATAACCGCGATATTCAAACGTTTTCTGATAACCATCTTCTTTCCGTCAGGAGTAAGATAATAATCGTTGAAGTCGCCGATTTTCGTAGCTTCTTTTTCATCCAAATCATAGTAATACAAGCCGCCGCCATGGTTGCTCCATGACATGTAATAAAGTCCGTTTTCAACCGCATTAAGATCGTAATAATAGGCGGTATTCAAATCTGGCAACGGTATGATACGGCTCATAATGCCTTCAAAGTCAATCTTTATCGACTTGTCGTCTTCTTTCTTTGAATCTTTTTTCTTGCCTTTGTCTGATTTGCCAGGTTTCTCCTCTTTTGCCTCGTTTTGGTCGACAGTCACTTCGTCATTTTTTGTAAGGAAAGGCGAAGGGGTGTCTTTCTGCAAGGTAATCATATAGATGCGGCTCATTTCTTCGTAAGAGAAGTTCCATTCGACGCTGCTGTAGTTCGGGTTGAAATCACGTTCTGAAGTGAAATACAAATACTTTCCGTTCTTGTCGAATGTCGGATTCGAAGAGTTGAACCAGGTGTCGGTGACAGGCTCAACCTTTTTATTATCAATGTTATAGATTAAAATCCTTTCAAACTCCGACATCTTTGAATCGGAGAAGGCAATCCATTTGCTGTCGGGTGACCATGTGAAGTCTCTGACCTCGCCCGACTCGCTGCGTGTGATCTCTGTCACCTTTTTCGATGCCACGTCTACCATCATGAGGCGGTTCATCTTGTCGGCCCAAGCTATTTTTTTGCTGTCGGGCGACCACACAGGCTGGTATTTGTATGTAGCCGATACTTTCTGAGGATCAGTGAGTTGGATAGCATCTTCCTTGCCGTCCTGCTTCTGGATGAACAGTTCGTCGTCGCCTGTTCTGTCGGAGATGTAAGCGATATATTCGCCGTCAGGTGACCAAGCTACGTTACGGTCGTGAACGCCGTCAGATTTAGTGAGATTACGAGTAATTCCTGACTCTACAGGCAATGTCCATACATCGCCGCGAGCGCCCAAAACGATACGTTTTCCGTCAGGAGACACATCGCCTGATGTGATGTATTTCGATGCATCCACATATTTTGTTCTCGATGAGATGCCGTCGCCTATGATTTGCACTGGGATTTTGTGGATTGTGTTGTCTTTCAGGCTAAGACGATACAGCTCGCCGCCGTTTTCGTAAACGATGTCGTTTTCGCCAAGCGAAGGATACTTCACATCGTAATAGGTGTAATTGGTAACCTTCGTAAGTTGTTTGTTATCAAGGTTATAGCAGAAGATATTCATCGTGCGGTCACGGTCGGAGCAGAAATAGATTTTGTCGCCTGCCCACATCGGGAAAATGTCCTGAGCGTCGTTGTTGGTGATGTTGGTGAGTTCTTTGGTGTTAAAGTCGAATATCCAGACATCGTCGGCCATACCGCCGCGATAGTATTTCCATGTGCGGAACTCACGCATAACGCGGTTGAACGCAACCTTCTGACCATCAGGCGAATAGCTTATCCAGCCGCCTTCAGCGAATGGCAGTTGTTCGCCGAGTCCGCCATTGATGTTGGCCACGAAGAGCTGTCCCACAAAGTCATCCCAAGTGATGCGGCGTGAGCGGTAGACGATGTTCTCGTTGTCGCGCCATGTCATGACGATATTGTTAGGTCCCATACGGTCGGAGAGGTCGTCGCGGTCTAGCGTCGAAGTGTATGTAACACGTTGAGGCTCACCACCTTCTGAAGGCATCACGTAGACCTCGGTGTTGCCGTCGTACTGGCTGGTGAAGGCGATGTTTTTGCCATCGGGCGAGAACCGTGCGAAGATCTCGAATCCATTGGGGTCGTTGGTTAACTGTCGCGCCACGCCGCCATTGACATTGACGGTGTAGAGGTCACCGGCATAGCTGAAGACGACCTGGTTTCCGTGGATTGCCGGGAAACGCAGCATCTTAGCCTCATTCTGTGCCTGCAACGACAAAGTGCCAAGAGCAAGCAACATGCTGAAAATCAATAAGTTTTTTTTCATAGATTAAATATTTTAAATGTTAAAATCCAAATGATAATTGTTTGTTATTGTTGACGGGTACTTTCCCAATTTTAACTTCCACCAGTTTTATCTCATCGCCAAGATACACCAAATACGCCTTAATCGATTGATTGCCATTCATTTGCATCAGCGCCGCAGTGTAATCCTGAAGCTGGTTGAAATATTCTTCGTGAGCCTTACCTGTCTTGTAATCAATCAAAATAGTGCCGTGTGGCGTCGCGGCATACCTGTCAGGCCTGATGATTCGGCCATCGTAGGTGTGGATATCCATCTCGTTCTTCACAATGGCATCGGCCGAAAACGCAGGCTTAAGCTCAGGAATATCTGTCACTTTGCGGAAGGTGTCGAGCAGCTTCGCCGCCTGTTCCTCGTCGATGGTGCCGTCGTTGACGTATGGTCGTAACGCCCTCTCGGCATCGTCGATTGTCTTGATTTTCGAGAGGATCTGATGCACCAGCGAGCCCCATTCCTCTGGCATGAACGAGCCTCTCTCTGCCCAAATCATCGTCGGGTCGGCATCGACTTGCAGCTTGTCAAACCAATTTAAGGTCGTAGGAGCCTGCTCGCCTTCTTTCAATTCCAAAATCTTAACCTCGTCGTCTTTAGCATCTTTTTCTTTGATATTCAATAATGTAGCATCGAAATTGCCATAGTTAAACGATGTCTGCTCCTCGCCTTCCACGATGTCGAACTCATTATTATTAACGAAAAAATCGTCAAATGCTGCATCGTCGGACGGATTTTTTTCATGCTGGATGTCTAGAAGGCTGTCTTCAAAGAAATCGGTGAAAAGATTGTAACTGTTGTCGGATTTTTCAGATGGTTTCTTGTCGTTTGTATAAACGAAAAGCATGTTTTTGGCACGAGTCATAGCCACGTACATGATGTCGAGGTTGTCGAGCATCGTCTTGTTGTTTTCGGTCTCGACCAGATTTTCGAAAACGGTGCCTGTGAGCTTCTCTTTTGACAGCTTCAGCAGAAATGCGTCAAGATATGGAATGTCTTTAGTATATTGATTATCAGCACATTGTATCCATATTTCGCTCTGAGTGAAGCTCGATTTGAGATTTGTGTCGGCGTACGGATACATAACTACCTTGAACTCCAGTCCTTTCGCCTTGTGGATGGTCATGATGTTTACGCAGTCGAGGTCGCCGGTAATCTGGACCGCTAGTTTGTTCTTTTTCTTTTCCCAAAACTCAAGAAAATCGCTTATCCCTGCGCTGTGGCGTGACTGCCATTCGTGAACCATGTGCATGAAATATTGCAGGAACACATCTTCCAGAATGTTGAAATTGTTGGATTTGCAGATTTGGACGCAGGTGTCATAGATATTATACGATATATTTTTTGATGTCGTTGAACACGGCCGTGGGTCTCCACAAACGTTTTTCCCAGAATAATAATCCACCGCCAATTTCGTGACCGGGTTCTTGTCATCGACCATCAATTTTAAGGTGTTGACAATCAATTGGACCTTGTCGGACGACTGCAACAGGACTGATTCGGCAGACAGGACTTCGATGCCGTTCGCGACCAGATAATCGGCGATGTCGGTGCCGTCGCTGTTGGAACGGACTAAAATTGTAATATCTTTATAATCAATTCCTTGTTTATGCAAATCTAGAATTTGCTTTAACATTGAGGCTTTGACCTTTTCCTTGTATTCGGTGGTCTTCAGGTCGCCATGAAACACCTCGACTGAGACAAATCCGTCGGGTTTTTGCAGGTCGTAAACCTGTTCGGCGTCGTTGTAAACATCACCAGATTTCAATAACCGTCCAGCATAACGGAAGAATGTGTTGTTGAATTTAATCACGTTTTTCGACGAACGATAATTGGTGCCGAGCGTCATTTTTTGTGCAGAATTGACAAATTGTTCTTCGCATCGAAGGCCGAACTCCCCTTCCGGACGTTTGTAAATCTTTGGCAGATTGATGATTTGCTCGACTTCTCCGCTGCGGAAACGGTAAATCGACTGTTTAGCGTCGCCCACAATCATGTTCATGTTGCCAAACGACAGGCTGTTTTCCATCAACGGCAGGAAATTCTGCCACTGCAGCACCGAAGTGTCTTGAAACTCATCGATGAAATAATGGCGGTACCTCTCGCCTATCCTCTCGTAAATGAAAGGCACCGAGCAATCGCCCAAAATGTCGGAGATGCGCTTGTTGAACTCCGAGATATGCACCTGCGAGGTCTCGGCTATATATTCACGTATCAGCTCGAAAATATGGTTGCGTAGGACGTAAAGATACAAATCTTTTTCAATGGTCTCGAAGATTAACTTCTTGGAATACAACGATTTATATTTTTCAATTGCCTTGGCGTAAACTGTAACAATAAAATCGTCAGAAATCAAACTTTTAGCGTCGTTCCAACGTTTTTCGCCGCACAAAATCTTGTCAATTGTGGCAGTCGTGATGCTGCTTTTGCCTTCCTGCATCTTCTTTTTTACTGACGGCAGGCCTGTTTTAGCCTTTCCGTTGTAATCCTGGTCGGTAATTCCAATTCGGTTTTCCTCTGCTTCTATATCTTTGATAATCAATGATAAAGATTCTTTGACTTTCTCGTTTTCCGAATGGACGAATTTCTTTATCGTTTTATATTTTTCTTCGTCTAAGTCGATGAAATTCTTATAGTTACCTTTGCGATAAGCGTCTTCCGAAAGGAGTTTTTCGATGAACTCGCCAATGAGCTTTTTGACGTTCCAGGAGGTCTCTTCCGAGAGGTTGTATTCGACAAATTCTGACAAAATCTTGGTGATAAACTGATTTTTTCCAATTTCGTCGGAAAGGCGCTGGATTATCTCGTCGATGAGGTCGTCGTTGTCAAGAATCACTGAGTATTGCCCAGGCAGATCGAGTTCTTTTGCGAAGCTGCGTGATAGGCGTTGCACGAAGCTGTCGATGGTGCAGACCGCCATGTCGCTGTAGTTGTGTAATATCTTGATATACAGCTGTTTGGCTCTTCTGATGAGTTCTCTCTCCTCTATTTCAAGTGTTGAAATGAGATAGCTCCTCATCTGCCTGATATCGCCTTTTGACGAGCCCTCGCTTATTCCGAGAAGGAAGCGTAAGATTTTGGCTTTCATCTCGTTAGCCGCCTTGTTGGTAAACGTCACCGCCAAAATCTCGCGGTAAGCGTCGGCATTGTCGCCCAAGCACAAAGTCAGATATTCCTTCACAATGGTGAAAGTCTTGCCCGAGCCAGCCGATGCTTTGTAAATCTTGAACGGCTTGTTATTTTGATTTAGGATTGTCATCTGACTTGTTTTTTTGCTTCTTAGCCTTGTTTTTCCTATGTATGGTGAAGATTTCTCTTACATTGTCGAAGCTTTGCGAGTACGAGATGCCTACTCCTTGTGTGAAATCGGAGTAGTTTTCGAACGAATACAGGTAGTAATTGCTCTTGATGTTTGTATGGTTATATGCTTTTACACTCAATCGTTTTGTGATACGATATGTGATGTCGACGTCGCCCACGAGGTTGTTGGCGTTGCTTGTGTTGACGTTGTCGCCTCGTATCACGCCGAAGTTGCCTTCGATTATCAGTCGGTCGTCGAAGAGCTGTGTCGACAGTGCCACTTCCAGTTCCTCGTTGGTAAGTTTGTCGTTTGGTGTATATTTGATACCTATGTCGAAGTCTTTTGATATCTGCGACAGCCAGTTGCTCAGCTGGTTTGCGACGACTTTATATCCGGCGTTAGCGCTCATGTGAGAGAAGTCGGCGGTGCCTGTGTTGGCGAACGAGCCGAGGATCATGAGTGAGAACACCTGTTGTGCCATCACCGACTGGTTGGTGGTGTCGACGACATAATAAACCATGTTTTTCACGTCGTCGGTGGCGTTAGGTATCTCTATGCCGAATGTCAGAGTGGGGTTCATGAGTTTGTCAGACAGGCGTATTATGCAGTCCACGTTGATATTGTTGCTCACTGCTGTCGAGTCGACGAAATCAGGTCCAAGCGATGTGAGCGAGGTCTTTGTGCGGTACACGCCCACAACGTCGATGTCGGCATCGGTGGGATCGCCGGTCCAGCGGATGGTGCCGCCTCTTCGCAAGGTGAACGTACGTTTCATCATCTCGAGCGTGAAGACGAAGTTGCCGCTTTCTACGAGGTAGTCGCCGCGCAGGTTGAAGTCATTGGGTGTCACGCCGATATTGATGTTGCCTCCACCTTTTGAGCTGATGCTGCCCATATTCATCGGAAGATAGATGTTGACATCGGCATCGGGAGTCACCTTGGATTGCAGATTCATGGTGAATCCACTGTCTTTCTTAGTGATTTTATTGACGTATTGATCCACGATGGTGTCGGATTGCACCTGTTTGTTGACGAAGACGATGAAGTCGTTGTCCATATCACTCGTGCTCGTCAACGGGATGTTGATTTCGGTGCCTCGTTTTGTCTCTGCTTCGATGTTCATTGAGATATGGTTCGCCGGACCTTGTATCAGCACTGTTCCGTCGGTGACAGCGGTGCCATAGAAGCCCACAGCCCGGTCGGCCGGTATGTTAAGTGCAAGAAAATCATCGCATTTGAGGCTGATATCGAAGGTGAAATCTCTAAGATGATTGTGGCCGATATAGCCATTTATGACGGCTTCATGACCAAGTGTGTCGCGCATCACGAGATTATGGAAAAGGAACTTGTCGCGGGTCAGACGGATCACGTCGTTGAAGGAGTAATACACATTCGTAAAATTGATCAGACATCCGGCGTCGGCCATCGCCATTCTACCAGTGATTACTGGCTCTTCGACCGAGCCTTTGATATCAATATCGCCGCTGGCCGAGCCCGTCATCCTGCTCACCACCGAACTCAGGAACGGCGACACTGTAGCCAAATTGAACTTGTTGAAATTCAAGTCGAAATCGAGATTATTGGTCTTCTTTTGGGTGTAATAATAGCCGTTCAGGTCGAACGACTTGATTTTTTCGTCGTCCTGATTGATTTTATAGATATCTGAGCTGACATAAACGGCCTTGAGTTTGTCGACCCAGGAGGTGCCCAACGACACTTCGCCGACTTCCTGTTTGTTGATGAACATCTTACCCACCTCCAGACTCGAGAAGAAAATCAGATTGTCATTCAAGCCTGACACACACACATGGCCATCGATAACTCCATCAAAATCAAGATTATAGCCTTTTGTGATAAAATCGAAATTAGAGACGTTGACATTGTTGAAGACCATATTCAGCGAGTCGGCGCCGGTTTTCGGATAATAGCCGTTCAACGCCATCGACTGTGACCCGGTCTGCATCATCAAACTGTTGATTTCAATGCGGTCATCGTCGAAAACTATGTTGCAGTCGTTGATACGCCAGATAGAGTCGTTAATCATGATGGTGTCGGCTTTGACGTACAAAACGCCGTCAGCGTCAGCATTTCTTGTGAATAGCGATTTTATGAGCGCCTTGTTGTGGTCGTCGGTGTCGTCGTCGTTCCATTTCAGGTTGACATTCAGCGTGTCGTTGGCGCATTTCGCCTGCAGGAGCACATTTTCAAGGCTTATAGGATTAGGGTCGTTGGTGAGTGTGTCGCGCAAAATGATGTCTTCAAGCCGCAATGTTGATTCATAAACGTTGTATTTCGCATCATTTCTGATATCCAAGTTCTTGAATTTCACTCCGTTAAACGCTATCTCAGGCGACTCGATGCTTGATGAGTGGTATTGGTGGAGGTTGGTGTACGATGCCGTGATCTCCGTGCCACTTGCGATATAAAGCTCAGGGACAAACAGTCTCATCAGCGGACTTGTGTCTTTTAATGTCAGGCCAAACGAGAACTCTTGGGTGTTGTATTCTTTGTCGACCAAATCGTGCCACGAAGGGATGTCGAAATAGTGTATCACATTTTTCTTCAAAACATCAGCAATCTCTTTGAAACAGATTATTCCCGAGCCGTCAAAGGTGAAGAAGTCGCAGTCGATGGTGATGTCTTTAACGCATTCGTTTTCAACGATGTTGGCTGCAAAATTGCGCATATTGTAGTTATATCCGTTGTAATAACTGGTGTTTTTGATGATAAGATTCCCAAGGATATTGTCGATATCGTTGCCACTCAGAGTGAGGTCGATGGACGACGACAGCAGCATAATCGTATCAAAATCAGAGAGATGAAGATTCACCAGGTCGGCGTCTTTTACAAATCCGTTGAGGTAAAACTCAGGAATCTCGTGGTCGAAATCGAGTCCTGATTGCAGATAAGCGCCAAGATATCTGTGGCTGATGATGGTTTTTGTGTCGAGATGTTTTTTGTCGAAATCGCTGTAAATCTGAATATCGTTAAACTCATTTCCTCTGAAAGTCAATGACTTGATCTTCAAAACCGAATTAAAATCGGTCTGGTTCACATCAAAACCTTTACCTCTCAAGTCGAGTTCAAACGTAAGGTCGGCGATGTCGTTAGTTTTGAGTATCTCATTGATTTTTATATCATTACCTTCAATAATGAAGTCATAATCCGAATACTCGTCGGTCCGCAGGTTAGCGTCAGTTTTGATGTCACCCAATTCGGAATTTATGATGAAAGAGGTAGTGAAATTGTTTAGATATCCGCGGAAAGTGCCAGCAGTGAATATGTCGCCCAGCCCAGAAAGCATCTCTGGCAGAGGCACGGTTACTGATTCTGACGGTATCGCCACGCTGATGATGTCGTCGTACGAAGACTCGAGTTTGTCGATTGTGACATCGAAGAATGTCTTTTCGTAGTAAGGCAGGCCTTCCAGTGCCACGTCGCCCATCAGGTGGGTGTTGTCGCCGTAATACATGTCCAGTTCATCGACGGCAAAATCGCTGACAGTACCTTTATAATCGCATGTGAACACCAATTTGTTTGGCATTTTTTCCATCACCTGGGCAAAATATTTCAGGTCGCTGAGCAGCATTGTCGACTGGCGGATATTGCTTGTGATATATACTGAGTCGACGAATTCGTAGTATGCTCTGGAGTTGTTGTAGTCGAACCGCAGGTCGAGGTCGACGTGTGACTCGCCTGTGCTGAGTTTGAGGCTGTCGACGATGAGGCTTTTCTCGCAGAACAGCACGTCGCCGCTGCCATCTTTGAGCGTCAGTCCGCAGCGGTCTTTGCCTCTGATGGTGTGCACTTTGCCAATGATGGTGTCCTGGCGCATCTCAAGCTTGCTGAAAACGCCGTAGATGCTGTCGATGTCGATGTGCGCATAGTCCATGCTCTTGCGTCCCGGGTCATCTTTGTTTTGGTTCCAGTATACCAAATGGCCGTTGTCGATCTGCAACTTATCGACTTTCAGATGCAAGCCAGAGTCGGTGTCGTCGTCATTGTCGTTGCCAGATTTCAGCTGTGCGAAGAGCTCTGTCGCGTTGAGTTTTTTGTCGCCTTTATATTTGACGATATTGCCCCAAACATCTTTGATATAAATGTTTTTGAACCTCAGCACGTCGGATTTTAACGAGAGACTTATTTTTGCGTTAAGCTGTCCGATTTTGAACAGCGGATAGCCATAAAGGTCGTTGGCATACACGTTTTCGACGCAAATTGTGCCGTCGTTGGTGATATAGAATGTCTTGATACGTACGTCGGCGTTGAGACGTTTCGACAGCTCGGTGGCCACTGAACGCGCAATCATACACTGCACCGTCACGTCACGCAGGGCCGCTGTGACGCTGGCGATAATGGCAAAAAATATCACAAAGATAATTAATATGCCGTGTATTATGTTATTTTTTGTACTTTTGCGCATTATTTTATGCTATGAACGAATACATTTTAGCCATCGAATCATCGTGTGACGACACGTCAGCGGCAGTCCTCAGAGGCACGACAGTCTTGTCGAATGTCATTGCTAATCAAGAGGTTCACCGCCAGTACGGAGGTGTCATACCCGAGCTCGCATCGCGTGCCCACCAGCAGAATATCATACCTGTGGTCGACGCCGCAATTAAGCAAGCAAATATACAAAAAAATCAAATAAGTGCAATTTCTTTTACACGTGGCCCCGGACTTTTAGGTTCGTTGCTCGTAGGTACTTCATTTTCAAAGGCTTTCGCGCTCGCGATGGACATCCCGATGATTGAAATTAATCATACCAACGGCCATGTGCTGGCACTTTTCGCCCAGGAGCCCGACGATCCTACGCCAGTCCCGCAGTTTCCGTTCCTCTGTCTGACAGTGTCGGGCGGTCACACCCAGATCATGAAGGTAAACGACTATTTCGACATGGAGATTCTGGGCAAGACCATCGACGACGCTGCCGGCGAGGCCTTCGACAAGACAGCTAAGATTATGGGACTTGGCTATCCGGGAGGCCCGATAATCAATAAGTTAGCAAAAGAAGGCAACCCCGACGCGTTCCAGTTCAGCAAGCCGCATATCCCAGGCTATGACTACAGCTTCAGCGGACTGAAAACGAGTTTCTTGTATTTCTTGCGCGACAAACTGAAGGAAAACGAGAACTTTATCGAGGAAAACAAGGCCGACCTGTGTGCTTCGATACAGAAAGACATCATTGACACGCTTATGAAAAAGCTCATTAAGGCGGCGAAAGACACGGGAATAAGACAGGTGGCTATTGCAGGTGGAGTGTCAGCAAACACTGGGCTTCAGGACGCTTTGAGAGCCGCCGGAAAGAAATATCACTGGGAGGTGTTCATCCCGAAGTTCAAGTTCAGCACCGACAACGCCGCAATGATCGGCGTGGCTGGATATCTGAAATATCAAAGAGGAGAGTTTGGAACACAAGATATGACTCCGTATGCACGTACCGTCATTTCGACTGGAGCGTAGCGGAATGGAGAAATCTCAAACAATTGAATGAGATTTCTCGACTCCACTTCGTTTCGCTCGAAATGACGAAAACAAAGAACATATACTATGAATTGGGAACAGCTTTTATCACCGAAACGTGAGGCTCGCGCACAGAGTGTGGCCGACATCAGAAACGAGTTTCAGAGAGATTATGACCGTATAATCTTCTCAAATATCTTTCACCGTCTGCAGAACAAGACGCAGGTGTTTGCTTTGCCAGGCGCGAAGCTCGTGCATAACCGATTGACACACAGCCTCGAAGTGGCCAGCGTGGGTCGTTCCATTGCACGTAAAGTGTCGAAGTTCCTCATCGACAAATATGGTACAAGTTTCCATGACGTGATTTACGACATCGACACTATCGTTTCGACCGCTTGTTTGGCACATGACCTCGGCAACCCTCCTTTCGGACATTCCGGCGAGGAGACCATGAGCAGCTATTTCAAGTTCGGCGAAGGTCTTAAATTACAGGGCCAAATCCCTGAAAATCAATGGACTGACTTGATTTCATTCGAAGGTAACGCCAACGCTTTCCGTCAGCTTACGCATCAGTTTGCAGGCCGTCGTGAGGGCGGCTTGTCGCTTACATACGCCTCTTTGGCGACTTTGATAAAATACCCCTACCCTTCGTTTGGCAAGGGCGAACGCAAGAAATACAACGTCTTCAACAGCGAGATTGAGCAGTTTGAAAAGGTAATGGAAGGCTGCGGAATACCTCGTCTCGACAGCGAGAAGCCAATTTATGCACGTCATCCTTTGTCATATATGATGGAGGCTGCCGACGACATCTGCTACCTGATTTTGGACATGGAAGACGCCCACAAGCGCGGTATCATCCAGACCGTCGATATCGAGAAACATTTCATGGCGTTTTTCGATGAATCGAACAAGGACGAGGCTTGGTTTTTCGAGCGTCGCGACCATGTGTTCCGCACCGTCACCGATGCCAACGAGCGCATGGCATTTTTGCGTGCCACCGTCATCAACAAGCTGGTGGATTGTGTTTCGAAGGTGTTCATCGAGAACTACGACGACATCATGGCGGGCACGTTCATAGGCAGCCTGATAGCACATCTGCCGAAGCACGAAAACGACGCCTTGGAAGGTTGCAGAAGTTTCTCAGTACCAAACATTTACAAGCATCCATCTGTAGTAAAGATTGAAGTACGTGGTTACAACATCATCGGCTCGTTGATGAACGAATTTATCGACGCTGTTTTGCATCCCGACAGCGGCTACCACAAGCGCTTGATGTCGATCATTCCTGACCAGTTCAAGACAGAGAATAACGACCTTTATTCGAAGATACAAGTCGTCTTGGATTACATCTCAAATATGACTGATTTGTACGCCGTTCAGCTGTATAAGGATCTGAGGGGAATTGAGTGAAAGCCGCAAGTGCATCTGTGATGGCTGCCTGAGGATTTCCTCAATGTTTTAGACAAATAAGGCGACCAGCTTTTCAAGATTTTCCTTGTCGACCTCATCGAAATTGGCAAGTTTCTCACTGTCGATGTCGAGAACTGCCACGACAACACCGTTTCTGATTATCGGCACCACAATCTCTGACCTTGTGAGACTGCTGCATGCGATGTGCCCTGGGAAAGCGTCAACGTCGGGAACGATTTGTGTTTTAGCCTCTTGCCATGCTGTGCCGCACACGCCTTTGCCTTTGCGGATTCGGGTGCACGCCAACGGACCTTGGAACGGACCGAGCACCAATTCGTTGTCAATCACTCTGTAAAAGCCGACCCACCAGAAGTTGAACGTGTCTTTCAGACAAGCTGAGACATTGGCCATATTGGCGATTTCGTCGGTCTCACATTCAACCAGCGATTTTATTTGTGGCAATAGGTTCTCGTAAAGCTCCTGTTTGTTATTTCCTTGAATAATCAAATTTTCTGACATATATTCTTATATTATATAAATTACAACTGTTAAGGCAAAAATTATAGCTTCGAGCGGTGCCATTCCTATCAACTTGTTAAAATCCAATCCTTTAGCTTTCGCAAATTTGCAACTTACAAAAATTGAATAGGTTATAAACGGAATAAAATAACAAAATATTATATTGTTTTTAAAAACTAGATAAACCAATACTATTCCAATTAGCGGATTCAGATAGAATATGTATCTCATCAAAGTCTTTCCAAACAATGTGACTGTTGTTTTCTTGCCGTTTTTGGCATCATTTTCAGCATCACGATAATTGTTGACTATCAATAAGTTATCGACCACAATGCCGATAGCGAGTCCTGCAATGATGATTTGCCAGTTGACAAATCCTGTCTGGATGAAAAACGTGAGAACCACAGGTGCTATGCCGTAAAACAACAGCACAGCCACGTCGCCCAAGGCATGACGTGAAAGTGGGAATGGCCCTCCGGAATATGCCACTGCACACAACATGATTACGATTCCGAATGGCAGCAAGATCCAGCCGCCGAAATATAATAAGGTGCAGCCCACAAGGAATGTCAAGATGCCCCAGACTATGATTCCGCGTCGCATTTGCTGTTGCGAGATAAGCCCCGCAGATATCATATATTGCGGTCCAAGTCGTTCATTGTCAGTGCCTTTCAAGCCGTCGGCATAGTCGTTGACAAAGTTTGAGAGAATCTGCGCCATCACGGCGAAGACAAGACAGATTGCAGCTGGCAACCAATTGATTGTCACATACATAGAGGCTATCGCCACCGACATTATCACTGGTGCCATCGACACCAACAAAGTCTTCGGACGCGCCGCCTGAATCCAATATTTAAACTTCACTTCACTCATTTTACTTCTTTTTAGCTTGATACAAACGGCATAGTCCGCATGAATATGCCTTGTGTTTAACATCTTGATAACCAATATTTTGCAAAATCTTCATAAACTCCTTTGGCATCGGAAAATTCTCGACGGTCTGCTGCAGATAACGATATGCCGCGCCATTTCCCGAGATCTTTTTTCCAATAAAAGGAAGAATGTTTTTAAAATATAAATTATAAAACCATCGAACTATAACATTCTGAGGCTCAGAGAGTTCCAATACAAACAGACTGCCGTTAGGTTTCAAAACCCGTAAAATCTCACCCAAGCCTTTTATCCTGTCGGAAAAATTACGTACCCCGAAAGCCACGAACACCGCATCGAACGTATCATATTGAAAATCAATATTTTCGGCACAGGAATTATAAAACTTTATTCTGTCGGTGAGTCCGAGTTTTTTAACCTTCTCCTCTCCTATTTCAAGCATCTTTTCAGAAATATCGAGGCCTGAAACTACAGCATTTTCAATGCTTTTCGCTATTTGTATTGTTGAGTCGGCAGTGCCGCAAGCCACGTCAAGAATCATGGGATTCTGCACATCGGCTAGTGACTTTTTCATACGTTTTACTGCCTTCCTTCGCCACGACTTGTCGACGTTAAGCGAGAGTATGTGGTTGAGCTTGTCGTAAGTCGGAGCTATATCGTTGAACATCAATGCTATTTGCTCTTTATTAGTAGCCATATTTGTCCTTCCATTTAGCTTTCAGCGAGCGGCGCAGTTCCATCTCACGAGGATTGTCCTGAGGTGAATACAGGCGTGTCCCCGATATCTCTTCTGGCAGAAACTCAAGTTCCACGAAGTTGCCCGGATAGTCGTGCGCATATTTGTAACCGTCATGATAACCAATGTCTTTCATCAGTTTTGTCGGGGCATTACGCAGATGTAACGGCACGCTGAGGTTGCCGGTCTGACGCACCAGAGCTTGTGCCGTGTCGATAGCCATTACGGCGGCATTACTTTTTGCCGATGAGGCGAGATATGTGGCGGTTTGCGAAAGGATAATCCTGCTTTCAGGCCATCCGATTTTGTTCACGGCGTCGAAACAAGCATTTGCGAGCAATAGCGCGTTAGGATTAGCGTTTCCGATGTCTTCTGATGCCAAAATCAGCATCCTTCGGGCGATAAACAGAGGGTCTTCGCCAGCCTCAATCATTCGTGCGAGGTAATAAACCGCTGCGTTAGGGTCGCTGCCTCGTATCGACTTGATGAATGCGGAGATGATGTCGTAATGCATCTCGCCGAGACGGTCGTATTTCAGCAGGTTGCTTTGGATGTATTTTGTCGTAACTTCATTATTTACAACGAGTTTCTTGGCTTTAGGCGTGGCATCGTCTAGCATCCCGACCACAAGATCGATGGCGTTGAGCAGCTTTCGTGCGTCTCCCCCGCTGATCTGCATCAGAGCCTCGTCTTCTTCGATGATTATATCTTTTTTATAATCTTCTTTCAGAACCTCTACTGCGTTGACAATCAGCTTCTTAAGGTCGTCTTTTTCGAGGTTTTTCAAGATATATACCTGACATCTCGAGAGCAATGGCGATATCACCTCAAAACTCGGGTTTTCTGTTGTGGCGCCTATCAAGGTCACGAGGCCTTTTTCCACTGCGCCGAGCAACGAATCCTGTTGAGCTTTTGAAAACCTGTGAATCTCATCGATGAACAGTATCGGTGGCTCTGGTGCCATGCGCGCTCGGTCATAGACCTCGCGCACGTCTTTCACGCCGCTACTCACCGCGCTGAGCACGAAAAACTGGCGTTTCACCTGTTTCGAGATGATATATGCGAGTGTCGTCTTGCCCACTCCAGGAGGTCCCCAGAATATCATCGAAGGGATATGACCGCTCTCGATGGCGCGACGCAGTACGGCATTCGGGCCTATCAGGTGTTCCTGCCCGATGTAGCCGTCCAATGAGGTCGGACGCAGACGTTCCGCTAATGGTGTCGTAGGTCTCATCTTTCAAATCTGTCGCCTGTTTCTTCAATCACTTGTTTCTTCCATGAGTCAGGATAACCTGGCTGCTTCGGCTTGGCAGGATAGCCGTGGCCGTTACGTTTGAACTCGCCGTTCTCCTCTTGTTTTACATTGCTATCCAAGTATTTGACTAACAGATAGTTATCCAATTCTTTCCATTTCTTGACTGTGTTTGCGGCCGCTTTTGTGTCGAAATCTGTCAGGAAAGCTATTGCCTCCATCTCGCCACCGTTTTTCAGCATCTCAATGGCTTGATTGTCAACGACTTTCACTTGTTCCTGGTAAGCTGTTTCAATTTCATCCTGTACCTTTTGGATGTCGCCAATCACCCTGTTATAAAACAGGTATTTGAAATGTGCGAGGCGGTTGAACACCCAGAATGCGGCGTTGTCGGAGTATGTGAGCATGTCGCCGTTACCCACACGGTATTCGATCGGCACTTCTGAAATCGAGCAGTAGAATGGGGTGTAAACCGTTGATCCAGTGTCGTCTACGCCGAACCAGATGATGCCACCCACTTGGTCTGGCAGCCAATTACGCGATTGTGCGATGAACGAAAATCCGGTCTGCACTGTCTCGGTGCTGCGTTCGTTGAAATATTTCACGCCATTGTACTCCCAATACAAGGGATTGCAACGGTAAGGCGAGCCGAAGGGGCCTGCGCCGACATCCTGAGTCTTGTCGAGTTCCGTGCCTTGATAATGGTTGCGCATAAATGACATCACGTCGCTTAGCGATATCAGTCGGTCGGGCTTGATATACAACGGCATACGTCCGTGTTCGAGGTCTTTGCCAGTCACATAGTCCCAGTACTGGTCCATGCCCTCGGCCACCTCATTAAACATAGCCCAAACGCGCAAATCGCATATTCTTGCAGCCGAGAAATCGACAGGAGCGTATGCTGCGCTGAAGTCGAAATCCTTGTCTTTGCCGTCGAAATAGCCTTTTTTACGTGCGAATTTGATGATATCGTTCTTATAAATCACCTCCACCTCTTTATTATAGAGCTTTTTCCAGTCTTTGTCGGTGATTGATTTCTTGCCGTCTCTCAGTGGGAACGTCTGTATTCTCGCGGCATTGGCGTGACCCGACACATATCCGTCGGGGATGCGGATGGCCACCCATACAGCGCCTTTCTCCTCGCCTTTTCCGATGATTTCAAAATACCAGACCTCGTCCTTGTCGGAAATCGAGAATGTCTCGCCGTCGCTGCCATAGCCATATTGTTCAACCAAATCAGCGATCACTTTGATAGCTTCGCGTGCCGATTTCGAACGTTCGAGAGCCATAAACATCAGACTTCCGTAGTCGATAAGTCCTTTAGGATCAACTAGTTCTTCGCGTCCGCCGAATGTAGTCTCGCCCAGTGCCACCTGATGTTCGTTGATATAGCCCACCACCTGATAGGTATGCGCCGGCTGAGGCACGTAACCCCTTATTTCGTTGGTGCTGCGATCATAGATGGCGCGCATCGAGCCTTCCGACCAGTCGGCTGCCGGGGTAAAATACAGCTCGCCGTAGCGTATATGCGAATCGGCGGCGTATGTTATGAAATTCGAGCCATCGACGCTTGCGCCTTTGGTAATCAAGAAGTTAGTGCATGAATAAGATTTTATTCCACAAATAAGGAATAACACCATTGATAATGTTTTAAATACTTTCATAATTAAATGACGTGTTATTAATCTAAATAAATGCGGTTATAATATCCTTAACCACATAATAACCAATGACTAAGGTGTACGCGATCTTCATAAAAGTGCCTGCCATGAAGCCGACGAAAGAGCCGAAAGCCGAGCGCCATGCGAGGTTGTCGGGTGTGCCGCCCATTTTCTCACCGACATATGCGCCCACAAACGGACCACCGAGGATGCCTATCAGGCCGAACGGGCCGAGCACGATGCCCAGAGCCGGCAGCACTAAGATGCCGATAATCAATCCGATAGTGCTTCCGCGGGTGCCTGCCTTGGTGCCGCCGAATTTCTTGGTGCCCCAAACTGGCACGATATAGTCGAGCACCGTTATCACCGCACAAATCAAGCCCGTCATCAGCAAAAACTGCGACGAATAACTGATGCGGTCGGTCCAATGCAATAGCAGTAATGCCAGATACGTCACCGGAGTGCCAGGAATTCCAGGGATAATGTCGCCAATAAAGCCGATAATTATCACCACAATAGCCGAAATCATCAACAAATAATCCATAGCAAAAAATTTTGCACAAAGTTAAAAATTTTTCTTGACTTTTTGATAAAAACGATGTAATTTTGCAAAAATTATTTAGGGACTAAAAACTTGCAAAATGAAAAGAAGCCTTTTATGGATAGGATTATTCCTATTGAATATCCCTGCATATTCATGGGATTTGTTAGGAAATGTTGGTGGCAGAAGCACTTCAATGGGTAGCTGCTCAGTATCTTTTTGTGATTTCTGGAGCATACAGAACAACCCCGCCGGATTGGCACAATGGCGAAGTCTCAGTGCCGGAATCTCATACGAGAACAGATTCTTAATGAAAGAGTTAAGCTATGCTAACGCCGGATTTGTCATACCTATTAATATAGGCACTCTCGGGGTATCATACAGCCGCTTCGGATTTGAGAATTATAACGAAAACAATGTCGGGTTAGCCTTCGCCCGTGACTTCGGACCATATCTGAAGATAGGTTTAAAACTTGATTATCTGTCGTTTAGGTTCTCTGATGATTATACCACACGACGGACAGCGACGTTTGAGTTGGGTATACAATCGGATATCACTGATAATTTATGTCTTGGAGTCTATATCTTCAACCCAATTCATGTTAAACTTAAAACCATTTATAATCAACATGTTCCGATAGTTTTCAAGTTCGGATTGTCATATAAAATCACGAAAGATTTCATCATGGCGACCGAGGTGGAATACGACTCCGACCGAAAGATGGATTACCGTTTCGGATTGGAATATCTCACCACAAAAAGTTTCTATGTCAGAGCCGGTGTGCACACCAATCCAGGTACTGCATGTTTTGGTGTCGGGTATACCGTGAGTCGAGTAATTATTGACGTTTCCGCTACCATGAACCAGCTTACCGGAACGACATTACAAGCCAGTTTAGTTTTTAAAATCAAAGAACCTAAGCCATGAAAAGACTGATACCTATTTTAATATTAATGCTCCCGATTTCGCTTTGGGCGCAAAACACAATCACCGACGACCTCATCATCGACCAGATCGAGCGAATGGTCGACGAGACTGATGACGAGGTGGATTATACGCAACTCATTGAAACCTATTGGGATATCTGCGAGCACAAAATCAATGTGAATAATCCCGAAGAGCTATCACAACTCATTGAGTTACATTTAGTTAACATCTTTATCGTTGAAAATATACTTTTATATCGAAAAAATTTCGGCGACATCATGAGCTTCGATGAACTGAAGTTTGTTGAAGGCATTGACGAGATGACATTCAACATCCTGCAACCGTTGATTTGCTTTGAAAGACCTAAGGAAAACGAGAAATTGAGGTTTAAAGACATATGGAAACGAGGCAAACAACAGGCGCAGTTCCAGTTAGAGCGTTGTTTCAACCAAAAGGCTGGTTATCAAGATGTTAGTGACTCGATATTGTATGAAAACCCAAACAAAAAATATCTCGGAAGCCCTGACAAACTATATCTGAGATACAATTTCTCGTTTCGCGACAAGGTCGAGGCTGGTTTTGCACTCGAAAAAGACGCCGGAGAGTATCTCTTCACTCCGAGAATCAATGATTCAATCAAGAAAATGATTGGCGACAAGGCATACAAAACAATCGATTTCGCTTCGTTTCATTTCGTTATCCATGACTGGAAATTTGTGAAAACGCTAGCACTCGGCGACTATCAACTCGCGTTCGGTCAAGGAGTTACGTTGTCCACTGGTGCGGCGTTCTCGGCAAGTGGAGGCTCGCTAATGAGGAAAAGCAAAGCTATCCGTGCCTCTAAATCAGCAAACGAGACAGGTTACCTGCGTGGTGCCGCCACGACATTGAGTTACAAGCATTGGGCTCTCACGATGTTTTACTCACACAAAAAAGTTGACGCAAACCTCAGTGCCACCGACACCCTCGATGAAGAGAACCATGTGACGGCACTGCAACAGACGGGACTGCACCGCACATACGGCGAACTCATTGACCGTCATGCCATTACGCAGCAATTGTTTGGAGGAAATTTAAGCTATCGAGGTTCAAGGTTTCAGGTCGGATATACAATCCACAGAACCGATTTAAGCAGAGCCTTGATACCCGATCCGAGGCTGTATAACACCTTTTATTTTAAAGGTAAAACGCTTGTCAATCAAGGAGTTGACTTTTATTACGTATTGAGGAAATGGGCATTTTACGGTGAGGCAGCCATGAGCGACAACCTCGCGCCTGCTGTGGTGTTCGGAACGACGGTGCAACCCGCTGGATACATTGATATCACGGTGTTTTACAGATATTACGACAAGAAATATCACAATTTCTACAGCAACGCCTTCTCGTCAGGCAGCAATCCGCGCAATGAGAAAGGTCTATATCTCTCAACATCAATCACTTTCGCACCGAAATGGAAACTCATCGCCACGGCAGATTTCCCACAATCCGACTGGATCAAAACGACGGCATATGCACCAAGCCGGACACAGGAATATAACCTTCAGATAAATCATGACATAAATAGCAAATCATTGTTTTTCATTGAGTTGCGTTACAAAGACAAAGAGAAAAACGGCAGCAGCGAGAACACCTACATGCGAGAATTGACACATGAGCGAAAGATGTCACTGCGATTCCACATCACCTACCCTGTCGGTTATAATTTTACATTGAAAAACCGTGTGGAATACAGCATAAACAACACTGGGAATGATAAGAGTTACCGTTCCTATCTGATATATCAAGACATTTTGTATAATCCTGAGAATCAGTCGTTTAGCTTTGCTTTTCGATATGCTTTGTTCGACAGTCCGGTCGGTGCAGTCTATGCCTACGAGAACGAGGTGCTGAACTCGTTTTCAATCGGGAGTTTTTATCATAAAGGCATGAGAATTTATCTGTTAGGCAAAGTCAAGCTCCGATGGGGGCTGTCGATTAACGCAAAAATCGGCAGCACAATTTACAGCGATGTCACCGAGATCGGCAGCGGCTTGGAACTTATTAAAGGAAACGTGAAGACTGATGGAAAACTGCAACTTATTTGGAAGATGTAGCGCGGTAGAAACTTAGTAAAGTTTCTGACGTTTAATAAGATATGCTGTCAGCACCTGGTCATACAGCTTGTTGATGTCGGCCTCAACATAGTCGATTTGGTATTGGTAGCAATGGCGAAGCAGCTCGTCTTTGCGAGCCTTCATGATTTGTTCGTATTTTTCCTTGACTTCTGTCGGGTTGAGTTTCACCACATCGCCCGATTCGAGGTCCACAAAACGATATGGACGGTTCTCAAACTCGAGTTTTTGCTCGAGCAAGCCGTCATGTACATGAAACAGAACCACCTCGTGTTTGTTATAGCGCAGATGCTCAAGAGCTGCGAACAAATCGTCATGCGCCTCAAGGCTATCAATCATATCGCTAAAGATGATGACAA
>Ga0265298_10000620_pt1 | contig 52329 bp, 56 predicted proteins | sample AusTroGonzalo_MG_3_FD_193486 | JGI IMG/M metagenome (GOLD analysis project Ga0265298, IMG submission 193486) | Bovine rumen microbial communities from tropical cattle in Woodstock, Queensland, Australia - Gonzalo_01 | ecosystem: Host-associated > Mammals > Digestive system > Stomach > Rumen ...
AGGGGTCACCTGTTCCTGATCTAAAAGTATATGTGCCACCTTCTTGATGCCATTCATAATGTAAAACCGAAGTATAATCCACGGAAGGTTTTGATATGTCTTCTTCAACTTTTGAAAAACCGTCAATCATTAAAAAACCGCCTACAAGTGTTAATGCCAAACCGTAATATAATTTTTTATGAGATTTTTTTTCATTTAAATCGTCATAATCGTATTTGCTGTAAGCGGCAAAAACTATGTTTGTTAAAAATAATAAGGAAACGGTTAATGTTAATATTTTTTTCAAGTTTTGTCTCCGAATAAGCCTTTAATTTCATCTAAAACATTAAATAAATCTTTCAGTTCTACAGGCTTTTTTAAATAACCTTTAGCACCTTGTTTTTTTGCATTTTCAGGTGTAAAAATAAGCTCGGAACCTGTTATAAAATAAACGGCAATATCGTTTTTTATTTCTTTTATATAATCATACAAATTGTCACCGTCCAAGTCAGGTAACATCACATCTAAAAAAACAACATCCGGTTTTTCTTCTTTAAAAAGTTTTAACCCTTCTTCACCGGTAGAAGCTACAACTACATTAAAACCTTTTTTTTGTATAATTTTTGCCATTGCATCTCTTGCAAAAATTTCATCGTCAACCATAAGAATTTTTATCATATATTTCTCCAATCTCTTTTATTATACACAATATTGTAAAAAAACTCAAAAAATTGCATATCAATTTTCAAACCTTCCAATCTTCCAAATTTGCTTCGCAAAATTTTATCTAAATTATATAGGGTTTTATAAAATATTTTAGCGACATACTGTTGTCCGTATACTTTTATAAAATAAATAAAAAAGGAGTTTGTTATGATAGATGGCAGATTTTGTTTTAAAAAAGCACAAAAGTATTATGATAACGGTGAATTTGGTTTAGCATTGAAAAGCATAAACAGAGCTTTAATGTTGAATAATACAAATTATTGGTATTATCAATTAAAAGGTGAAATATTAAGAATGCAAAATAATTATAAAGGAGCATTAAGACAATATAATAAAGCCATTAGCTTAAATATTAAAGATGATATAAGTTATTTTTGTAAGGGATATTTATATTTTAAGCAAAACAAACTTAGTTTAGCATTGAAATACTTTAATAAAACTCTTAAATTGTATGAAAATTATAATATTTACTATTGGAAGGCTAAGATATATTTACAAAAGAAAAATTTTAATTTAGCTATAAAAAATTGTAATATGTATCTTAAATTATCAAAAGGTTATTATCAGGAAAATATAAAAGAAGAGGTTTTTAAAGAAATCAGCAGGAATATTATTTGTTAAAAAGGGATTTGTTTATGCAATATGAAAATTATGAAAACAGACTAAAAGAATTAGATGATAAATTTAGACAAGCTTATTCCGGCTTGCTTCCCGGTGCCGGTTTGGTTCCTGATGGTATAGCAAATATAGAAAACTATAGAACAATAACTCCTAAAATATTATGGATATTAAAAGAGCCTGTTGATAAAGATATGACATCTTGGAGTATGCGAGATTTTATGAATGAAGGTTTAACAACACCACATAATATAAAACCAACTTGGAATTTAATAGTTAAAATTTCATATTCGCTGTTTAATAAAATATCCGATTTTGAAAATATTCCGGATTGGAATTATATTGATATACAAAGTATAAGTTCAAAAATAGCCTTAATTAATATAAAAAAAGTTGGAGGATATTCAAAAAGTAATCCTGCAATTATAAAAAAATATTATGAAAATACTAAAACTTTAATTAAAGAACAAATAGATTTAATTGAGCCCGATATAATTTTTAATTGTAGTAGAGTTCATGAATTATTTTTTGATATTATAAATGAAAAAGAAAAATATTTTGCACCTTTTTGTTGCAGTAAATATAATGATAAAATAGTAATAAATGCTTATCATCCGGCTTATATGTTTTCTAAAGCAAAATATTTTCGGCTGTGTAAACTGTGTTTGAATTATTATGACTATAAATTTATATAATTTTATATATTTGTTTTATTGAAAACTGTTGCGACATACATTTGTCGCAGTACTTTTATATACTATTTTCATAATTATAAATAAAAAGGAGTAAGTTTATGAAAATAGTATGTCCAAAAAATGAATTGTTAAAAGCAATGCAAATGATACAACCTATAGTATCATCAAAAATAACATTGCCGGTGCTTGCCAATTTTATTATTGAAGCAAAAAAGAAAGAAAATAAAATAAAAATTTCAGCAACAAATTTAGAAGTTGCAATAGAATTTTATATTGACGGTAAAATAGAAGAAGAAGGTTTGATAACAATTCCCATAAAACGATTTTTTGATATAGTTAAAGAAGTTCCAAATTGTGATATTGAAATAAAAGTTGAAGATACAAAAATAAATATCAAAGCTCAAAAATCAAAATTTATGTTAGTAGGAATTCTTTCGCAAGATTATCCTGTATTGCCGCAAATAAAAAAAGATGTTTTTCTGTTACTAAAAATACAAAGTTTAAAAGATTTGTTTAAGAAAACGATATTTTGTGTATCAAAAGATATTCAAAAATATATAATAACAGGTGTATGTTTTGTTGTAAAAAATAAGGAAATAAATTGTGTAGCAACCGATGGTAAAAGATTATCTTTTATTAAAAATGTTGATGTGAAGACAAATAATAATATTAAAGTTATAATTCCTATAAAATCAGTGGAATATATTTTAAAAGTTTTTAATTCTAATGAAAACGAAAATGTTAAAATTTATATAAGTGATAATTTAGTGACATTTGAATTGAATAACTTGATATTCAAATCGAAATTAATAGAAGGAACTTTTCCTGATTATGAAAAAATATTGCAATTTAAACAAATATCAAAAAGTAATATAAACACGGAAGAAATGTTGTCGGCTGTAAAACAAATATCTGCAATAACCGAAAGAAGACTTTCTTTTAATGAAAGCTTAGCAATAAATTTAAATTTTGAAAAAAATAAAATTATTGCTCTTTCAAATAGTTCCGGAATAGGTTTCGGTAAAACGGAAATAATAACAGATTATGTTGGTGATAGTTTTAGTATTAGTATAAATCCGGATTATCTTAAAGATATATTGCAAACTATTGAAGATGAAAATTTTGAATTTATATATTGTGGTCTAAAACAACCTATAATTATAAAATTTAAAGATACGGATAGATTTATTCATTTAATAATGCCTATAATATAAAAGCAAAATATTTAATATTTTAGTATACTATAAAGAATTATAAGGAGTAATAATATGTCAGCGGAATTTGTCCATTTACACAATCATACGGAATATTCGTTGCTTGACGGTTTAACGAAATTAACAAAAAAAGGTAAACCGTTGGAGCTTTTTAATATAATAGGTAAACAATATCAAATGCCGGCACTTGCAATTACCGACCACGGTAATATGTATGGTGCAATGGAATTTTATTGGGCTTGCCTTGACAGCGGAATAAAACCGATAATAGGTTGTGAAGTTTATGTTGCTAAAAAGAGCAGATTTGATAAAGATAAAGAAAACGGCGGTTATCATCATTTGATACTTCTTGCAAAAGATAATGAAGGTTACAGAAATTTATCTTATCTTGTAAGTGCAGGCTTTACTGAAGGTTTTTATTATAAACCGAGAGTTGATAAAGAATTGTTGCAGAAATATTCAAAAGGACTTATATGTTCATCCGCCTGTTTAGCAGGAGAAATTGCAACATTACTTTCTGCCGGAAACAAAGAAAAAGCAAAAGAAGTGGCAAGTTGGTATCAGGATGTTTTCGGTAAAGGTAATTATTACCTTGAAATTATGGATAACGGGCTTGAAGAACAAAAGGCAATAATTGCACCGTTACTTGAACTTTCAAAAGAAACAGGTATACCTCTTGTTGCAACAAACGATTGTCATTATTTAAAAAGAGAAGATGCAAAATATCATGATATATTGCTTTGTATAAATACAAACAAAAATATTGACGACCCTAATAGAATGAGAATGGGAAGTGATTTGTTTTATTATCGTTCTCCGGAAGATATGATAAAAACTTTTTCGTATGTTCCCGAAGCAATAAAAAATACACTTGTTATAGCCGAACAAGTTGATGTTAAAATAAAAAAAGGTAACGGAGATTTGCTGCCTCATTTTGAAGTGCCCAAAGGGTTTACACCGCAAACATACCTTGAAAGTTTGTGCAGAGAAGGTTTAAAAAGAAGGTATCCCGTTATAGAAAAAAAACATACCGACAGGCTGGAATACGAACTTTCCGTTATAAAAAAGATGGGTTTTGCTTCATACTTTTTAATTGTATGGGACTTTATAAAATATTCGAAAGATCACGGAATTCCCGTCGGCCCCGGAAGAGGTTCAGGTGCAGGTTCCATTGTTACATATACACTCGGGATAACAGATATTTGCCCGTTAAAATACGATTTGCTTTTTGAAAGATTTTTAAACCCGGAAAGAATTTCAATGCCTGATTTGGATATAGATTTTGCCGATTTCGGAAGAGAACAGGTTATAGATTATGTCAGAAATAAATACGGACAGAATAACTGTGCTCAAATTATAACTTTCGGTGCAATGGAAGCCAAAATGGTAGTAAAAGATGTAGGCAGGGTTATGGGTTTTACACCTGCAGAAACTCAAAAACTTGCGGATGCAATTCCTGCAAAATTATCAATTCCCGATGCAATTACGGAATCCAAAGATTTACAGCAGGCAATGAGAGATAATCCCAAAGTAGCAGACCTTATAAAAATAGCTTCAAAACTTGAAGGAACAAAAAGGCATACCGGTGTTCATGCCGCAGGGTTAATTGTTGCTCCGGAAGATGTTCGACATTTCTCACCGCTTGCGATAGGTAAAAAAAATGTAGTAACCACACAATACGACGGCAGAATTTTACCGGATTTAGGGCTTTTAAAAGTTGATTTTTTAGGTTTACAAAACTTAACCGTTATAAACGAAGCCGTAAAACTTATAAAGAAAAAAAAGCCCGATTTTGATTTGGATAAAATATCTCTTGAAGATAAAAAAACATTTAAACTTTTACAAGAAGCAAAAACTTTCGGTATATTTCAGTTGGAATCGGAAGGTATGAAAGATTTGGTCAGAAGAATGAAACCGAGCAACATAGACGATATAACCGCATTAAATGCTCTTTACAGACCGGGTCCTATAGGTGCGGGAATGTTGGATATGTTTGTCAATCGTAAACACGGCAGGGAAAAAGTTGCTTACGACCATCCGTTGCAGGAACCCATTTTAAAAAATACTTACGGAACTATTTTGTATCAGGAACAGGTTATGCAAATGTCTATGGCTATAGGCGGTTTTACGGCAGGGCAGGCTGACGGTTTAAGAAAAGCCATGGGTAAAAAACTTGTAGATAAAATGGAAGCGGCAAGAGTAAAATTTGTCGAAGGCGGAAAAGCTAAAGGAATAGATTCGACTATAACAAATAAAATTTTTGATAATATGGTTAAATTTGCCGGATACGGTTTTAATAAATCACATTCCGCTGCTTATGCTTATGTTACATACAGAACGGCATACTTAAAAGCCCATTACACACTTGAGTATATGACAGCCTGTATGAATAACGAAATCGGTAAATCCGCAGACAGTAAAGTAATTGAATATATGGACGATGTTAAACAGTTCGGTATAAAAACTTTACCGCCTGATATAAGATATTCGCAAAGTGAATTTTCCGTTGAAGGCAAAAACATAAGGTTTGGGCTTACTGCAATAAAAAATGTAGGTAATGGTGCCGCGGAAAATATAGTTGAAGCAAGAGAAAAATTCGGAAAATTTGAAAGTTTTGAAGATTTCCTGTCAAAAATAGATTTATCAGCAGTAAATAAAAGAGCTATAGAATGCCTTTGTAAAGCAGGGGTGTTTGATTGTTTCGGTAAAAATAAATTGGAAGTCAGAGCAAAAATACTTGACAACATAGAAGAGTCAATGCAACGGGCAATAAAAACAAAAAAAGAACAGAATGACAGTCAAGGTTTTTTGTTCGGCAGTGATGAAATAGCTACAACAGCCGTTAATGTTATGGATAAAAAAGTACCGCCGTTGGATGAAACGGTAGCACTTGAATATGAAAAAGAAGTTTTGGATTTTTATTTATCTGGACATCCGTTGGAAAAATATAAAAGAGATTTAATTGCATTTTCGGCAAACAGGTTTGATCAAATTCCCGTTCCCGGTGAAAATGTTGATTTAAAAACCGCAAAAATAATAAGACTTGCCGGTATGATAACAAGCATAAAAAATTTAGTATCGAAAATAGATAAAAAGCAGTTTGCAAGTTTTGTATTGTCCGATTTATATGACAATATTGATTGTGTAATATTTCCTAAAACTTATAAAGAATTTAAAGATTATTTGGTTGAAAAAAATATTGTCGTTGCAAAAGGCAAATTAATAAATAAAAAAGGTAAATGTCAGCTTGTTATAAGTGAAATTTGTTCGTTGGATGAAGCCAAACAAAAATTTACACCGAATATGGGAACACTTCATATAAAAGTTTCCGAAACTTCTTTAGACGACGATTTATCGGAAAAAATTATAGAAGTTTTAAAAAAGTATCCCGGTAAATCAAAAGTATATTTGGATATACAAAATTTTCAAAACAATAATTATTTAATAGAAACCGATTATAGTGTAAAATACAGTGACAAATGCCTTCAGGATCTTGAAAAACTTGTCGGCAAAGATTCGATAAATTTAAAATACAAACAAGAACTGTAAAAATAAAAATACCGTATTCGTAAAGTTTACGAATACGGTATTAAATATAAAACAGATTATTTTTTAGAAGAAAACAAAGTTAACGGAACTATAAAAATTGAAACTATTACAGAACCTATTAATGCGGAAATAAAACCGTCAACCGAAAAACCCGGAACAACCATACCTACAAGCATAAACAACAGTGCATTTATAACCAAAGTAAATATGGCTAAAACAACTGCATTAAACGGCAAAGATGTAATTTTAATTAACGGTTTTATAAAAGCATTTACTACCGTTATTACCAATACAACAAGCAGTGCCGATAAAAAACCTGCAACGGAAATTCCCGGAACCAACCATGCCGTCAACATAATAATTACTGCCGACAAAACCCAATTTAAAATTGTTTTTAACATAATAAAACTCCTTTTTCATATATTTACAACAAATAAAATTATAAATAAACTATCCAAATATAAATTGTGCTTATAATTATTACCATAACCGTTGCCGGTCCTGAAATTTTGCAATATCTTGCCCAACTTATCGAATAACCTGCTTTTGCCGAAACGGAAGTACCGACAACATTTGCACTTGCACCTATCGGTGTTGCACTGCCGCCGATATCGGTTCCTATGGAAAGTGCCCAACTCATTGTAGCCAAAGGAAGCCCGCTTGTTACTGCAAGTGATTGTATTACAGGAATCATCGTTGCCGCAAACGGAATGTTATCTATAAATGCCGAAGCTATTGCACTTACCCATATTATAATTGCAATCAAAACATAAGGGTTGCCTGCTGCAGCTTTTTCAATGAAGTTTGCTATAAGTTCAAGAATACCCGTTTGTTCAAGCCCGCCGACAACAATAAAAAGACCTACAAAAAAAAGTAATGTTTTGTAATCGACTTTTTTAAGTAAATCCTTAATGTGTTTAGCACTTGTAACAAGTGTTACAAAGGCAATAAAAATACCTATTGCGGCAACACTTAAATGTGTTTGAGCATGTGTTATTAAAAGTATAATTGCACAAGCAAAAATTATGCAACTGATCAAAAAGCCCGGTTTATCGGTAATTGCGGAAGACGGCCTCGGTAATGTTCTTCTGTCAATATGTTTGCCTGCCGACGAATATTCTTTTCTGCAAATAAAATAAAAATAAGCAAGTGTAAAAATTAATCCTATTAAAGCAATTATTCCTGTATTACATAAAAAGTCCATAAAAGTATATCCGAGTTTTGAACCGATAATAATGTTCGGCGGGTCTCCGCACATCGTGGAAGAGCCGCCTAAATTTGCACAAAAAATTTCTGCAAGTATCATTGATATCGGGTTAAAATCCAAAAGAAAAGAAAGTTCAACCGTAACTGCAGCTAAAAATAAAATAACGGTTATTGAATCTATAAACATTGAAAGCCCGGCAGACAGTATCATAAATACAATAAAAATAGGAATTACCCTGTATTTAACGGCTTTTGCAAGCCTCATACACAACCACCTGAAAAAGCCGACCCTTGCCATACCTTCAACCATTACCATCATACCGGCAATAAAAAATATTGTTGCCCAATCTATTCCTTTTGAACTTAGGTGAGCATCTTTTGTGTACCAAAAACCGACTGAAAAAACATCTTTTATATTTAATGTTTCAACTATTGCCGAAACGGATTTTTCACTAAAACCGAAACCTAATGCAAAAACCAAAATTAATGTTAAAGCTCCGCAAACAAGTGTAACCAAATGCCTTTCATATTTTTCCGTAATTATAAGTGTAAACATTACAAGAAAAATTATAACCGCAAAAATTTGTGCTAATAACATATTTTTATCCCTTAAAAATATTGTTGTTTAATATTAAATATTTTTATATTATACAAAATAAAAAAAATAATGACTAAATGTAATTAAAATGATATAATTAAAAATTATGTTTAAAAATTAATATCGGGGAAATAAAATGAACTTTCAAGAAATTATAATGAAACTGCATAAATATTGGGCTAAAGAAGGTTGTTTGATATGGCAACCTTACGATTTGGAAAAGGGAGCAGGCACTTTTAACCCTGCAACATTTTTAAGATGTTTGGGACCTAACCCTTGGAAAGTTGCTTATGTTGAGCCTTCAAGAAGACCTACCGACGGAAGATATGGGGAAAACCCTAACAGATTGCAACATTATTATCAGTTTCAGGTTATATTAAAACCTGCACCAAAAAATGTTCAACAATTGTATTTAAACAGTTTAAAAGCTATCGGTCTTGACCCGAAAGAACACGATATAAGGTTTGTTGAAGATGATTGGGAATCGCCTACTTTGGGTGCATGGGGGCTTGGCTGGGAAGTTTGGATAGACGGTATGGAAGCAACACAGTTTACTTATTTCCAGCAGGTTGGCGGTATAGAATTGAACCCGATATCTGCAGAAATTACTTACGGCTTAGAAAGGCTTGCAATGTATTCTCAGAAAAAAGATTCCGTATATGATTTAATGTGGACCGATGATGTAACTTATGGTGATGTTCATTTGGAAGATGAAAGACAATGGTCAAAATATAATTTTGAAACAGCGGATACAAAAATGTTGTTGCAGCATTTTAATGATTGGGAAGCCGAAGCAAAAAAACTTGTAGAGCAGAATTTGGTTCTTCCTGCTTATGATGCCGTTATGAAATGTTCTCACTTATTTAATTTGCTTGATGCAAGAAGTGCAATTTCGGTATCGGAAAGAGTAAGTTATGTTTTAAGGGTTAGAACTTTGGCAAAACTTGTTGCCGAAGGATATATGAAACAATTTACGGAGTAAATTGTTTCATTAATTTTAAGTGTTCTTTTAAAAAAATTTTTCTTTTTTCTGTGCAGTGTTGTTGTTTTAAAAATTCTCTTTTTCGCACTCAGTGGAGCCATTCGTTTGAAATTTTTAAAGCCGTCCGTTAACTTGAATTTTTTGGACATCAAAAGGTAACCAAAAAAATCTTCAAACAGTAACGGACTAAAAAACTAATAGAATTTATAGTTTTTTACTCTAAAAATTTCTGCACTCATAAGCGGCTCCAAGTCGTGCTTCAAAAGAAATTTTTAAAATTATAAATTGTAGTTTTACACTGCCAAAAAAAATATTTTTAAAGATCTTTTGTCGTTAATTATAAATTGCAGTGTTAGTGTTTTAAAAGAAATTTTAAAAAATTTTTTAATATTGTTTTGAATTTTATAGTAAGTTTAAAATAAGAGGATAAAAAAATGGTAAATAATGTATTATTGGAAATCGGGACGGAAGAAATACCTTCTTCATATATTGCACCTGCACTTGAGCAAATGCAAAAGTTTGTAAGTGAAATGCTTACCGCAAAAATGGTAGGTTTCGGACAGATAAAAACTTATGCTACACCGAGAAGACTTATTTTAACAATAGATACCGTTGAACAAAAAAGCAAAGATACCGTGCAGGAATTTAACGGACCGTCGGTAAAAGCAGGCAAAGATGCAAACGGTAACTGGACACAAGCAATAATGGGTTTTTCAAACAAACATGGTGTAAAACCTGAACAGCTTATTATAAAAGATACACCTAAAGGACAATATTATACATACTTAAAAAAAATTAAAGGTGAAAAAATAACAAAAATTTTATCGGAATTTTTTCCCGAGATGATTCAAAAAATATATTTCCCCAAAACTATGGTATGGGAAAGTTCTCGGTTGAAATTTGCAAGACCGATAAGAACGATAGTAGCATTATACGGTGACAGAATAATAGATTTTTCGTTGGCAAACGGTTCTATAAAAGCTTCAAATAAAACCATAGGGTTACATACATTAACTTCAAAACATATAATTATAGAATCTGCAGACAGTTATAAAACAACAATGCAAAATAATTGTGTGTTAATTGACCAACAGGAAAGAAAACAAAGAATAATAAGTTCAATAAACGAAGTTGCAAATACGATATCTGCAAAAGCAATTTTGGATGAACATTTGGTTGATGAAGTTAACCAGCTTGTTGAATATCCGACTGCGGTATTATGTAAATTTGACGAGAAATATTTAAAGCTTCCGCCGGAAGTTCTTATTACATGTCTTAAAAAACAACAAAAATGTTTTGCATTAAAAGATAATTCAAATAAATTGGTAAATTATTTTATAAACATAAGAAACGGTAAATCCGATAATTTGGACATAGTTAGAGCAGGTTATGAAAAAGTTGTTGTTGCAAGGCTTGAAGATTCAATTTTCTTTTATGAAAACGATTTGAAAAAAACAGCGGAACAATCAATAGAAAGGTTAAAAGGGCTTATTTTTCAAAAAGAAATAGGAACCGTCTATGAAAAACTTAACAGAATAAAAACAATAGCAAATTTTATAAATGAAGAAAATAAGTTGAATATAAATAAAGATTCGTTAACAAAAGTTATAGATTTAAGTAAAACCGATTTAGTTAGCGAAATGGTTTTTGAATATCCGGAACTTCAAGGTATAATGGGCAGAATTTATTCTGCAGTTGCAGGAGAAAGTACTGAAATATCAATGGCAATAGAACAGCATTATTGGCCGTTATCAGCTTCCGGAACCTTACCGGAAAGTGTATTGGCTGCGGTTGTATCATTAGCAGATAAAATAGATACCGTTACAGCGGATTTTGCAATAGGGCTTGAACCTTCAGGTTCTGCAGACCCTTACGGTTTAAGAAGAATGGCAATAGGTATTGTCAGGATGATAAGAGAGTTTTTACCAGAAACCGATTTTGAAAAAATTATTGATATTGCATTAAATGCAATGCCTGAAAAAATTAAAGAAAAAGAAACATTTAATACTGCAAAACAAAGGCTTATTAAATTTTTCTGGAGCAGAATAGAAAATATTTATGAAAATGAAGGCTTTAAATTTGACGAAGTAAAAGCCGTTATAATACCTTCGCAAAGAACAGGGTTAAAATATTTAGGTGATATTGTAAAAAAATTAAATGCATTGCAAAATTTGAGAAAAGAAAATTCTTTTGAAGATATTACAACAATATTTAAAAGAGCAAATAATATTTTAAACCAAGCAAAAAAACAAAAATTGAATATTTCAAATTCTGTAAATAAGGAACTTTTAAAAGAAGAAGCCGAACAAAATTTATACAATAAATATATTGAAGTTGAAAAAGAATTGGATGCTGCACTTATAGGCAAAAATTATACAGGTGCAATAAGCAAACTTATTGACATAAAACCATACTTGGATAAATTTTTTGAAACAGTTATGGTTATGTGTGAAGATGAAAATATAAAATTAAACAGAATTTCTTTAATAAACTATATAACAAATAAGTTTAATTCGTTTGTAAATTTATCTTCGTTACAATAAAATTAATGTTGAAATTTCTAAAATCAAATTTATTTTTCTTTTTGTTGTTAACAGCAGTAGTTTCTTCTTTATACGGGAAAAGTATTTTTTTTGATTTTGTATATAGCGATGAAACAACCATCATATTAAAATATTCAGATTTCCTATCAGATATAAGAAATCTTCCGAAAATATTTACACTTACTTGTTATTATTCTGAAGATTTTTCTTACTATAGACCTTTTCTTAATTTATCTTTTATGTTTGAAACGGCAATATTTGGTGTAAATACAAAAATTTATCATTTAACGAACATAATATTGTTCATATTAGCATTGTGGTCAATGTATGTTTTTTTATTAAAACTTAAATTAAGTGAAAAAATTTTAAAATTTTTAATTTTATTAATTGCTGTTCATCCGATATTTACATCTTCGGTTGTTTGGATACCTGCACGAAATGATACATTGCTTGCAATATTTGTATATTTATCATTTATATTTTTTATAAATTATTTGGAAAATAAACAAATAAAAAATTTTGTTCTTTATTTGACATTTTTTTCTTTTGCTCTTTTTACAAAAGAATCTGCAATATTAGTTATATTTTTATATTTATTGTTTATTTGGAGTTTTAATTATAAATTAACAAAAAAAGAGGTCTTAAAAAATATTTGTATAACAATATGTATAGTATTGTTTTATTTGTTTTGTAGACATATTGTTATATCTAATGGTAATAATTTATTAATTAATTTAAATAAAGTTGTATATAATATATTTATAGGCTCAATAATGTATATGTATAAATTTATTGTTCCAAATATAAATTTAATGATATATAATTGCAAGTTAAATACAAACCATTTTATTGTTTTGATGTTATCAATTTCCTTTATAACATATTGTTTATTAAAAAAAATTATTGATAAGAAAGTTTTTATTTGGTGTTTTATAAGTTTTGTATTTTTTATTTTACCTACAACTTTTTTAGCTGATTATATTATTTTAAATCATCGACTTGTAATACTAATTCCTATAATAATAATACCTATGGTTTTGTGTATTGAAAAAATTGTAAAATTTAATAATGTAAAAAATTGCTTGATATGGTTATATATTGTTTTGTTTTTTATTTATTCGGGAATTTCTTTTAATTTTCAAAATAACTATGAAAATAAAAATATTTATTGGGTGAAAAGTTATATTGATGCACCGAATTGTCATGCCACATGTTATTTTGTTTCAAGGTTATATTTTGAAAAAGGTAATTTTGAAAAAGCAAAGGAATTTTTACAAAAGGCCAATTTATATGGTAATAATAGATACCTTTCCGATTTGGCTTTGATATATTGTTACGAAGGAAAATTTAATGAGGCGGAAGATCTTTATAAAAAATCTATACAGAACGGAATAAATAGAGCACAATGTTACAGAAATTTAAGTTTTATTTATTTTCAAAGAGATAACAATATAAATAAAGCTTTGGAATATGCAAAGTTTGCAGTTAAAGAGGAGCCGTATAATAGCAGTTATAAACAATATTTAGAAGAACTCGGTAAAAAGCAAAATGAACTTTAAATCAATATTTATTAATGAAAAATTTGATAAATTAATTAATTTTGGTAAATTTTTATTTAGCCGTCCTGTGATTTTATTGTGTATATTGTATTCAATAACACTTATTGTATTAAATTATTACGGGCTTTTTTCTGCGGATAAACAAAGTGAAATTGTTTATGCCGTTAACCAGTATCAGGTTGAATTAGTTGGTAGAATAGTAAGTGAACCCATGATAAAAAACAAGTATCAACAGTTTACACTTGAAACAGAAAGTATAAACGGCAGACCCATTCAAAAAGAAAAAGTGTTGGTATCGGCTCCTTTAAATTATAATTTTAAATACGGAGATATTATTGACGGTTTAGGCAAATTAATAAATACTCCCAAACCTCTTTTTCCGGGAAATTTTGATTATGGTTTATACCTTAGCAGGCAAAATATATATACAATGTTTTATCTTTCCGATGTTGCAATTGCGGATAATAAAGCCAACATAATAAAAAAATTTGCAATAGCTTCCAAAAATCATATTTTAAAACAAATTGACAAACACTTTGAACAACCGTATTCTTCAATATTACAGGCAATGCTTACGGGAGATAAAGTTTCTTTGGAACCGGAAACAAAAGATAAATTTATAAATACCGGGCTTATTCATTTACTTGTTGTAAGCGGGTTACATATAGGTTTTTGTGTTATTATTTTTATTTTCTTTTTTAAATTGGTTAAATTACCTTTAAAATATGTGTATATTTTAACAATTCCGGCAGTGTTTTTTTATACACTTGTTACGGGTGCAAATCCGCCTGCTGTTAGGGCTGCAATAATGGCTTCATGTATTTTAATTACATTAATTTTAAACAGAGAACCGTTAATATATAACTCAATTGCATTATCCGCATTAATTATTTTGCTTATCAATCCGCAGGATTTATTTATTGCAAGTTTTCAAATGTCTTTTTTAGCTACACTCGGTATAATTTATTTGTATCCGAAAATAAATAAAATTTTCAAGGATATAAAAAATAAAATTTTAAAAAATTTGTGGTCGGTTGCTGCAGTAACTTTATCTGCACAAATAGCACTCGTTCCGGTATTACTTTTTTATTTCGGTAAAATATCAATTATATCAATGCTTGCAAATATTTTAATAGTTCCCGTAATAGGTTTTGTGGTCGGGCTTTCTTATGTTTTTTATTTATCAACGGTTATTTCCTCTTATTTGGCAGACGGCTTTTCAATAATTCTTACTATTATTTTAAAAATAATTTTATTTGTAATAGACTTTTTTTCTTCTTTAAAATTTTCAGTAATCGATACACCAAAGCCCGATATTTTTGAAATATTGGTATATTATATTTCAATTATTTTAATGATTGAATTTAGAAATATAAAAAAAGTTTGGATAATAGTTTCGGTTTTAATAACAGTTGCTGTTTTTGAACCTTTTAACAAAACTGAATGGACACAAACATTTGAAAGCAAAAGAAGTGTTACAACAATTATGAAAACAAAAAAAGAGAACACAATTATTTTTAGAGAAATATTAAAAGATAAATATTATTTTACAAATTTGCAGCAATATTTAATAAATAAAGGAATAAAAAAAATTAATAAGTTTTATTCAAATACAAAAGAAAATATAAAGGAAAATTTACCCAAAATAAAAATAGAAGAAATTATTTTGGATATAGCCAATAAAACAAATAATTGAAATAAATTTTCTTATTTTATATACTTATTAAATGTAAATATTATTGGGATATTTATATTTTTTTTGTTTTTGTAAACGGAGGAAAATGATGCATATATTGGTTTGTATAAAACAGGTTCCCGGAACGACAAATGTCCAAATTGACCCTGAAAAAGGAACTTTAAAAAGAGAAGGGGTTGAAGCCATAATAAACCCTTTTGATGAATATGCCATAGAAGAAGCCGTTAGGCTTAAAGAAAAAACAGGCGGTAAAGTTACCGTTATTACTATGGGCCCTCCGCAGGCGGAAGCTGCACTTAGAGAGGCTATTTCCAAAGGTTGCGATGAAGCGGTATTGATAGGAGACAGGGCTTTTGCAGGTGCCGATACTTGGGCAACTTCTTATGCAATATCAACGGCAATAAAAACAATACCTGATTTCGGTGTTATTTTTTGCGGTAAACAAGCAACCGACGGTGATACTGCACAGGTAGGTCCTTCAGTTGCCGAAATGTTAAATATTCCGCATGTAGCCTATGTTAAAAAAATAGAAGAAGTTACGGAAAATTCAATAAAAGTTCAAAGAATGATGGAAGACGGATACGATTTAATAGAAACTCCGGTTCCGTGTTTGCTTACGGTGGTTAAAGAAATAAATACTCCCAGAATTGCCTCACTTAAAGGGAAAATGGCTGCAAAAAAAGCTGTTATTAAACATTTGGATGCAAAAGCTATAAATGCCGATACCACAAAAACGGGGCTTGCCGGTTCTCCTACACAAGTTAATAAAGTATTTGCTCCCGCTCAAAGAACAGGCGGTCAAATATTTGAAGGTGAACCGCAACAAATAGCAGCCGAATTGGTTAAAAAATTGTCGGCTGACGGTTTAATATAGGAGATTAAAAATGGCAAATAAATTAAATATATCAACTGATAAATGTGTAGGTTGCGGTGCTTGTGAGGGTGCTTGCCCGTTTGGTGCATTATCTGTTAAAGAAGGTAAAGCCGTTGTTGATATGGCTCAATGCAGGTTTTGCGGTTCTTGTGTTAGTACTTGTCCTGTAAATGCAATTTCCATGCAAAAAGAAGAAGTTAAAGATGCCGTTGATAAGAGTTTGTATAAAGGTGTTTGGGTTTATGCCGAACAAAGACATGGTGAAATTTCTTCGGTTGTATATGAACTTTTAAACAAAGGCAGCGAACTTGCAAAAAAATTAAATGTTTCCTTAAGTGCCGTTTTAATAGGGTCGAATATTTCATCAAAAGCACAGGATTTAATAAACAGAGGTGCAGATAAAGTTTATGTTTATGATAACCCTGTCTTGGCAGAATTTCAGGATGACCCTTACAGTTGTATTCTTGCAAATTTAATAAAAGAAGAAAAACCCGAGATAGTTTTGATGGGTGCTACAAATATAGGAAGGTCATTTGCTTCAAGAGTTGCAGCAAAAATTTATACCGGGCTTACTGCCGATTGTACCGCACTTGAAATAGATGAACAAACAAGAAATTTAATGCAAACAAGGCCGGCTTTCGGCGGTAATATAATGGCTACAATATTAACCCCAAGGCACAGACCTCAAATGGCAACAGTTCGTCATAAAGTATTTAAAGAAGCTCCTGTTGTTGAAGGCAGAAAAGGTGAAATTATAAATAAAACCATAGATGCTCAAACAATAATTAACAGAACAAAGTTTTTAGGTTTTTTTAAAGATGAAACCGCAGATGTAAATATTTCCGATGCCGATATAATAGTTTCCGGTGGAAGAGGATTAGGTAATTCCGAAGGATTTAAGTTGATAAAAGAGTTGGCCGATTTGTTGGGCGGTGCGGTAGGTGCTTCAAGGGCGGCAGTTGATTCCGATTGGATTGCTTATTCTCATCAGGTAGGGCAAACAGGCAGAACGGTTGCTCCTAAAATTTATATTGCCTGCGGTATTTCGGGGCAAATTCAGCATTTGGTCGGTATGAGTTCTTCAGATGTTATTATTGCAATAAATAAAGATAAAGATTGTCCTATGGTAAAAGCCGCTACATATTCACTAATAGGTAATTTATATGAAATTATTCCTGCAATAATAAAAGAAATAAAAAATAAATAAAATAAAGGAGAAAGTGGAAAATGAAAAAAATTGTAAGTTTGGTTGTGGTCGGTTTGATGTTTACGGTATTGAATGTTTATGCAGCAGATTCGTCAACTTTTGTTGATTTATGTAAAACTGGCGGCATAGCAGCAATACAAAGTATGTTGACAACCGGTAAAGTTGATGTAAATGCAGTTGCACAAGAAACAGGAAAAACGGCTTTGATGTCGGCTTGTGAAAATACTACAAGTTCTGCTGTAGGTATAGTAGGTTTATTGTTGAACTCAGGTGCAAATGTTAATGCTACCGATGTTCTCGGAAAAACAGCATTGGACTATGCAAAAAACAATGTTAAGTACGGTGATAAAATAGTTCCTCTTTTAGAAAAAGCAGGTGCTGTTGCTTCAACGGTTAAAACATTGAAAAATTCTTCTGCAACGGTTTCCGAAATGGCAACATCTGCAGCAACCGCAGCAGCAATAAAAATGGCAACATCGGAAAATGCTTCAAAAGCAGAAATCGCGGAAACTGCAGTTCAAGCAGCAGAACAAACAGCTGCTTCAAAACCGAAAGAAACTGCTTCATCTTCAAGTTCTTCGTCTTCCGAAGGTGGTTTTTTTAGTAAGTTTTTAAGTTTTTTTAAAAAATAAAATACAGAATATGAAGGTAAAAAATGAAAAAGATAATTAGTTTTTTATGTTGTTTGTTTGTTTTTAGTTGTTTTGTTTTTGCAGGTGATGAAGTAGTTTATTCTTATTTTTATCCGAGTTTCGGACATGTTGGCGGTTTTGTTTCCGATGATGATTTTCCTGTTGTTGTTGACCCTGCTTATCCTACCGTTATTGATCCTAATTGGCCGGATACACTTTCTCCGGATTTTCCTAATACCGAAGAACCGGAATTCCCTGAGGAAGAAGTAAAACCCGTTAAAGAAGTTTTGAAAGAAGAAGCTGAAAATGCTATGAAAGAAGAAAAGGAGCATTTCAAAATAGCTTTAGAAAAACTTATGAAGCAAAATTTATTTGATTTTGATTCCGATGTAATAAAAGAAGAAAATTTTGCTAACTTGGATGCAATAGCCGACTTCTTAAAAGAATATGATAATATTAAAGTTACTGTTGAAGGTCATACGGATAATGTAGGAAGTGAAGAATATAATAAAGGTTTGTCTGAAAGAAGGGCAGAAGCCGTCGGTGATTACTTAATTAATAAAGGTATTGATGGTAGCAGGATAACAACAGAAGGATTCGGTTTTGCAAAACCTGTGGCAAGTAACGACACCGAAGAAGGACAAGCTCAAAACAGAAGAACCGAAATGATATTTAATTTACAAGATAGTTTTGTTGCTTCGTCTCCGGATTCCCAAACCATTCAAGAAAAAGCAGCTCAAGAAGTATTGGAAGAAGAAGCTGCAAAGGTATCAGAAAAAGAAGAAATATCAAATGTTCAAGAAACAGTGAAAGAAGAGGTAGAGACAAAAGAAGAAGAGTTATCATCCGATCTTGAAAGAGCATTGAAAAAAGAAGTAGAAACCGGTAAAGAAGAAATATCTAATGTTCAAAAGACAGTGAAAGAAGAGGTAGAGACAAAAGAAGAAGAATTATCAGACCTTGAAAGAGCATTAAAAATGAATGCGGAAGCAAAAGTATCCGATATTCAAGAAGCAGTAAAAGAAGAAGCGGAAACAAAAGAAGAAGAGTTATCCGATCTTGAAAAAGCATTAAGAAAGAATGCAGAAACGGAAAAAGAAGAAGAATCCGGCATTCAACAAGCATTAAAAAAGGAAGTTGAAACTGCAATTGAAGAGAATAAAGAAAATTTTTCAATTTCGTTGGAAAAATTTTCAAGTGAAAGTTTGTTTGAATTCGGTTCTGCAATGATAATGGAAGAGAATTTTGCTAATTTGGATGCAATAGCTGAATTCTTAAAAGAAAATGACAGAATTGCAGTTAAAATTGAAGGACATACCGATAATATAGGAAGTGAAGAATATAATAAAAATTTATCGGCAAGAAGAGCAAAATCCGTTGGAGATTATTTGATAAGTAAGGGTGTTGACAGCAGCAGGATAACGACAGAAGGTTTAGGTTTTTCAAAACCTATAGCAAGTAACGATACCGAAGAAGGACAAGCTCAAAACAGAAGAACCGAAATTATATTTAAAATTCAAAAGTAAAGAATTTTTGATATATTAAGCAATAGAAAACAGGAAGATTGAATTTATAATCTTCCTGTTTTTTTTATTTTTGTATCATTTTCAAAATTTGTAATAACTATTTTCTTGCTTTGCTTCCAATTCTCCAGCTTTCTAGCATTTTGTCATTATATACTTCTATACCTCTAAATTTGCTCTGCAAATTTTATATTTCAAAAGAAAATTTATAACCTATATTAACCGAAAGTGTATAAAATTCCGCTCTGTTAAAATCGGCATGGGAAAGTGCCCAACTTGTATAAGAATAAGTAGCTTCTGCTATAAACCAATTTGCTTCAATTCCACAACCTACTGCAGCATATACACCCGGACTGCAATCTCCGTTTACAATTGCAATATCGGCATTACTTAAACCTGCCTGTCCTAAAAAGTAAAGAGCAGTAATATCTTTATTGAAAATTATTTTCGGCTTTACGGAAAAATAAACATTTGTGAAAGACATTTTTTTACCTGTATTTTCAACATCTGTATCAAATAAATGTGTTATACCGGCACCAAAACCTAAGTGCTTCCAAGGGAAAAAATATGCTTCAGCTCCCAATGTAAAACCTAAATCAACATCATAAACATTGCAGTCTAAGCCTAAATAAGGTGAAGCAACAATTCCGCCTTTACCTAAAATTTCTGCAGACATTGCATATACATTTGCCGATAATAACAAAGAAAATAACAATAAAAATATTTTTTTCATAATATAACTCCAAAAAATTTATTTTTAAGATATTATACTATATTTTTAGATTTATTCAAAAAAATAAAAATATTGTTTGTTGATTTAATAAAGTGTATTTTTATAGAATATATATGTTTATGAAAAATTTAATAAAAGTGTTATTTAACCGTTCATATATTTATTTTTATATATCTCAATTTTTAGGAACATTTAACGATAATTTTTTTAGAACCGCATTAATAATTTTTTTAATATTTGCACCATCATCGTTATCTCTTAATACAAGATATATAATAGCTTCTTTTTTAGTTGCTTTATTTATGTTGCCTTCATTATTGTTTTCTGCCGTTGCCGGTGAAATTGCAGATAAATATGAAAAAGATTATCTTATAAGAAGAATAAAATTTTTCCAATTTATTATATCTCTTATTGCCGTGATAGGTTTTATTATAGGAAATATTTGGGTTTTGATTGTATGTCTGTTTTTAATGGGAACATTGTCTGCACTGTTTGGCCCTATTAAGTTCGGTATCTTACCGGAAATATTGGATAAAGATAATTTAATAGCAGGAAACAGTCTTATTCAAATCGGTACTTACAGTGCAATGCTTTTAGGAATATTATTCGGTACTTTTACTTATTTCCTTGATACAAAAATTCTTTTTGCCGTATTTGTTTCCGTTGCTGCAATAGGTTTTTTTGCTTCATTACTTATTCCTAAATTAAAAGAATCAAAACAAACATTTCAAATTTCCGTAAATTTCATAAAAACGACTTTTAATAATATAAAATATTTTAAATATTCTCATGATATTTATCTATGTATTTTGGGCATATCTTGGTTTTGGTTTATAGCGGTTGTTTTAATTTCTCAAATACCTAATTTTGCACTTGTAGTTTTACAAAATCAACGAAGTTCTTATATGTTTTTAATAATACTGTTTGCTTTCGGAATTTGCTTAGGTTCTTTGTTATCATATTTTTTGTTGAAAAAAGAAATTTCATTAAAACATATTCCAATTTCAGTTTTGTTAATGACAATTTTTATGTTGGATTTATCTTTTGTTGCAAAAGATTTGGATTTACTCCTTTTGACGGATGTTTCTGTTAAAAACTTTATTTTTACTTTTTCCGGAATAAGAACAATTATTGATTTAATTGCTTTTGCATTATTTGCCGGGCTTTACATAGTTCCCATTATGACTTTGTTACAGGTTTTATCAAGCAGAAAAATAAGAGCAAGAGTAATTGCATCAAACAATATAATAAATATATTTTTTATGATAGCAGGTTCATTGATTTGTTTGTTATTTACAAAAATAAACTTAACCGTTCCTGTTATTTTAACATTGATAGCAATATTTAATTTTATAGCAGCCGTATATATTTGCAGCCTCTTGCCTGCCCATTTGTTAAGAATGATTATCGGTAGAATACTACATGTTTTTTATTCAATAGAAATTGTCGGAAAAGAAAATTTTGATAATTGTAAAACAGGTACACTTATAATTGCAAACCATACATCTTTTTTGGACGGAATAATTTTATCTGTAGTATTCGGTGAAAAGGTTTCGTTTGCAATTAACAGCGATGTTACAAAAAAATGGTGGGTAAAACCTTTTTTAAAAACAATAAAATATTTCCCTATAGACAATTCTAATGTTATGGTTGTAAAATCAATAGTGGATGAATTGAAAGGCGGCGGAACCGTCGCGATTTTTCCCGAAGGAAGAATTACAACTACCGGTGGGCTTATGAAAGTTTATCCCGGTCCTGCCGTTGTAGCCGATAAAAGTAATGCCGATATTTTGCCTGTTTGTATAGAAGGTATTCAGTATTCGGATTTTTCTTATTTCGGGGCAAAAACAAAAAGTAAAAGACAAAGAAAAATCAAACTTACGGTTCTTCCCGCAAGGAAATTAGATGTGTTTAAGTCGGCTTCCGAAAGCAGAAGAAGAAATATTGCAATGACAAAACTTTACGATATTATGTGTGAAATGAAGTTTGCAAGTAACTTTACAAACAAAACCGTTTTCGGTTCTTTGATACAAAATATTGAATTGGTCGGAAGAAACAAAGAAATATTGGATGATATAAACAGACAGCCCGTTACCGTCGGTAGCTTAACGGGTGACATTTTTACTTTTGCAAATAAAATAAAAAAACAAACGGGGAAAAAAGAATATGTCGGTATTATGCTGGCAAATACAAAAACAACCGTAGAAATATTTTTTGCTTTATCTGCAACAGGCAGAATTCCCGCAATGATAAATTATACCGATTCTACCGAAAATATTTTAGCTTGTATTGAAACAGTCGGAATAAAAACCGTATATACATCCAAAAATTTTATAAAAGAATTCAAACCTAATAACATAATAGAAAAATTGATAGAACGGAATATAAATATTATTTACGAAGAAGATATAAAAGAAAATATAAATATTTTTAATAAAATGTTTGCATATTTGATGGCATATTTCCCTAATTATTATTACAATAAAATTTGTGATGATTTTAGTAATGAAAATCCTGCGGTCGTTTTGTTTACAGGGGCCATTAACGGGAAAACAAAATCCGTAGTTTTAACTCATAAAAATATTCAGGCTTCAATTGCACAAATTTCAAGTGTTATGGACTTCGGTATAGCCGACAGATTTTTTAATTCCATGCCGATATTTTCATCTTTGGGTTTTATTGCAGGTGTATTGTTGCCGTTACTTAGGGGAATAAAAGTTTTTGTTTATCATTCTCCTTTGCATTATAAAATGGTTTCAGAACTTGTATATGATACAAGTTCCACTGTTCTTTTGGGAACGGATACTTTCCTTAACGGGTATGCAAAAACGGCACATCCTTACGATTTTTATTCAATAAGATATGTTATTTCAGGTATTGAAAAACTTAAAGAAGAAACCGTTAAACTTTGGGAAGAAAATTTCGGAAAAAGAATTTTTGAAGCTTACGGAACAACAGAAACATCTTCAACAATATCAATAAATACACCGATGTATTTTAAACAATATAGTGTCGGCAGAATGTTGCCTGCAATGGAATTTAAATTGGAGTCCACAACAGCTTTTGTAGGTGCAAGCCACTTACTTGTTAAAGGTCCCAATGTTGCCGATTTTTATATCGAAAACAAACAATTAATATCTAAAAAATCCGAGGATAATTGGTTTGATACGGGTGATATTGTCGAGATAGATAAAGATAAGTTTATTTTTATGAAAGGCAAATCAAAAAGATTTGTAAAATTTGAAGGAGAACCTGTTTCTTTAACGGAACTTGAGCTGGAAATAGCAAATGTTTGGAAAGATTCAAAACATGCTTTAATAAGAGTTTTACGGAACAGAAAAAAAGAAATAATACTTTTTACGACATATAAAAATGCAACAAAACAAGATTTGGAAAAAACAGTTAACGAACAACAAATGGAAAATTTTATTGTTCCGGATGAAATTGTTGTTATGGAAAATATTCCGATTACCGGAACCGGAACTGTTGATTATTTAAAATTACAGGAAATGTTTAAAGAAACAAATGAATAAAATGTTAAAAATAATACTTAATAAAAATTTTATTGCACTTATTTTAAAATACTTTTTTAAAGTGCAGGTTAACGGTTTGGATAATATAAAAAATTTAAACGGAAAAGTTTTGTTTGTCGCAAATCATAATTCTTTTTTGGATGCTGTTTTGATATGGGCTTTTATCCCTGAAGATTTATGTTTTACTATAAATCCGATAATTGCAAAAAAATGGTATATTAAGCCGTTTTTGAATGTTGCGAAATTTTTTCAAATAGAACCTAACAGTCCTATGGCTTTAAAATCAATTATAAGTGAAGTTGAAAAAGGCAATAAAGTTGTAATTTATCCCGAAGGAAGAATTTCAACTACGGGAAGTATGATGAAAATATATCCCGGTCCTGCAATGATTGCCGATAAAACGAATGCAAGTATAGTCCCGATATATATAGACGGAACTCAGTATAAAATACTTTCACCTTTCGGAAAACAATTTAAAGTAAAACCTAAAAAACAGGTAAGTTTAAATATTTTTGAACCGACAAAATTGAAAGTTGATCCTTCTTTAACCGGTGAAGAAAGAAAAAAAGAAATTACAAAACAACTTTTTGATATTATGACAAATGCAAAATATTATTCGGCAAGGTCGGACAAAACATTATTTGAAGCATTGATTGAAGCAAAAAATTTTGTCGGAAGAAGATGGAAAATTATAGAGGATATTGCAAGAAAACCGATTAATTACGGTCAGTTGCTGACGGGTGCTTTTGTTTTGGGAAAACAATTCACAAAACACAGTAAGCAGAAGGAATTTGTCGGTGTATTGCTTCCAAATGCAGTTGCTGCCGTTGTTGCAGTTTACGGGATGCAGGCATATAATATTATACCGTGTATGTTGAATTTTTCCACCGGAACAAAAAATATGGTTTCTTGTTGCAAAACGGCTGCAATAAAGACCATATATACATCAAAACAGTTCGTTATAAAAGGCGGTTTTGAAGAACTTATAGCAACTTTGGAAAAAGAAAATATTGAAATAATTTACCTTGAAAATTTAAAAAAAGAAATAACTTTAAAAGAAAAACTTACCGGGCTTTTAGCTTCGTTTTTCCCGAGATATTATTACAATAAAATTAAAGGTGATGTTTCTCACAAAGATCCTGCTGTTGTTTTATTTACAAGCGGCTCCGAAGGTGTTCCCAAAGGTGTTGCTTTAAGCCATGAAAATATTCAAGCCAATATGAACCAAATAGATTCCGTTTTGTTTTTTAATATATCCGACAGTTTTTTAATGGCATTGCCGATATTTCATTCGTTCGGTTTTACATGCGGTATGATACTTCCGATATCCCGCGGGGTAAAGGTTTTTTATTATCCGACACCGCTTCATTACAAAATTATTCCGGAACTTGTCTATGATACAAATGCAACAATTATTTTTACAACTCCTACATTTTTTGCCGGTTACGGTAAAAGTGCCCATGCTTACGATTTTTATTCAATAAAGATAGCCGTTGTCGGTGCGGAAAAAGTTAAAGACGAAACGATTAAAAGTTTATTTACAAATTTCGGTATAAGGTTGTTATGCGGCTACGGTGCAACAGAAACAGCTCCGGTTCTTTCGGTAAATACGGAGATGTATTATAAAAAAGGTTCGGTAGGAAGAATTTTCCCGGGTATAGATGTTAAACTTGAAACCGTTCCGGGAATTAAAGACGGTAAAAAACTTATTGTAAAAGGTAAAAATGTAATGCTCGGATATATTAAGGAAGATAAACCGGGTGTTATTCAACCTTTAAAAGACGGATGGTATGATACCGGTGATATTGTTGATTTTGATAAAGACAGATTCATAACCATAAAAGGCAGGGCCAAAAGATTTGCAAAGATAGCAGGGGAAATGGTTTCTCTTACTGCCGTTGAAGAAACTTTAGCTCAAATTTGGAAAGAGTTTCAATATGCGGTAGTTGCAATTGCCGATGAAAAAAAAGGTGAACAGCTTATTCTTTTTACAACAAGGCCAAACACTACTGCCGGTGAAATAAGTACAAATTTTAAAAAATTAGGATTTAGTGATTTGTTTGTTCCCCGGAAAATAGAAATATTGGAAGAAATGCTTTTAATGGGTAACGGTAAAACCGATTATGTAACATTAAAAGATATGGCGGAAAAACTTTTTATATAGTATAATGTATCGGTCGAGTTTTTTATAAATTGGAGATATTAAGATGAAAAAAATAATTGTTTTATTATTGGTATCTTTTTTTTGTGGTGGAATTATAAATTTGTATGCACAAGACCCGGTAAGGTTATTTATTTTAGGAATAAGTAGAAATCCAAACATTGTTTGTTACGATGTAATGTTAGATAAAGATGGACAAATTAATAAGCAATATCCTATAGATGCTTATTGGATTTCCCTTGTCGAAAAAAATAAAAAGAGAGAAGAGTTAAATGATTTTGATAAAAAAACTTACGGTTTTAAAACAACATACAACGAAAAAGACAACACTTTTGATTTAACATTAAAAATTATTGAAGATAAAAAGATGACAATTTTAACGGTTGACGGAAAGCCTAAAGTAAAAATGTTAATAAATAATGTTGAAGCATATTTGGAAAAAGTTTATATACAATTAAAAGATAATTGGGCTGGAAAACCCTCGGTATCTTTTTATACTTTACACGGGCTGACAGCAAACGATAATGAGCCTGTAGAAGAAAAAATAATTGTAAAATAGTTGTGTTTTATCAAGGAGAGATGGCCGAGTTGGTTTAAGGCGTCAGTCTCGAAAACTGATATAGGGGAAACTCTATCAGGGGTTCGAATCCCCTTCTCTCCGCCATAAATTTTTATGTCTTGCCGAGGTGGTGGAATGGCAGACACGCAGGTCTCAGAAGCCTGTTCCCTTAAGGGTGTGCGAGTTCAAATCTCGTCCTCGGCACCAAACGGCAATTTATATTTAAACTTTAATTTTTAGCTTTAAGCTATAAACTAAAATTTTTCTAGTTGACAAAATGAAAAAAAGATATTATAATTAGTGTGCTTTTGTTGGAAAAGCAAATAAAATAAAAATAGAAATAAAAAGGGAGAAAAAAGAATGAAAAAAGGTTTTACATTGGTGGAGTTGGTAATCGTTATTATCATCGTTGGTATTTTGTCTATCGTTGCAGTTCCTATTTACAAAGGATACACGGATAGAGCAAAAGAGTCTGAAGCAAAAGCTTTATTGGGTTCAATTAATACTTCCCAGAAAGTTTATTATGCAGAATTCAATTATTTTTATGCTGGTGATGCGACTTATAATAAACTTGACAGATTGTCATTGGATTCAAGAGCAAATAAGTATTATACAGGATTTACTATAGAGACAAATGGACAATCAGATACGAACTCTGTGTTTACGGCAATAGTTTACCCTAATGGTGGAGAAGATGTACAAGATAGTGGAGCAACCAATAATTTAAAAAATGTTACTTTAGTAGGAAGTGCAAGTGGTGAAGCAAAAATTTACGGCGGTGTTGCAGGTGAAAACCAATAATTAGTTGATGATCAGATAATTTCATTAAAAACAACTCCCAATTTGGGAGTTGTTTTTTTATTGAATACTTTAAAACTTTTTAATATAATATATTTAAATTAAAAAGTTGCTTTTATTGGAGAAGATAATATGGCTTATACAAAGCAGGATGTTATAAATATTATTAAGGAACAGGATATTAAATTTATAAGGTTACAGTTTACAGATATTTTCGGACAGTTAAAAAATGTTACCATAACATCAAACCAAATAGAAAAAGCTTTGGATAACAAATGTATGTTTGACGGTTCTTCCATTGAAGGGTTTGCAAGAATTGAAGAAAGTGATATGTATTTATATCCTGATCCGGAAACTTTTGTAATATTTCCGTGGCAACAAAACGATTGTAAAGTTGCAAGGCTTATCTGTGATATTTATACCCCTGAAGGTAAACCGTTTGAAGGTTGTCCCAGAAATATTTTAAAAAGAAATTTAAAAATTGCTGCGGATTTAGGCTATACTTTTAATGTAGGCCCTGAACTTGAGTTTTTCTTGTTTTTAACCGATGAAAAAGGTAAACCCACAACGAAAACACACGATGATGCAGGTTATTTTGATTTGGCTCCGATTGATTTAGGTGAAAATGCAAGAAGAGATATGTGCCTTACACTTGAAGAGATGGGTTTTGAAATAGAAGCTGCACATCATGAAGTTGCAAGAGGTCAGCATGAAATAGATTTTAAATATGCCGAAGCTCTAAGAACAGCCGATAATATAAATACTTTTAAGTTAGTTGTAAAAACAATTGCACAAAAACACGGGCTGCATGCAACATTTATGCCAAAACCAATATTCGGTATTTGCGGTTCCGGTATGCATGTGAACCAATCTTTATTTAAAGACGGTAAGAATATTTTTTATAATCAAAAAGATAAACTCGGGCTTTCAAAGACAGCTTACAGTTATATTGCCGGCCTTATGAAACATATAAAGGCATTTTCTGCTATTTCCAACCCGCTTGTAAATTCGTATAAAAGGTTAGTTCCGGGATATGAAGCACCTGTTTATATTGCATGGTCAGCAAGAAACAGAAGCCCTTTAATTAGAATACCTGCAGCAAGAGGAGCTTCAACAAGAATAGAATTAAGAAACCCGGATCCGTCGGCAAACCCTTATTTTTTACTTTCCGCATGTTTGGCAGCCGGGCTTGACGGTGTAAAAAATAATTTAAAAGCCGTAAAGTCAACAGATAGAAATATATATGAGATGACAAAAGAAGAAAAAGTTGCAGCCGGTATAGATAATTTGCCGCATAACCTTATAAATGCGGTTAAAGCAATGCAGAAAAGCGAGTTGATGAAACAAACACTCGGGGACCATGCATTTAATTTATATACACAGGCAAAAATTAACGAGTGGGACGATTACAGAACAAAAGTTCATCAATGGGAAATAGATGAATATTTGATAAAATATTGACAAAAAATTTTAAAAAAGATACAATTTTTCTGTTGTTTTGGGAATGTGGTGTAGCCTGGTTTAACACACTGCCCTGTCAAGGCAGAGACCGCGGGTTCAAATCCCGTCGTTCCCGCCAATAAAAATTCCGAGTCCTTTTTTTTTAAAAAGGACTTTTTTGTTTTAATGAAATGAAACAAGAAAAAATAAACGAAATAATTAAAATACTTGATAAGGAATACGGAACCGTTGATATTGCACTTGAATTTTCAAATGTATTTGAATTACTTGTTGCAACAATACTATCTGCACAATGTACCGATAAAAGAGTAAATATCGTTACATCAACATTATTTAAAAAATATAAAACAATAAAAGATTATGCAACCGCCGATTTTGAAGAATTTGAAAATGATATAAAATCAACAGGCTTTTACAGAAATAAAGCTAAAAATATTATTGCTACCGCAAATATTATACTTGATAAATTCAATGGTATTGTGCCTAAAACAATGGAAGAACTTATAACACTGAAAGGTGTGGCAAGAAAAACGGCAAACATAGTTTTAGGAAGCGGTTACGGAATAAATGTAGGAATTGCCGTTGATACACATGTTATAAGGCTTACAAATTTAATAGGCTTATCAAAAAACTCCGACCCTAAAAAAATCGAAAAAGATTTAATGAAAATAATTCCGAAAAAAAATTGGAGAAACATTTCCTTTGAAATACAAACACTCGGCAGAAGAGTTTGTATAGCAAGAAGACCTAAATGCCAAATATGTCCGATAAAACACCTTTGCAATACCGGCAGAAGATTTGAAGATTAGAAGCTTGGAAGATTGGAATAAATTATGTAAAAAAACAGGAAGATATTTATATCTTCCTGTTTTTTATTTATACTACTTATTTTCTTCTAATACTCTAATCTTCCAATTATCCAATCTTTTAAATAAGTCCTTGTGCCAACATTGCCGTTGCAACTTTTTTAAACCCTGCAATATTTGCACCGTTTACCATGTTGCCAGGGGTTCCATATTCTTCTGCAGCTTCTTTTGCATTTTTATAAATGTTAATCATAATTTGATGTAATTTATTATCAACTTCTTCAAATGTCCAAGAAAGTCTTTGCGAATTTTGTGCCATTTCAAGCCCGGATGTTGCAACACCGCCTGCATTTGAAGCTTTACCCGGAGCATAAGCTATTTTTGCAGCTATAAATGCTTCAACGGCATCAGGTGTTGAAGGCATATTGGCACCTTCTACAACTGCAATTACACCGTTTTTAAGTAATGTTTTTGCTGCTTCGCCGTCAAGCTCGTTTTGTGTTGCACAAGGTAATGCTATATCGCATTTTATTGTCCATATACCTTTGCAGCCTTCCGTGTAAACAGCACCTTTTTTCAAGTTTGCATATTCTTTTATTCTTTTCCTTTCAACTTCTTTTAATTGTTTTACTATTGCCAAGTCTATTCCGTCTTTGTCGTAAATGTATCCGTTGGAATCGGACATTGCAACTACTTTAGCACCTAAACTTTGTGCTTTTTCTACTGCATATATTGCAACATTTCCCGAACCTGAAACAACTACCGTTTTTCCTTCAAAAGATGTTTTTTTATCTTTTAACATTTCATTGCAGAAGTAAACAACACCGTAACCTGTTGCCTGTGTTCTTGCAAGTGAACCGCCGTAAGTTAAACCTTTACCCGTTAAAACTCCGTGGAAAACATTTCTTATTTTTTTGTATTGCCCGAACATATAACCTATTTCTCTTGCACCTGTTCCGATATCTCCTGCGGGAACATCGGTATCTGCATCAATATATTTGCAAAGTTCGGTCATAAAACTTTGGCAAAATCTCATAACTTCGTTATCACTTTTTCCTTTCGGGTCAAAGTCAGAACCGCCTTTTCCGCCGCCCATCATTAAACCTGTCAACGAGTTTTTAAAAATTTGTTCAAAACCTAAAAATTTAATTGTGCTTAAATTTACCGAAGGATGAAGCCTTAAACCACCTTTGTAAGGTCCGAGAGCGGAATTGAATTGAACTCTGAAACCTCTGTTCACATGGAATACACCTTTGTCATCTTCCCAAGGAACTCTGAAAATAATTTGTCTTTCAGGTTCAACAATTCTTTCAAGAATACTTGCATCCTGATATTCTTTGTGTTTTTCAATAACGGGGCTGATTGATTCCAAAACTTCTTTTACTGCCTGTAAAAACAAAGCTTCGCCCTGGTTTCTTTGTTCTACTTCCTTTAACACTTTTTCTACATAAGCATTCATTGTTTTACTCCTTATATAATTTGTTTTTTCCATAAAAAACTGAATAATTCATTTTTTACCGCTTTGTGAAAGCACCCTTGCTTTCTTGAATTATTCAGTTATAGTATTAAAATCTTATAGTTTTATTGGAAAATATTTTACATTTTTATTTTTTTATTTGTCAATATAAAAATTTACAAAACAAATTTTTATTTTCAATTATTAAGCTTCCGTTTTTAATGCTTTTTCTATTGCATCCAAACCTTTTTCTATTTTTTCCATAGATGTTGCATAAGAAAGCCTTACATACCCCGGTGCACCGAAAGATGAACCTGCAACAACGGCAACCCTTGCCTTATCAAGAAGATAATTTGATAAATCACTATCGGTTTTAACCGCAACACCGTTATATTTTTTACCTAACAATTTTGAAACATTCGGAAAAACATAAAATGCACCGTTCGGTGTTAAACAGCTTATTCCGTTAATTGCATTTAACCTTTTAACTATATAATCTCTTCTTTTTTTAAATTCCGCAACCATATTTTTCATTGCATCTTTAGGCCCGTTTAATGCTTCAACCGTTGCTTTAATTGATATTGATGTAGGGTTTGATGTGGATTGGCTTTGTATTTTTGTCATTGCTGCAATTATATCTTTATTGCCTGCACAATAACCTATTCTCCAACCTGTCATTGCAAATGCTTTAGACACACCGTTGACTACAAGGGTTCTTTCTTTTATTTCTTTACTTACCTGTGCAATGGAAGAATATTTAAAATTATCATAAACAAGTTTTTCATATATTTCGTCGGAAATTATAAGAAGGTTATGCCTTAAACAAACTTCTGCAATTTCTTCAAGCTCTCTTAATGTCCATGTTGCTCCCGTCGGATTTGATGGGGAATTTATAACTATTGCTTTTGTTTTTGCGGTTATAACATTTTCTATGCTTTTGGGTGAAACTTTAAAATTGTTTTTTTCCGTTGCTTTTACAAAAACAGGTTGTGCCCCTGCAAGCATAGCCATGTCCGGATAAGAAACCCAATAAGGAGAAGGAATTATAATCTCATCACCTTCGTTTAATATTGCTTGAAAAATATTGTATAAAGAATGTTTTGCTCCGCAGGATACGATTATTTCGTTAGGTTGATAATCCAAATTGTTATCTTCTTTAAGTTTTTTTATGATAGCTTTTTTTAATTCAAGTGTTCCCGCTACAGGACAATATTTGGTAAAGCCTGCATTTATTGCTTCAATTGCCGCTTGTCTTATATTTGAAGGTGTATCAAAATCCGGCTCGCCTGTTCCGAAACTTATTATATCAATTCCTTGTGCTTGTAACTCTTTTGCTTTTGTATCAAGTGCCAATGTGGGGGAAGGTTTTATTTTTTGAACTCTTTTTGATAAAAACATTTTGTGTTCCTCTTATATATTCAAGTATATTATTAACTAAATTGATTAATTATACTATATTTTTTTTTAAAAAAAAACATAAAAAATACAAAAAAAAAATTTTTTTGCATTTTTTAATAATAAAAAGCTATAATTAAAAAATGAATATGAAATTAATAGTAACACTAATTTTATTATTTAATGTTTGTTTTGTATTTGCCGATTTTCCTATAGGAATATACGGTATAAACAATCCCGAAGATATTAAAGTTGTTAAGGAAGCGGGTTTTGATACAATTCAAACATATAAATCCGATACCGAAAAACTTAGGTTGTTGGCAAATGAAGCCATTAAACAAAAAGTAAGGCTTGTTATACCTTCAAATAAAATAATAAGAAAAGATTATGAAGAAGAATTTGAAAATTGGCCTGTTTTGGCATGGTATATTTTTGACGAGCCGGATGTTGCAAAGATATCGAGAGAAAAATTAAATACTTTGGATGTAAATACAAAAAATGTTTTTCCGAAGGCAAAAACCGTTTTTGTTATAGGACAAGGAAAAACCGAAATTCCTTATTACGATTTGGCAGATGTCTTAATGGTGGATTGGTATCCTGTTCCTCATTTACCGTTGGAATCGTTCGGACAACAAATAAATGTTGCAAGAGAATTACTGCAGGAATTGAAATGTCCTGACAAAGATTTGTGGGCTGTTGTTCAGGCTTTTGATTGGAAAGAATATAAGCAGTATAGGGCAGACGATGATAGAATAGGCAGATTTCCTACAAAAGAAGAAATGAGGTTTATGTCGTACGATGCGGTTTTTAACGGAGCTACGGGACTTTTTTATTTTATATATACATCAAATGGTGTTCCTTTACCGAAGGCAAAACCTAATAATTGGGCTGACCTTTCTGCTGTAGCCAAAGAAATGTCTTATCTAAGAGGGGTTTTTCAATCAAAAGTTGTGGAAAATCCGATAATTGTAGAAGCTCCTTTAAAAGCAAGAACTTATTTGTGTAATAACAATGAAAAATATACATTTATATTAAATCCTACAAATCAAGCCCAAACAATTCCTAAAAAATTCTTTAAAAAGAAACTTTTTCAAGAAGTATCCTTTTATGAAAGGAAACTTAAAACTAAAAAAGGTAAAAAAAACTTACCGCCTTATAGTATAATTATTTTCAAAAATTTAAAATAACTGTCATTTTGGTATTGACTTTTAAACATATTTTTATATATAATAAACAAATTCGGGTATTTAGCAGTAGAAATTTCTGAATAAAGATCTTTAATGTGAATATGTAGTTTTAGGGGGTGTCGCATAGCGGTCTAGTGCATCAGACTGTAAATCTGACGGGCTTTGCCCTTCGGTGGTTCAAATCCATCCGCCCCCATTTTGTACTTGCGGGAGTAGCACAATGGTAGTGCTCCAGCCTTCCAAGCTGGCCACGCGGGTTCGATTCCCGTCTCCCGCTTTTAAAATTTAGAGTTAATCTGAGGTGCCGAGGTGGCTCAGTGGTAGAGCACCTCCTTGGTAAGGAGGTGGTCGTGGGTTCAATTCCCATCCTCGGCTTATAAAAATTGCCTAAGGCAATTTTTGGTTTAAAGTTGTTGAAGAGCAAGAAAAATTTAAAGTATAAAGAAATAATAAAAGCAGATAAAAAAATCTGGAGGTAGTAACAATGGCAAAAGAAAAATTTGACAGATCAAAGCCGCATGTAAATGTAGGAACAATCGGGCATGTAGACCATGGAAAAACAACATTGACAGCAGCAATAACGAAAGTATTGGGCGATCAAGGGTTGGCAGAATATATACCTTATGATACGGTAGCAAAAGCATCTGAATCACAAGGAAGAAGAGACGATACAAAGATAGTAACAATAGCAGTAAGCCATGTAGAATATTCAACAAAGAACAGACACTATGCACACATAGATTGTCCGGGACATGCCGATTATGTAAAGAACATGATAACCGGAGCAGCTCAGATGGATGGAGCAATCTTGGTAGTAAGTGCATTGGACGGACCGATGCCACAGACCAGAGAACATATCTTGTTGGCAAGACAAGTAAATGTTCCAAACATTGTAGTATTTTTGAATAAATGTGATGCAGTAGAAGATAAAGAATTGTTGGACTTGGTAGAAATGGAAGTAAGAGAATTGTTAACGAAATACGGATTTGACGGAGATAAGACAACAATAATAAGAGGAAGTGCATTAAAGGCATTACAAGGTGATAAAGAAGGAATCGATTCGATAATGGCATTAATGGATGCAATTGATAACGATATAAAATTACCTGAAAGAGATATAGATAAACCATTCTTGATGAGTGTAGAAGATGTATTCTCAATAACAGGAAGAGGAACGGTAGCAACAGGAAGAGTAGAGAAAGGAAGAGTAAAAGTAGGAGATGCATTAGAGATAGTAGGAATAAAAGATACACAAAAGACGGTAGCAACCGGGATAGAAATGTTCAGAAAGCTTCTTGATGAAGCCCAAGCGGGAGATAACATAGGAGTATTGTTAAGAGGAATTGAAAAGAACCAAGTAGAAAGAGGGCAGGTATTAGCAGCACCCGGAACAATACATCCGCATAAAAAATTCAAAGGACAAGTATACATATTGAAGAAAGAAGAAGGCGGAAGACATACACCGTTCTTTAACGGATACAGACCGCAATTCTATTTTAGAACAACCGATGTAACCGGAGTAGCTCATTTGCCGGAAGGAACGGAAATGGTAATGCCTGGAGATAATGTAGAAATGGATGTGGAATTAATAATGCCGGTAGCAATGGATGAACAGTTAAGGTTTGCAATAAGAGAAGGTGGAAGAACGGTAGGTTCCGGTGTTGTTACAAAAATTGTTGAATAAAAATAAACGATAGGAAAAAAATATGCCAAACGAAAAAAGTCAAACACAAAGATTGAGAATAAAACTTCGTTCTTACGATTGTAAAATGTTGGATGATTCTTTAAAGAAAATCATTGAAACAGCAAGAAGAACAGGTGCTGCAATAATGGGACCTATTTTATTACCCACAAATGTAAAAAAATATACCGTTAACAGATCTGTTCATACTGATAAAAAATCGAGAGAACAATTTGAATTGAGAGTTCACAAAAGATTGGTTGATATTTGTGAATCTTCCGGTTCAACGGTAGAAGAACTTATGAAATTGGATCTTCCTGCCGGAGTAGATATTGAAATAAAAATGTAATTTTGCGAAAGCAAAATTACATTGGCTGAAAAGTTATAAAGATAGTTGAAGGGTTGAAAGGTTGAAAAGTTAAAGGGTTTATTGTATTTTTTGCTTTGCGAAAAATCTAAATATTTAATAAAAATTGCTTTGCAATTTTTTACCGAAAACTATTCAACTGTTCAACAGGACAAAGTCCGTTCAACTATTCAACCAAAATTAAATTAAAGTAGAGAGAAAATATGTTAAAGTCAATAATTGGTTCAAAAGTAGGAATGACACAGGTTTTTGATGAAAAAGGCAAACTTGTGCCGGTTACCGTAATAGAGGCTGGTCCTTGTGTTGTTACGGCAATCAAAACCGTCGATAATGACGGTTATAATGCAGTTCAGTTGGGTTTTGGTGATGTTGAAGAAAAGAAACTTACCAAAGCGGAACTCGGACATTTAAAGAAAAATAATATAGCCCCTAAAAAAGTTTTAAAAGAAATAAGGCTTGATGACCTTACCGGTATAGAAATCGGTAAAGAAATAAAAGCCGATATTTTTAAAGCCGGGGATTATGTTGATGTTTGCGGTATTTCCAAAGGTAAAGGTTTTGCCGGTGTTATAAAAAGACACAACTTTGGAAGACAATCCGAAACAAGAGGAGCATCCGACAGAACAAGAGCAAGAGGTTCTTCAGGCGGACAAGGTCCTCAAAGAGTATTAAAAGGCATGAGAATGTCTGGACATTTAGGACAAGAATATGTTACAATACAAAAATTGCTTGTTGTAAGTGTTGATGCCGAAAAAAATGTTCTTCTTTTAAGAGGGTCGGTTCCTTCCGTAAAGAAGGGAATTCTTGTTATTAATAACACTGTAAAGAAAGTTCCCGTTCCGGTAGTTGAAGCAAAAAAAGAAGAAAAGAAGAAAGGAAAAAAATAAAATAGGACAAGAAGATAATGGATACAATAGTCTATAATGTTGAAGGAAAAGAAAAAGGCAAGTATGTGCTTCCTGCTTTTTTTGATACGGAAGTAAAACCGGCAGTTCTGCACGAAGTAACAACAGGTTACCTTGCAAATTTAAGAAGCGGAACACATGCTACAAAAACAAGGGGTGAAGTTTCTTTTTCCGGTGCAAAACCGTGGAAACAAAAAGGAACCGGTAATGCAAGAGCAGGACAAAAAAATTCGCCTCTTTGGAGAAAAGGCGGTATCGTTTTCGGACCTCAGCCGAGAGATTATTATCAAAAAATGTCAAAGCAGAAAAGAAAAGTTGCTTTGAATATGGCTTATTCGGTTGTAGCAAAAGAAAACAATTTGGTTTTGGTTGATTTGATAAAAATCGACGAAGCTAAAACAAAAAAAGTTGCCGAACTTTTGAAAAATTTAAAAGTTGACGGTAAAAAAGTTATCATAGCATTACCTAAAAAAGATGATAATATAAAAATAGCTGCTAAAAATATAAAAAATGTAGTTGTAGAATACATTAAAAATCTTAATGCTTATCAGGTTTTGTGGGCGGATAAAGTTGTTACCACACCTGAAGCAATTGACAGCATAAAAGAAAAGCAAGCTTAAGAGAGAGAAAAATGAATATAAGAAATATTATTAAAAAACCACTTGTTACCGAAAAGTCATCAATGTTAAAAGAAAAAGAAAACAAGTATACTTTTGTTGTAGATAAAGATGCAAATAAGTATCAAATAAAACAGGCTATCGAAACAATGTTTAATGTAAAAGTTGTTGACATCCATACTGCAAATTATGCAGGTAAAGCCAAAAGAATGGGCAGAAGCGAAGGTTTTAAAAGCGATTGGAAAAAAGCAATAGTTAAATTGAAAGATGGTCAAGAAATAACGGTCGAAGAAGCTTAAAAAATTAAAAGAAGCTTTAAGAAGTAATTATGGGTAATTTGGTTACCCGATAAAATTAGGAAGTTACAGTTATGCCGATTAAAACATTTAAACCGTATACACCGGTCAGAAGGTTTATTACGGTAGAAGATTTTTCTGAAATTACAAAAACTAAACCTGAAAAATCCTTAATTATGCCGGCAAAAAAAACCGGCGGAAGGAACAATACCGGTCAGGTAATGGTTAGGTTTAGAGGCGGAGAACACAAAAGGTATTACAGAATAATTGATTTTAAAAGAAATAAAATCGATATTCCCGCAAAAGTCGTTTCAATAGAATACGATCCTAACCGTTCATGCAGAATTGCTTTATTGCAATATCAAGACGGAGAAAAAAGGTACATAATACAGCCTAAGGGGTTAAAGGTTGGTGATGAGTTGATGTCCGGGCCGAATGCCGAGATAAAAGACGGAAATGCCCTTCCTTTATCAAGTATTCCCGTAGGTACTTTTATACATAACCTGGAACTTGTTCCCGGTAAAGGCGGACAACTTGTCCGTGCAGCAGGTTCTTCTGCACAGTTACTCGCAAAAGAAGATGAATATGCACATGTAAGAATGCCTTCCGGTGAAATAAGGTTAGTTTTGGTTAGGTGTTATGCAACAGTGGGACAGGTCGGAAATATTGACCATGAAAACATGTCAATAGGTTCGGCAGGAAGACATCGCCACTTCGGTAAGAAACCTCATGTGCGCGGTACTGCCATGAATGCGGTTGACCATCCTCACGGTGGTGGAAGAGGAAGGTCTAAAGGTGATAACCAACCGAGAAGTCCATGGAATCAGCCAGCAAAGGGTTTCAAAACAAGAGCCAAGAAAGTTTCTGATTGGATGATTGTAAGCCACAGAAATAAGGCTAAAAAATAATTAGGCAGCTAAGTCGGAGGATACTCAATGAGTAGGTCAGTGAAAAAAGGTCCTTATGTAGATGCGAAATTGTTGAAAAAAATACAAAAGTTCAATGAAACGGGCGACAAAAAAATAGTAAAAACTTGGGCAAGAGCTTCTGTTATTACTCCGGATTTTGTCGGTCATACTTTGGCAATACATAACGGCAAAAAGTTTTTACCGGTATTTATATCGGAACAAATGGTCGGGCATAAGCTCGGCGAATTTGCTCCTACCAGAATTTTTAAAGGTCATGGTGGGATGACAAAGCAGGAAACATCATTAACATAGTGATGAGTTTTAAAAAAACAGACGAATAAAAAAAGGCAAAGGACAATAAAGATGGAAGCAAAAGCTATAGCAAGGTTTGTAAGATATGCTCCCAGAAAAGTTAATCAAGTTTTAACTGTTATAAGAAATCAAAGAGTTGATAAAGCATTTGAGATTCTTTCTTTCTTGCCTAAAAATGCTACCGAACTTGTAGAAAAAGTTTTAAAAAGTGCAGTAGCAAATGCAGGAAAATTGAAAGATTTTTCGGGATTAAAAGTTAAAGAAGCCTGGGTGGGGCAAGGTCCTACATTGAAAAGAATGAGACCGGGTCCTATGGGCAGAGGATTGCCTTATAAAAGAAAAACTTCTCATTTAACGATAATCGTTACCGATGAGGGGTTGAAGGCTCCTAAAAGAAAAAAGAAAGTTGTAGCAGCAAAAGTTCAACAACCGGTATTAGCAACCGAAACAGTTGAACCTGAAAAGAAGAAAAAAACCGTTAAAAAAACGGAAAAAACAACAAAAAAAGAAGCTAAAATTTAGTTAAAAGGTAAGGGAGTTATGGGTCATAAAATACATCCTAAAAGTGTTCGGTTAGGCTATATAAAAGACTGGGATTCCAAATGGTTTAATGTAAAGGAAATGCCTGACTTTATAGAAGAAGATTATAGAATCAGAAGATATTTGAAAGAAAAATTGAAAATGGCTTCCGTTTCTAAAATTGCTATTGAAAGAGCAGGTAAATACATTAGAATAAACATTTACACTTCTCGCCCCGGTATTGTTATCGGTAAAGGCGGGCAAGGTATGGAATCAATCAGAGTTGAAGTAGAACAAATGACACAGAGAAAAACTTTTGTAAATGTTATGGAAATTAAAAAACCGGAAACAGATGCCCAACTTTGTGCCGATAATATTGCTTATCAGATAGAAAAACTTGTTGCTTTCAGAAGAGCAATGAAAAAAGTTATCCAAAAAGCAATGGCGGCAGGTGCGGGCGGAATAAAAGTTATGTGTTCCGGAAGGCTCGGCGGTGCGGAAATTGCAAGAACCGAATGGTTAAAAGAAGGAAGAGTTCCTCTTCAAACTTTCAGAGCTGAAATAGATTACGGTTTTTCCGAAGCAAATACAACAATGGGAAAAATCGGTATAAAAGTTTGGATATTTAAAAAAGAACATTTCCAAAAAACTGCAAAAGAACTTCTCGAAGAAGCAAAATTGGTTGAAAATGTTGAAGAAGTAGGAAATGCTCAGGAACAAAAATAGTTAAAAGTTAAGGAAGGAAATATATATGTTGATGCCAAAAAGAGTTAAATACAGAAAAACTCACAGGGGTAGAATGAAAGGCTATGCTAAAGGCGGCACGACCTTGGCATTTGGTGCTTACGGACTACAAGCCCTGGAACCTATTTGGTTGAACAGTAACCAAATAGAAGCTGCACGTATAGCTTTAACAAAGTTTATCAAAAAAGGCGGGAAAATTTGGATAAGAGTATTCCCGGATAAACCTATTACCAAAAAACCTGCTGAAACAAGAATGGGTAAAGGTAAAGGCGACCCGGCATTTTGGGTAGCCGTAGTAAAGCCCGGCAGAATTATGTTTGAAATGGAAGGTATTCCGGAAGCCGAAGCAAAAAAAGCTTTTAAATTGGCTGCCGACAAATTACCTATACATTGTAAATTTTTAGTAAGACAAGAAATATAAAAACGGAAAAAGAAATATGAAACAGAAAAACTGGTTGGAAATAAAAAGTATGTCGAATACGGAATTGGTTGCAAAACTTAAAGATTTGGAAGATAAGTTTTACAAATTGAAATTCAGAAATGCAACTGCTCCGGTAAAAAACCCTTTGGAAATAAGGGAACTTAGAAGAACAATAGCAAGAATAAAAACTTTGCTTGCTGAACAAAAAGAAAAAGGGAAATAATCCCGTTATAGGAAGGCAAAATGGTAGAACGTGGTAAAAGAAAAATATTAAAAGGAACGGTAGTCAGCGACAAAGCTCAAAAAACAAGAGTTGTTGCCGTTGAAAGAACAATAAAACATCCTTTATACGGAAGAGTTACCCGTGTAAAATCAAATTTCTCTGTTCACGACGAGAAAAATGAATCCAAAATGGGTGATTTGGTATGTATTATGGAGTCAAGGCCTCTTTCTAAAACAAAAAGATGGGTTTTGACCGAAATTGTTAACAAGGCATAAGGAAAGAAAAATGATTCAAGAAAGAACTATTTTAAATGTTGCAGATAATTCAGGTGCAAAAAAAGTTCGTTGCTTTAGGGTAATGAAAGGGTTAAAAAGAAGATATGCAGGGCTTGGTGATGTTGTTATGGCTTCCGTGCAGGATGCTATTCCGCACGGCAACATAAAAAAAGGTGATGTCGTTAAAGTTGTTATCGTCAGAACCGCGAAAGAATACCGCAGAGAAGACGGAACATACATAAGGTTTGACGACAATGCAGCCGTTATCATCAACGACGAAGGCGAACCGAAAGGAACCCGTATATTCGGACCTATAGCAAGGGAATTAAGAGAAGCCAATTATTTAAAAATAATTTCTTTGGCACCGGAAGTTATATAGTCTAAATTAACAGGATAGAAATATGCTTAATATTAAGAAAAAAGATAAAGTTGTAGTTTTAACAGGAAAAGATAAAGGAAAACAAGGTGAAGTTTTAAAATTGTTTTTCGATACGAACAAAGTTATCGTTTCAAAAGTTAATTTTGTAAAAAGACATACAAAACCCACACAAACCGATCCGGGCGGTATCAGGGAAAAAGAAGCTCCAATATCGATATCGAATGTTATGTTGGTATGCCCTAAATGCAATAAACCCAACAGACCTAAGTTCGATAAGTTGTCCGACGGTAAAAAGGTTAGAGTATGCAGAAAATGCGGAGAAATAATAGTTTAATAAGGAAATACTAATATGAACCAAATTCCGAGAATAAAAGAGTTGTATTTAAAAAATGTAGTTCCTGCTTTGGAAAAAGAAATAGGATTTAAAAATCCTAATCAGGTTCCCAAGCTTGTTAAAATTGTTATAAACATAGGTTTAAGCGAAGCAAAAGATAATGCAAAAGTTATTGAAATTGCAAGTTCCGAACTTGCCGCAATAACCGGGCAAAAACCTGTTGTTTGTAAAGCAAAACAGTCGGTTTCAAACTTTAAAATCCGTGCAGGTATGCCTATCGGAGTTAAAGTAACTTTAAGGGGTGCAATGATGTATGAGTTTTTTGACAGGCTTATAAACATTGCAATACCGAGAATCAGAGATTTCAGAGGAATAGAACCTAATAAGTTCGACGGAAAAGGTAATTTTAACCTCGGGCTTACCGAGCAGTATATATTCCCTGAAATAAATGTTGAAAAATCCGATAAAGCAAGAGGGATGAATATAACGATAGTTACATCGGCGGAAAAAGACGAGCATGCAAAAAAATTGTTGGAATTTTTAGGTATGCCTTTCAAAAAGAGATAATAAAATAGAAAAATAAGAGGTTTTTATTTATGGCAACACTATCAGCAGAAGCAAAAATGCGCAAACCTCAAAAGTTTGCAACTAGGTATAGAAATAGATGTCGTCTATGCGGAAGGCCTAGAGGCTACTATAGAGATTTTGGGCTGTGCAGAATATGTTTCCGTAAACTTGCACATAATGCCGAAATACCCGGTGTTACAAAGTCAAGTTGGTAATAAAGTAAAACAAATAAAAAAGAGGTTGTATAATGATTACAGATCCTATAGCAGATATGTTTGTTAGAATTCGCAATGCAAATTCTAAGTTACATGAAAAAGTAGATATTCCTTCATCGAAAATTAAAACCGAAATTGCAAAGGTTTTAAAAGAAGAAGGTTATATTTCAAATTATAAAAATATCGAAGACCAAAAGCAAGGTGTTTTAAGAGTATATTTAAAATACGATGCCAACGGTAAAGCAGCTCTTTCCGGTTTAAGAAGAGTTTCGAAACCGGGTTTAAGAATTTACAAAGGTTATAAGGAATTGCCTAATGTGTTGGGCAGTTTCGGTATTGCAATTATTTCTACACCAAAAGGAATAATGGCAAGTAAAAAAGCTAAAGCAGAAATGATTGGCGGTGAAGTTTTAGGATATGTTTGGTAAAATTTTATATTGAGGTTGCAAAATGAGTCGCTTAGGAAAAAAACCGATAACAATACCTGAAAAGGTTAAAGTAGAATTAAAAAATGATGTGATAGAAGTTTCCGGTAAAAACGGAAAACTTTCTCAAGCTATTCCCGAGCATTTAGCCGTAAAAATCGAGAACGGTTCCGTTCTTGTTGAAATGAAGGATGAGTCAAGACAGGCTAATATGTATCAGGGGCTTTTGAGAGGTTTAATCTGCAATATGATAGACGGAGTTGTTGACGGATACAAAAAGGAATTGGAACTTAACGGGTTAGGTTTTAAAGCCGTTTTAACGGGTAAAAATTTAACATTAACCGTAGGTTATTCTCATACCGTTACAAAAGTTGTTCCCGACGGAATTAAAGTTGTTGTAGGTATGACACAGGACAAAATTCCTACACTTACCATAACCGGTATCGATAAACAGGCAGTAGGTGCTTTTGCCGCACAGGTAAGAGCCGTAAAACCGCCTGAACCGTATCAAGGTTTCGGTATAAGGTATGCAGGTGAAAAGATACTCAGAAAAGCAGGTAAGGCTGCTTCTGCAGGTGCAAAGAAATAAACAGTTAAGTTTTTTTAAGAGGTTATAATAGAAATGAAATCTTCAAAAGAAAGGTCAGTTTTTCGTAAGAAAAGAGTAAGAAACAAAATCAGCGGAACATCGGAAAGACCGAGATTAAATATTAAATGCGGTCATAAAAATATTTATGCTCAGGTTATCGACGATTCCAAAGGTATTACACTTGTTGCAGCATCAACTTTATCGGCGGAATTAAAAGGTAAATTTAAAGCAGCCGATACCGTAGAAGCAGCAAAAGCGGTAGGCAAATTAATAGCTCAAAAAGCTATCGAGAAAAAAGTTGATACGGTTGTTTTTGACAGAGCGGGAAAAGCTTATGTCGGTAAAGTAAAAGCTCTTGCCGAAGAAGCAAGAACTGCAGGATTAAAATTTTAATAAATAAAAATAAAATAAGATGTAGCAGCACGGGGGGATAAGTTGGTTGACAATAAAATTAAAAATGAAAATGAAAGCGGTTTGATAGAAAGTGTCGTTACCGTCAACAGAGTTGCAAAAGTTGTTAAAGGCGGAAAAAGGTTTTCCTTTAATGCACTTGTAGTTGTCGGCGACGGTGCGGGTAAAGTCGGTTGCGGTTTGGGTAAAGCAAACGAAGTGCAGGCTGCAATTAAAAAAGGCAGTGCTTATGCACAAAAAAATATGATAAGTATTTCTTTAAGAAATACAAGTATTCCGCACGAAGTTATAGGTGTTTCCGGTGCAGGTAAAGTTTTGTTAAAACCGGCAGTTCCGGGAACAGGTGTTATTGCAGGAGGTTCTGTAAGAGTTGTTTTGGAAGCGGTAGGCATAAAAGATATTCTTACAAAATCCATGAGAACATCTAATCCGTTCAATGTTGTTTATGCTACATTGGATGCACTTAAAAATTTAAGAACAAGAGAAGATGTTGCAAAAATAAGAAATAAAGAGGTTGCAGAAATATGATAGCTCTCAATACATTATCACCTGCTAAAGGTGCAAAACACAAAAAGATAAGAGTGGGTAGAGGAGTAGGTTCCGGCAGAGGCAGAATGTGTACCAGAGGTATGAACGGTCAGAAAAAAAGAGCCGGTGAAGGTAAAATGCCTTTCTTTGAAGGCGGACAGATGTCCATTGCAAGAAGAATGCCTAAAAGAGGTTTCAGCCACGAACAATTCCGTACACACTACGAAATAGTAAATATTAACAGTTTGGAAGCTAAATTCGATGCAGGTGCGGAAATTACAAAAGAAAGTTTAAAAGCTGCAGGAATAATAAAGAAAAACGGTCTTGTTAAAATTCTTGCAAACGGTGATTTGAAAAAGAAATTTACCGTTAAAGCAGATGCTTTTTCAAAATCAGCAAAAGCAAAAATTGAAAAAGCAGGCGGAAAAGCGGAAGTTATAAAATAAAATTAAAATAAGGGTAAATATATGTTTAAAACATTTGGAGATATATTCAAAATTCCTCAACTCAGGAATAAAGTTTTATTTACATTGGCTATAATTATAGCCTACAGAATAGGTGCTTCGGTTCCTATTCCGGGAATCAATGCGGCTGCGGTAAAATCGTTGTTTGATGCAAACAGTAACGGACTGTTGGGCTTTTTGGATATGTTTTCCGGTGGTGCTTTAAACAGAATGTCAGTGTTTTCAATGGGTATTATGCCTTACATCAATGCATCCATTATCATGAGCTTGATGCAAGGTGCCCATGTTATACCTTATTTGGACAGGTTGGCTAAAGAAGGTGAACACGGAAGGAAAAAACTTACACAAATTACAAGGTACGGTACATTGATTTTAGGTGCAATCCAGTCTTTCGGGCTTACAATGGCAATTGTCAGAATGCCTACCCCAAGTGGTATGCCGATAGTATTGGACCCTTCTTTGTCATGGATAATAATGACGGTTATGACACTTGTTACCGGAACCGTTCTTATAATGTGGCTCGGTGAACAGGTTACCGAAAGAGGTATCGGTAACGGTATATCCTTAATCATTTTTGCAGGTATTGTTGAAAGGTTACCGAGTGCAACATTAAGTGTTATAAAACTTGTTCAAATGGAAGAATTATCATTGCTTTTGGCAATTGCACTTGTTGCTTTGGTTTTAATCGTTTTAACACTTGTTGTTTGGGTTGAAACGGCACAAAGAAGAATTCCCGTTCACTATGCAAAAAGAATGGTCGGCAGAAGAATGTATGGCGGTTCAAGTTCTTTCCTGCCTATTAAAGTTGATCAGTCCGGTGTTATAGCGGTTATCTTTGCTGTATCAATTTTATCGGCTCCTTTAACAATTGCACAATTCGCTCCCGATTGGACTATTTGGGGCTTTCCTATTTCAAAAAAGATTTCCGAATGGTTTAACCACAGTTCGGTTATGTATAGTTTGGTTTATGCCGCACTTGTAATATTCTTCTGTTATTTTTATAATTCAATTTCGTTTAATCCTAAAGATTTGTCGGAAAATATGAAAAAATCCGGCGGTTTTATACCGGGTATAAGGCCGGGCAGTTCTACCGCAACTTATATTCAAAAAGTTTTGGAAAGGGTTACATTGGGCGGTGCTTTATTTGTAGCATGTATTGCAGTGTTGCCTGATTATTTAAGAAATATGATGTCTGCACCTTTCTTCTTCGGTGGAACTTCACTGCTCATCGTCGTAGGTGTGTCACTTGATACGATAGGGCAAATAGAATCTCATTTGATAATGAGGCATTACGAAGGTTTCATGAAGGAAGGCAGAATTAAAGGCAGATGGTTTAACATAAAATAAAGGGGTTTTATGAAAAATTTTATATTGTTCGGACCTCCGGGTGCAGGTAAAGGTACACAGGCAAAAATAATAAGTAAAAATTTTAATATCCTTCATTTGTCTACGGGTGATATGCTTAGGGAACAAAAAGATGATCCGCTTTTGGCACCTTATATGTCAAGCGGTAAATTGGTTCCCGATGAAGTTATAATAGAAATGGTTTTTAAAAGACTGCAAAGAGATGACTGTAAAGAAGGTTTTTTACTTGACGGTTTTCCGAGAACATTATTGCAGGCTGAAAAATTAAATGAATTTTTGGCAAAAGCAGGTAAAAAAGTTGACGGTGTTTTTTGTTTGCTTGTAAGTGATGAAGTTATAATTAAAAGGCTTTCTTCAAGAAGAGTATGCCCGAAATGCGGCGGAAGTTTTAACATAATTTCAATGCCGCCTAAAAAAGAAAATGTATGCGATTTTTGCGGTGCGGAGTTAGTTCACAGAAAAGATGACAGAGCCGAAGTTATAAAAGAGAGAATTTCAGTCTATGAGAAGCAGTCGAAAGTTCTTATAGATTTTTATGATAAATTAAATGTTTTACTGAAATTGGACGGGACATTAAACCCTGAAATAATTTTTGAAAAAATTTCCAATTTTGTAAAAAATAATGTAAAATAAAAATCGCCTGCGATTTTTATTGAGGTATTTTTAGTTCATATCTATACCTCAAAATTTGCGGAGCAAATTTTTATGAGTATCGAATTAAGAAGCCCTTCTGAAATTGAAAAAATGCGGATTGCAGGTAAAGCGGCCGCAGAAATTTTAGAAGGTTTGAAGTCTTTTATTAAACCCGGCATAAGTACTAAAGATATAGATGTTGAGGTTTATAAAAAAACAAGGTCTTTTAATATGAAACCTGCCTTTTTGGGATACGGCGGCTTTCCCGCATCGGCATGTGTTTCGGTTAATGATGAGTTGGTTCACGGGATACCGAATGACTCCCGTGTGCTTTCTTCTGGTGATATAGTAACTGTTGATATCGGAACAATTTATGAAGGTTATTATTCCGATACGGCATATACTTTTCCGGTAGGTAAAATAAACAATTCCGCAAAAAAGTTGTTACAAGTTACCGAAGACTCATTATATAAAGCTATAGAGCAGGTTAAACCTGGTAACAGGCTTGGTGATGTTTCCTACGCAGTCCAAAAGTATGCTGAGGAATTCGGCTTTTCTATTGTCCGTGAATATTGCGGGCATGGTGTCGGCAGACACCTGCACGAAGAACCGAATGTTCCTAATTTTGGAAAACCGGGAACTGGAATCAGACTTGTTGAAGGTATGACTTTTGCTGTAGAGCCAATGGTCAATTTTGGTAAAAGGCATGTGGATGTTTTATCAAATCAGTGGACCGTTGTTACAAGGGACGGCAGTTTGTGTGCTCATTTTGAACATACAGTTGCCGTAACAAAAGACGGATGTGAAATTTTAACAAAAATTTCATAATTTAAGCAGAAGGTAAAAATGGCCAAAGAAGAAAAAATAGAAATTATCGGTAAAATTTTGGAATCGCTTCCTAATGCAATGTTTAAAGTTGAAATAGAAGGCGGGCATGTTATTTTGGCACATATTTGCGGCAAAATGAGAATGCACTACATAAAAATTTTACCGGGCGATAAAGTAAAAGTTGAACTTTCTCCTTACGATTTAACAAGGGGAAGGATTACTTATAGAGAGAAATAAAATAGGAGTATTTTAAAATGAAAGTTAGAGCATCGGTAAAACCTATATGCCAAAAATGTAAAATAGTAAAAAGAAAAGGTGTTATTAGGGTTGTTTGCCAAGATCCAAGGCACAAACAAAGACAAGGATAATATAAAAATAACATACTAAACGGAGGAGTTCATAATGGCAAGAGTTGCCGGAGTAGATTTACCAAAACAAAAAAGGTTGGACATAGCATTAAGATATATTTATGGTATAGGTCCCGTTCTTTCAAATGCAATAATAAAAGAACTTAACCTTGACCCTGCAAAAAGGGTTAAAGACCTTACCGAAGCCGAAGTTAACCAAATAAATAACCTTATTACGAAAGAATTTAAAGTAGAAGGTGATTTAAGAAGGGAAATTCAGGCAAATATAAAAAGATTGATAGATATCGGCAGTTACAGAGGTGCAAGGCACAAAAGAAACCTTCCTGTAAGAGGACAAAGAACAAAAACAAATGCAAGAACAAGAAGAGGGAAGAGAAAAACCGTAGGTGCAGGTAAAGCACAAGCACAGGCAAAAAAATAAAAATTAAATAAGTATTTTGTGGAGGATATAAGATAATGGCAGACGAGAAAAAATCTGTTTCAAAAAAGAAAATAAAATATTCCGGCGGAATAGCCAGAGCATATATACAATCAACTTTCAATAATACGATAGTTTCGATAACCGACGACAAAGGAAATACACTTGCTTGGGCAAGTGCAGGCGGTTCCGGTTTTAAAGGTGCAAAAAAAGGAACTCCGTTTGCGGCACAAATGACGGCAAATGCAGTCGGTAAAAAAGTAATGGATTACGGTGTAAAACAAGTTTCTGTCTTCGTTAAAGGTCCCGGACCGGGAAGAGAAACTGCTATAAGAGGACTTCATTCATCAGGGCTTACAATTATGTCTATTAAAGATGTAACCCCTGTTCCGCACGACGGTTGTCGTCCGCCGAAGCCCAGAAGAGTTTAATTGTTTTTTACTTTAGTAAAATATTTTTGGAGGATTTTAATAGATGTCACGTTATATCGGTTCGGTTTGTAAACAATGCAGAGCAGAAAGAGAAAAACTCTTTTTAAAAGGTCAAAGATGTGCAACAAATTGTACTCTTGACAGAAAAAGAGGTAAAAATGCACCCGGTCAGCACGGTGCAAAAAAAGGTAAAATGTCCGACTACGGAAAACATTTAAGAGAAAAACAAAAAGCAAGAAGAGTTTTCGGTTTGTCCGAACAGCAGTTTAAAAGATACTTTATTGTTGCCGAAAAAATGCCGGGCTTAACGGGTGATAACTTGTTAAGGCTTTTGGAATTAAGGCTTGACAATACCGTATATAAACTCGGTTTTGCATCTTCAAGAAAGATGGCAAGGCAAATGGTTATGCACGGAAATGTTACCGTTAACGGTAAAAAAACAGATGTTCCCAGATATCAGGTAGCAGTAGGTGATGTAATTTCGGTTAAAGATAAATATAAAACAAATGCCAACCTTGTAAAATTGTTGGAAAAACCTGCAGGTGTTCCGGGTTGGTTGGAATTTGATAAAAATACGGTTTCCGGCAAAGTTAAATCGGAACCTGCACCGGAAGAGTTTTCACATCCGATAAACAGTCAGTTAATAGTAGAGTTGTATTCAAAATAAAATTAACCGCTTTTAACAAAGCGTTTTATGGAGTTATAATAGGATGAAAACACCAAATTTAGATAAGTTAAAAAAATTACAATTGGAAGAAAAAACGGCAACAAAAACATTCGGAAGGTTTTTTGCACAGCCTTTTGAAAGAGGTTACGGCCATACCATAGGAAATTCTTTAAGAAGAATTTTGCTTTCAAGCATTGAAGGTTCTGCTATAACATCTGTAGTTATTAAAGGTGCTCAACATGAGTATGATGTAATAAAAGGTGTTAGGGAAGATGTTCTTCAAATGATTTTGAACCTTAAAAAAGTAAGGGTTAAATTGGTAGGTTCAAACACCGAAACTTTAACTTTAAAAGTAAATAAAGAAGGTGTTGTTACCGCCGGTGATATTGAAAGAAACGGTTCCGTTGAAATATTAAATCCCGAGCAGGAAATTGCAAACCTCACCGCAGGTGCATCACTTGAAATGCAGATGGAAGTTTCAAGGGGTAAAGGTTATGTTTATGCAAGTGAACTTTCCAACAGCCGTAAATATCCGGTAGGAACAATAGTTATGGATGCTTTATTTTCACCTGTAACAAAAGTTAATTATGAGGTTGAAAATACCAGGGTTGACCAATCTTTAAATTACGATAAATTGATAATGGAAGTTTGGACCGACGGTTCAATTTCTCCTCAGGATGCATTAATTGAATCGGCAAAAATTTTACAAGCAAGTTTGTCCATATTCACGGGGCAGGCAACCGTTGCTAAAGAAGAAAGCGGTGATGCTGCAGCAGAAAATGAAGCTGCAAAAGCTGCTGCTCCTGCAGATAAAACCGAAGATATTAAAAATCAGCCTATAAGTATTTTGGATTTATCGACAAGAGCATCAAACAGTTTAAAAAATGCCGGTATAAAAACAGTAGGCGAAATTACGGAATATTCCGAAATTGATTTAATGGAATTTGAAAAATTCGGTAAAACTTCACTTACCGAAATTAAAAAGAAATTGGAAGAAATCGGATTATCTTTGAAGGAGCAAAAGTAATGATAAAAAATCATAATACAAGAAAATTAGCCGTTACACCTTCTCATAAAAAAGCAATGATGAGAAATATGACAACAAGTCTTTTTCTTCATGAAAAAGTAACAACAACGGTTCCAAGGGCTAAAGAAGTTGTTAGGTTTGCGGAAAAGCTTATAACAAAAGCAAAAGCAGCCGACTTGAATGCTAAAAAAGCAATTCACAGTGAAATATCAAATAAAGATGTTGTTAAAAAAGTTTTTGATGTATTGGTTCCAAGGTATAAAGAAAGAAACGGCGGATATACACAAATTCTTAAGCTTGGTGTAAGAAAAGGCGATGCCGCACAACAGGCAATAGTTAAATTGGTTATATAATTTAAACAAAATTTTATATAAGTAAAAGATGGTCGGGGAAATGTCCCGACCATCTTTTATTTTTCAATTTATAATATCGGTAAAAAATGCAAAGCATTTTTTAGCTGAGAGTTTAAGGCTTAGAGATGAGAGCTTATAACAACAAAAAGCATAGTTGTCATTGCGAACCGACTTGTCGGTGAGGCAATCCAGTTCTTTAATGTATAGTGTAGAATGTAAAATGTATAATGTAAAATGTATAATGTCGGTAAAAATTGTGAAAGAATTTTTGATAAATAATAAATTTTTTGCTTTGCAAAAACACCTTAATTATAAATTGTAAATTGTAAATTATAAATTGCAGTTTTTTTGTCGTCGAGAAATTTTGTTTAAAATGTAAATTTTCAAAGATTTTTTTGTGAATATTTGTAAATTTTAAGTCAAAAAATTTCACAAATTTTTCACATTTGGACCGTTGCAATTATAATAAAGTGTGTTATAATATTAATGCAAAGAGGGTGAAGTGCCTCTTAATAAAATTAAAAATAAATTAAATTTAAGGAGAAAAAAATGAAAAAATTAAAGGAGTTTTTGGTAGATGTGGGTAGTAAAAAGTTTTTAGCAGTATTGGTAGCAACATTTTTTGTGTTTAATGTAGCAAGTCCTATTTTTGCATTAGATGGGCAAACTTCTCAAGAAATTAATAATAAAGAAGAATTACATCAAACCGGTAGTGTTGGTGATAATGTTAATACGGATGGTATTGATGCAAATAAAGTTGCTACACAAGATGGAAGTGTTGAGGTATCAACAGATAAAGTTTATGTGCCGAAAAACATTATTAAGGATAACAATGGTAAGTATTATGCTGTTGTTAATTTTGAGGGACAAGGAGATTTTGCAGTAGAACTTAATGATAAAATGGGTAAAGGTTTTGCACTTAATAATATAAAAAAAGAAATATCTTTTAATTCTAATAATTTAAGTGCAACGGAAGGATATGGTTTAAATGTTGGTAATATGACATTAAGGGTAATATCAAACTCTTATGTTGTAACACCTTCCGAGTATAAAAATAGCGGTAATGTAAGTTGGAATAAAACGGAACAATTTGATAGTGCCAATGTTGTTGCTATACAACAAAATAGTCCCGATAGCCCAACAAATGATAACCCGACAAATGACAATCCGACAATTGATACCCCAACAAATGATAATCCAACAAATGACAATCCGACAATTGATACCCCGACAAATGACAATCCGACAATTGATACCCCGACAAATGATAACCCGACACCAGCATCTGTTGTAAAAGATAATACCGCTAATGTTTCGGCTGCAACAGATGTAATAAATGCAACAACAAGTATAATGTCTGCATTATTTG
>Ga0265298_10000621_pt1 | contig 52256 bp, 51 predicted proteins | sample AusTroGonzalo_MG_3_FD_193486 | JGI IMG/M metagenome (GOLD analysis project Ga0265298, IMG submission 193486) | Bovine rumen microbial communities from tropical cattle in Woodstock, Queensland, Australia - Gonzalo_01 | ecosystem: Host-associated > Mammals > Digestive system > Stomach > Rumen ...
CTAAAAACCTTGTTCGGCAAATCTAACTACAATACTGTCAATGAACTGAACGGTTCAAATGAACCAACGTTGTTTTAAATGTTAAACTTTATAACTATCGTCCACAAGTTTTAGTGGACATTAATGACAATCAAATACAAATGACGTGAAGGCTCAGGAATCAACCTTGAGCCTTTTCTATATCTGCTCCCAATTCAATACTTGCCTTTATAGTGCCTCAGAAGAGGAAGGTCCGTGTAGAGCATACGAGATTTAGAAAAAGAGTGTTATATTTGCAAATATGAAGTTAATTGAGCGAAATATGGCTGAGATCATTGCCTTGTGCGAGAAGCACAAGGTAAAGCAGCTATGTGTATTCGGCTCGATTCTTACCAATAGGTTCAGCAAGAATAGTGATGTGGATTTCACTGTCATCTTCAATAAGCCGGAAGTGGTAGATTATTTCATCAACTACTTTGACTTGAAGTTTGCTTTGGAGGATTTGTTTAAGAGAAATGTCGATCTCGTGGAGTATGAGGCTATCCGTAATCCGTATTTCAAGAATGAGGTAGATGAAACTAGCAGGAGGATTTATGGATAAACAGGCAAATGCATATCTGTCGGACATCCTCGCTTCCATCGAACGGATTGAATCTTTCTTTGAGGGGAAAAAGATGCGGTATGAGGACTATCATACTGACTGGAAACTGCGCCTGGCCGTTGAGCGAAGCATTGAGATCATAGGAGAAGCGATGAACCGCCTATTGAAAATGGACCCTGATATTCCCATTTCCAATGCCAAGGCAATTGTTGGAACGCGAAACCGGATCATTCATGCCTACGATGCTATTTCGGATGATATTATCTGGGCTATCATCGTCAATCATTTGGGTACCTTAAAAGAAGAAGTGACTCGCCTTATGTCAGAGAATACGGACTGAAGCGAGTTTGAAAGAAACTCAGGCCAGTTTGAGAATCCCGACGCGGAAACAGCGCAGTAGGCAGAGCACACCCCCGGAAGCCTACAGCAACCTGTCCCACCCTTCCAGAAGCACAGGGTGTCCATCCACATATCGATTCCGGAAGACTTCGGCGGTCTTACGGTCCGCGACGATTTCTTTCGGATACTTCCTGCTGATTTCGTCAAACTCTCCTTCGCTGATCTCACTGGTGGTGATATAGTCATCATTCCGGCTGGGATAGCCGTGCCAGGCAAAAAACTGGCGCTTACCGTCAACCGTTCTGTATCCGTACCCGAATCTGACTTGATTCGAGATAACGCGGAAATAGTAATCTTTGCTTTTGTCCATTCCTACCGCCAGATCAGGATCGATTCGATCGTGGCGTCGGGCTTGAACTGCGGATTCTCGATACGGACGCGATCGTTGAAGGCCGGCTCGACCGGATGGACGAGGGACCCCTTGGAAGTACGGAACGCAATCTGGCTGTTCCAGATGCCGTCCTCTATCTGCACGGTGCCGTCCGACAGCATCCAGACCTGCGGCGATTCGGTTCCGAAGGTCAGGCAGTCATTGATGCGCGCTCCGACATAGGGCTGCTGCTTGCCGGGCTGCACTTCATAGGCATAAGAAGCCACACAGTACTGCGGGAAATGGACTTCGATGGAATAGACCTTGCCGCCATCCATCTGGATCTCAAGCCCCTGCTCCTCGCCTTTGTTGATCAGCCACAGGTCGCCGCCCTGCGAATAACTGACCCCGTACCCTTTCGGGTCGTAATCGAAATAGAAGTCGGGGGCTTCCCTCCCCAGCAGGATGTTGGCGAAACCTTCTGCATGGATGCAGGGATACTTGAACCCTTCGTTGCGCACGAACTGGGTACCGTCCCACAGATAATCGAGCAGAAGGGCGCCATGATAAGCCTGCTCTTCGAAATCCATCGGGTCGTTCAAACGCACCTGCAGGCCGTCTAAGCGGAAATTGTAATCATAGGCACCGTCCTTCATGGCCTTGCGCAGCGAGGCCACGTCGGCGCCGGCCAGGCGGATCATATCTTCAAAGTCGTCGCGCTGCGGCTGGGGATAGAGCGGAAACGGCACTTCATGGGCGTTTCCGGCGGCCGGGTCATACTCGTAGGCACGGATGTACTTGACCGACGATACGTCGCAGCCGCCATTCTCGGAGAGCAGCACGAGGACATGTCCGTCTGCCTTGTAACGATAGCAGGCCATCGCGAAGCCATCATAGCAATTGCCATCGAAGAGGCTATAGGCCAACTGGTTGCAGGGACCGATAAATTCACAGTGTCCATCGTAGGAGCCCTTGAGTTCGTCCTTGATGCCGTCCTTGACACTTTGCGGCGCGAACTTCGGCGTCATGATGTTGTCGCCGAAGCACGAAAAGATGCGGAACAGTTCGTCAAAGCTGAAACGGTCGTCACTGGTGTTTTCGCTGGCAACCGGAACGGCCTCATTGCCGGAAACCGGGGTACTGCCATTGTCCTTGGCGCCGCCCTTGCAGCCCGCCGCCATCAGCGCGCAGACCGCCAGAAGAAGAAACAGTCTTTTCATAGATAAGTATACCTGACGGGGACGAGCCCCGAAAAACGCTATATCGCCGTGGCAAACTGGCGAAGGAAGCGGATGTCGTTCTCGAAGTAGTTGCGCAAGTCCTTGACCTGCCACTTGAGCATGGCGATGCGCTCGATACCCATACCGAAGGCAAAGCCGCTATAAACGTCCGGATCGATGCCCGAGGCGCGCAGCACGTTCGGGTCGACCATGCCGCAGCCCAGGATCTCAAGCCAGCCGGTACCCTTGCAGACGTTGCAACCCTTGCCCTTACAGATGTTGCAGCTTACATCCACCTCGGCGCTCGGTTCGGTAAACGGGAAGTAGGACGGCCGCATGCGGATCTGCGTGTCAGCGCCGAACATCTCCTGTGCGAAGAGCAGGATGGCCTGTTTCATGTCGGCAAATGAGACATTCTTGTCGATATAAAGTCCTTCGACCTGGTGGAAGATGCAGTGTGCGCGGGCCGAGATGGCTTCATTGCGGAACACGCGGCCCGGGCAGATGACGCGGATCGGCGGACGCATGCGCTCCATGGTGCGGACCTGCACCGAAGAGGTATGGGTGCGCAGCAAGATGGGATTGTCTCCGTCCGGCTGGACGAAGAAGGTATCCTGCATGTCGCGGGCCGGGTGCTCCGGCGGGAAGTTCAGCGCGCTGAACACATGCCAGTCATCCTCGATCTCAGGCCCTTCGGCCACACTGTAGCCGAACTTGGAGAAAATCGAGATAATCTCCTCGCGGGTGATGGAGATGGGGTGGCGGGCGCCGAGCTCATACAAGTCGCCGGGCTTGGTCAGGTCGAACGACGCAGCGGCGGGACCGGCCATTTCAGCCAGCACTTGCCGCAGTTCTTCGATCTTGGCAGAAGCCGCATTCTTCAGGGCGTTCAGCCGCTGGCCGAATTCTCGTTTCTGCTCCTTGTCCACCGTGCGGAACTCGTCGAACAGCTGCGTGATCTCGCCTTTCTTGCCGAGCCACTTCACGCGGATCTCTTCGATTTCCTGCTCCTTGGCCGCTTTCATCTCCTGGATGGAGGCCATCATCTGTTCGATCTTCTCGTTGGAAATTGCCATGTCTCTACAAAGTTTGAGCGCAAAGATAATGATTATCCGCTACCATGCTACCGCCTTTCGCGACAGCGGCATTGTCATGCAGCGCGCACCGCCGCCACCACGGGGCAGTTCCGAGCCCTGGATCGTGATGCAGCAACGCGAATAATCCTGCACTTTCTTCTTCTCAGCCATCACATCGCGGGCGGACAAGACCTCGTAGCCGTGCTTGGACAACTCGCGCAGGGTTGCTTCGTTGCGGGCGTAGCAAAGCACCTTGCCCGGTGCGATGGCAAACAGGTTGGAGCCGCTGTGCCACTGCTCGCGCTCCTGGACCCAGCTGTCGGTCGAACCGCCGCAGCTGATGGGCTCCAGGTCCATGCCAAGACGGCGAAGGGCCGGCAGGATGCCCGCTACGGACCGGATGTCACGCACCCGGCCGTCCTCGAGGGTGATATGGATGGTCTTGAAGGAGCGGTTGTGCTGGATGAGCGGCTCGAAGACCATGCACTGGTCGCGGTCCAGCAGCGTGAATACCATGTCCAGGTGGATGAACGACTCGGGTTCGGAGGGAAGCTGCTGCACGATGATGTGCCGGACGCCTTCGGGACTCAGTTCACAGAGGTGCTGGGCCAGCGCGTCGATGCCGGCGGCGCTGGTCCGCATGCCGTTGCCGACGACCAGGATGTCGTCGCGGGCCACGAGCACGTCGCCCCCCTCGATGAAGAGTTTCCCACGTGCAGGCACCACGTTCGACAGGTCAATGGTGTCACAGGTAAAGGCGCCGCTGTTGCGGTAGATGGCATCCATGATCATAGCCTCGCGGGCACGGACCTGGTTGGCCATCCGGCAGATCAGTGCATGATTGCCGATAGTGACCGAAGAGTCGCGGGTGAAATAGAAATTATAAAGCGGAAACAGCGAATAGTAGTCCTCGTTCAGGAACGCGGTAAGCGTGTCGATGCGGGCCGGAAGTCCTTCAACCAGCGCCTCCACCAGTTTCGGGGTGGGCATGGCCATCAGCGTTTCGAAGCAGTTGCCTGCCTGTTCGGCGATGCAGATGCGGGAGATGAGCTCGCGGCGGGCTTCCTTCTTGTCGAGCACGCGGGCCAGCAGGTCGCGAACCTGGTAAACTTTCGCCACTTTCGACAGCACGCCCTGGATCTGTTCGTATTCCTTCTGGGCGATGGACAGGTTCAGGATGTCACTGTAAAGGGCCCGCTGCGCCATGCGGGGTGTCATGTTTTCCACTTCGGCCCCGGGTGTATGCAGCAGCACCGCCTCCAGCGGACCGATCTCGGACTGGACGTTGATTTTCAAACGGGATTCCTTCATGCCGCTACAGGTATCTGTCGATTTTGTCCTTCATGGTCAGGTCAGTGACGATATCCTTGACGGTCTTGTCGTCGCGATGGCAGACGAGCAGCACGTCGGGCATGTCGACAACCATCATGTTCTCGAAATCGCGTGCGACCACCATCTTGGAGGGATTGGTCTCCAGGATTACGGAACCTGTCACATCGTCGATCATCCGGACATCGGCGCTGACCACATTGCCCTCTTTGTCCTTCGATACCTGCTCGTAGACAGAGTCCCAGGTACCCAGGTCGGTCCACCCGAAATCGGACAGGAACACCCAGGCCTTCTGGGTCTTTTCCATCACGCCGTAGTCGATGGAGATGGCCGGGCAGTCCTCGTAGACACGACGGATGAACGTGGCCTCCTGATCGGTGTAATAACAGTCTTCTCCACCGTTGAAAAGCGTTGTCACTTCGGGGAGACAGCGCTCCAGTTCGGCCTTGATGGCCTTCAGGTTCCAGATGAACATGCCGGAATTCCAGAAGAATTCGCCGGTCTCGAGGAAAATCTGCGCCAGTTCGGCATTCGGCTTTTCAGTAAAAGTCTTTACCTGATAGGAAGAATGGACGCCCACTTTCTCCGAAAATGCCTTGTTGATCTGGATATAGCCGTAGTTGGTCTCGGGACGGGTCGGCTCAATGCCGATGGTAAAGAGGCGGTCGCTCTTTTCGGCAGCCTTCAGCGCGGTGAGGATCGTATCGTTGAACTGGCTTTCACCGATGATCAGATGGTCAGCCGGCGCCACGACCACCGTGGCCTTCGGATTCTTCTTGTAAAGTTTATAGGTGGCGTAGGCCACGCAGGGGGCGGTATTGCGCTTGTAGGGCTCGAGGAGGATATTCTCGTCGGGCATGTCAGGCAGTTGCTCCTTGACCAGTCCCTGGTACCGTTCCGACGTGACGATCAGGATGTTCTCGGCAGGCAGGATGCGGGCATAGCGCTCGTAGGTCATCTGGAGGAACGTCTTGCCGATGCCCAGGATGTCGATGAACTGCTTGGGACGGGACTGGCGGCTCATGGGCCAGAAACGGCTGCCGATGCCGCCCGCCATGATGATACAGTAATGATTATGATTCATATGGATAGAAAATCTGTTAGTATTGTCTCCGTATCGGGAAAAAGGCTTGCGGGATATACTCCACTTCCGTCCGTTCACCATCCAGGACCACCGAAACGACGTCGAACTGCACTTCCTTCCGCACATGTCGCTGGGCGATGTAATGGGCAGCAGCGGCCGTCACGCGCGCCTGTTTGGCTGTATCCACCTTCTCGAAGGGCTGAATCAGCAGCGGCGGCGTCATCGTCTTGACCTCCACCACATGCAGCCGCTTCTCGCTCTCCATCACCAGGTCCAGTTCCTTGTGCCCCGAACGCCAGTTACGGTCCAGCAACCGGAACCCGTGCGCCACGAGCCAATCCAGCGCCACATCCTCACCCCGTCTCCCCGTCTCGCTCTTTTTCATATTCTACAAAGATAATAAAAAACCGCAATAATACAACCGGGAGAATCCGGCCGGGCTGGAACCGATGAATAATATTTGCATAAATATTTGGATATTCGTATAAATATGCTTATCTTTGCTGCCAGAAATGCATAAACAAGCGAAAAAGCCGAATAGTGTATGAATAATCGCTTACAACTTATCCAGCGGATTATCCAGAAGCAAAAAGTCCACAGCCAGGAGGAACTGGCGGTATTGCTGAGGAAAGAAGGCGTCCAGACGACGCAGGCCACCCTTTCGCGTGACCTTCGCAAGCTGCAGATTACCAAACAACACGACACTGCGGGCGGTTACTACTATGTGCTGCCCGGAGGAGCACCGCAGAACCGGGCCAGCGAGAGCATCGTCAGCCTCGAGGTGTCGGGCCAGATGGGCGTAATCAAGACCCTGCCCGGCTGTGCCAGCATGGTCGGCGCCCTCGTCGACGCACACGACCACCCCGCCCTGATGGGCACCATCGCCGGCGACGACACCCTGCTGCTCGTGCTGCGGGAGAAGGCCCCCGTTGCAGACTTCCTGGTCTTCCTCGAACCATTCCTCCCCGGCATCGTACGAAAAGCGATCCTTAATAACGAATAACATGAATATACAAGTCATGGTGGCCGACAAAAGCCACCTTCCATACGCAGAGGACGTGTGCCACGAACTCTACCTCTCCTCGCTCGGCGACAAGATCGGTATCGCCCGGCGTACACCGGAGTATATCCAGGACAAGATCCTCGCCGGCAAGGCGGTGATCGCCCTGACCGACGACGGCGAATTCGCCGGCTTCTCCTATATTGAATCGTGGGGCGGCAAGAGTTTCGTCGCGAACTCCGGCCTCATCGTCCCCGAAAAATTCCGGGCAATGGGCATCGCACACCGCATCAAGGAAGAAACCTTCATCCTGTCGCGAAAGCTTTTCCCCGACGCCAAGATCTTCTCGATGACCACCTCCGCGGCCGTCATGAAGATGAACTATGAATTCGGCTTCCGCCCCGTCACCTACGACGACCTCACCGACGACGTCGAATTTTGGAAAGGCTGTGAAGGCTGCCGCAACTTCCCCGTCCTCCAGGAACAAAAGTACCGCGTCTGCATCTGCACCGGCCTCCTGTATGACCCGAAAGAACACTTGACCATACACCACCCTGGAGAATAACGAGCGAAGCGAGATTCCTGAACAAATCAAGAAAAACGAAAAAAGAAAAAAATTAAAAAGGATATGAATAAGAAAATTGTAGTAGTGGCGTATAGCGGCGGACTCGACACGTCCTATGCCGTCATGTACCTTTCCCACGAGAAAGACTACGAAGTACATGCCGTCTGCGCCGACACCGGCGGCTTCAGCCCCGAACAGATGAAGCAGAACGAAACGAACGCCTACAAGCTGGGCGCCACCAAGTTCGCCGCCATCGACATTACCCAGGAATACTATAGCAAAAGCCTGAAATACATGGTTTACGGCAACGTTCTGCGAAACGGCACCTACCCCATCTCCGTTTCGTCAGAACGCCTGTTCCAAGCCATGGCCGTAGCCCGCTACGCCAAACAGGTCGGCGCCTCCGCCATCGCCCACGGTTCCACCGGAGCCGGCAACGACCAGGTCCGCTTCGACATGGTCTTCCTGGTGATGTGCCCCGGCATGGAGATCATCACGCTTACCCGCGACGGCAATCTCGCCCGGCAGGAAGAAGTCGACTACCTCAACGCACATGGCTTCCCCGCCGACTTCGCCAAGATGAAATACTCCTACAACGTCGGTCTCTGGGGCACGTCGATCTGCGGCGGCGAAATCCTCGACTCGAAGCAGGGCCTGCCCGAAGCCGCCTATTTGAAACAAGTCTCCAAAAGCGGCACCGAACAACTTCAGATCGGCTTTGAGAAAGGCGAGATCTGCAGCGTGAACGGCCAGCCTTATGCCGATAAGGTCGCAGCCATCCAGGCCGTCGAAAAGATCGGCGCAGCCTGGGGCATCGGCCGCGACAACCATGTCGGCGACACCATCATCGGCATCAAGGGCCGCGTGGGCTTTGAAGCTGCCGCCCCCCTGCTGATCATCGGCGCCCACAAATACCTCGAGAAATTCACCCTGTCCAAGTGGCAGCAGTACTGGAAAGACCAGGTCGGTACCTGGTACGGCATGTTCCTGCACGAGAGCCAGTACATGGAACCCGTGATGCGCGACATCGAGGCGATGCTCGAGAGCAGCCAGCGCAATGTCACGGGCACGGTGACGCTGGAACTCCAGCCCTGCAGCTTCTCGACCGTGGGCGTGGATTCCCCCTGCGACCTGGTCAAATCGAAACTCGGCGAGTACGGCGAGACGCAGAAAGGCTGGACGGCTGAAGACGCCAAAGGCTTCATCAAACTGATGTCCAACCCGCTGCGCGTCTATTATGGTAATCACCCGCAAGAACTTCCCTCCGATGAATAACAACGACTGCATTGACCTGCTGCGGAAACTGGTCCACGCCCCTTCCGAATCGTTCAACGAAGAGGCCGTCGCCGCCTGGGTAGGCTGGTGGCTCGACCAGAACGGCCTGCCCTATACCATGCCGCAAGGAAATATCGTGGCCACCGCCACAACCCCCGATCCGTCAAAAAAGACCCTGGCATTGATCGCCCATCTCGATACGGTACCGCCGGCCAAGGGATATACGCGCGACCCGTACGATCCGGGAAACTCCCCCGACATCGTCTGGGGACTGGGATCCAATGACGACGGCGGCAGTGTCGTCGCCATGCTGGCCACTTTCCGTTACTTCTGCCAGCACCAGCTTCCCTTCAACCTCGTGCTGATGCTGGTCCGCGAAGAAGAATGTGGCGGACCCGACGGCATCAGCTGGCTGTTCGGCCCTCATGGTCCGTTCTCCCTGGCGCCGGGTTCGGAGGGTTGGATCCCCGCTCCCGACATGGCCATCGTGGGTGAGCCGACCGGGATGAAAGCGGCCACCAGCGAACGCGGTCTGGTGGTACTGGACTGCGAAGCCGTCGGCGTGAGCGGTCACGCCGCCCGTGGCGAAGGTGTCAATGCGCTCTATATCGCCCTCGACGACATTGCCCGGCTGCGCAGCCACCACTTCACTAAGGTATCGCCCGAGATGGGACCGGTACGCCTCAACGCCACCCAGATCAGCGCCGGAACGGCCCACAACGTGATTCCTGACCGCTGCCGCTTCGTGGTGGACGTCCGGCCGAACGAATGTTACACACCGCAGGAGATCGTCGACGAACTGCAGGCCATCTGCCACAGCCGGATCCTGCCCCGCGGCCTCCGCAACCGGGCATCGGCCACGCCCCTTCATTCGCCCCTGCGCAAAGCCATCGCGGCCCTGGACATCGAGACCTACTCGTCGCCCACCACTTCGGACTGGACCATCCTCACCTGCGATGCCGTCAAGATGGGTCCCGGCGACTCCGCCCGCTCCCATCACGCCGACGAATACATCCTCGTCAACGAGATCAACGACGCGATTGACCGTTATATCGCTTTTATCCAGGCTCTCATCTAAACGAATATCATGGCAACGCTCTGGAACAAAGGTACCGCCGCCACCCAAGCCGTCGAGCGGTTCACCGTCGGCGACGACCGCAACCTCGACCTGCGGCTGGCCCAATACGACATCGAAGGCTCCAAAGCCCACATCCAGATGCTGGAAAGCATCGGCCTGCTGACTGCCACGGAGTTGAAGAAACTCCTGGAAGGGCTCGACGACATCGCCATCGCGGTCAAGGCCGGCAACTTCGAAGTGGAAGACGACGTGGAAGACATCCACTCGCAGGTTGAACTGATGCTGACCCGCGCGCTGGGCGACCTGGGCAAAAAAATCCATGCCGGACGGTCGCGCAACGACCAGGTACTGGTCGACGTCAAACTCTTCCTGCGCGATGAGGTGAAACAAGTGCGCGAAGAGGTGCTCGGCCTTTTCCAGACCCTCCAGCATTTGAGCGAGAAGCACAAGGAAGTGTTGCTGCCCGGCTATACCCACGGACAACTGGCCATGCCCTCCTCCTTCGGCCTGTGGCTGGGCGCCTATGCGGAAGTCCTCACCGACAACATGCAACAACTGGGAGCCGCTTACCGTGTGGTCAACCGCAACCCGCTCGGCTCCGCCGCCGGCTATGGCAATTCCTTCCCCCTGGACCGCGCCATGACGACGCAGTTGCTGGGCTTCGCCTCCCCCGTGTACAACAGCGTCGCCGCCCAGCTGGGACGCGGCGGCTGCGAGATGGCCGTAGCTTCTGCATTGGCAAGCATTGCATTGACCCTCAACAAATTTGCCGCGGACTGCATCCTGTATATGAGCCCCAATTTCGGATTCATCCACTTCCCGGATGAATTCACCACGGGTTCCAGCATCATGCCGCACAAGAAGAATCCCGACGTGTGGGAGATCATGCGCGGTCGCTGCAACCGCATCCTGGCCTGCCCGGGCGAGATCGCCCTGATGTGCAGCAACCTGGCCCACGGTTACCACCGTGACTTCCAGCTGCTGAAGGAAGTCCTGTTCCCCGTCCTGGAACAGATGCACGACTGCCTGCAGATGGCCACCTACATGCTGCAGCACATCGAAGTCAACACGCATATTTTCGAGGATCCCCGCTACGAGACCCTCTTCACCGTGGAAGAAGTCAATCGACGTGCCCTCTCCGGCACCCCGTTCCGCGACGCCTACAAACAGGTCGGCATCGAGGTCAACGAAGGACGCTTCCACTATAACGGCCCCGCCCCGGCCGCCATGAAAGCCTCCGACCTGGGACACACCCATCTCGGCAGCATCGGCTGCCTGTGCAACAAAGCGATCAAGTCCCTCATGGACGAAGCGGCCGCCTGGTAAACCCATGAACAGAAAAAAAGCCACCCTCCTGCTGCAGGACGGCCGGGAATTCAACGGCTGGAGCTTCGGATATGACGGCCCGTCGGAAGGCGAAATCGTGTTCTCGACCGCCATGGTCGGCTACCCGGAGAGCCTGACCGACCCGTCGTACAGCGGACAGATCCTCTGCGTCAGCTTCCCGCTGGTAGGCAACTACGGCATCCCCGAAGAGGAGCCCGACGAACTGGGCTTGTGCACCCGCTTCGAATCGGAGCGCATCCATGTGCGCGGGCTAGTGATTTCCGATTACAGCGAGAAATACAGCCACTGGGACGCCGTCAAGAGCCTCGACCGCTGGCTGCAGGAGCAGCAGGTGCCGGGCATCTGCGGCATCGACACGCGTGAACTCGTGCAGCTGCTGCGCGATGAAGGTGCCAAACTCGGCGCCATCGTTCCGGAAGGCTGCCCTGCCCCCAAGACCCTGTCCGACCCGAACCTGGAGAACCAGGTAGCAAAAGTCAGCTGCCAGGAGGTCATCCGTTATGGAAAAGGGAAGAAGCGGGTAGTGCTGGTAGACTGCGGTGTCAAGCACCAGATTGTCCGCTGCCTCGTGAACCGCGGCATCGAAGTGGTCCGCGTGCCCTGGGACCATGATTTCAACCAGATGGATGCCGACGGCATCTTCGTATCCAACGGACCGGGCAACCCGGCCCTGTGCGAAGCCACCATCCGGCATCTGCAGCAGGCGCTCGCGGGTGACCGTCCCCTCTTCGGCATCTGCATGGGCAACCAGCTCCTCGGCCGGGCGGCGGGCGCCCAGACCTACAAACTGAAATACGGTCACCGGAGCCACAACCAGCCCGTGCGGCTGTGCGGCACCGACCGTTGCTTCATCACATCGCAGAACCACGGCTTTGCGGTCGACGTTTCCACACTCGATCCGGACTGGGAGCCGCTCTTCATCAATATGAACGATGGCACCAACGAAGGCATCCGGCACCGCAGCAAGCCCTTCTTCTCCGCCCAGTTCCATCCCGAGGCCTCCAGCGGCCCCGTTGACACCGAGTTCCTCTTCGACGAATTCATAGCCCGATTATAAGACATGATTGACAAGACCATCCGGAAAGTGCTGCTGCTGGGATCCGGCGCCCTGAAGATCGGGGAGGCGGGCGAGTTCGACTACAGCGGTTCACAGGCCCTGAAGGCGCTGCGGGAAGAAGGCATCGAAACCGTGCTCATCAACCCCAATATCGCGACCGTACAAACCTCCGCGGGCATTGCCGACAAACTCTATCTCCTGCCGGTGACGCCACCTTTCGTGGAGCAAGTCATCGAGAAGGAACAGCCGCAGGGCATCCTCCTCTCTTTCGGCGGCCAGACGGCCCTCAACTGCGGCGTCGCGCTGTATCGGAGCGGTTTTCTCGCGCAACACGGGGTGCAGGTGCTCGGCACGCCGGTGCAGTCCATCATCGACACGGAAGACCGCGACCTGTTCGTACGCCGGCTCGACGAGATCGGCGTGAAGACCATCCGCTCACATGCGGCCGCCTCGCTGGAAGAGGCACGCGCCGCTGCCGCACAGGTAGGCTATCCCGTAATCCTGCGGGCCGCCTATGCGCTCGGCGGCCTCGGCTCCGGTTTCTGCGACAACGAGGAGGAACTCGATGCCGTCGCGGGCAAGGCCTTCTCCTTCTCGCCCCAGATATTGGTGGAAAAGTCTCTCAAGGGCTGGAAAGAAATTGAATATGAGGTGGTCCGCGACCGCTACGACAACTGCATCACGGTCTGCAACATGGAGAACTTCGACCCGCTGGGCATCCATACGGGCGAGAGCATCGTGGTGGCGCCTTCCCAGACGCTGACCAACGACGAATTCCACTTCCTGCGGAAGAAATCCATCGACATCGTGCGGCACCTGGGCATCGTGGGCGAATGCAACGTCCAATACGCTTTCAGCCCGGACGGCGAGGACTACCGCGTCATCGAAGTCAACGCTCGGCTCAGCCGCTCGTCGGCACTGGCATCCAAGGCTACGGGCTATCCGCTGGCCTTCGTGGCCGCCAAACTCGGTCTCGGCTACGGTCTCTTCGAACTGAAGAATTCGGTGACCAAGACCACGCCGGCCTTTTTCGAGCCGGCCCTCGACTATGTGGTGTGCAAGATTCCGCGCTGGGACCTGGCCAAGTTCAAAGGCGTCTCGCGCGAGATCGGTTCCAGCATGAAGAGCGTCGGCGAAGTGATGGCCATCGGTCGGACTTTCGAGGAAGCCATCCAAAAGGGTCTCCGGATGATCGGGCAGGGCGCCAACGGCTTTGTCTGCAACAAACCGTACAAGGTGGAGGACCTGGACTGGGCACTCGAACATCCCACCGATACCCGTATCTTCGCCATCGCGGCGGCCTTCGAATCGGGTTACGGCGTGGACCGGATCCATGCCCTCACCCATATCGACAAGTGGTTCCTCGACAAGCTCGACAACCTGGAAACCACCTACCGGGAGCTGGAAGCCTGCCCGTCGCTCGAAGCGGTGAGCCGCGACCTCTTCCTGAAAGCCAAGCGCCAGGGTTTCTCCGACATCCAGGTCGGGCGGGTGTTCCACCTGCCGGAATCCGAGGTGCGTACCCGCCGCCTCGCACTGGGCCTGCGACCTTGCGTCAAGCAGATCGACACCCTCGCCGCAGAATTCCCTTCCGACACGAACTATCTCTACCTCACGTATAACGGCACGAAAAGCGATTATGCCCCTGCTTTCGGGGCACGCACCGTCATCGTCCTGGGCTCCGGTGCCTACCGCATCGGCAGCAGCGTGGAATTCGACTGGTGCGGCGTCAATGCCGTGAACACCCTCCGGAAGGAGGGCTGCCAGGCTGTGATGGTGAACTACAATCCCGAAACCGTATCGACCGACTACGACAGCTGCGACCGGCTCTACTTCGACGAGCTCAGCCTCGAAACCGTGCTGGAAATCTGCGCGCTGGAACGGCCCTTCGGCGTCATCGTGAGCGTGGGCGGCCAGATTCCCAACAACCTGGCGCTGCCGCTGCGGGATGCGGGCGTACCCATCCTGGGCACCGACGCGCTGGACATCGACCGGGCGGAAGACCGCAACAAGTTCTCGCAGGTGGTGGACCGCCTGGGCATCGACCAGCCGCGCTGGCGGGAGCTCACCACCATGGACGACATCAGCGCCTTCATCGGCGAAGTGGGCTATCCGGTGCTCGTGCGGCCCTCCTACGTCCTATCGGGTGCAGCCATGAACGTGTGCTATTCCGATACCGACCTTCACACTTTCCTGGACCTGGCCGTGGAAATCTCCGAGGAACACCCTGTGGTCATCAGCAGCTTCCTGCAACGCTGCCACGAGCTCGAATTCGATGCCGTAGCCGACAAGGGAAAGATCATCGCCCACGCCATCTCCGAGCATGTCGAATATGCCGGCGTACACTCCGGCGACGCCACCATCCAGTTCCCTCCGCAAAAGCTCTACGGCGTGACGGCTGCCCGCATCCGGCGCATCGCGACCGCCATCGCGGCGGAACTCCGCATCACCGGACCCTTCAACATCCAGTTCCTGGCTGATGCGGGCGGGGTCAAGGTCATCGAGTGCAACCTCCGCGCCTCCCGCAGTTTCCCGTTTGTATCCAAAGTTCTGAAAATCAACCTTATAGAACTTGCCACCCAATGCATGCTCGGGCTGCGGCCCGCTCCTGTCGCGCTGGATGCGTTCGAGCTTCCGTACGTAGGCGTCAAGGCCTCGCAGTTCTCGTTCTCCCGCCTCAACCAGGCCGATCCGGTCCTCGGTGTCGACATGGCATCCACCGGCGAGGTGGCCTGCATCGGCGATACCTTCAACGAAGCGCTGCTCAAAGCCATGCTTTCGGTGGGACACCAGGTGCCGCAGAAGGCCGTGCTGATCTCGTCGGGCAATGCCATCCAGAAAGCCGACCTGCTGCCCGCCTGCCAGCTGCTGCACAGCCACGGACTCCCCATCTACGCCACGGAAGGTACCCGCCGGTACCTGGAAGAGAACGGCGTACCGGCCCTCGACGGCTCCGACGCCCTCTCCCTCATCCGCAACCATGAGGTCGACCTGGTCGTCAACATCCCCAAGGATTTCACCCACGGCGAACTGACCACCGGCTACCGCATACGGCGGGCGGCCATCGATTTCAACGTACCGTTGATCACCGACAGCCGCCTGGCCATGGCCTTTATCCGGGCCTTCTGCATGTTGCCCCTGCCAGAGCTTCCGCTCAAGGCATGGGACGAATACCAGCCTTTATAGGTCGATATATCGGCACCAGCCGTGCGTGTCTTCGATCTCGCCGAACTGGATGCCCGTAATCTGCTTGTAGAGCTTCGTCGACGCAGGACCCACGGTCCCGTCAGGACCATAGCGGAAACTCTGCGAAACGGCCGCTTCTTCGAGCTTCGGCTTGACGTCGATGTGCGAGATGGGCGTGATGACCACCGCCGTGCCGCAACCTGCCGTCTCTTCGAAGGAGCCCAGCTCCTCAAAAGGCACCGGACGCTGCTCAACCTTCATGCCCAGGTCTTCTGCCACGGCTCGCAACGTCTTGTTGGTCACCGAAGGAAGCACACTGTCGGAGAGCGGCGTGATGTAGGTGTTGTCCCTGATGCCGTAAAAATTGGAGGATCCGAACTCGTCGACATACTCCCGGGTGGCGGAATTCAGATAGAGCAGCTCGGTATAGCCCTGCTTGTGCGCAATCTGGTAGGGCACGAAGGTTGTGGCGTAGTTGCTGCTGAGCTTGTAGCTCCCTGAGCCCTTCGGAGCGGCCCGGTCGTGGTCGCCCGGAATCACCGCTGCGCAGGATTTGAGGTAGGCGCCGTAATAGGAACCCACCGGTGCGCACATCACCGCGAAGATGGCCTCGGGATACGGCACCAGCTGCATCTGCGGATGCACCGCAAAGAGCAGCGGCCGGATGTACATCGATGCGCCATAGCCGTAGGGCGGCAAGAACTCAATATTTCCGCGCACGCACATTTCGCACATCTGGATGAATTGTTCCTCGCTGGGATAGGGCATGCCGAGGTATTTCGCCGAACGGATCAGGCGTGCAGCGTTCTGGTCGGGCCGGAACATGGCGACGCGGCCATCCTTCTGGCGGAAGGTCTTGAAGCCCTCGAAGCAGGATATGGCGTAATGCAGCACCTGCGCGAAAGGATCGAGCGTAAAGGAGAATGTTTCCGTGGATTGGGCCGGAGACCACGCTCCGTCCTTGAAATGCGACACGACCACCGTGCGTGTCCGATAGGCGTCGAAGCCCAAAGTGTTCCAATCTATCATGGTAGTTTAAGTTTATTGGCTGATGCGTTGGGCGATCCAGTCGCCGACTTGTGAAGTGGAATAGGACTTGCCGCCGTCGGCCAGGTCGTCGGTCACGACGCCCTCGTCGAGCGAAGCGGCCACGGCTTCGCGGATGACCTTGCCTTCTTCCATCAGGCCGAAGGCGTATTCGAACATCATCGCGGCCGACAGGATGGCGGCCACCGGGTTGGCGATGCCTTTGCCGGCTGCCTGCGGCCATGAACCGTGGATCGGCTCGAAGAGCGCCGTATGCGCACCGATGGAGGCCGATGCCAGCAGGCCCATCGAACCGGAGATGCAACTGGCCTCGTCGGTGAGGATGTCGCCGAAAGTGTTCTCGGTGACCAGCACGTCGAAGTATTTCGGATCGCGGATGAGCTGCATCGCGGCATTGTCCACGAACATATAGTCGACCTGCACACCGGAATGTTTCGGGGCCATCTCCTGCGCAATTTGGCGCCACAGGCGGGAGGATTCCAGCACATTGGCCTTGTCCACCACGGTCAGGTGGCCGCGACGACGGGCAGCGTACTTGAAGGCGAGCTCCAGGATGCGTTCGACTTCCATGCGCGAATAAATGCAGGTGTCGAAAGCCGTGTTTCCATTGTCGCGGCGGCCTTTCTCGCCGAAATACATGCCGCCTGTCAGCTCGCGGATGCACAGGAAATCAGCTCCTTCCACGCGCTCCCGTTTCAGCGGCGACTTGTCGGCCAGCGAGGGGAACGTCTCCACGGGACGCAGGTTGGCAAACAGTCCGAGCTGCTTGCGCATGGCCAGCAGGCCCTGTTCGGGACGGACTTTCGACGTAGGGTCGTTATCGTAGCGGGGATCGCCCACCGCACCGAACAGCACTGCGTCGCTCTTCATGCAGATGGCATGGGTCTCGGCGGGATAGGGATCGCCGCAGCGGTCGATGGCGCAAGCGCCCACCAGGCCGGTCTCATAGTGAACCTCATGGCCGAAGCGCGCACACACGGCATCCACCACCTTGACAGCCTCTTCCACGACCTCCGGGCCGATGCCGTCGCCCGGGAGCTTTGCAATTTTAAGTTTCATATTTCAATGAGATTTAACATCTTGACAGTTGCTTTGATGGCGGCCTCCGCCTGGTCGGAGTCAATGCCGCGGGTCTTGAAGGTACGACCATCCAGGTCCCAGGTGATGGTGGTCTCCACCAACGCTTCGGTCTTGCCCCCGGGCGGGATCTTCACCACGTAGTCGGTGAGCCGGGGATGCCTTCGGCCGAGCCGGTCATAGATTTTCCACAGCGCCTTCATGAAAGCGTCGTACTGGCCGTCGCCGGCCGAGGATTCTTCGTATTCCGTACCCTGGATGTCGATGCGCAGGTTGGCCACGGGACGCATGCCGCGCGCCAGCTGCAGGCTGTAGTTGACCATCTTGATGCGCCATTCGTGCGGAGCTGCATCGCCTTTCAGGATGTCGGCGATGATGAACGGCAGGTCATCCGGGCTGAGGGACGCTTTCTTGTCGCCCAGCTCCACCACACGCTCGGTAACCCGGCGCATCTGCTTGGCATCCAGTGTGATGCCCAGCGTCTCAAGGTTCTTCATGATGTTGGCCTTGCCACTGGTCTTGCCAAGGGCGTAGTGCCGATGGCGGCCGAAGCGCTCAGGCTGCAGGGCGTTCTGGTACAGGCCGCCCTTTTTGTCGCCGTCCGCATGGACACCGCTGGTCTGGGTGAACACGTATTCGCCTACCAGGGGCATGTTGGACGGAATGCGCACGCCGGAGATCGTCTCCACATAACGGCACACATGCATCAGTTTTCCCTCATCCAGGGAGTTCTCCTTATGCAAATGGTCGTTGAGAATGCCCACGGCGCTGGCGACGGGCAGGTTGCCCGCCCGCTCACCGAGTCCGTTCACAGTGGTATGGATACCGTGTATGCCCGCCTGGACAGCTTCATAGGCGTTGGCGACGGCCAGGTCATAATCGTTGTGCGCGTGGAAATCGAAATGGATGTCCGGATAGCGTTCCACCATCTCGCGGCAGAAGCGCGCCGTCTTCTCGGGCGTCAGCACGCCCAGCGTATCCGGCAGCATGATCCGGCGCAGCGGCGCATCTTTCAGTCCATCCATCAGGAAATGGACGTAATCGGGCGATTCAGCCATGCCGTCGGACCAGTCCTCCAGATAAATATTGACCGTCATCCCCTGGGAAACAGCGCGATTCACATCACGGAGAATGTCGGACAGATGCTCTTCGGGGGTCTTGCGAAGCTGCCCCTGCACATGACGCAGGGATCCTTTGGCCAGCAGGTTCATCACCTGGCCGCCGACCTCGCGGATCCAGCCGATGGAACGGCCGTCATCCACAAACCCGAGCATCTCGATCTGTCCGAGGCAACCGGCAGAGGCAGCCCACTCACAGATCTTGGCGCACGCGGCCCGCTCACCCAAGGATACGAGTGCCGATCCCACTTCGATGCGGTTGACCTTCAGTTCCTCCAGCAGCAGTCGCGCGATGGCCAGCTTCTCGTCCGCATTGAACGAGACACCGGCCGTCTGCTCCCCGTCGCGGAGCGTGGTATCCATCACTTCGATCATGCGTTCTCCTGCTCATAAGCCTCGATTTTCGGCCGCTGCTCCAGCAGGTAGTCGATGTCATCGAGAGAATTCATCAGACAGTATTTCTTATAGGCGTTCAGGTCGAAGTTTTCACTGCGGCCCGTCGCCAGGTTGGTCACGGTTTGTGCCGGTACGTCCACGCGCACCCGCGCAGTCGGATCGGCCTGGACCGTGGCGAAGAGTTCTTTCAGGAAATCGTCGCTGACGACGACCGGCAACACGAAGTTGTTCAGTTCGTTGTTTTTGTGAATATCCGCAAAGAAGCTGGATATCACCACTTTGAATCCATAGCCTGCGATGGCCCATGCCGCGTGTTCGCGGCTCGATCCCGAGCCGAAGTTGCGCCCGGCCAGCAGGATCTCGCCGCCATAGCGCGGATCGTTGAGCACGAAACCGGGATCAGGCGTGCCGTCGGCGCGATAACGCCAGTCACGGAAAAGGTTTTCCCCGAAAAAGCGCTCGTCGCGCGTCGTCGCCTTGAGGAAACGGGCGGGGATGATCTGATCGGTGTCGACGTTTTCCAGCGGAAGCGGGACGCAGGTGCTTTCTATGATGTCGAATTTCTGTTTCATATCATTTCACGGGGATCGGTGATCACGCCGGTGACGGCGGCTGCGGCGACGGTGAGGGGGCTGGCAAGCAGGGTGCGGGCACCCGGACCCTGCCGGCCCTCAAAGTTTCGGTTGCTGGTCGACAGGCAATACTTCCCGGCGGGAACCTTGTCGTCGTTCATAGCCAGGCAAGCGGAGCAGCCCGGCTGCCGGATTTCGAATCCGGCTTCCGAGAGCACCTGGTCGAGACCTTCGGCCACGATCTGGCGATGCACTTCCCAGGAACCGGGAACCAGCCAGGCCACCACACCGGCAGCCTTATGACGGCCCCGGACCACGGAGGCGAATGCCCGGAAATCCTCGATGCGCCCGTTGGTGCAGGCGCCCAGGAACACATAGTCCACCGGTTTGCCGATCAGCTGTTCGCCGGCCTGGAAACCCATGTATTGCAGCGCCTTGGGCGTCGCAGAGGCCGGAATGGTGCCATCGACCGGCATACCCATGCCGGGATTCGTGCCATAGGTGATCATCGGCGGAATATCGGCTGCGTCATACACGACCTCGCGGTCGAATACTGCGTCGTCACCGCTGCGCAACGTGCACCAGTGGGCCACAGCCCTGTCCCATTCCGCACCCTTGGGCGCATATTCCTTGCCTTTCAGGTAAGCGAAGGTCACTTCGTCCGGTGCGATGAAGCCGCCACGCGCACCCATCTCGATCGACAGGTTGCACAGCGTGAGCCGGCCCTCCATCGAGAGGCTGCTGACCGCGCTGCCGGCATATTCCACGAAATAGCCCGTGGCGCCGGAAGTCGTGAGCTGCTGCATGAGGTACAGCGCCACGTCCTTGGCCGTGACTCCTTTCCCCAGCTTTCCCTCGATGCGGATCCGCATCGAAAGCGGCTTGGGCTGGAGGATACACTGCGAAGCGAGCACCATCTCCACCTCGCTGGTGCCGATGCCGAAGGCCACGGCGCCCATCGCTCCGTGCGTGGAGGTATGGGAGTCACCGCAGACGATGGTCATACCGGGCAGCGAAAGGCCGCGTTCCGGTCCCACCACGTGGATGATGCCGTTGCGCGGATCCATCATCCCGAAATGCGTCAGTCCGAATTCCGCCGCATTGGCGGCCAGCGTATCGACCTGCGCCCGCGACACCGGATCCACGATGGGCTTGTCCTGGTCGTGGGTAGGCGTGTTGTGGTCGGGCATGCAGAAGATCTTATCCGGGCGGAAACAGCGGATTCCGCGCGCCCGCATACCGTCGAAAGCCTGGGGACTGGTCACCTCATGGCAGTAGAGCCGGTCGATGTACAACTGGTCGGGTCCGCCGTCCACGTGCTGGACGACATGGGCATCCCAGATTTTGTCGAACAGGGTGTTCATGCCTCCTTGAATTTGTTGATGCAGTCGATGTATGCCTCCACGGAGCCGCTCACAATGTCGGTGCTGGCGCCGAAACCATAGTAGACACGGCCGGCGTGCTCCACCTGCATGTGGACTTTCGCCACGTCGTCGGAGCCCTTCGTGATGCTCTGAATCGTAAATTCCTTGATGACCATCTGCCGCTTGATGATGGACTTGAGGGCGTTGATGGCGGCATCCACCGGTCCGTTGCCGACGGCGGCCGCCTCGAACTTCTCGCCCGCGATGTCCAGGCCGATGCTGGCCACGGGGCGGACACCCACGCCGCTGGTTACCTGCAGGAAGTCCAGCTTCACGTGATTGTTTTCAGAACGGTCCATGCCGGCCAGCACGAGCAGGTCGTCGTCGCCGATCTCCTTCTTCTTGTCCGCCAGGCGAAGGAACGCTTCGTACATCTTGTCGAGCTTCTCATCCGAAAGGGTGACGCCCAGGGCTTCCAGGCGGGTGCGCAGGGCCGCGTGGCCACTGCGGGCCGTCAGCACGATGGCGTTGCCGTCGAGGCCGATGTCTTTGGGATCGATGATCTCATAGGTGCTCATGTCCTTGATCACGCCATCCTGGTGGATCCCCGAGGAGTGGGCGAAAGCGTTGCGGCCCACGATGGCCTTGTTGGCCTGCACCGGCATGTTCATGAGGCTCGAGACCGTCCGGCTGATCGAGTATATCTTCTTGGCGTTGATATTGGTCTCCAGGTTGATATCCTTGTGGCTCTTGAGGATCATGGCAATCTCCTCGAGCGCGGTGTTGCCCGCGCGCTCACCCACGCCATTGATGGTCACCTCACACTGGCGCGCGCCGTTCAGCAGGCCGGCCATCGTATTGGCCGTGGCCATACCCAGGTCATTGTGGCAGTGCGTGGAGACGATCACCTTGTCGATGCCGTCCACATGTTCCATCAGGTACTTGATCTTGGCGCCGTATTCTTCAGGCAGGCAGTAGCCGGTGGTGTCCGGGATGTTGACCACGGTGGCACCCGCCTTGACGACCGCCTGGATCACTCTGGCCAGGTATTCGTTGTCGGTGCGGCCGGCGTCCTCGGCGTAGAATTCCACGTCTTCGACATATTTCTTGGCATATTTGACAGCCCGCACGGCCCGCTCCACGATCTCGTCGCGGTTGGAGTTGAACTTGTAGCGGATGTGGCTGTCGGACGTGCCGATTCCCGTGTGGATCCGTTTGTGCTTGGCGTACTTGAGCGCCTCCACGGCCACGTCGATGTCCTTCTCCACGGCGCGTGTGAGCCCGCAGATCACGGGCCACGTCACGGCCTTGGAAATCTCCACCACGGAGTTGAAGTCACCGGGGCTGGAGACGGGGAATCCCGCTTCGATCACGTCGACGCCGAGCTCCTCCAAAGCCTTGGCTACCTGGATTTTCTCCACGGTATTGAGCTGACAGCCAGGAACCTGTTCCCCGTCGCGCAGCGTGGTGTCGAAAATATAAACGCGGTTGTCCATCCTGTTTTATCGCTTGCTGTTCTCGGGACGGAGGGCACGTACGGTCTCTGCCGTCTGCCACATTTCACTCTCGCGGAGCTCCTTGAGTTCACGCTCCAGGCCTTCCCGGTAGTCGGGCTTGCTGTTGCTGTCGATGCTGATCTGGGCTTCCTTGCCGCTCTTCACGCTCTCGTAGAGCTTCTGCACCACGGGTTTGATGGCATCGTGGAAGGGACCCTTCCAGTCGAGCGCACCGCGCTGGGCGGTGGTGGAGCAGTTGGCATACATCCAGTCCATACCCTTGGCTGCGAACAACGGCATCAGCGACTGGGTGAGTTCCTCCACCGTCTCGTTGAAGGCCTCGGAAGGCGTATGTCCGTTTTCGCGGAGCACCTCGTACTGCGCGCTGAGCAAACCCTGGATGGCACCCATCAGCGAGCCGCGTTCACCCGTCAGGTCGGAGATGGCTTCACGCTGGAAGGTGGTTTCAAAGAGGTAACCCGAGCCGATGCCGATGCCCAGCGCGAGGGTGTCCTGCAGCGCATGGCCCGACACATCCTGATACACGGCGAACGAAGAGTTGATGCCGCGGCCTTCCAGGAAGAGCGAACGGACCGTCGCGCCGGATCCCTTCGGGGCCACCATGATTACGTCGATGTCAGCCGGCGGCACGCAGCCCGTGCGGTCGCTCCACGTGATGGCGAAACCGTGCGAAAAATAGAGGGTCTTGCCGGGCTTGAGCAGCGGCTTGATACGCGGCCAAACCGACATCACGGCTGCGTCGGAAAGCAGGCAGAGGATGATGTCACCCTTCTCCACGGCTTCTTCGATGCCGAAGAGGCTCTCGCCGGGCACCCAGCCGTCCTTGACGGCCTTGTCGAAGGTCTTGCCAGGGCGCTGGCCCACGATGACCTTGAATCCGTTGTCTTTCAGGTTGAGCGACTGGCCCGGGCCCTGCACGCCGTAGCCGATGCAAGCGATGGTTCTGCCATTGAGCGCCTTGCGCGCCATTTCGAGGGTAAACTCTTCGCGGGTGACGACATTCTCTACCACGCCGCCGAAATTCATTTTTGCCATAGTTGTGTGTATTTATTTGTTATCGTTTTCTCTTTTCTCCAGGAATGCCTTGACATCGTCGATCTCCCGGCAGGACCGTTCGTTATCGACTTCGTAGTACGACTTGATCACGTCCACCTTCTTCTCGATCTGGAGGACGACGGCACGGATCTGCGGCTCAGTGGCCCGGGTGAGGATCTTGAACTTGTGTACGCACTCGATCCGCGAGGGGTACACCAGCAACTTCTCGATATTGAGGCTGCGCCGGGTGAAGATGCCGGCGATGGCGCTCAGCAAGCCTACCTGGTTCTCGGTATAGGCTGTTATTTCAAACAATCTCTCAGTCTCCATAGTTGAACCATTCTTTATTGTTCAACAATATTTCGTCCACGCTCTTTCCCGGCGGAATCATCGGGAAGACCATGCTTTCTTCGCGTACGTGCACGTCGAGCAGGAACGGACCCTCTTCAGCGAACATCTGCTCGACAGCCCCTGCGAGTTCCTCCCGCGTCTCCACGTGGCAGCAGGGGATGCCATAAGCCCGGGCGATAAGCGTGAAATCGGGATTCAGCATGCGCGTGCAGGCATACCGTTCTTCGAAAAAGAGTTCCTGCCACATGCGCACGTTGCCCAGCCAGTTGTTGTTGAGCAGTACGATCTTGACGCCCGTACCCTCCTGCATGATGGTACCCAGCTCTTGAAAAGTCATCTGCAGGCCACCGTCGCCCAGGAAGACGACCACCGTGCGGTCGGGCGTGCCGATCTTGGCCCCGATGGCGGCCGGAAGTCCGAAACCCATGGTGCCCAGGCCACCTGAAGAGATGAAGCTGCGCGGCTGCACGAATCGTGAATAGCGTGCCGCCAGCATCTGGTTCTGGCCCACGTCGGTCACGACGAGCGCCTCCCCTTTCACGAACTCCGTCACGCGGGCCACCACTTCGCCGGGATTGATCAGGCCTGTTTCGGGATAGATTTCCGGCTCGATCACCTGATGCTTCTCCACGGCATTGCAGAGGATGCTTTCCATCTGCCACTGACGGGTAGTGCACGGCGCGATAAGTTCCGTCAGGCGCATGAGCGCTTTCTTGGCGTCGCCCACGATGCCCAGGTCCACCGGCACGAGCTTGCCGATCTCGGAGGCGTCGATGTCGATATGGATGATGCGGGCCTGGCGCGCATAGGTCGCCAGTTTGCCCGTCACGCGGTCGTCGAAACGCATGCCCACGGCGATGAGCAGGTCGCAGTTCTGCGTCATCACATTCGGTGCAAGGTTGCCGTGCATGCCCAGCATACCCATCAGCTGCGGATGATCGGAGTTCAGCGCGCCCAAACCCAGCAGCGTGCTGCCGGCCGGGATGGCTCCCTTCTCCAGGAAGGCCGCCAGTTCCTTTTCTGCGCCGGAGAGCAAGATGCCCTGCCCGTAGACGACGAAGGGTTTCTTCGCCGCATCGATCATCCGGGCCGCCTCCTGAAGGCTTTCTTCCGGAATCTCCGGATCGGGCACATAACTGCGGATGAACCGGCACGGCTGCGGGGCATAATCTACCATGCCCGTCTGCGCGTCTTTGGTAAAGTCGAGCACCACCGGACCGGGGCGACCCGTGCGGGCAATGTAGAAAGCCCGCGACACCGCCCAGGCCACGTCTTCGGGCCGGCGGATCTGGTAGCTCCATTTCGAGATCGGCGTCGTCATGCCGATCAGGTCGATTTCCTGGAAAGCATCCGTGCCCAGCAGGTGGCAGGGCACCTGGCCCGCCACGACGACCACGGGGGTCGAGTCGATCATCGCGTCGGCCACGCCGGTCACCACGTTGGTGGCACCGGGACCCGAAGTCACGAGCACCACGCCGGGGAAGCCGCTGGCCCGTGCAAAGCCCTGGGCCGCGTGAATCGCACCCTGCTCGTGCCGGACGAGGATGTGCCGGATATCTTTTTCAAAGCGGCAATACGTATCATACACGGGCATGATCTGTCCACCCGGATAACCGAACACGGTCTTGACCTGCTCGGCCATCAGTGAGCGCCAAAGCGCTTCGGAGCCTGTCATCCGCTGTCCCATATCAGATCTCCCTTACGGCTCCCTTGTCGGCCGATGTCACCATCCGGGCATAAGCCTGCAGGCTCTTGGACACGGCGCGCTGCCGTTTCGGAGCCGTATAGGCCTTGGCACCGCGCGATTGTTCTTCCTGGCGGCGCTGTGCGAGTTCCTCGTCGGAGAGGCAAACCCGGATCGAACGCGCGGGAATATCGATTTCTATGATGTCGCCGTCCCGCAGCAGGGCCACGGGGCCGCCTGCCGCCGCTTCGGGCGAAATATGGCCGATGCTCAGGCCCGACGTGCCGCCGCTGAAACGACCGTCCGTCAGCAGCGCGCAAGCCTTGCCCAGGTGCATGGATTTCAGGTAGGACGTCGGATAGAGCATTTCCTGCATACCGGGACCGCCCTTGGGACCTTCGTAAAGAATGACCACCGCCTCCCCGGCTTTCACTTCACCGCCGAGGATGCCGTCGCAGGCGGCTTCCTGCGAGTCAAACACGCGGGCCGGACCGGAGAAGCGCCAGAGGGATTCATCGACGCCCGCGGTCTTGACGACACAGCCGTCCGGCGCGATGTTGCCCCGGAGCACGGCCAGGCCGCCGTCCTGGGTGTAAGCGTGAGCCAGGTCGCGGATGCAGCCGTCCGCCCGGTCGGTATCAAGGCTGTTGAAGCAGCTCTCCTGCGACCCCATCTCGAGGTTGAACCGGTTGCCCGGTGCACTATGGTAAATATCAAGTGCCGCATCGCAGACCGCCGGAGAACGAAGCCCATAGCGGTCGATGGCTTCGCCCAGCGTCATGCCGTCGACACGGCCGGCCGAGCAATCGACCAGGCCGCCTTCGGCGAGCTCCTGGAGGATGCCCATCACACCGCCGGCACGATTGACGTCCTGCACATGATAACGGTTCGTATTGGGCGCCACCTTGCAGAGGCACGGCACCTTGCGGGAAAGTTCATCAATGTCTTTCAGCGTGAAATCCGCCCCGGCTTCCTGGGCCACGGCGAGCAGGTGCAACACCGTATTGGTCGAGCCGCCCATCGCGATGTCGAGAGCCATGGCGTTGAGGAAGGCCGGGCGACTGGCCACGGAACGCGGCAGCACGCTTTCATCTCCTTCTTCATAGTAACGACGCGCATTGCGGACAATCAGTGCGGCCGCCTGTTTGAACAGCTCGGTCCGGTTGCGGTGCGTGGCCACGACCGTACCGTTGCCCGGCAGGGCCAGGCCGATTGCCTCGGTCAGGCAGTTCATGGAGTTGGCCGTGAACATACCCGAACAGCATCCACAACCCGGGCAGGCCGCCGCTTCGATGCGCGCCACCTCGTCGTCGCTGAGGGTCGCATCGGCCGACTGGACCATGGCGTCGATCAGGTCGAGGCGTGCCGTGCCCATGACGCCGGCTTCCATCGGGCCACCCGACACGAACACAGCAGGGATGTTCAACCGCATGGCAGCCATCAACATACCCGGCGTGATCTTGTCGCAATTGCTGATGCAGACCATGGCGTCAGCCTTGTGCGCCTGCACCATATATTCCACACTGTCGGCGATGATCTCGCGAGAAGGGAGGGAATAGAGCATTCCGTCGTGTCCCATCGCGATGCCGTCGTCGACGGCGATCGTATCGAACTCCGCCGCATAGCAGCCCAGTTTTTCGATCTCTTGCTTAACGAGCTGGCCGGCCTTGTGAAGATGGGTGTGACCCGGCACGAACTGGGTAAAGGAATTCACGATGGCGATCACGGGCTGGCCGACCTGCTCGGGTTTCATGCCAGCCGCACGCCACAGTGCACGGGCTCCAGCCATGCGTCGACCCTCAAACGTGATGCTGCTTTTAAGCGGATGTTTCATTTTATAACTTTCTATCATAAAAAATCCCCTTCCCTGTGCGAACAGGAAAGGGGTCGGTTTCAATTTGTAACTCCGTGCGATTCCTGTCCGCGTTAACGAACGCGAATAATAAGGACCAGGACCAGCAGGAACGACATTGCAGTCATCTTTCGTGAGTTACTTTCTGGGAACAAAGTAAATAACTTTCAATTAGAAATGCAAGAAAAAAGTGTAATTATTAGCTGATGAAAAGCAGCTCCCTATACTTCGGAAGTGGCCAGATCTGATTGTCCACCAGTTCTTCCAGCATATCGATAGGACGACGCAAGTCATTGATTTCCTGCGCGATGCCATAATATGCAACTGCTCTTTCGTATTCATCTTCAATTGCGTTGGCCCGCTTACGATTCTGTCGCATGGCCTCCGCCCGGTCGCTGATTTCCTCAATATAGGTGCTTATCTGGCGGACCAGGTCAAGCTCCGTGCTGCAACCATCCTGTGAACCAAGCACTTGTTGATTAAGCGCCACTTCCTTGAGCAGCCGCGTCTTGTATTCCAGGGCGGCGGGAATGATATGGTTGACCGCCATCCGCGCCATGACACGACTTTCAATTTGTACTTTCTTAATATAGGTATCCCATTTGACCTCGTTGCGGGCCATGAGTTCTTTTTCGGTATAAACACCCGTGCGGGTGAACATGGCCACGGATTCGGGACGGGTGAAGGCCTTGAACATCTCGGGCACGCGCGTCTCCGTATCGAGACCACGGCGCTGTGCCTCTATCTGCCACTCTTCGGAATAGCCGTTGCCGTCGAAGCAGACCACGTCGATAATCGAAGCAATGATGGGTTTGAGGGTGTCCAGCACAGCTACCTGCAGTGTCTTGCCCGTGGCCAACTCCTTGTCGAGCGCGACCTTGAAGTCGAGCAGCTGCTCGGCTACCGCAGCATTCAGCACGGTCAGGGCGCCGGCGCAATTGGCGCTGGAGCCGACGGCGCGGAACTCAAAACGGTTGCCGGTGAACGCGAACGGCGAGGTGCGGTTGCGGTCGGTATTGTCGACGAAAATCTCGGGAATCTCGATCAGTCCTACGCTGCGCCCCTTCTTGCCTGCGATCTGGATCGGGGTGTCGGAGGGCACTTCGAGGATCTTGCGGAGCACGGCCGTCATGGTCCGTCCCAGGAAGGCGGAGATGATGGCCGGCGGCGCTTCGTGCCCGCCCAGGCGATGGGCGTTCGTGGCGCTGGCGATGCTGGCTTTCAGCACGCCGTTGTGGCGCTGTACGGCGGCCAGCACGTTGACGAAGAACGTGAGGAAAAGCAGGTTGCCTTCGGCATCTTTGCCAGGGGCCATCAGCATCCGGCCCGTATCGGTGCCCAGCGACCAGTTGTTGTGCTTGCCCGATCCGTTGATACCGTCAAATGGCTTCTCATGGAGCAGCACGACGAATCCATGCCGGTGCGCAATGATATGCATCAGGTTCATGACCAGCTGATTCTGGTCGTTCGACAGGTTGGCTTCACCAAAGATCGGCGCCATCTCGAACTGGTTGGGCGCCACCTCGTTGTGCCGGGTCTTGAGAGGAATGCCGAGGCGGAGCCCCTCCACCTCCAGTTCTCGCATGAACGCCGCCACGCGCTCCGGAATCGAAGCGAAATAGTGGTCACCGAGCTGCTGGTTCTTCGACGACATGTGACCCATCAGCGTCCGGCCGGTGATCATCAGGTCGGGACGGGCCGCATAGAGTTCCTCGTCTACCAGGAAATACTCCTGCTCCCAGCCAAGATAGCTGTTCACTTTGTTCACTTTCGGGTCGAAGAGGCGGCAGATGGGCACGGCGACATCATTGACCGCCTTGATGGAGCGCTTCAGCGGGGTTTTGTAGTCGAGCGCCTCACCCGTGTAAGCAAAGAAAACCGTGGGGATGCAAAGCGTATCCCACTGGATGAACACGGGGGAAGTCGGGTCCCATGCCGTGTACCCGCGGGCCTCGAAGGTGGCGCGGATGCCGCCGTTGGGGAACGACGAGGCGTCCGGCTCCTGCTGCACGAGTGCGCTGCCGTCGAAGAATTCAATCACGCCGCCACGGCCGTCCAAGTCGATCATCGAATCGTGCTTTTCGGCCGTCCCTTCGGTCAGCGGCTGGAACCAGTGCGTTACGTGCGTCACATGGTTCTCCAGCGCCCAGGCTTTCATGCCGCGCGCCACGCCGTCGGCGGTTGTACGGTCCAACGGCTTGCCTTCATCGATACATTCAAAGAGCGCCTGCAGCGTCTTCGGGTCAAGGTACTTCCGCATCTTGGCGCGGTCAAACACACGCTCAGCGAAATATTCAGAGATTTTTTCTTTGGGAATGTTAACGGCCAACGCCTTCTTGCCGAAAGCTTTCCTGACCAGGTCGGTGCGGTCGATGCTCATTGCACTTACATTTTGAAAGCACAAATATAATTGATTTTTCCTAACCTGATTTCAAAAGAAAACACCCAGTCCCACCGAGCAGTCAAATCGGCGGAATGCGAGCGTGCTTACACCCGCTGATACAGCAAAATGGTCAATATTGACTACCACACCCAGGTCAGCGGCAAGGCCACGATGCGACACATCAGATACCAGCGCCCAACGGCTGGAAAGGTCTTCCCAGCAGAGTTTGCGCCAGCCATAACCCGCTCCAGCATACAGCGTCAGCCATGGCGCCGGGTGCCAGAGGGCGCCGCCCGTGGCTGAAAGCCGGCTTCGCACAGAACGGCCGGTCGTCCAGATCTGGCCATAGGGGGCTTGCCCGTCGGATGTGCAGGCATAGTCCGTTGACGTGAAACGGAAATTGCTGTCGAAACGGATATAGAATCCAGCTGTCCGCAGTACGCCAGCCATCAGGCCATAGGAGAAATCGGGCACGACAGCCTGAGCAAGAAGCAGATAATGAAGCCTGGGCGACGAGGTCACAACCGGGACCTCCACCGGCACCTCTACTGGAACCTCCACCACCCGATCGACTGGTACTTCCACCACTTTTTCAACTTGTTCGACGATTCGGACCGTATCGGTCTGCCGCACTTCCCTCACCACTACCACCGTATCGCGGATGACGACGGTCTGACCCGGAATCACCTGCACGACCGTCGGTGTCACTACCGGCAGTTCAGGTAGCGTGACATACTCGGCATAGCGCTGTTTCATCTGCGTGAAGCGCTTCTGCTGCGAGGGTGTCATCCCGCTTCCCTTCACTTGCTGCAGCAGGACGGAGATGGCGTCGGCTTGGGGACGGAGCCGCTGCACGGCATCCTTGTCGCCGGCTTTCGCCGCCACGGCATCGTCGCAGAAAACCTGATAGGCCGACAGCACCTTCTCCCAGCCCAGGCTGTCGCGACGCGACTGGGCCGGGACCGCAGGCACCGCTGTCCACAGGGCGACAAAAACAAGGAGTATACGCAACAGGTATCTGTCCATTTTTTCAAAATTACGCAAAAATTCCGTACCTTCGTTTGATTTATGAATGAACCTTCTTATTTCTTCTCCGAGTCCGACAAGGAGACGTCGGCAAAAGGCGGCCTCGAGCAGATCTACAGTTCCGAGAAGGGTCCCAGTGTGCTCTACCGTATCCAACGCGAAGGGAAATTCCGGGTGCTCAAGGCACTCAAGGAGGAGCATCGCGACGCCCCGTTTTACCGCGGCTTGCTGCGGAAGGAATTCGAGATCGGCTGGGAACTTGACCATCCCGGCATCTGCAAGACCCTCGATTTCCGGGAAGAGGAAGGGCTCGGCCCTTGCATTGAGATGGAGTGGGTGGACGGCTGTACGCTGGAGGCACTGTATGCCCGCGGTCCTGTCCCGGCTGAGCTGGAGCGACATTTGTTCTGTGAACTCTGCGACGCGCTTTCGTACATTCATCACAAGCAGGTCTATCACCGCGATCTCAAGCCCGAGAATATCCTGGTCACACACAAGGGGTCGCATGTGAAATTGATCGATTTCGGCCTCTCCGACTCCGACACGCACGCCACGCATAAAGAATCCGCTGGCACGGTGGTTTACGCCGCCCCCGAAGTGCTGCGTGGCGAGCCCGCAGACGCGCGTAGCGACATCTTTTCGCTGGGGCGCATTCTCTTCGAAGTATCAGACCGCTTCACGGGCGTCGCACTCAAGTGCATGGACCGCAAGCCCGAAAAACGCTATGCCTCTGCCGACGAGGTGAAAGCCGCCCTGCTGCGGCCCCGCCGCAACTGGACCTGGTGGGTCCTCGCCGCAATAGTGCTCATGGCCTCCGTGCTGGCCGGCGGCTATTTCTTCAACAGGAATGACCGGAAAACGCAGGAAAACGTACCAGTTGAGAACCCGGTCGACATCGACGGTCTCTTCGAAGAAGTATCAACCCAGATTCTCGACGCGCAGGAGCGTTAGACCATCGTCATAACCGGCGATATAAGCGGGCGTAAAAGTACCGCCGCGCAGGATGCGCGGAATAAGAAGAGGGTATCCTTTCATTAGATGCAGGACTTCAAAGCGGTCGCCCGGCAGAAGCTTGGAGTTCTCGCTCGAAAGCACTTCGAAGGTCGACTCGCCCAGACATTTCAGCGTGACGACACGATTGGGATTCCAGCCGATGGTCACCTTCGTCCCCTCTGCCAGATCTGCGCAATAGATCGTATTTTCCGTCAGGAAGTTCGATGCAAAAGCCACCGTTGACTTGAGACTGTCACAGAAAACCCGGAAATCCCGATAGCCGATGAAACGGCAGAGAATGTCAAGCGTGTCTTTGCGGGGCGTCGGATGGCTCGTCACATAGCCCCACAGCCGCTTCAGCGTCGACGCACTCAACAACTCGCCCGTCTCATGCTCGATGAATACAGACAAAGCCTCAAAATCCGTACTCGTCGCCACCCTGCGGCCATAGCGCTTTTCCACCTGCACCAGCAGGTAATTCAGTTCGGGAATCGGTTTCTTCTGGTACATACTGATGCAAAGTTACGAAAATAGCAGAGGGTTGACAAGTTCACAATGGTTCACTGTGAGCAACGATAACTCATTATTGCACCAAAACAATTTGGGTAAATGTGATATCACTATTTGTATATGATATCATTTTGTTTTATCTTTGCAGAAAATAGATGAGGTATGACTAGAATGGCCGAGAAAGAAGAAAGAATACAGGCAATCCTGAGAATGTCGCCCGACAGCTATACGGCAATCAGAAATGCGGCACGGCGGGCAAAGGTCTCGTTCAATACCTTTGCTGTCAATACGCTGATTCAGGCGGCTGAACCGCAGCAGGCACGCCTGCTCCGCAGTGAACTGAAGCCCGACCCTGTGCTCAATGCACTGGCGGTCGATTCTTTCGGCCTTTCTGCCGACGACTTGGCTCAGAATCCCCGAATCGCAAAGCTTCTGGCTGAATGAGAGTCTTCCTTGACACGAATATCTTGCTTGACTCGCTTGAAATCAGTCGGGAACGGCACCGCGATGGTCAAGCGATCCTCGGCCTGGCGTCCAGAGGAATGATTGAAGCGGTCGTATCGGCACAAAGCCTGGTCGATCTCGCGTATATCTACACGAAAGGGAGCAAAGTCCGTCTTCAGGAACTGAAAACTTTGTTCTCGCGGCTTGATGATATCCTGACAATCCGTGATACTTCCCGCCGCAGTCTGCTGCTGGCGTCAAACCATTTCACCGACGATTTTGAAGATGCCGTCCAATCGGTTATCGCCCTTGATGCTGCCTGCGAATTGATTATCACAAGCGACAAACACTTTGATGAGCCTTTCGGTCTTCCTGTCGTCAGCCCGGATGCGTTCTGTCAGGACTATTTCAAAGATAATTCTTAGTCGTTTAAAGGCTTCGTTTTGAGATTAATTCCCAAATGGGGCTTCGCAAGAAAATCGTCGCCACTCTGCGGCCGTAATCAAATTCGCGGGCAAATTGGTCAAGTCCAGATTAGAAACCGGCGGCCAGGTATCCCGCTGTAATGTCGAAATACACATCCATCTCTCTCGGCTTCTTATCTTGAGCAGGCTTCACCTCAAAGCAAAGACGGTCCAGTTTCTTCTCGCCGACACTTATCAGATGCTGGGAAATCAGCTTTGCTTCCAGATTCATCAGATGGAACAAGATGTCGGTAATGACATACTCAAGGTGGACGTAATTATCCGTTTTATTAATCACGATGGGGTGCTCCTTATCGTTTCCGATATGGAGCGAACCGTCTTCAGAATAGAGCAGTTTCGGAACGTCAATCTTGTTGTCATAGAAGATGCGGGATGCGCCGATGGCATCGTCCAGTTCTTCAATGCCACAATTATACCTAAGTATCCCAGTTGACGCCATCCGCTCAACCTCAGTTCTTGCCACCACCCTCGGATTAGGCTGCTGAGTATTGATATTTGCCGGCCATCCGAAAGCCCAGGCCTCAAGGTCTTTTACATCTACACCAATCTTGCGGGCCGTTTCACACATCAGTTCGCAGTAGTCATAATAAACGTCCTCGAATTTTGTATCCTCGGCGTAAATCACCTTATTGCCAACAGGGAGATAATAGTAGAACGGATTCTGTCCGACATCCGGCATCAAAACAAAATGCACAGGCTTCATGTTCTCATCATAGATGAGAGGACGGGTATTAAGATCCAAATCATAGGAAAGGAAATAGAGCAATTTGGTGAAGTAACTGGGGCCAATGCCATAGAAATAGTTTTCACCACCTCTTCTCAAAGATGCAATAGCATTCTCAATTCTCTCGATGTCTGTCTCAGAGTCATGAAACATCTCTACAAGTCGCTCCAGTTTGGGCATAGAGGTATTACGGTCATTGTTGCGGGCAATTTCTTCTGCTCGGAAACGGCTGATTCCTCCCCACATTATCGTAGCCACGAACCCCTTATACAGATCCTCTCGAAAAAAACCAACTACATCTTCACGCGACAGTTCTGCAGGGAGGCTCCGAACCACCTCGGCAAAATCGCCATTTGTGGATTCTGCCTTTCCGACGGGATTGGCGAACCGGCCTTCACGCCAATAGATGGCCGGCTGGACATAGTTGATAATGTCGTTGATGTGTTTGATGATGTATTTGGTGAAAGACATAATAATAGTTTGTTTATGATTTAGGTAAATGCATTTCTTTTTATTGCAAATTAAAAATGCACGTGGTAATCAATAGTATAGAGAGTCCTCTTCGTATGGGATGAGATCCACCTCCTTTGTATCGCCCCCCCCAAAAAAAATATCGGGGCAAAGGCTGGGAGGTAAATCCGGGAATGTATACAGCGTTTCTGCAATGGCAGAGCGATGGACATCGGCCCGCCGCAGATAGCTATCTTTTGCTAGAGAACAACTTGCCAATAGCATCTATTACAGTAGCCAATAAGAATGCTAGCACTGCACCTCCTAGCACTTTCTCTAAATCGATATGCAATTTGTCATGTGCCCATTCGCGCGACTTTTTCCATACTTTCCTGATTGGGAAGAATTCTTTGCCCGGAAAGATAAGACCCAATATCCACGCAACAAACCACCATGCTCCTAGAACAACGATAATCAGTGGCGCCAGACACATAGCAAGCAGGATGAAGTAGGTATACACAATTATCTCCCCTACAGTCCTCAGGCACCCGTTCATTGCCTGTACACTTTCAGCGTATTCGAGCTTTTCTGTATATGATGTCTTTGAAGCAGTTACCGTTGGCGTAGACTCTTTTACAACAGGCTTTTTAACCGGCTCCTCAGGAATAATCGGATCAGAATGATAATTATCAGCGGACAGCATCGAGCTAATGTTTTCACCGTCTATATCCAAATCAGAGATCAATACCCGTCGGGGCATTATACCTTCTTGCGGACCCACGATTCCTGCCTTTTCAAGCTGATTCAAAAGACGGCCGGCATGGACATAACCCACATTCATCTTTCGTTGAAGTAGAGATGTGGATCCTTGCTGATACTGCACAACCAACCTGGCGGCTTCTTCGAACCTCCAGTCTTTCTCTTCAGTTCTGTCTACCAAAAACGAGTAATCATCTTCGTCGTCTAGACTGTCGTCGTTGAAGTCATCTTCATCCAGGAAAAGAAGCTCGTCAAACCTCATCTTGTTCGGAGAAGTTTAAATATGTAGTGTCAGACTCTTTACATAGTCTTGATAGTTTTTCTTCTAAACCTGCTGCCATATACGCAGAATCCTGACGAGAGTCTTTGGTAGCTTTCTGGCCTTTTATCCTGAAGAAAAGGAAAACTCCTATCCCGATTGCCAAACCGACAAACGTGGGCCAGACAGGCTCATCGTAATTATTATTTGCAATAATGATTGATGGAATCAATGCAATTAGAATGGCTGTCAAACAACCGAAGCCAACTCCTTTCTTTGTATATTTATTCTCTAAATCGGTATTATTTTGCTCAACTGCTGCTATTGTCTCTTTGTCTTTAGCCAAAGATGCACGACGATCAATGAGTTTGTCAAAAATGTCAATTTTTGACTGCTCCCATTTGTCGCCTCTCACAAGATAATCTACGCAGATCAAATCCCGAATTTCATAATCGATTTTGAACTGTAGAAGCACATCATCTCCGTCTACTTTATCATCCACATCAAACCATAGCAAAGCCTCACTCCCTCTGATTGAGTATATCCAGTCAAAAGGGAATGACAGCGTCAGCACATCTTAAAATTGATTGTCTCTTTCATGCGAGTGTGTGACTTTGACGATTTCCGACTCAGGATATGTCGGTTCGATTTGAAAACCAGCATTATTCATCTCCCGATTTTTGGATCGATTGTAGAAAACAATATCCATCTTGATATGTTCAGGATCACGATTAACAGCATAAATGACCAATTTGGCCGAAGTTTCAGTTTCGGCCTTGTCAATTTTCTCACGTGCCTTTTTCTCCTCATAGGTTTCGGCGACAGCACCAATAACGCCATCGACTAATTTGGAACCAGACGATTGAATATTGCCCGTATCAAGCATAAACTGAGCGAGAAGGTTTGGATTATTGTAAAAACCCGCATCGGTGACCTTGGACGCTAGGATTTCAGCGATGACATAACCGCTGACATAAGGTGATCCATTTCGAGAAAGACGGTATTTCAATAGGCTTTTTTATAAGCCTGCTTTAGATTATCAGTATTATTCATAGAATAGTAGTATAAATGAGGTTAGCACTTGTTCTTAAAAAAAGAACGCGCATCTCATGATTTTCAGCCATGGGATGCGCGATTACTAATTTTTAACTACCACGAACGATACATAATACCGCAACTTGATTCAGTGTTTTTTGGGCAATTGCACGATCCGCAGACGATGTTCTGTGTGGTTTTGGCAAATTTAAACATGACTTAAAAAAATTAATAATAGTTAAACATGCCCCTATTTTAGGAACGGGGACCTTCCTGTTTATTTGCTAACGCATAACGAACCTTGGCAATGAAGCAATTATCTTCGCTATGGTTTTCTGCTATACCATGTTCTACAAAGCTTTGACCTATACATCTGTTGCAATACTTACAGAACTTTTCTTTGCCACAGATGTCGCTATTTTTATAACGTAACGCTCTGATATGTTTTAATTGAGCTGATTCTCTCCAAAGTAATTCGAATTCCTGCTCCTTAACATTGCCGCAATTCAAAGGGAAAGCACAACAAGGGCTTAATGTTCCATCCGGCTGAACATTGAAACTTGCATCCCCTGCACCGCAGAACATCATATCTGGATGTCTGTCAATGGCCCCTACGGCGTTTTCAATAGACAATGGAATCCTTGGATCCTGTAGTATGATTTTAAGTTGTTTTTCATCAAGACGCAATCTTTGGGAAGCAAAACAATCACCATCTACACTAGAAGTAATATTTACATCAAACTGTGGCATTCCATTGACACTAATGGCGAAGTCAAATACTTTACCATACGAACCGGCATTTGCCTTCATAATCGGACATTTGATTTGAAGACCTATCGCATCTTCGTAACAACGTCTCGCCATCGCCATGGTTTTCTCACAAGACCCTTTTCTACGGGTAATACTGTCATGGATTTCTGGAATTGTACTATACAAACTCAGGCCAATGTATTGAGGATAAAGCATTCTTACCTCATCATATCGCTTTGGATTGGCGAATAAGGCTTGACCATTAGTATAAATAGATATGGCGAACTTTAATTTATGGGCATATTGGAGTATTTTTATGAAATCCTTTTTCATAAACGGGTCTCCTCCGGTGAAAACAATCTTTGCAACACCCATCTTTTCAAAGCTATCAAGAATATGATAGTATTCTTTCGCTTCCAACTCTCCTTTAGGGATAATCTTCATTGTACCAATACCGCCTTCCCTTGGAGAATTGGGGTTATAACAATGGATGCAGGCTTCATTGCAAGCATAAGTCAATTCGATTGATGCCGCAAAAGGAAGTCCATGCTTCAGAATCTTGTTTCGATAGTCGTTGTCAACTGACTCAAAAGCTTCGCTGAAATTGCCAATACCTTTGCTGCTCCTAAGGAAACGACGTTTTGATTTATTTACAGACTTTTTAACCCGGCCCAACTCCGTATTATTCCATATATGATCAACAAGGATTCTCTTGTCAACCAACTCCTTAATAAAACATAGGAGATCAAATCGCTCGCAACCTAATTCAGCACACATTTCATCAACCCTGAGTCCCTGACCATAATCATATTTTAACAATTCATGCCAAAGACAGGCTGTAGCCTCCTCAAAGAGATAGGTTTCCCCTAATAGATTATTAAAAACAATCGCAACCTGTTCATCAGCATTGATTCTACCGGCAATCCAATGAGGAAGACAGATACGCAAATTATATGACGAAACATACACCCGCCCAATACCTTTTGACCTATTGAAAATAACATCTTCTAGAATGAACGGACTAATATTCAGTTTTTTAGCGTAATCGTTAAACTTATCAGTAAATCTGGTATACGAACGTAAAGAAGCGTCTTTTGAATAAAAAACTGTGTTCACCTCTTCCCCACAGTCTATCATCTCTGCAAAAACAGCCGAGCGCATAATATCATCGGCAATTACCGGAAGGTAAGTCGGATTAGATTTCGGCGAGTGCGATGCAAAGAAAAAATGGAAAAACTTCGTGAAGAAGGAGACTCCTATGCCATTCAGATGGAATTTTCCGCCTTTGGAGAAATCTCGATAAAGATTCTCAAGTCCAAGCTTAAAAGTCGGAACGTCTTTCTGTTCCCTTAATGAATTGAATGCTTTTTCTATACTTCCCTCTGACAGTTTGTCAAGATTCTCTTGCGAATAAACTTTTGCGACGACTCTATGGTCGGGATGTCCCCACCAAAGAGTAACCAGACATTTTGCCGCAAAAGAATACTTCGCATCTTTCCAAATATCTAGTAACCCCGTTTTCTTGAGTCTTTCATCTGGTTGACCATATTCAGCAACTGCCTGTAGCGCTTCAAGGACAAACGGATTATCATTTCCAAGTAATCGTGAACAAACTCCAATTTGTCCCCGTAAGGGAACCGGGTTATTAATGAGAGCCGGATTATCAACAATGTTTGAAAGCATCCCTAGCCTAATTAATTATGATACTCTTATAAATCAATACTTATCGCAATAGGGGGTATCCCTATATCCCTTTTTACGAAGAAAAGCGACGAGTTTGTCCAAGGGATTCTGGCAAATCGACTTAAATAGCTTTGATTTTCCAAACCATTTAATAAGAGTTGGACTTGTAGCATAATATGACTTAATGAACAACCGGCCAAAGATAGTCTTGTCCAAAGAATAATCCCGAAATCGTCTTAAAGTCCATACTTCTGGACAATCGTATGAACCGTAAAGCGCTGTTGCTATATAGCAGCCCTGCGTTCTCAATTTGGGCGCCGCAGAAGACTTCTGAAGATAAGAAGCATATTCGTTATCATTATATGTACCATTCCAAAATGCGCGCAAGAGAAACCTAATCTCCTCACCAATAAGTTTCTGGCTATTCCAATATTTCCATCCCGTTAGTTCAATACTAACTATTTCCCCATCGCAAATTGATTTGAGCACATCCTTTTCCAACGAATAACAGACGACTTCGTCTATACTTGTATCAACTGTACTCATTTCGTGAGAAATATCCAGCGGACTCAATTTGATCGTCTTATTTCCCTTGAGATTGACGGTCATTGTTCCTTCTCTTAATTCTGCAGGAAAACCACCAAGAATAAGAGCATTCTTCCCCTTGGATGTAAAATGGGCATAGATACCCAGTGCAGATATTTTTTCAGAAGAGTTTTCTACATATCGCAAATACAACTCCAGTGTGTCTTTTAGGTCCTGATTATGTGGTGGAAGATTAAAAAGCAATTTATAGCTTTCCGCCACGGTTTTTCTTCCTTCTGATGTTATTGATACCCATTTGTTTCCTTTCATTTGGGAAGCCTCGAAAGGAATGCTACCATTAACGAACGGACCGGAATATGCCACATTCCCATTTTCATCATAGTATGTTCCGTTTCCATGGAATTGGCCATCGACGAAGTCTCCCTCATAACGTTTTATTTCATCAATATACAACACGCCTTTTCCTGTCCGCTTATCGTCGATATAATCCCCCACATACTTCGACTTGTCCAAAGGCCACCACTGCGTCCCCTTTCCATTACGCTTATCGTGAAGAAAATCCCCCTCATACATTTTTTCTCCTAGTGCGTACATGATACCTTTCCCCGATCTTTCTCCATCAACATAATACCCTTCATGGATTTTTTCTCCTTTAACATAAGTGACTCCATAACCATTCAATTCGCCATCCTTGAAAGTGCCTTCCCGGCTCAAAGAATCTACCGGTGAATAATACGCTCCTTTTCCATTAGGCTCACCATCTTTAATTTCACCGATGTAATAGTACCCTTCTCCGAAATCGAGTCGGCCATTCGTAATGTTGCTATCGATGTCGCTCATCGCTTCGTGCACTAGTCCGTGTCGTGCGCAACTTCATGTTTATTTCTTGGATAATAAATTACTGATTCCGTTGATAATAGCCACCCCGATTATTACTAGAGCCGCGATAGAAAGCAATTCTTCAACAGAATTCCCTGTCAACTTTTTGACCCAATCAAAAAAACGGTGGTAGATCATCTTGAGTTTATCGATAGGGAAGAATTCCTTGCCAGGAAATATCAACCCAAGTATCCAGGCGACCATCCACCAGCATAACAATAACAACCCAAGATAAGGGGCAATGACAATTACCATCAGAATAATTAAAACGCTGGCGAAAACATCGAATATACACGCCAAGCAACCATTCATCGCTTTTACGCTTTCCGCATACTCTGCTCTTGTTTGACCTTTAATTGGTTTTGACGAAGTCGCCATTTGAAAAATGATTATGCCATTGGGTTTCTATGTATGCAAAGAAACTGTTTCTTCGACTCTTAATCAAGTCCACAATGGTCCATTTAAAGAAATTGCTTTTTTGCAGGTCCTATTTCGAATCTGTATTATATCTTTGTAATACAGTTACAGTCGTAGCGTCATATGTCACAGATTAAGACTGAACAGCAATACAAGGCTATGATGGCCCGCATTGATGAAATCTTTTTCATCACGGACGAAAACACGCCTGAAGACGATCCTCGCCTCCTTGAATTGGCTCTGATTTCATCTCTGGTGGAAGAATACGAAAAAGAGAGATTGCTTTATTTGTCATGAAAAACTATTTCTCTGCTTTCATCCTGGCCATAGCCCTTACGAGCCTTCTCTCTGCCTGCGAACAGGATCTGTCAGCCGGAAAATTTGCGGCGCCGCAGCTAGGAGAGGTAACGGTGGAAGCGGAGGCATTCCGTGCTAAGATTGCTTGCCTGGTGAGCGGCAGCATGAACGGGGTGACAGCCTACGGAGTACAATTCGGCAAAGCCGGAACCACGCCGAGTGAATTAGGCACCTCTATGGAGAACGGCCGGCTGTGCGCCGAGATCAAGGCGCTCAGCTCTGACACAGACTACTGTGTGGAAGTTTGGATGACCAACGGCGCAGAGATGCTCAGCTCCGGTACGGTAACCTTCCGTACGAAAAAGGGAGATGCCGTCGTTGAGATTCCTGACCCTGTGTTCCGGCGTTATCTTCTTGAAAATTTCGACCTCAACGGCGACGACGTGCTGACGGAGCCGGAAGCCTTGCAAATCACAAAAATCGAAGTCTGCACGGATTCCATTTATTCCCTGAAGGGCATCGAAAAAATGCATTATCTCCGCCATCTGAGCGCCGATGGCACACAATGGGGAAAGGGGGTTCTCCACGACGCCGACCTTTCCGGCAATCCGATGCTGGAGTACTGCTCCCTGGAAAGCAACCGGCTCCATACTGTCGATCTTTCGGGCAATCCAGACCTGAATAGTTTGTCCGTCGATTTCAACCCCCTTGATTCCATCGATTTCTCCCACAATCCAAATCTTACTCATATCGGTATCAACTGCACGAACTTACGATATATCCCAGAAATGACCTTTCTCCATATCGGCAGTCTGCACATGGCCGAGGTTGCGCGTGCTATGCCTGAAGACTTCCTGCGTAATTTTCCGGATCTTTTTTCTTTCAATATCGCCTGCTTCCAAGGAAAGACGCTCGATCTGTCACAAAATCATTTCCTCCACTCAGTCTGGTGCGAGAATTCTCCTTACATTGAAGAGATCGATATGACGGCCACGAATTACACCGAACTTGGCACTCTCATGTTCCAAAACGACCCTAATCTCCGCCGCATCCTCCTCCGTGCCGGCACTACCTTCGAAGTGCTGCAGAAGGACGATCACACGGAAATCGTTTATATAAATCCGTAGATGATGAAAAGATTCAACCCTCTCCTCTATCTGCTACCGGCACTGGTCCTGCTGCTGGCGGGACAGGGCGCGGCGGCGCAGAAGGTCACCGACGGCAACTACCGCACCGTGGCGTACATCAAAAGCGACGGAACGATCCAGGACGGGTCCTATAAGACCATCGGGCACATCAAGAGCGACGGAACCGTCCAGGATGGCTCGTACAAGACCATCGGCTACCTGAAGAGCGACGGCACGGTACAAGATGCCTCGTACAGGACGGTCGGTCATATCAAGGATGACGGGACGATTCAGGACGGCTCCTACCGGACCATCGGCCACGTGAAGAGTGACGGCACCGTTCAGGACGGTTCTTACAGGACCATCGGCTACGCCCGCGACATTCCGCGCCGCTGGGCTGCCTTTTATTTCTTTTTCAGCAAATGATCCTTATCTCTTCGGATAATTGAAGAGAATGGCCAGCAACGCACAACCTCCCATGACCATGGGATAATAGAGATACGGTATGATGGCTGTGGGCGCGATGCCGGCGATACCGGCGGCCATCAGTATCTGGGCACCGTAGGGAATGAGACCCTGCACCAGGCAGGAGAAGGTGTCGAGCAGGCTCGCGAGCTTGCGCGGGGCCACGCCGAAGCGGTCGCCGATATCTTTGGCGATGCCGCCGACCGTGATGATGGCGATGGTATTGTTGGCCGTGCAGATATTGGCCAGGCTCACCAGCGCCGCTATGGCCATCTGGGCGCCACGCGGTCCGCGGATGCGACGCGTGAGTCCGTGCACGATGAGGTCGAGCCCGCCGCCTGCGCGGATGAGTTCCAGCATTCCGCCCGCCAGGAGCGTCACGACAATCAGGTCATTCATCCCTGAGATACCGCTTCCAATGGACTCCAGCCAGCTGCTCCACGTGAAATCACCATACACGAAACCGATGAGCGCATTGGCCGCGATGCCGATGGCCAGGATCACGGACACATCCTGTCCCAGCAGCGCCAGCACGATGACCAGCAAGTACGGAATCATCTTCACCCAGTCTACTTCGTAGTGCTCCGTGACCACGGAAAGGGTTTGTCCCTGAAGAATATATATGGCAGTGACGAGGATTACGGCCGGCGCGATGATGCGGATATTCGTACGGAACTTGTCGCGCATCTCGCAGCCTGCCGCCCGCGTGGCCGCGATGGTCGTATCCGAGATGAAGGAAAGGTTGTCGCCGAAAAAGGCGCCGCCCACCACAATGGCGGCCATGTGCGCCACACTCACGCCCGCTTCGCCGGCGATGCCGGCACCCAGTGGCATCAGCGCAACGATGGTACCGACGCTCGTACCCACGGCCATCGAGATGAAGCAGGCTATCAGGAAGAGGCCGGCGTACAGCATAGACGGAGGCATCAGGTTGAGGGTCGCATTGACGGTAGCATGAATGGCACCGATAGCTTCCGCCGTGCCCGCGAAGGCGCCGGCCAGGATGAAGATCACGATCATCAGCAGCACGTTCTCACTGCCCGCACCACGCAAAAAGTGTCCGATGCGTTTTTCGATGCTGCCTTGGGTCACGCAGATGCCATAGATGCTGGCCAGCAGGAACGCCGCTGAAATGGGCACCTTATAGAAGTCGCCCGCCAGCAGCGCCGTCACCAGGTAGACCGTCAGGAAAACCACCAGCGGAGAAAGCGCCAACCATTGCCGTCCTTTGCTCATAGGCCGCAAAGGTACAAATTATCAGATGATGCCTGTCATGGAGTAGCCGCCGTCGTGATAGAGGGTCTGCATCGTGACGTGGCGCGTGAGGTCGGAGAAGAGGGTCACCAGATAGTCGGCGCAGTCATCGGCCGAAGCGTTGCCCAGCGGGGAGATGGCATCGGCCTTGCCGAACATCTCGCCCATGCCCGCGATGCCCTGGCCAGCCGTCGTGAGCGTCGGGGACTGCGACACGCAATTGACACGCACATGCTTGCGACGGCCGTAGATCACGCCGAAGCTCCGGCAGATCGACTCGAGCAAGGCCTTGGCGTCGGCCATGTCGTTGTATCCCTCGAAAGCGCGCTGCGCGGCGATGTATGTCATGGCCACCACGGAACCCCATTCATTCATGGCGTCACGCTCGAAGAGCACCTGCAGCAGCTTGTGGAACGACAGCGCCGAGATGTCGAGCGTCTTGTTGAAGAACTCATAGTTCGCGGACTCATAGGGACGGCCTTTGCGAAGGTTGAGCGACATCGCTACCGAGTGGAGCACGAAGTCGATCTTGCCGCCGAAATGCTCCTGCGACTGAGCGACGAGCGCCTGCAGATCTTCGACTGAAGCGGCGTCGGCCGGCACCAGCAAGGCGCCGGTCTGCTCGGCAAGCGCGTTGAGCGTGCCGAGGCGGAGGGCCACCGGGGTATTGGTAAGCACCAACTCGGCACCTTCTTCATGGGCACGAAGCGCTGCCTTCCAGGCAATCGACTGTTCGTTCAAGGCACCGAAGATGATGCCTTTCTTTCCTTTCAATAGATTGTATGCCATTGTCTTACTTTTTCAATGATTCGTTGGGAACCAGCATAATCTTGAGCGTACCGACGCAACAGGGCGCTCCGTTGACGGAGGCTTTTGCTTCGATGACGAAAGCCGGTCCGCGACGCTGCGCAATGCGCGCATCGACGCATACGGTATCGCCCGGGAACACCGACTTGCGGAACTTCACGTTCTCCAGTCCGGCATAAAAAGCCGTATTGACTTTCAGCTCCTCGGCACCCACCAGCAACACGCTGGATTGCGCCATGATCTCACACAGGATAACTCCCGGCACGACCGGGTAGCCCGGGAAATGGCCCTGGAGGAAAAACTCGTCCCCCCTGACATGATATTTCGAGTGGACGACTTCGCCGTCCAGCACGGATTCATCGACCAGCAGCATCGGCTCGCGGTGCGGCAGGATCTGTTTCAAAGCTTCTCTATCCATGGTTCAGGTTGTTTCTCAGATTTTGCGAAGGGCCACGCATGCATTGTGACCTCCGAAGCCCAGGGAGTTGGACACGGCCACGGTGATGGCGCTGCGGCGTGCATTCAGCGGCGTGTAGTCGAGGTCGCATTCAGGGTCGGCTTCCTGCAGCCCAATGGTGGGCGGCACGATGCCGTCGTGGAGAGCCAGGGCCGAGATGAGGATCTCCAAGGCACCTGCGGCACCGAACAGATGGCCCGTCATCGACTTGGAGGAGCTGATGGCTACCTTATGGGCCTCCGCCTCGCCGAGGGCCAGCTTGATGGCAAGGGTCTCGCACTTGTCATTCAAAACGGTACCCGTGCCATGCGCATTGATGTAGAGTTTGTCGCGGGATGCATCATACTCCGCTTCGTGCAGCGCTCCGGCAATGGCACGCGCGGCGGCGGTACCGTCCGGGCGCGGGGCCGTGATGTGGTACGCGTCACAAGTGCTGCCATAGCCCACCACTTCCGCGATAATCGATGCGCCGCGGCGGCGGGCGTGCTCATACTCTTCGAGCACCATCACGGCTGCACCCTCGCCCATCACGAAGCCGGTGCGACGCCGATCGAAGGGCAGGCAGGCCTGCTTCGGATCGGTCGCGAGCGTCAGCGCCTTGCTGTTAGCGAAACCGCCTATGGCGATGGGGTTGACCACCGCTTCCGTGCCACCGGCGATGAAAGCATCGGCTTTCCCGAGTTTGATGGCCTGGAAGGCCTCACCGATGGTATAGGTGCTCGATGCGCAGGCCGCCACGTGCGTCAAGCACGGACCCTGTGCATTGTATTGGATGGCGATGTTGCCACCGGCCATGTTGGCGATCATCGTGGGGATGAACAGCGGGGAGATTCGGCCGGCTCCCTCTTCGAAGAGCACCTTGCACTCGTTGACGAACGTGTCGAGGCCGCCGATTCCGCTGCCGATATAAACGCCCAGGCGCTCTGGCGCGATGTTCGACGCCGTGTCAAGGCCGCTTTCCGCCATGGCTTGCGCCGCGGCAGCCACCGCAAAGTTGCAATAAATGTCGTTGCGGCGGGAATCTTTCAGGGAAATGCCATACGAGAGCGGGTCGAAGTCCTGCACCTGGCCGGCCACCGAAACGCTGAGGTTCCATTCATCCAGCCCCGTCAGTTTGCGGATGCCGCAAGTGCCGTCGCAAATGGCTTTCCAAAAATCTTTTATGTGGTTACCGAGCGGAGAAATGACTCCGGTCCCGGTTATGACGATTCTTCTTGTTTCCATAAAAAGTTGTACCTTTGGGGCAAATTATTGAACGTTGAAAGCTCCCAAATATCTATTACATAAAGACTTCCTGCTCGGATCGGTTATTTTTGTGGTGATCTTTTCCGTGCTGTTCCTTTTGCTCTATCATCCTTTCTCCGAAACGAACTGGCTCAGCACAAAACCGGAGGGGACTCTTCTTCCTACCGTTCTTTTCTATCTGGTCTCCATCTTGATCCTTTTGGTCAGCAAGGGCTTGATGATGCTTTACCAGCTCCGGAACTCTTTCACGGTGGGAAGGCTGCTGCTCTGGCTGTTCGGCGAATTCGTGCTGATCGGCGTTGCATACCTGCTCTTCACGACACGCTTTATCGGAACCGAAGTCACCTTCTCCGCGAAAGTCATCCTGCGCACTTCATTTTGCGTGGGTCTCATTCTGGCCATCCCTTATGCCATTTTCGCGCTGATTGCCGGAAACCGGGCCAAGGCGGAGGAAATCAATATCCTGAAACTCAACCAAGAAGCCGACATCCCGATCTCTTCTTCGCCCATCATCCACTTCTACGACTATACCGGTGCGTTGAAAATCTCGGTTCCTTCAGACAGCATTTTCTACATCGGATCTCAGGATAACTATGTGGAAATCCGATATGAGCTGGATGGCAAGCTGCTCAATTATCTGATGCGTTGCCGGACCACACGGCTGGAGAAACAACTCGAGGGCACTTCGCTCATCCGCTGCCACCGCTCATTCATCGTCAACCTCGACAATGTCCAGCAGTTCAAACGCGAGAATGCGCGGGCCGTGCTGGTGCTCTCCCATCCGGATGCCAAAAAGATCCCTGTGTCAAAAAGCTACTACAAGGCGATCGCGGAACGCTTGGGCCGGATCGCCTCGTAGACCTTTATCTAATTAGGCGCGTGCAGCGATGTACTCAATGGCATCGCTGACGGTCTTGATGTTCATGGCGTCCTCGTCGGAAATCTTCAGTCCGAACTCTTTCTCGAAGTCCATGATCAGTTCGACAGTGTCGAGAGAGTCAGCACCAAGATCCATGGTGAAACTGGCGGCAGGAGTAACTTCTTCCTTGGGAAGGCCGAGCTTGTTGGAGATGATGTTGATGACTTTCTCTTCGATAGTAGCTTTTTCCATTTTTTCAGATTTTAATTATTATCGGTCGCAAAGGTAGTCATCTTGTGACCTCCTTGTATGCGCGTAAGGCCGGAATGTGGCGAAACGGCCGAATTTAGTGACGAAAAGCCGCTATTTGTGGCGAAATTTCCGATATTATTTTCTAAATTTGTTGGTTGTACAAAGGCTTTCTTGAACGAATCTACCATGAAACGCTTGCTGACCTGCCTGCTCTGCACGGCCCTTGTCCTGGGCTGCGGGGCCCCCGAGAAAAAAACACAAGATCCCGCCCCGCAAGAGCGGGAAGACGAGAACGGACTGGCCCTCGCCACCCTCTCCGTCATCAATATGCGCGAGGATCCCGAGTATGATGCAGAGCTCGGAACCCAGGCACTGATGGGAACGCCCGTCAAGGTGCACTATCATGACAACGGTTACTGGGTGAACATCGAAACTCCCGACGGCTACAAGGCCTGGGTCAACGAGATGGCCATCGTACCCATCGACAAGGCCCGCCTCGACCAATGGAAGGCCGCCGACCGCGTGGTGGTCACCACTTTCTATACCTTCTTCCTCGATGCACCCGCACCTGAGGCGCAGCACGTGAGCGACGGCGTGTGGGGTGACATTGTCGAACGCACAGGCGTCACGGGCAAATACACCGCCGTCCAGTTGCCCGACGGCCGGAAGGCCTTCGTGCCGACAGCCGACGTGACGGAGCTCCGCACCTGGGTCAACAGCCGCGCGGCTGTCATCCCCTCCGACGCACCTGCCCTCACCCGCGAAAAGGCACAGCAACTCATTCTCGAAACCGCCAAGATGTTCCTCGGCGTGCCCTACCTTTGGGCCGGCACTTCCATCAAGGGCGTGGACTGCAGCGGTTTCTCCAAGACGGTCTACTTCCTCAACGGCTACATGCTCCTCCGCAACGCTTCTCAGCAGTACAAGACCGGAGAGCCGGTCGACGTGTCGGAAGGTCTGGACAATCTCCAGCCGGCCGACCTGGTCTTCTTCGGTCGCGAGGCCACGGAAGAGAAGCCCGAGAGGATTACGCATGTGGCCATCTACCTGGGCGACGGCAAGATCATCCACTCATCGCAGCTGGTACGCATCAACAGCCTGATTGAAGGCGAGCCGGACTATTATAGCCGCAAACCCATCCGCGCCTGCCGCATCATCGGCAACCAGGACTGCGGAAAGGGTGTCGTTTCTATTGCCAATAGTAATGTATATTTTAAATAGTATGAGCGATCGCAGAACATTCCTCAAGACGGCGGGCCTGCTGACGGCCGGCGCCGCACTCTTCAACCCCGCCAATCTCTTCGCCAAGGCGGATGCTGCCAAGAAAAAAACGGGTAGCAAGAAACTGGAGCTGGCCTGGGAAGACTTCCAGGGCATCATGAAGTTCACCTTCACGATCTCCGGCAGTTCCCGCACCACCACGCCCATCGTCATCACCCGCCTCACCTGGGACGGCTATACGGGCTACGGCGAAGCCGCCATGCCGCCGTATCTGGGCGAGACGCAGGCCTCCTGCCACGAATTCTACAAGAAGGTGGTGGACAGCGTACTGCCGAAATTCGACAACCCGTTCCAGGTCGAAGCCATCATGGCCGCCGTCGACAAGCTCACAACCAACAACACGGCCGCCAAGGCATCCATCGACATCGCCCTCCACGACCTGATCGGCAACATCTTCGGCCAGCCGTGGTGGAAGATCTGGGGCTTCAACCCGAAAGACGCGCCGTACACGTGCTACACCATCGGTTACGACGCTTCCGACGAAATGGTCAACACAAAGATCACCGAAGCCTCCTGGAACAAGATCATCAAGGTGAAACTCGGCATGAGCGAAGCGGAAGACAAGCGCATGATCAACCTGATCCGCGCCCGCGACAACCGCCCCATCGTCATCGACGCCAACCAGGGCTGGAAAGACAAATACTACGCCCTCGATATGATCCACTGGCTGGCCGAACGCGGCGTGGAGATGATTGAGCAGCCGATGAGCAAGTACTGCCTCGACGAAACCGCCTGGATTACGGAGCGCAGTCCGCTGCCCGTGATGGCTGACGAGTCGTGCCAGCGCATCTACGACATCCCGAAACTGAAGGGAGCCTTCCACGGCATCAACATCAAGCTGATGAAGTGCACCGGCCTCTGGGAAGCCCGCCAGATGATCACCATGGCCGAGCAGAACCACATGAAACTGATGGTCGGCTGCATGACCGAAACTTCCGTGGCCATCTCGGCCGCTGCCCAGATCTCCCCGAAGGTCATCTGGGCCGACCTCGACGGCAACTACCTCCTGGGCAACGACTGCTTCGACGGCATGAAGCTCGTCGATGGCCGCATCACGCTCGAAGACAAACCCGGCCTCGGCCTGACCAAGAAACCGGGCATCATCAGCATTTAAACAAGTTCATTCTTGCATAATCAAAACTCACTGTATATGAAAAGATTTTTGACCACGGCTCTCCTTCTTTTTACGGCCGTTTCGCTTTTTGCCGCAAAGCCCTTGAAAGTGAACAAGGGCAGTCTGGATGTATTGCGCCAGGATGCAACCGCCACCTGGACCATCGACCTTTCGCAGGCCACCTTTGAAAAGAAACAGTCGTTTGAAGCCTGGAGCGAAGATGATTACCAGACCCGTGTCCAGGGTATGAACGACACGTTCTTCGAATCCTTCAACAAATATAGCAAAGGCCTCAAGCTGGTCAATGAGGGTTCCGCTCCGTACAAGCTGACGTTCAAGGTTTCAGACTTTGAGCAGAAGCAGGGCCCCGGCATGTGGGGAAGCATGTTTATCCGCGTCTCCGGAGTCATCGACATCGAGGACTGCGCCAGCGGAGAAACGGTCTGTGAGATCGAAGTGAACGGCGTCAAGGGCGACACCGATTTCGTACCGAACGACCGGTTCCCCAAAACCATGGACTGGCTCTGCCGCGATATCTTCAAAATGAAATAGCCCGTATCATGCATTCCTACGAAACCATTAACCTGAGCGAATACCATCAGACAGGAGCGGGAGGAACGGCTGTTTCCTACACCCACAAAAGTGGTAAAACTCTGGTCAAACTCTATAATCCTGGCTTTGAAGCCGACAGGGCCAAAGCGGAGTTCCTGACCGCCCGCACGGTATTTGAAATGGGCATCCCTACGCCAGAGCCTTATCGCCTGGTTACCGACGGGCAGCGCTTCGGAGCCGAATATGAGCTGGTTCCGAACAAGCGCTCCTTCACCCGGATCATCTCTCAGGAGCCGGACAGGCTGAAAGAGATCTCTCTTATGTTCGCCAGTTGGGCCAAGAGGCTTCACGAAACAGCGGCCGACACCAGCCGCCTTCGTTCCTACAAGCAGGTTGTCCTGCAATTCTACAAGGAAAAGGACCTGGTTTCGGAGGAGTTCAAGCAACGTGCCCTGGCCTTTCTGGAAAAGGTTCCGGAGCCCGAGACTTTACTGCACGGAGACCTGCAGATCGGCAATATTATCACCGACGGGGAGCGCACCTTGTGGATAGACGTGGGAGAATTCAGCTATGGATGCCCGGAATGGGACTTGTGCATGATATGGATCATGAGCCAGCGGATGAGCACCGAAAGGGCAGAGACGCTTTTCCACTTGAAGCCCGAGCAACTCAAAGAGCACTGGGACTACTTCCTTCCAGCTTATCTGGGAACCTCGGATCCCCAGGTCCTGGGGCCTTTTGTCCATCGCCTCATACCATTCTACGCCCTCAAGGTCCCCTACGTGTACGACATGGCTTTCCACTCCGCCCTCCCGGAGACCAGTCTGCAGAATATTATCCAAATGCTTGGCGCACGATAAACAAGATGTCGAAAATCGTTTTTTTCATATCTTTGCGCCCGAATTATTAAAACATCACACGTATGAATCTTCGTGATATCAAGATAGGCTATAAAGAATTGTAATCTTTGATGTCACCGAATTATGAGAAAAGGCCACAGCGATGTGACCTTTTCTTCGTTTATTGCTCTTCCCCTTTTTGCTCTTTAGGGAATGGAAGTTCCTCTGGCGATTTGACAGAGTCTATCGCTTTTTCCGGTGAAACCACGCTGTGGCCGATACGTTTTTCGACCTCTTTGCGGGTAGCTTTTGCCACTTCCGCCCCCTCCTTGGCAACACCGGCATTCTCTGACAAACCTTCCGGATTGCGCTGCTTGCTGATCTCCGTGGCCGTTTCCTCTGCCAAGGCGTTCAGCAGCAGCTCCATATTCGTCATGTTGTCCCTAAGATTCTCTTTTGTGAGGCCTTTGAACTTCTTGTATTCCTTGGTTGTAAGGCCGCTCCAGGTTTTTGACATCAAATCCGTCAGGAACGCAAAGTCCACTTCTTTTGTTACTCCGCCTCGCTTCCACTCGTCAGTAAGTCCCTTGCGTATTTCGATGGTTTTGATCCTACGCGTAATCCATGCTTCAGAATAACCCAGCCGCCGATAATCTGCCACAGCCTGGTCAATGCTGCGCTCTGGGTCAATCATCTGGTTGATACGCTCCGCGGCAATTTGAGCCAACCATTGTTTGAAGGGTTCTGCTTTTTTCGAAGGAATGGATTGAATAACACGAAGAATCCACGATATATCTCCAACGTCTGTTTTATAACGTTTGCCATCCTTCGGAGAGACCATGTGC
>Ga0265298_10000622_pt1 | contig 52070 bp, 38 predicted proteins | sample AusTroGonzalo_MG_3_FD_193486 | JGI IMG/M metagenome (GOLD analysis project Ga0265298, IMG submission 193486) | Bovine rumen microbial communities from tropical cattle in Woodstock, Queensland, Australia - Gonzalo_01 | ecosystem: Host-associated > Mammals > Digestive system > Stomach > Rumen ...
TCATTTTGTCTTTCGGCGTCTGCCGGTACATAGTCCCGATGTCGCATGGTGCCATCATGACGATCCCCCGCACGCCGGGGATTTCGGCCGCCGCATTGAGCACGGTGTTGCCGCCCATGCTGTGACCGATCAGGAATACCGCATCCGGGTCGATGCCGTATTTCTTCTGAAATTCCGGATTCTTCACATACTTGACCAGCCCGGCCGCGTCCTGCACGCAGTTGGAAACGGAATACTTGCCCTGACTGCCCCAGGCACCGCGGTGATGCGGGATCAGCACGACGCACCCGGCCCGGCAGAGCGCCTGTCCGACATCGTCGAATCTGCCGAATCCGGCGAACCCGTGAAACATCAATACGCAGGGAGCTTTGTCCCAGGGCGCCCGCTGCGGCTTCAGGATCTGTCCGTAGATCTCCGAACCTTCGCTTTTGAAGACCAGCGCGTCATAATCGGAAAATGTTTGCGATGATTTCATCGGCTCGTCGCGGAACAGATATTCCGTTTTCAGACGGGCCGGGGAAGTACTTGCGCATCCCGTCAGCAGGACAGCGGCAGACAAGCCCGCCGCAAGGGTCGAAAAATAGAATTTCATTTATTCATCTCTTTTCTGGTCGCATGGAAACGGGGATCCATCCGTATTTGCGGCAGTTCCGTTCGCCGGTCATAAATATTCTCCTTGGCAGGGAAATTCGGGGCAGCGAGACTCGAACTCGCGACTTCTTGCTCCCAAAGCAAGTGCGCTACCAACTGCGCTATGCCCCGATAAGGATCCATTCGATGGAGTCAAAATATACTCCATATTTCGGAAAAAGCAAATGAATATCCGGCAAACCGGGAGGTTTTGACAGCCGAACCCGTCAGAATGGAATCACCAGTCGGCCTCTTCTTCGATATTCCGGTCAAAAATGCTTGTAAAATCGGAAAAGTCTATTATATTACCGCATCCTGTGATTGAACAGACAGGATGAGGTGTTTTTTACAGAGATTTTCAGATGAAATTAAACTTGATCGCAAATTTGAAACGGAATGTCCTTGCCGCGGTAATCAGCAGTGTGACTAAACTGGTGTTTCCGTTTTTGAACCGGACTCTGTTTCTGTGGCTGATGGGGCCGGCTTATCTGGGGTTGAACGGCTTGTTCAGTTCGATCCTGACTGTCCTCATGCTGGCGGAACTGGGTTTCGGAACCGCAGTGGTCTGCTCGATGTACAAGCCGGTGGCGGATGACGACAAGACGCTGCTGTGCGCTTATCTGAAATTTTACCGGACGGTTTACCGCTGGGTGGGTTCGGTGATTTTTATCGCGGGTCTGAGCCTGCTGCCGTTTATCCGGAAACTGATCCATGGGAACCTGCCGCCGGATGTGGATCTGCAGATCCTGTATCTGATCCATCTGATCAATACGGCGTTAAGTTATTTCCTTTTCGCCTACCGCGGGGCGGTGCTGGGCGCTTATCAGCGGCATGATGTGCTGACCAATATCCGCACCGCCGTGACCGTGGCGCAGTATCTGGTGATGTTCGCGGTCCTGCTGCTCACGCGGAATTACTATTTTTATGTGATGACCATGGTATGTTTCACCGCGGTGCAGAATCTGCTGATCCTTTACCAGTCCCACAAACTTTTTCCGGATATCCTGCCGGACGGGGAGCTGCCTGCGGAGCTTCGCCGGAAAGTGGTTTCGGATGTCAAATCCATCTTCCTGCATAAGATCGGCGGAGTGATCACCTATTCGACGGACAATCTGGTGATCTCGGCGTTCCTGGGGCTGGTGGCGGTGGCCGCATACGGTAACTACTATTATATTTATACGGCAGTGGCCGGGATGGTATCGGCTGTCTATTATTCCATGGCCAGCGGATTCGGAAACCGGATCTACACCGACAGCCAGGAACAGAATTTCAAGCTGTTCATGCGTTTCTGCCGTCTGGTGGAAATCATTATCATCTGGTGTGCGGCGATGATGCTGGCGCTGTATCAGCCGTTCCTGCTGGAATGGACGCGCGGGAAACCCGGACTGATGTGCCACATGCTGACCCCGATCCTGATGGTTGTTTTCCTTTATGTGAACCAGTCCCGGCAGGTGCTGATAACTTTCAAAGCCGGTGCATCGCTCTGGTATCAGGACCGTTTCAAGCCGATCTGCGCCGGCGCGGTCAATCTGCTCACCAATATCCTGTTCGTCATCTATCTGCCGAAGGAATACAAGCTGGACGGGGTGATTTTTTCCACGATCATCGGTCTGGTGCTGATCCAGATCCCATGGGAGACCCATGTGGTGTTCACCGCGTTTTTCACGAAGGAACATGCCCGGATCTACTGGCGTTTCCATCTCAGATTCGCCTTGCTGGCCGTGTTCCTGTGTTTCCTGACCTGGAGCAGCGCATACCTGATCCCGCTCACCGGCATTGTCGGACTGGCGGTCAAAGGGTTTGTCGCGGCCGTCATTTCCGGCAGTTTCCTGTTCGCGTTCTTCCGTCAGGATGTGCTTGACGTGGTGGACACCGTGCGGAAGAAAAAAACTTTGAACGGTCAGCAGCCGTAATAGCTTTTGAACCAGTCCGCAAAAACCGGGATGCCTTCTCTGATCGAAGTCTTCGGTTCGTATCCGACCGCTTTATGGAGTTTTTCGATGCTGGCGTAGGTGGCGTAAATATCGCCGGCCTGCATCGGCAGCATTTCCATTTTGGGGGTGACGCCCAGCGTCTGCGCCAGGGTCTCGATCACATCCAGCAGTTTTTCGCTGCGGTGGTTGCCGATATTGTAGATGTCATAAAGCGGCAGATTGTCCGCCAGGACCACCCGGTAGATCCCGTCCACGATATCATCCACATAGGTGAAATCACGCAGCATGTCGCCGTGATTGAAGACTTTGATGGCCCGTCCGTGCAGCATGGAATCGGCAAAGAGATTCAACGCCATGTCCGGACGGTACCAGTCGCCGTAAACTGTGAAGAAACGCAGTCCGATGGCCTGGATCTTATAAAGATGCGAATATGTGTAAGCCATGAGTTCGCCGGCGCGTTTGGTGGCGGCGTAAAGGCTGACCGGAGTGTCGATCCGGTCGGATTCTTCGAACGGCATCTTGGTGTTGCCGCCATACACCGACGAGGATGACGCAAATACCAGCTTGGGGTTGTTTTCGGCATGACGGCAGCATTCCAGAATGTTCAGAACGCCGCCGACATTCGTGTTTTCATATTCGAAGGGATGGGTGATCGAATATCTTACGCCTGGCTGGGCGGCCAGATGCAGCACCACTTCCGGTTTTTCTTCCTGAAATACCTGCTGAAGTTTTTCAAAAATGCAGATATCCGCTTCACAGGAACGGTAACGGTCATGTTTCCGGAGAATGGCGTCCCGGTCACGCTTGAGCTGGACATTGTAATACGGACTGAAATTGTCGATGCCGACGACATCCCAGGACTGGTTCAGAAAATGTTGGGCTGCGTGGAATCCGATGAATCCAGCCGTTCCGGTGATCAGAATTTTCATGATCTGTCTGCTTTCTGTGTTTTATCTGTAAACAATAATTATTATGCTGCCATTCTTTTTCAGAGGTAAAACCGCTTCAGCAACCCGGCTGTCCTTCTGTGCCGACCGAAGTGCGGAAACTGCTGCTCTTCCGCTTGCGCATCCCGGATAATTTGTAGTAGATCCGGAAATAGGTTTCCGCCGCCCATCTCAAAGACGGGTGACGCACGAACATGCGGAGAAAATATCCGGAGACCCGTTTCGGGAAACTGGCATATTTCAACAGTGAATTGAAATTGTCGAATCCGTCGGAAAACATCTGCTGGAGGGTTTCTACCCGGTGCTGGCGCGGAATGCTGTCGAGGCTGGTCGGATAGAACCACTTGGCGGTCATCCGCGGGATCCATTGCCGCACCCAGCAGGGGGCGATCCGGGCATCGAAATCCGGCTCGCGGGAAACTTTTCCGTAAAACTCCAGCAGCGACTTGGTGATGATCGCCCAGTCTTTGTGGAAACGGCCCGGATCTTTCGAGGCATTGGAAACGGAATTCGGCCAGATGCGGTAAAGATAATAGGGTTCGTGCAGCGGGACCACCCGCTTGGCCCGATAAAGCGCACGCGGGGAAAACTCGCTGTCCTGCCGGCGCAGCCCGTAAATGCATTTCAGGTCATGTTCGACCAGGAATTCCCGGCGGAACACGGTCAGCTGGAGCATGGGACAGAACGGCCCGGACCACAAGCGGTCAATTTCCAGCGCAGCTTCGATCCCGGTCATTTCCGCCGGAGACTTGTCCGTAAAATTATCCCGGATCTCGCTTTCGCCGGTCCCTTCAATAAACGCTTTGATCGCACACGGATACAGGTCGGCACCCGGCCGGGCATTGATCTTGGCGGCTATGCGGGCAAGCGACTCTTTCTCGATCGAGTCGTCGCCGTCCAGGAATATCACATATTCGCCGCGAGCCATGTCGATCCCCGTATTGCGCGAGGCGGAACAGGACCCGCTGCGGGGACCGTGGAAGACCCGGAACCGCTCATCTCCGGCTATGAGCCCGTTGATCACTTCTTCGGTCTTGTCCTTGGACGGTTCGATGCCGATCAGACACTCCCAATCCTGAAAGGACTGGCTGGTTACGGAGTCCAGACATTCGCGGATATACTTTTCCACGTCGCAGCATGGAATGACAAATGAGAAAAACGGTTTCATAATTCAGCAGCTCATCCTTTTTTTTGGGTGATTTTCTCGAATGAAGATTTTGCCGGAAGCAGCGTTTCGAAGGCTTTGGTCACTTCTCCAAACAAATCGGTTATGTTTTCACAGTTTTCCGTATCGTTTATGCAGATCTCAGGACAGGAGCGATCCCTGATCATCCGGCAGACCATATCGACGGTCTTGTCATCCAGATGGACGCTCGTTCCCTTCCGTCTGGCCTGATCGGGATGGAACCGTCCGTTCAGCATGTTCCAGCCGCAGGCAAGCCAGTGGCTGACGCAGTCATCACTGCGGAACCGGTGCCGGGAGACATTATCCATGATATCCGCTTTCTTCTCCCAGATCTCGGTAAACGTCGATTTCAGGTGCGGCTGCGGCAAATGTCCGAATGAACCGAAAATAACGCCGCGGTTGACCGTGATGGACATCAGGTTTTTCATCGCACGCATAAAACCGAGAGCCCGGATATTGAAAAATCTGTTCCAATGTTTCCAGACCTGCCGCTCGACATTCATGCTGTAGTTCAGGATCCCGCTGTTGTTGATGACGACCCGGCTGGCATTGCTGTAGCCCAGCCAGGTAGGATTCGCCAGCGAGCAGGGCAGGACCGGATCCCCGTTTTTGAAGAAGAATTCCGGCGGCAGCGGACGCAGAATGAACGTGTCGTCGTTGAACAGGACAAAATGCTCCGAAAGTTCTTCCAGACGGAACAGGTTCAATTCTATGGTATTGGAATTGAAGGTCGGCAGATATTCGGAAGGAATATAGTCCCGGTGATCGATCAGCTTCAGCCGGGGGTTGGATTCATCCAGCCAGTCCGGCTTCTGGCCGCAGGTCACGAAATAGATATTGTTGACCCAGGGGGTAAACTTTTCTACCGAGCGGAACCAGTAGCGGAGCAGGCCGAAATCGCGATAACGGCAATCGTCGTTTGCATCCCCTTCGGCCGCGCTTTCCTTCCCTTCGTAACGTCGTTTTTCCGCCTGCCATTGACGGTCTTGTCCGTCAACCCACGGCAGGACAAAATCAATTTTATCCATAAAACCGCATTTGCCCCGGTAAACAAAATCAATTTTATAAAAGTTCAGCCTCAGGCTGAATATCTCAAAACTAATAATATACAACTTATTTTTGAAAATTCAAGGCCGGGAATGTACTTTCCCGCAATATTTGCCGGAACGGCGCAGCAGCAATGGTCAGTCTTCCCGGATCAGATCGGCCATATGGCTGGCCCGAAGCTGTCGGCGCTGGGCTCCGGTCAGTCCGGATATCCGGATCGGATCCCCGCCGGAATGACGCAGGATCATCTGCAATGCCTCCGGCGAAAATCTGCCGTGCCCCGTCACTGTCAATCCTTGAGATGCCGCATCGGGAACCACCGCTGCACCGTTCCGCCGCGGACGGGCGCATATCGACCGGAGAGCCATGATGCCGAATAAGAACAAGCCGATGAAATAGCGTTTCCAGAGCCGGCCCGGTTCCTGGATGACGCGATAGATCCATTCCGTGCCGCTCTTCCGCATCCATTGCGGGGCGCGTTTGACCTTGCCCGCCAGAAAATTGAAGGTGCCGCCGACTCCGATCCCCACTCCGCAGGTCAGCTGACGGCGGTTCCGTTCCAGCCACAGTTCCTGTTTGGGGTTGCCGAATCCCACCAGCAGGATCTTCGCTCCGGAAGCATTGATCCGGCGGCAGATCTCCGCATCCTTTTCGGCGGCGTCCGGCGCATCCAGACGGACAAACGGCGTGTCGATTTCAATTTCCAGTCCGGGATAACGTTCTTTCAGCAGTTCCGCCGCGCGGGTCGCGGATTCCTCGCTGCCGCCGAGAAAATAGAGCTTGCAGTTTTCTTTCGCCGCCCGTTCCGCGATCTGCGGCACCAGGTCGGCGCCCGTGACCCGTTCCGGCAGCGGAGTGCCCAGCAGACGGCTCAGCCAGACCGTCGGCATGCCGTCCGGCACCACCAGATCAGCCCGGCGGAGGATCCGCGCCAGCGCCGGATTCCGCGGCTGTTTTTTCACCGCGAAATAGGTGTTGACGATAAAATCGACGTTGACGGTGGCGGCGATCCGGCAACCGGTTTCGTCCAGCGGACGGTTTGCCAGTTCGAAGATCCGGTCCAGCGCCTGCGGCAGGGTCAGCGCATCGAACGGGATCCCCAGCAGGACCGGACGGATTTCAGTTTCGGTTGGAAGATGCGGCATGAATGATCCTTTCCACATGTTTTTTCCAGGTGAAATCCCCGGCGCGCCGATGTCCGGACTCGATCAGCTGACGGCGCAGTTCCGGCGACCCGAGCAGCTGTTTCAAGGCGTCCGCGATGGCATCGACGTCATTCGGATCGAACAGCAGCGCCGCGTCTTTTCCCAGTTCGCCCAGTGAGGAATTGTTGGAACAGGCACAGGGGACCCCATAGTGCATCGCCTCGATCAGGGAGAGACCGAATCCTTCGAACAGCGACGGGAACACATAGGCCGCCGCCCCGCGGTAGATCTCCTCCAGATCCTCTTCGGCGATAAATCCCGGCAGCAGGATCCGGTTGGACAGCGGCGACGATTCCGCCCGGGCATGGACAGCTTCCGCACCGTGCCAGTCGGAACCTCCAAGCACCAGCCTGTAACGGCCGGTCAGTTCCTCCGGCAGTTTCTCATACGCTTCGATCAGCGCGCAATGGTTCTTGGCCGGATGTTCCAGCCGGGAAATATAAAGCAGATAACTGCCCTGTTCGAGTCCGTGTTTCTTCAGGAAAGTTCCGGCCGATGGCGTCATCGGCAGCGAAAGACCGTCCCAGCTGACTGTGATCTTTTCCCGCGGGATCTTCAGGAACTTCGTCATGTCATCGGCTGTGGCCTCGCTGATCGCCACCGGAAAATCCGCCCGGCGGATAAAAATCGGCAGCACCTTGGTCTGATAAATGGTCCGGAAACGGTCATATTTCCCGGGCAGGCGGTGCGCGGCCAGATCATGGACCACCGCCGCAACGGGAACGGAAGAGAACGCCACGGCCCGCCGGTTGGCCGCGGCAATATAAAACAGATCATATTTTTTCCGGCGGATGAAAAACGGCAGAATGAACAGATGCCACATCATGTTCAGAATCGCCTTGCGCGCCCAGCGCGGCGCCGTGATTTTCGGGAACGGTGCAAAAACCGGTTCATCCGCCGCTTCTGCTTCCACCACCAGGGTGATTTCATGTCCCGCTTCCGCCAGTGCGGCCAGCGCATGACGGATATAGACCGAAATGCCGGATTTGCCGTGATCGAACGGAATGCAGCTGTACAGTATTTTCATGAGACTCCTTCCTGTGCCCATTGGCGGAACCGTCGGACATATTCCGCATTGGAAAAACGCTGTTGGACCAATTCCCTGCCGCGCTGTCCGAACTGCTGACGCAGGGTCGGGTCGGCCAGCAGCCGGTCGACCGCAGCGGCGAACGCGGGAATATCGCGGGGCGGGACGGCAAATCCCGTTTCACCATCCTTCAGCCATTCGGAAATGCCGCCCATCCGGAAGGCCGCTACGGGCAGCCCGCGGGCGGCCGCTTCGGGTCCGACCAGCCCGAAAGGCTCCTGCCAGAAAAACGGCAGCACTGAGATGTCGCATTCGGAATAAAGCCGTTCCGGATCGGACACCCAGCCGGCGAACTTGACATGATCCGTCACCCCGAGTTCGGACGCCAGCTGTTCCAGTTCGGGACGCTGGTTGCCTTCGCCGGCGATGATCAGCTGATAATCGTGACGGAGCAGGGGCAGGGCACGCAGCAGCTGGTCGACTCCTTTGCCGCGGATCAGCTGTCCCGTGAAGAGCAGTTTCGGCGGATCCGATTCCTGGCGCGGCGGGAGTTCCTGCGGCACTTCGATGGGCGGAGGGATCACGGTCACGGTTTCCGGAGCAAATCCGTTGTCGGTCAGATTGCCGCGCATGAAATCGGAAAGCACCGCGACGCGCCGGATCTTCCGCAGCAGTTCCAGCCGTTTCCGGCAGCCGGCCGTGCGTGCCGCCAGTTCCCCGAAGAACCCGTTCCGCCACCGCCGCGGCGAGGTCGCCATCGCGCAGAGTCCGCACCGCAGCATGGAATACGCCTTCCGGCAGTCGCGCCGGCCGAACGGCAGATAGCGATAGGTCCGGGGACAATAATAGTCATGGTCGTGGACATACAATGCCAGGCGGTTACCCCAATGATCGATCAGCGCTTCCAGCCGTTCCGCACTGGTGATTTTCTGAATGACCGCGAAATCGGCATCGGGGAGCTGATCCGGCGGGAAGAGTCCGTCGAAATTCTGCGCAAAACGTTCCGGTTCGCGGTCGGGCCTTTCGAATGAACCGTAGACTTTCATCCCCGCGGCCCGCAGCAGGCCGGCGGTCTGGAAGACGAACCGTTCGATCCCTCCGGCGAATCCGCCGCGTTCGAAAATGAACAGCACCCGGAAATCAGCGGTGTTCATTTCTGACCTCGCGGTAAAAATCGGCCAGCCGGCCGGAGATCTTTTTCCAGGAATAATTGTCCCGCGCCTCGATCCTGGCGCGTGCGGCGATCTGACGCATGTCATTGCTGCGCCTGTACGCATCTATTGCGGAAACGATGGTGGAAGGATCGGCCGGATCGCAGAAACGTCCGTTTTCGCCTTCCCGGACCAGGTATTTGAGACCGCCGACCTTGGCGGCGATCACGGGTACTCCAGCGGACCAGGCTTCCAGCACCGCGATCCCGAAAGGCTCGTGACAGGACGGCAGCACAAAGAAATCCGCAGCCTGCATGGCGGCCGGCAGCAGTTCGTCGTCGGCGCGGACGCCCGGCAGCCAGAGCACCCGGTCCTCGAGATCCAGGGTCCGGATCGTTTCGCGCATTTTTTCGGCATACCATTCGGCGCTGACCGGACCGATCAGCACGACGCCGGCATCCTCGCCGCGGTCGCGCAGCAAAGCCGTTGCCTGCAGCAGCGCCAGCTGGTTTTTCTGATAATCGATCCGGGCGATGCAGCAGAGCAGCAGCCGTTCCGGCGGGATATTATAATGTTGCCGGAAACTCCAGTCGACTTGCCGGTCGAACCGTTCCGGGTCGATGCCGTTGGGCAGGAAAAGCACGCGGCGGCCGGGATAGCGTTCCCGGAGCAGCTGTTCCTCATTGGCTCCGACGCAGATCATGGCATCGGCCGCCTCGGCGATATCGAACCGCCGTCCGGCCAGCCGGTCCAGCAATCCTCCATACCGGAGTGTATGCCGGATGGGACGGAGCATTTCCTGCATTTCCGCTTCGGGAATGTCCATGCAGCCGCCATGGAAGGAAATGACGGCGGGGATCCCGAGCCGTCTGGCCGCCAGGATCGCAGTCTGGGCGACCCGGCCGCCGGAATGGACATGGATCAGATCGCAGCGGCTGGACCGCAAGGCGGCTTCCATACTGTGCGAGATCGGATTGCCGCCTTTTTTGTCCAGTGCGCGGCACGCACCGAAATCCAGCGGCCAGTAGGGATAATAATATTTGAAACGGCGGATCTCGATCCCGTCGCGTACCTCGTCGCCGGCTGCGGAACAGGCTTTGGTGGCATAGATGGCGGATTCGATCCCGTATTCGCTGAGATGTCTGGCGGTGTTCCAGACCACGGTTTCGGTGCCGCCCCATTCCTCAAAGGCAAACCGGCGCACCACATGAATGATTTTCAGGGGAGAATCAGCTGCTGACATAATAATCGCGGACTCCTTTCCAATGATAAAACCGCTGGATGAACCGGCGGACCGGCGCGGCGGGCAGTTCGGCCAGACCCGCGGGATGGGCCAGCAGGAAGCGGCCGTCGCGCAAGGTTTCCAGGACGGCGGAGATCATTTCCCGCGGCAGGTTCGGCCGGTCGCCGAAGATCTCGGCATCCGCGCGGCCTTCTCCGTAAAACCGCCGTTTCAGCTGGGCAATGGTATAATTGTGGGAATGTTCCACTTTCGCTTCCGGCGCATAAACGATCCGGATCGGCCGGCGGTGCGCCCATTCCACATCTTCGGAAAAACGGATGTTTTCATCGAACGGATGTTCGGCCAGATCGCGGCGGCGGGCGGCGGAGGTGGCCAGGGAAAAGAAGAACCGCCATTTCGCCGCTTCCCGGCCGTCGCCGAACGCGCGGAGATTGTCTTTGCGCACCAGATAACGGGCATCGGACCGCGGCAGCTGATTGCCGTAAACCGCATCGGCGGCATCCGCCAGCAGCGGGGCGACCAGTTCGCTCAGCCAGCGGCGGTTCACCGGAACGGCATCGGCATTGTTGAAGACGATCAGGTCGCCGCTGCTGTGCGTGACCATGTAATTGAGACGGCGGCCGGGCCGGTATTCACCTTCGGGCCGGGGCAGTTTCTTCACGGACGGAAAAGAGGCAATGATATCCGGAGTCCGGTCTTTCGACCCGTCGTCGCAGCAGATGATTTCGAAAGGAAGGGGACATTCCTGGTCCAGAATATTCCGAAGAGTTTTTTCTATGAAAGCTTCATCGTTGCAGGAGCGGACCAGAATACTGATCGATCGATACCTGTCAGACACCATAATACTGCCGCCAAATTCAGTTGTTTCGCAAAACCGGGCAGCCTGTTCCGATCGGACTGTCCGCATCGCAAAATATAGCATGTTTTCATTTGAAATCAAGGCCGGAAAGTGCTTTTTTTCTGCCGAGAGATATGGAACATCGGGGTTCGCGAACAGAAACGGCGACTACAGAGATTGCGCAACACATGGCTACACACGAGTGAATCGGGTTTTCCGAGACCTTTTGTCGGACAGGTCAGACCAGTCCGACAGGTCGGACACCGCGCAAGACGGCGCATGAGACAAAATCTCCCAGCACATGCGCAGACTCCTGCTATACAGCATTTTTCAGACGGAAATTTTTTTGAAATGAGCTTGAAATAATTTTTTTTCGTGCTATATTAATAAGATCATGGAGCGGTAAAAGTCCGATGGTCATTGCATTGTCATTATGAAAATGGCCTTCCTGACCGCACTTGGTTGATTTATATAACGAGAATAGGAAAGATTTGAAATAATGATCAGAAATGATGACGTCTCCCTGCTGCGGAAAACGCAGGATAAAGGGGAATTTTCTATTGTCAGACGCGGTTGGAATGGAGCCGTTGTCACCATACTGGAAAAGAATTGTCAATTCGAACAGGTGTGGTGATATCATGTCGAATTCCACAGAACGCCGGGTGCGGCTGGACAAGGACATCAACCAGCTGCTCCAGGAGATGTCCGAACGTGAAACCATCTCGCGTTTCTCCGGTCTGCATCTGTTTTTCTGGAAATTCACGGTGCAGTTCTCCTATGCGCTGAAACGTTTTCTGGATATTGTGTTTTCGCTGCTGGCGCTGATCATCCTGTCGCCGCTGTTCCTGGTCCTGGCGATCCTGATCAAACTGACGTCGCCGGGACCGATCTTTTTCGTGCAGGTCCGGATCGGACAGTATGGACGGAGTTTCTGTTTCTTCAAATTCCGGAGCATGTATATCGACGCCGAGCAGCGCAAGCAGGAGCTGATGGCGCAGAACGAGTCGGCCGACGGCGTGATTTTCAAGATGAAAAACGATCCGCGGATCACCCCGATCGGACGTATCATCCGGAAAACCAGCATGGACGAGCTGCCGCAGTTCCTGAACGTGCTGTTCGGGGATATGAGTCTGGTGGGACCGCGTCCGCCGGTGCCGTCCGAAGTCAAGGAATATTCGATTGAGGCGCGCAAACGTCTGAATGTGAAGCCCGGCCTGACCTGTCTGTGGCAGGTGTCCGGACGGAGCGACATCCCGTTCAAGGAACAGGTGAAGCTCGACAAGGAATATATCAGTTCGCGCAGCCTGAAATCAGATTTACTGATCCTGCTGAAGACCATACCTGCGATCCTGAGCGGACGGGGAGCATACTGAGCCATCATGAATGCCTGTTTCTACGTCGGTCCGGGTGCCACGGAATGGTGCTGGAAATATTTTCCGACCAAGAGCCCGGGAGAACTCCCGATTGCGGGCAAGAGCTGGTGCCGCCATCTGGTCGATCAGTGTTCCCGGCTGAAAATCAATGACATCTATATTGCCGACTGCTATTTTCATGACGACCTGACGGTCGGCATGGGCGAGGGCGATTACTGGTCGCTGCGTCTGCATTATCTGCCGTCGATCCCCTGCACGGTGCCGGAACAGCTCTTCACACAGCATCAGGACAAAGGGAAGGATGCCATTTCCACGGAAGACGACCTGCTGATTTTCTGGGGCCAGGTGCTGCCGGATATCCCGGACATAACTCTGCTGTTTGACAACTTGCGGGAAGTCCCTGAACTGCCCGACCTGCTGCCGAACGGGATCTGGCTGCTGCGCGGCGGCAAGTATTACGAATGTGTCTGTCCCTTGCTGCAGATGCGCACCCTGCAGGAATATTTCGACTTGAATTTCCATCTGCTGGAAAAACCCGGGATCTACAATCTGCCCGGCTATTCCAACAGTGAAGGCTGCGTGTTCGGCATGGATGTGATCATCATGCCCAACTGCGAACTGGAAAGTCCGCTGCTCATCCATGACAATGTTCGGCTCGAACGCGGCGTGTCGCTGCGCGGCAAGGTGATCCTGGGCGAGGATGTGATGATCAACGAGAACAGCCATCTGGAACACACCCTGGTGCTGGACCATACTTATATCGGGAAACACATGCAGCTCGTCAATATGATCGTTGACGGCTGCCGGGTGATCGATGTGGAGACCGGGTTCTGGGTGGATCTGGAGGATGAGTATCTGACCGGCAGTTCGAAGGAAATCGGGTTCAATATTTACAAGCTTACGGAGCTGTTCCTGGCGTTTCTGATCGCGTTCGGCGGCCTGCCGCTGTTCCTGGTCACGCTGCCGTTCCGGCCGCTGCTGAAAAAACTGGGATTTTTCTATTTTGCGTTCCAGATGTATCCGAAATGCTGGGAGGTGCTGATCGGCAAGGCCCATCTGGTGCGTTACGGCCACCGGGATTCTAGTTACGCTTTCCGCTATTCCGACCAGTGGCTGCTGCATTGCACGGAACGTCAGAAAGTCACGGATGACATTTATTATTACTACAACCGGACCGTGGGCAAGATCTGGCAGACCGTATTCGTCAGCCTGGCAAAACGGGTGTTTGTTTTACGGGCGCAGCCGGGTGACAGACGGGCCTGGACTTCGCAGGAAGGGAATCCGCAATGACTCATGTCCGCTACACCATGACGGCAGATCCGGATGTGGAATCGCTGCTGGATCGTTTTCTGCCGGATGTGTCAGCGGAGATCGGTGCCCTTCAGCTGCCGAAACTGCGGGCCGTGGTGCTCGGCGGAGGATACGGCCGCGGGGAAGGGGGAGTCCTCCATACGTCCGAAGGCGGCCGGCTCTACAATGACCTGGATTTTTTTGTGTTTACCGAAAACGCCGATGCCGGGGAAGCCGCCCGGATCAACCGCGAACTGAAAAAAATCTCCGAACGCGGGGAATCCAGGCTCGGGATCGCGGTCGATTTCGGCCCGGCGAAAAATATCTCCGCGTTGAAAGCCGTCAGCCATACTTTGATGTATCAGGAACTGCTCCGGGGCTGGCTGCCGGTCTGGGGACAGGCTGATCTGGGTGCCTGGATCGAACCGCTGGAGGCGGCGGATATTCCGTATTCCGAGGCGGTGCGTCTGCTGCTGAACCGCGGCATGGGGCTGCTTTTCGCCGGCGAATATCTGAAAAACGGCCGGAACGATCCGGATTTCATTGTCCGCAATATGAACAAAGCATATCTGGGCGGCGGCGACGCATTGCTGATCGCGTCCGGGAAATACTGCTGGCGCGGGCCTGACCGCGTTGATGCTTACCGTGAACTGGCCCGGACACAGAAGCTTTCCGATGAATTCTCCGTTCTGTATGAAAAGGCTTTCCGCTGGAAACTGGAACCGGAAGTGAAGTTGCCGGACGATCCTGCCGCGGCGTGGCAACGGTGCCGGAAATTCTATCTGGATTCAGCGGCGCTGTGCTCGGGACAGGAGCCGGGTGCGGCTGCGGCGGACGTCATTGCCGGACTGCGCTGCCGGGCCGCCGGGGAACGTTCCCTGAAAAACGGCTTGCGCTGGCTGATCCGCGGACATGCGCTGCGTTCACCTCTGGCGGCTTTCGATCCGCCGGTGGTCACGGTGCTCGAAATGGTCTTTTCACTGTTGTCGGGTCATGACGGTTATGCGGATCTGCCGGACCGTCTGCGTACCCTGTGGGGAGTTTTTAATTAATTTAAAGAGAAATTTTGCGAAACGACTTGACAAAACCCGATTTTATGCTAAGATACTTTCCCATCAAGGATTGACATGTCATGAGTGAAGAAACTGATAAAGAGCTAGAGCAGTTAAGGAAACTGGATAAACTGAGGAAGCTGGTCCAGACGATCCTGGGTTCCCATATGACCCTGCTGTTCCTGATTTTTCTGTTGGTCCTGGCGTCCGTGCTGACCATCACGGGCATGATCGTCTCATATTCACCCAGCCGTTATCTGGCCAGTGTGATGCTGTGCTATCAGCCCAAGCAGAAAGGGAAGATCAGCCAGTATGATGAGAAATATGTGCTGGGCATCCTGCAGCGGAAGTCGACCCGGCTGAATTTTCTCCGGCAGATCGGTGCCAAGGCCGGGGTGGAAGTCTCGGATGAAAGTCTTGACCGGCCGGACTGGAGTTCCAAGCTCAGCAAAAAAGACCAGATGCGGATGATGGCGGCGAACCAGATCCAGTTCGTGACGAACCGGAAGCAGCCGCGCAATTTCAATATCCTGCTGAATGCCGCGTCCGAGGATGATGCGGTCGAACTGGTCAACGATTTCGCGCAGGTCTGCATCCAGGAATACACCAAGGAACGGACGCACGATCTGCTCAGCTGGAAAGCCACTCTGGAAAAAGAACGCGATGGGCTGAAAGAGCAGATCAGGGATTGCGACAACAAAATTTCGCAGCTGGTGATGCCGCTCAATATCGTCACTCCGGACAAGGAATATGAACGGATCCGCATTCAGCTGAATGAGTTTCAGACTTCCCGGATCCGGCTGGCCGTGGTGCTCGGAAATCTCAACAACCGCAAAAAACAGCTGGAAAAAGAGTTGTCCGAGGTCAATCCCTCTGTGCTGCTTTATCAGCAGGAGATCAAAGCCTTTCAGGCAGAACTGGAAAAGCTTGACAAGGAGATCATGTCCGCGTCGGAGGTATATACCGACGAGAATCCGAAGATGATCGCCATTCTTTCGAGACGGAAAGCTATCCAGACCCGGATGGATGAATTCCTCCATTCGAAAGGGATCAAAACGTTTGACAACACCATGATCGCGAAGGCGGAAAAATTGAGCGCCGAACAGAAATCGCTGCTGGCGGAACTGGATACCAAAGAGAATGAAATGCGGGTGCTGGACAGTGAGATCGAAGACTGCCGGAAACGGTTCCGCCTGATGACCGAATATCAGCCGAAACTGCTGCAGATGACACGGCAGCGGCGGACGCTCCATGAATCGCTGGCCAGACTGGATGAATCCATTTCCGAAATCAATTACATGCTCCTGATGGTAAGCAAGGACCTGTTCGTCAACGAGAATGCCACTGCCGCGATCGGCAACCGGCCTTTCGCCAAAAAGAAACTCGCCATCTGCGTGTTTGCCGCCGTCGCGATCACCGGTTTCGCCGCTTCGCTGATCGTGCTGCTGGAATTCTTCTTCGGTCATGTGGCGAATGCGAATGAACTCAAGCTTTATGATGAATTCAATTATCTGGGCGAGCTGCCGGCTCACGAAAAGATGTTCAGTTCCGAGGACATCAAAACGGTCATCCTCAATAAGATTTTCCATAATTTCCAGTCCCTGAATCACCACATGGTCTTCATCAATACTCTGCCGGGCGGTCGGATATTGCCCCATCTGTTTGATTCCTTCGAATGGAATTTCGGCATGTCCGGGCACCGGATGCTTCTGGTGGACCTGGTTCTGGCCGAGGAGTTCAAGTCGGAGCCCGATCCGAATTCCAAAACCATGATCGTCACTTTCTCCGGCGGCAAAGCCTATCTGCCGCTCACCAGCCAGAAATTTTTCGCCCCGACTGAACTGGAACTGCTGAAAAACGATTTCAACAACCTTCATCAGGAATACGATTACATTTTCATCCGCAACTCATTCGGCATGCGCGGTTCGGGGCTGTTCCTGGAACAGATCTCCAATATCTGCGACGGACTGATGGTCGCCGTCGGCGCCGGCAAGACCCGGCGCCGGGATCTGCGTTATCTGCTTACGATGCAGCTCAAGATCAAACTTCCGGTGATGACCATCCTGACCGAATACAGCAGGAAGCATCTGAAAAAAGATTTGACTCAGGAGGTGGAATCATGATTCCACGCGTTCTGCCCGGAATGCTGCTGGCCGCTTTCCTGATGACCTTTTCGACCGGCTGTTATGACCGCTGGACCGGCAACTATTCTGAGCTTCAGGAACTGGACGGCAAGCACGATGCGGTCCTGGAGCGGGCCGAACTTACTCCCGAGGAACGGGAGAAAAGGCGGAATATCCTTATCGAAGCAGCCAAATTGAAAAAATCGGTTTACACCATCAACGGCGGGGACAAGCTTGAGATCAGAGTATACAATCATCCAGACCTGTCGGTGAAAACCGTGGTCACTCCCGACGGCATGGTCGGTCTGGTGCTGATCGGTGAGATCAAGATTGCCGGTCTGACCCTGGGGCAGGCTTCCCAGAAGATCGCCGACGCCCTGTCCAAATATATACGCAATCCCAAAGTCGGAATTTCTCCGTTCGAAATCGCATCGGAAACGGTCAGTATTGCCGGTTCCGTCTCCCATTCGGGAATTTATGTGATTTTCGACGGCATGCGGTTGGCTGATCTCTTTGCCAAAGCCGGCGGTACCGCGACCCGATATCTGGACGGCCAGACCATCGACGCCGCCGATCTGGACCATTCGGTTTTCATCCGGGACAATAAAATCCTCCCGGTGGATTTCCCTGAAGCGATCGAACGGGGAAATCCGCTCCACAATCTTGAGCTCCGTCGCGGCGATTATGTTTACATTGCCACCCGAGAAGACAGCATGGTATTTATAACCGGCGCGGTAAAATCTCCCGGACGGCATGTCTGGACTCGCAAAAAAGGTCTGCTCGAACACCTGACCGAAAGCGGATGGGTGCAGGAAACACACTGGAAAAATGTCATCATCATCCGCGGCGGTCTTGCCAATCCCACAATGTACAAGGTCGATCTGGATGGCATCGTCCGGGGGGAACGTCCCAATGTCGCACTTAAATCCGGAGATATCATCTATGTTCCGCATGACAATATTTCCGAATACAACGTGTTCATCCGGAAGCTGATCCCGACCGCACAGCTGATCAACATGATGCTTACCCCTGCGACCTGGATGTCTTCCCATTTCTGAGTATGAAATATCTCTTTTTTGCTGCTGCGCTCATGGCTATTCTGCCCTCGACGGTGATCCTGCTGTGCAACCGCCGTTATTTCCGCTGGGCGACCCTGGCGCTGACTTTGCCGCTGGTGATGTTCAATTCCACGGCGATCAACTTTTTTTCTCACGAGTCCTACCGCGGCACTTCCCGCGGCATGGAGATCTCGATCATATACATAGCGGCGTTCACCATCCTGCTGGCGATGTCGATCCAGCGGGGGCCCCGGAAACTGCTGCCCGACTGGGGCAGCCGGATCTATCTGGTCTATTTCCTGCTGTGTCTGCCGTCTCTGAATTTCGCGGAAAACCGTCTGTTCAGTTTCTTCGAACTGTGGAAAATGGTCATGATCTTCCTGGTTTTTCTGGCGGTCTACCATTATCTGGAATTCAGCGGCGGGGATTTCGATGCGATTATCTACGGCATCATGTGTGTAGTCATCCTCAATTTCTTCATCATCGTGCTGCAGCATTTCCGCGGGGTCTATCAGGTGTATGGTTCCTTTCCGCATCAGAACAGCCTGGCAATGTATATGCAGATGGCCGGCATGATTTTTTTCTCCCGGTATTTCAATCTGAAGGAAGGGTGGCGGAGCCGGCTCTTCTTTGTCGCCTTTGGTCTGGCCTCCGTCGCATTGGCCCGCACTTATTCGCGCGGTGCGCTCGCCTGTTATCCGATCGCCGGTTTCGTCACGCTCTCCGCTTCGATCTGGTATAAATTCACCGTGCGGAAGATCTATATCTCCATGTTCCTGGCCCTCATCGGACTGATCGTGCTGGCGATCTTCATCCCGCGGATCATCGAACGGTTCATTACTGCGCCTGAATCTTCGGGACAGACCCGCAAGCATTTCGCGATTGCCGCGCTCAATATGATGAAACATCATCCTCTTGCGGGGGTGGGGATCAACAACTGGGGGATCAAAATCAATCCGCCGTATGATTACAGCCGCCACCGCGAGGAGAAGAAATATAATGACGACTACAAAGACGGGATCGTGGAAACCATCTATCTGCTGGTCGGTGCGGAATGCGGCGTTCCCTGTCTGCTGGTGCTCCTCTCCTGGTTCGGTTTCTATTATCTTTCCGCCTTCCGCCTCCTGAAACGGCTGCGGGGATCACCGTATTTCTATATTCCCGCCGGCGCGCTCGGCGGCATGACCGGCATTTTCATGCAGTCCTGTCTGGAATGGGTGCTGAAACAGCAGATCAATTTCATGCAGCTGGTCACCGTCTTCGCCTTTATCAGTTATCTGAACCATCATTACCGGGAACTGGTCGAACCTGCTCAGGTTCCGCAGCCGGATCCCGCTCGAATTGAGGAAAAAGCATGAAAAACAACACGATCGTGACTGCGGGCGACCGCAATTACCTCTGGGGCATCTTCCTGATGATCTCCTCCCTGCGCAAAAACGGCATGGATGAGCCGGTGATCGTCGGGACCAAAGGATTCGATGCGGAAAGCGCGGCCATCCTGGCCCAGCTGGGCGATGTCCGGCTCGTTCCGTTCGACGATTTCCGCCGTTCCCTGACCTGCTGCAAAGCCCAGGCGATGCTCCAGGCCGAAACCGAGTATATCACCTGGGTGGACAGCGACGGTTTCTTTGTCGGCAACTGTTCTCACCGGCTGATCCCGGAAACGCCGGACCAGATCCATGTCCGGATGCGCAGCGCTGCGGAACAGCCGCAGGCGTTCAAGGGCTACACCTACGGCGAAGACGGCCATCAGATCCCGCAGGCCGTGCTGGAGGTCTGGAAGAAAAATATCGGCGGACTCGATGAACCACGTATCCGCCGCAGCTGCTCGGCCTGTTTCCTTTCCGTCCATAAATCGGCCCGCCCGTTCCTGGAGAAATGGCACGAACAGATGATGACCGTGCTGCCGGCGAACAACATCGGCGTGGTCGACCGCTCGCTGAAATATTACCATCAGCTGGATGAATCGGTGCTGAACAGCTGTCTCGCCTTTTTCCCGCAGGCGCCGCGCGTGGCGGAAACTTACCGTCTGGACAAGGATCCCAATGAGATCTTTATCCATTTCATCGGCCAGCCGAAACCCTGGCAGGGGTGGGCGCCGTCCGCCATCCGTCATTTCGACCATTATGTCGGCGTTGTGGAATTCGCTCAGTCGCAGGGCTGGCGGATGCCCGGCCCGGTCCCGGCCTGTCTCAAGCGGGAAAACCGTCTGATGTGTAATCTGCTCCGTTATCCGGTGAGCATTCGTTATAAAATCATGAAGAGGCTGCGGAAATGGTTCGGCTGACAGTTGTTTTTTTCAGTTTCCTCCTGCTGGCCGAGGTGTGCGCCGAGCCGGTCCGGGGACAATGGAAGTGCGTGGCGCTGGGGCCTTCTACGCTTGCCCTGACCGGTGATTATACCGAGGTGCAGGAACAGCTGTTCAGGAAACGTTTTGCCGAGCGTCGGAAATTGTCCTGGAAAAAAGCCCCGAACTGGGCGGTGGAACAGGGGTTTCAGCTGTCCGGAACCGAGGCGATCGCCCAGTACCGTCCGGAAATCGCCGCCCTGCTGCTCAATCATCCTCAGGTCAGATTGACTTCGTCGTCCGCGGTCCCAGTTTCCGTGACCGTGACCGGTTATTGGCTGAATCCCGTGGGACAATCCCGTTTTCCCGATGACAAGGGGAAAATGCAGCTCACGCGCAATGCGGATGCCGCGCATTACCTCTATCTGCAGCTGAGCCGTCCTCTGGCGGAGGGGGAAAAACTTACGGTCACCCTTCCGGCGGGCGAACAGCTGGACTATACCTGGAGCCAGAAAGAGCCGACCCCGATCTTCAAGATCAATCAGGTCGGGTATATGCCGAAGAGCCGCAAATATGCGTATATCGGTGCCTGGCTCGGGACCGCCGGTCCCCTGAAACTGCATCAGGCCATGAACGGCAAACCGTTCCATCTGGTGGATCTGGCCAGCGGGAAAACGGTTTTTTCGGGTCAGCTCAAATCGCGTCCGGCGGATCCGGTCAATGCCGAAGGCACCCCGTTCACCGGCGAGGAGGTGCTGGAACTCGATTTTTCCGCGTTCGGCACACCCGGAAAATATGCGCTGACCATTCCAGAATTCGGCTCCAGCTATCCGTTCCGGATCAATGACGACACCATGGCGGAGGCCTTTTTCATCCACGCCCGGGGTCTGTATCACCAGCGCTGCGGCATCGCCAAGGGACCGCCTTATACGAACTGGATCCAGAACGTCTGCCACGAGACCTGTCTGCAGGGTAATTTCCCGCCGGACATTTCCCATTACAGCAAAGCTTCCGGCAAGCGTGATTACGGTTTTTTCGATGCTTCGAGGAAAAGCACCAAGGTCAGTCATTTTCAACTGATCCGGAAGACCGCTCCTCTGGTTCCCAGAAAATACCGGGCTCCGGGCGGCTGGCACGATGCGGCCGACTGGGACCGCCGGCCTCAGCACATGGGCATTGTCGGCGATCTGGCCGCGGTCTATCTGCTCAAGCCGGGGAATTTCAGCGACGGACAGCTGAACATTCCGGAAAGCGGCAACGGTATTCCGGATATCCTGGATGAAGCACGCTGGGGACTGGAACATCTGCGTCAGGTCCAGCAGCCGGATGGCGGAGTCGGCACCTGGATCGAGACCACCCGCCATCCCCGTCCGGGCGAAGGCATGGCTTCGGATGACAAGCTGACTTATTACGTATCCTTTGCCACGCGGAACAGTTCGCTGGAATATGCCGCGTATGCCTCGCTGCTGGCGCTGGCCATGCGCAAGGCCGGCGCGGAAAAATACGCGGAGCAGTTCCTCGAATCTGCCCGCCGTGCCTGGTTTTATGCGGCCAATCCCGCCAATCGGAAGAAACAGTATTGGGGAATCAAATCTCTCCAGTATCAGGAGGAACCGAACCTGTCGCCGGAATTCCAGGTGAAAGCCGCGGTCAACCTTTTCCTGCTCACCAAAGATCCGATTTTTCTGCACAAAGCCGAGGATGCGGTACCGGCCGCGCTGAACCGGCTGAAGAAAAATTCCTGGCGCTGGTCCCCGTTCATCTGGATCGAGATGGAAATCTTTCACGTCGATTCCATGCAATTGGAAAAACTGCGGGTGGCCCGCCGGAAAGCTGTGGTCGCCGCCGCCGACAAGATGCTTCACCAGCAGGAGGAAAATTACCCGATCCGCATTCCGTGGCACGGACCTGAGGATGCCTGGGTCCATGCCATGGGGTGGGGCACTTCCCATCCGCTGGTACGCGCCCGCATGATGGTCGCCGCCCATGCCTTGACCGGGGACCGGGCATTCCTGGACGGCGCCATGCTGGCCAACGATTTCCACAACGGCGCCAATCCGTCCGGCAGTTCCATGACCAGCGGACTCGGCCGGGTTTATCCGGTCCGGTTCCTGGATCTGAATTCTTACGCCGACGGTATCGAAGAACAGGTCCCGGGCATCACGCCGTACCGGAACACCTACGGCATCCCGCGCAATGCGGTGAAGATGGCTTACGGTCTTTACTACAGAAAACAGTGGGGTCAGAATTTCGCCGGACTGAATCTTTCCCTGATCCCCAAGTCCGGGCTGAGCGAAAAAGATTGTGCCAAGGCGGTCAGCAAGCTGCTCCCCATCTGGCGCCGCTGGTGCAACGTCGAATCGGAAACGGTCGATTCCAGCGAATATACGGTGTCGGAGACCATCGGTCCGGCCGCAGCCGTGACCGGATATCTGCTCAACGGCGCTTTCAAACCCGATCCGGCCTGGAATCGCCGTCCCGCCGACGATATCCGCAAACTTCCAGGCTATGATCCGCTGCCATGAGGTGAAAGATGAAAAACGAAGTCGTGGTTTTCCTGTTTATCGATGCGCTGGGCTGGGAACTGGTCAGCCGGACCGGTTTCATGGAGAGCGAACTGCCGTTCCGGCGCAAGGTCGAAATGCAGTTCGGGTATTCCAGCACCGCAGTTCCGACCATCCTCTCCGGCCGGCCGCCGGCGGAACACGGCCATCTGGGACTGTTCCGTTTCGCGCCCGACCATTCGCCGTTCCGGTTCCTGGGCAAGATCGCACCGCTGATGGTGCCGAAATCCTTCTGGAACCGGGGCAGGGTGCGTCACTGGCTCTCGCGCATCATCGCCCGTCTTTATGGGTTTACCGGCTATTTTCAGCTCTATCAGATGCCGTTCTCGAAACTTGCGCTGATGGATTACTGTGAGAAACGCGATCTCTTCGCCGCCCACGGCATGGAGGAGATCGAAAATCTCCGCGACCTGCTGATCCGGCTGAATGTGCCGTACCATATTTCCGACTGGCATATCGGCGACCGCCGGAATTTCGAGGCCGCGAGGCAGGCAATCGGTCAGGATAAAAAATTTCTGTTCGTTTATACCGCCGAACTGGACGGTCTGCTGCACCAGTATCCTTCGCCGCCCGTGGCAGATGTGATCCGGCAGAAACTGGACTGGTACCGTGATCAGATCAACAGTCTGTTCCGGCTTTGCGCCGAACTCAAAAAAGAGCTGCGGCTGACGGTGATCTCCGACCACGGCATGACCCCGCTGACCCGCACGGTGGACCTGAAATCCGCGATCGAAAAAACGCCGCTGGTCTTCGGCCGGGATTACGGTGCCTGCTACGATTCCACCATGTTCCGCGCCACGTTCATTTCGCCGGATTCGGAAAAAGTGATCCGCGAGGCGGTGAAACCTTTCGAATCTTCCGGCCACTGGCTGTCGGAAGAGGAGGAGAAGCATTACGGCATCTACCGTTCCGACCGGCGGTTCGGCGATGCGGTTTTCCTGCTTGATCCCGGCATCCAGATCGTGCCTTCGGACATGGGCGCCAAGCCGCTGAACGGCATGCACGGTTTCGCGCCGGAGGATAAGGATTCGCAGGCGGTGGTCCTTTCCACGGAGGAAATTCCCGAACGCGTCCGCTGTGTGGCCGACTATTTCAATCTGATGAAACAGCGCATCGACGAGCTCGAACGCTGACGCATGGTTATTTTTCGTTTCGCTCTGTTCCCTATATGGATCGAAATTCGATCTGAACCCTGCTTCAGCTTATCAAGGTGCAAACCATAACTGTTTGGTGCAGCAAAGTTCGATTGCAATTTATTCATGATGTCGGCAATCCGTGCTCAATTGCCGACATCATGGCAATATAATCTCGAAAACTATGAAAATCAAGCCATGTTGGACCATAAATTTGGAAGCTGCAAAATATGAGGCCGTCCGGTGAATGACGGCAGCACGGTCCGATCCGGAGGACCGTCTTAAACCGCAAACTCGTCGCCGTCTTCGGCGACAATGACGGGATAGCCGACCTGTTTGCAGAATTCCGGGATTTTGCCGGTCAGCGAAGCCGCCACATGATTGAATACCAGCAACTGCGGTTTGATCTGCTTGAAATATTGAATATGTTCGACCGGGTCGAAATGAGTCAATTCCGACACGCAGAGCGCCGCATTCTTTGCCGCCTCCACGGGAAAATCGGAACCATCCAGCGCCAGATCGCCGGTGCAGACGATCCTGGTATTCTCCGCTTCCAGCTGCAGACAGTAAGACGGCAGAAAACCGTCCTGCCAAGGGATATGACGGTTGGGGATGGCGGTCACCCGCAGAAAACCGTCATCGAAAAACCGGCCGGGAGTTATCAGCTTGAACTGGATATGATCTTTATTGCGGCCGCGGTATTGGATCGCCATCAGGTCCTCGAACGGCCGGAAGGCATCCGCATCGGGGAACCAGATCTCCGGACGAATCCCCCGCCATCGGGGATTGGAGACCAGGCTGTCGCGCATCCGGTCCTTGAGGAAGCTGGTCAAGCCGCCGAAATGATCTTCGTGCATGTGGGTGATGAAAACCGCGCGGACATTGTTCGGATCAATGTCGCATTGTATCAGGGAACGTGTCAGCGGAGCCCCGGCGTCGATGACATAATCGCCATGGTCCGTATGGAGGACGGAAGCCGAATTATTGCGTTTTTTCGAGGGTGTTCCCGCCCCGGTTCCGAGGGTTATGAACTTCATTTTCTGCCGGGCTCCGGATTTTTCACCAGCACACCCATATCCACATAGATGGCATTTTCTTTCCGGGAACCGGGGACATAGGCCGGCCCGGTGAATTTGACCGAGATCCAGACTTCATCCCAGGTATTGTCTTCGGGACTGCCGTCGGTGAGCACATACAGCCGCGAAGTCTGCGCCTGGATAGACCATCCCTGGGCCCAGAAATAGGTGATCGGTTCCAGTTCCAGTTTGCCGGGGATACGGTACCAGTGATATTTTTCATCGGTATGGATTTTTTTCAGCCGCAGCGTGACATGTTTTTTACCCTTGTGATCCCCCCATTTGAAAGTCGTTGTCCGATATTTGGTAGCGGCGATCCGCTTGTCGATCCCGTGATAGTCGGGATTTTTATTGGCCGATTTCAGCGCTTTTCCGGTGATAGACTCCGGATCATCAACGATTTTTGCGCCCAGCCTCGGCTGGGATCGGAAATCCAGATAGGAGATCATGCGGAAACGTTCATTCGGAACCTCCTTGAATTTCTCCGGACGGGGCAGATTGAGCGCGGCGGTTTTGAATTTTTCCTCGAACAAAGCATCCTGTTTCTTATAATTCCCGAGGGGAATCTTCCGGATATACGCTTTCGCCAGCGTGCGGCATTCCGCCACCAGATCGTCGATGTCGATATTTTTTGCCTTGAAGGCTTTGCGGTAAAACTCACGCTGGGCGACGGCGTACCAGATGAAATTGATTCGTTCGGCATTCACCCGCTGGCGGTAAACGCTGTTTTCCGGCAGGGAACCGGCGAGTTTTTTCATTCTGACATACGTACTGCACATGAATTCCGGCGTCAGATATTCCCAATGCGACACCATGGCGGTATTCTGCCTGGTCCGCTGTTTTTTCATCCCGGCGCGGATCTGGTTGAAAAGGCCGAGCATTTCTTCAGCCGCCGGGCCGAAATAATATTTGCAGTAGACCTCTGCCAGGCGGTCGACGTCTTTTTCGGGGTCCATCATCAGCTGGGCGGCAGTGAAGTAAGTCAGATAAATGAAGCTCTGCGGCGCATAAAAACACTGTTCGCATTCCAGAAAAACTGACTTGATGTTCAAATCCCGGAAAAAGCGCAGATCACTCTGCAGGGCATTGTAAATCGTGTCCGGACGCGGGGGATTGTAATAACTCATGCCGAGATTGCCGTAATCCCAGACCGCAAGATGCGAGGCTTTGGCACTCCATTCTTTGAAATACGCGATCCGGTCGGCGTTAAGCGGATCGTTCAGGGGCCGGTAAGGGTCGCTGACGGTAAATTTATCCGCCAGCTGGATGATCACATTGTCCGCCGGCAGGGTTTTGACCGGAGGGGCGGCAGAAACTTTATATCCGAAGGTCCGGATGAAAATCTCAGGGTATTCCCGGTGGATCGCTCCGGCGATATAATTGATGAAATACAGCAGCAGACCGGTCTCCGAACCTTCTTCTGCCGTGATTGCAGTGCAGTTCGGGCATTTGCAGATGTATCCGGTAGCATCCAAGGTTGAAATATCATAGATGAGCGGCCACTGTTCCTTCGGCAATTCCGCACGATGTCTCTTTATCATAGCCCGCAGGGAATCAAGGGCGTGTTTCGCCATTTCCCGATTGGACATGCAGAGGCTGCCGCGGCTGCTGAACGTCATCGGCTTGAACCGTTTCCCATACTCGTTCATCGAAAAATATTCCGGATGGGTTTCGAACAGTTTCGGATTGACATACAGGCTCAGCGAATGAAACTGCGGCGAGTGGGCGATATTGAAAGCACTGCCGCACCAGATTTTGTCGATATTGTATTGTTTGCCGTTGATGCCGTTGCGCAATTTCCACATTTTGTAGGCCTCGACAATGGATTCTGCCGGCTTGTTTTTCAGGAAGAAACTGCCGAAACTGTCCCAGATCATCCGGCCGTCGAAAACCGGTTTTTTCTGTTCATCGGCAATGGCGGCTTTCAGATCCCGGCGATCGGGAACGGCATCCTGATCGAACGTCAGACAATAACATCCGAGCTGATTCAGCAGCCGCCAGACGGCGTAAAAACTGCCGACCGGTTTGCCGCCGGAAAGGATCAGGCTGTCCCCGGCATTTCGAATGACCCACTCTTCCGCCGTCAGCTTGCCGAAGTCGATTTTCGATTTACCGGCAAAAACGGTCTGGCCGACATAAAATGCCTTTTGCGCCGCAGAAACTTGTGATTCGGGGAGGATCTTGAAATCCGCTCCGGTCATCCTGCCGAGATAATACCTGAGATCTTCCGCCGCCTGACGGTCGAAACCGGCCGGTTTTTCCGGAACGGCAATCACATATTCCGTTCTGCCGTTTCCGGCGAACTCGAGTTCCGATCCGAGCAGACCGAATGTCAAAAACAGCAGAGGCAGGATCATCTTTTTCATGTTTGTTCCCTGGCGTTTCATATCAGTTTTTAACTCCGAGATCGCGCCATTCTTTCGGGGAATAACCGGTATAATAACTGGTCAGTTCCTTACAGGAGGAGCCCTTGGTCGGATAATTGAAATGGCGGGCGGTCCCATCGAGAAAAGTCATGTTGAACCCGCGCATGTGAAGATCATCCATTGCATAATCCGCCCCGGACTGAAAACTGGCATAACAATGCTGCAGCCGGGCATTGTCGTTCAGATATTTCAAATCGGCAGCATACATTACAGACGACGGACGGCGGAGAAGAGTGATTTTTTTCATGGGGTAGTCTTTGGTGCTGTTGATCTTGATCCCCATCATCATTTCCCAGCCGATCGTCATATTTTTATAAGTTTTTCCATTCAGGGACGGCTGAAACAGTGTTTCATAGGGCCGCAAAGGGCATTCCCAGACGGCGTAACCGATGTAGATCCGCATCAGATTCTGCGGACGGATCTTGGAATTCCCTCCGGATGTTCTGCCGCAGGGGATCCAGTCGTTGTAATCGGAAACGTAGAGATTCACTCCCGTGGCGATATTTTTCAGGTTCGACAAACAGCTGTGGCTCTGGGCTTTTGCCCGTGCCTTGTTCAGTGCCGGCAGCAGCAAGGCCGCGAGAATTGCGATGATCGCAATAACGACCAGCAATTCGATCAATGTGAATCTCCTTCTCATATTTTTCTCCTTATGTGGTTGGTTTGTCATCACTGCAGCAAGTGGCCCGAACGACCAATCTGGGCCTGACCAGAATATCCTCCCGGTCTTCCGGTGCGGTTCCGGCCAGTTTCAGAAGAGAGTCCGCGATGCCGGCCGCATTGAAATCGATTGAGGGGAACGGGATCAGGGATTGTCCCCGACTCCACGGCGTATTATATAAACCGACGAAGCTCATGTTTTCAGGAATATGTCCCTGGTTTTCCATCAGCTGTCTGATAAAAAAAGCAATATTAGTATCCGCGGCGAAAATACCATCGGGGATATTTTTGTCCAGCAGCGACAAGCTGGTCAGGATCTGCCGGTGGGCTTTCGGAGACGGCGAAAAACTGTTGATTACGGAGGTTTCCGGATCGATCCCGCCTTCGAGCATCGCCTTGCGGAAACCGTCGATCAGCATTTTTTCCTTGTGAATGGTGTAAAAATCCGGATTCAAATGGGTCAGCAGAGAGAAGAACTGCGGGAAATAAACGGGTCTTCGGCACCCTTGTTCGAGCAAATACCGGCCTCCAATATAGCCGGCCATTTCATAATCGAGCCAGACCCCGTGAGCGGAATGGATATTGGCGCGGACCGGATTTCCGAACAGGATGGTATTGTAACGGCACATTTTCTCAAAACAAGGGATCTCACGGCAGCGGTAAGTATGGAGAATGAACAGTGCCTGATCAGCGTTCATCAGTTTTTCCAGAGATTTTTTCAACGAAGCGGCCGTTTTAGGTGAAACCCGGTAAAGATTGTAAAAAAGCGGATCGGTGCTCACGCTCCGGATGGAATAACCCGCATGGATAAACCGATTCAGGATTTCACGGTAAACATCTTCATAGAAATGTCCGCCGGTCCGCATGACCAGAGCAATGGAACCGCTGTTTTTCTGCCGGAGGACATCCCGGATGGTAGTCCCTCTTCTGCGGCAGCGGTCGATCCAGCCGTCCGCTTCGAGATGCGCAAGAGCCGCGCGAACGGTTCCCCGACCGCAGTTGAAAGCTGCTGCCAGCTCTCTTTCTCCCGGGATTTTTCCATTTTTGAATTCGCGGTTCTGGATCATCTGCCGCAAATTTTCCAGAATTGTCTGAGTTTTACTCATTTGGGTCTCCGTTGTCCGCCAATAAATATACTGTAGAAAAATATCTTTGTCAATGAAACCAAAAGTCGGATTTCCGTCAAAAAGATTTTAAGGGATAGAACCATTTGCAGCACAAAACATTATCCCGGGTGGTCCGGAGGGATCCGGTCAGGGGAAAAATGCCGGAGAAAATGAAGTGCTTACCGCGGCGGAACTGTTTTTTTCCGGAAAAGAGCCGTCTTGTTCTGTCCGCGGATCAGAGACAGGGAATGCTTTGCAGCAAATGCTTCAGCTAAACGCTGCAGATCGGCCGGAGACAAGGCCTCGTCAAACGTGCCGAGCAGATATTGGTGGCTTCCTGAAGCTGAGAAACGGTCGATATCGCCCTGGTCGACCCGGCAGGAAAGGAATCGCAAAACCAGGAGAAGATCTTTCGGCTCAAGAGGTAAAGCTGTCTCTTTTGACCCGTCAGCCAGGCGTTCCCTTTGAGATACTGTCCGGCAAATACCGCGCCCGCCGAGAGAAACAGCGGAATGAAGAGCAGAAAATGGTTCAGCCGGGCAAGATAAGTATACCAGGGGGATGCCCCGTGATCCGGGGTTCCGTTATTCACCCTGCCCAGCAGATCCAGTTCGATCATGGCCCGGAAGAAATTCCAGCCGTCGGCATGGTAACGGGCAACCGCCCAGATCCCGACCGGCAGCACCATGGCCGGAACTGAGCTCAGCAGGTGATACCAGCGGTATTTTTTCCGGTAAACCGCTACCCAGATCAGGGAAAACAGTCCGTAAGGACCGGCATGAAAACTTCTCGTCAGAAACGCCAGCGCCATGAAAAAGGCCGCTGCCGGCAGCAGCCATCCTCGTTTCACGGAAGTCCAGAGACAGATGAATGAGGCAAAAATCAACAGGATGAACCAGGAATCCGGATCGCCGGTGACAAAGCAATGCACCCAGTTCGCCGGAGCGGCCGCAAAAGCGAAGCAGGATACGAACGCCGCCGGCAAACCGGCTTCCCGCCGGACAAACAGGAACATCATGCCGGCAATCAGCAGATATGCCATCACGGAAAAGAACCGGAGTCCGAAAAGATTTTTCCCGAAGATCATGAAACCCGCCAGATTGCCGTAAAACGCCAGCGCCGGTTTCAGATTCCAGTAATCAACGGTATAATCCAGGGTATGCATGATATAATTGCCGTTATCCAGCATCTCACAGGCAGTGATTCCGTAAAGAGACTCATCCCAGCTCCGGATGGCTCCCGAACCCAGATGGTAAAAACCGTTGAACAGCAGGACCGCGATCAGCAGAATTCCGGCGAAAACGGTCAGCCGTTTTTTCCCCGATTGCAGATGATCCCATATTGTTTTATAAAAGCCATAAAACGTCAGGTCGGTTTTTTGCTTGTAATATACCCTGTCCGGCATAAAATTCAAGCAGGATCCCGTATTGAAAAAAATTTGGAATTTATCCGGAAATCCTGGCGTTTTATCAACCCGGATGGGGAACAGAGTGTTTTGCTTTGTTTTTGCGGACCCAGGTCGAAAGGGACGAGGTCGACTTGAATCCCAGTTCGAACGCGATCTGCTTGTAATTCAATCCCTGTTCCCGGGCGGATCCATAAAATTTCATGCGGACGCGTTTGATGTATTCGCCGATCGAGACATGATTTGCTTCCTTGAACAGGTGGGAAATGTAAAACCGGTTGAATCCGGTGAATTTTTCCAGCTGGGCCAGGGAACAGTCCCGTCCGTTCTGGGCTTCGATGATCCGCTGAATGGAATTGACGATGCCGCGGTCACGGGGGATTTTTTCCGCTTTGCGCCGGTTCATGTAAAGATAAAAACGCAGTTCATCCAGCAGCATGGCCAGCGGTTCTTTCATGAAAAGTTCGAGATTTTCCAGCGCTTTTTCCGGCGGAAGTTTATTCAATTCGTCCCAGCGGCGGCTGATGACCGGTTCCAGGGCGGAAGCGATCTCCACCCATTTCAAGGCATAACTGACCTTGCCGGCGGCATCGACCTGATGGACCAGGACCATCACGCGGGACGGAAAAAGGAAGAACCAGAGGTAAACCAGATTGCGGTCCGATGGCAGATATCTGGCGCAATGGGCGATCCAGCGGTCGACCAGCACCACATCTCCGGCTTTGACCGTAAAGATCTTGTGATTCAGCGGAAATTCGCTTTGGCCTTTGAGCACGAAAAGGATCTCACGGTGCTGATGGATCCCGGGAGACCGGTTTTCCGGCTGCGGTTTTCCCTCCGAATGTTTGCAGATGATGGTTTTGATCCCGCCGTCAAATGCGGCAAGCAATTCATTTCCCCGAAAGGCCATTTTGCACTCCTGATTCCTGGCAAGTAAACGGTTTCGTCCGATAACAGCTCATGTCCTTGTCCGTTTTTTTATCGTATCCGGTCAAAAAAGCAAGAATGAAAACAAAAAAACAATTTTGAAATATTGACATTTTGTCGCATCGTATATATAATACATACCGTAAAAGCAAAAATGCAACTGAACTGAAAACAAAGATGCAATATCGGAAAGGACGGATCAAATGAAAATCGGTTTTTCAGTCGTGGACATCACCCCGGAACTCGGGATCTATCTGACCGGATACGGCATGCCGGAACGGCTTGCCGAAGGAGTGCATTCTCCGCTGAATGCCTCGGTCATGGTTTTTGAAGATGGAAAAAACACCGCGGCGGTCCTCGGAATGGACTGGTGTTTTGTGGATTGGTCCCTGACGCAGACCCTCCGGAAAGAAATCAACAGGCAGACCGGCATTCCGGATCAGAATATCCTGTTCTGCTGTTCCCATACGCATTCCGCGCCGCATACGACCTATATGCGCACGCTGGGCCGCACTGCGGTCGACCCGGAAAACAAAGGAGTCGAATATGCGCTCAAAGCAGCCCCGCTGATCGCGGCCGGAGTCAAGGAAGCCCAGACGAATCTGCGGGAATGCATCGCCGGTTTCGCTGCCACGAAAACCCTGGCGGGAGTGTCCCGCCGCGGCATGGATGAAAACGGCAACGTCCGGGGCTTTCTGGAAGACCCCGATCAGATCTGCGACAACAACATGGTCGTGGTCCGTTTCCTCGATGCGGAAAACGGCAAGGATCTCGGCATTCTGGTCCATGCCTGCGGACACAATACCGCGATGGGCCTGAGCCGGATGATCTCCAGCGACTGGTGCGGTGTCATGAAAGACCGTGTCCATGACCGTTATCAGGTCCCGGTGGTCTTCGTGAACGGTGCCCTGGGAGATGTCGGGCCGCGTACCAACCGGTTCGTGGATGCCAAATGGAGCGGAGCCGGATTTACCGCTGGCGGCGGGGACGGTGTGAAATCGGCGGAAGAAGTCGGTTACCGGGCGGCGGGCGATGCCCTGCGCGCCCTGGAAGGGATCAGGGAATTCCGCAGTGATCTGCCGCTTGCCGTACATACGTCCGAACTGCGTCTGCCGCAGGCTCTTTCCATGAGCCGGGAAGAAGCTGAGGCCGTTTTGAAAGAATTTGATGCCGGCCAGGAAAAAGCGGCCGAACCGGATACCCGTTATCAGATCGCCAAAACCCTGCTGGAAGCCTGGGATCAGCCGCCGGAGCCGGAACTGGTCGTCGAGCAGACCATTATCGCCTTCGGACCGCTGGCTTTCATTCCGTTCCCGTTCGAAATGTTCTCCGTCTTCTCCCTGCGGCTGCGCAAATTCGGCCCGTATCAGTACAATCTGCTCTGCAGCAACACCAACGGCCGCAATGCCTATCTGCCGGACCGCGGCGCTTTCGCGCTGGGCGGTTATGAGCCGTCCTGCCTGAAGACCGTCCGGCCCTACGTGGTTGCCCCGAATGCGGGCGACCTCGCCGTGGCGCAGTCTCTGAAATCTTTGCGTGAAATGAAAAAATAACCCAAAAACAAAGGATATCAAAATGGAAAAATTGGCAATTGACGGCGGCAAGCCGGTATTCGGAAGCAAAACAATCAGAGATTATTATCCCACCTGGCCGATCCCGTATCCGGAGACCAAGGAGAAACTGATCGAGATCTATGATTCCGGCAAATGGGGCATGTGCGACAAGTATGAAAAAATGCTGATGCCCGAATTCGCGAAATATCAGGGCGCGAAATATTCCGTCTGGATGTGCAACGGCACGACCACGCTGGAATGTGCGCTGCTGGCGCTGGGGATCGGCCCCGGAGATGAAGTGATCGTGCCGGACATCACCTGGCTGGCCACGGCGGAAGCCCCGCTGTATATCGGCGCGACTCCGGTGATCGTGGACGTCGATCCGGAGACGATGTGCCTGGATCCGGCCGCTTTCGAGGCTGCGATCACCCCGCGCACCAAAGCGGTGATCCCCGTTCATATCTATTCCGCGCTGGCGGATATGCCCCGGATCACGGAGATCGCGAAACGCCACAACCTGTTCGTGGTCGAAGACTGCGCCCATGCGCACGGTTCCCGCCAGAAAGGCATCGGCGTCGGCAGCCACGGCCAGATCGGCAGTTTCTCCTTCCAGCTGTCCAAACTGATGACCGCGGGCGAGGGCGGCTGCTGCGTCACCAATGACGAAGATCTTTTCGACAGGATCTTCCGTCTCTCCCATATCGGCAGTTCCCAGCTGCATCCGGGCACGAAACCGGATCCATCCCTGCTGTGCCATCAGTATCGCTTCACGGATTTCCAGGCGGCGATCATTTACGACCAGATCCAGCATGCCCCCGAGGTTTTTGCCAAACGGAATGAGAACCTGGCCTTGTTTGCAAAACTGCTCAAAGGGATTCCGGGTTTGAAGCTTCAGAAATCCTCTTACGAGGACGATGAACGCGGCATCTATTTCTTCACGATGCTGCTCCAGCCCGAAGAACTTCATGCTGGCATCACCCGTGCCGAGGTGACGAAGGCTCTTGCGGCGGAAGGATTCAACAATCTCTTCGGCGGCTGGGGTGCTCCCCTGCACAAGATGACGCTCTGGAATGTTCCGGAAAACAAGTATATCGTGAAGGATAATCCGGTCAGTGAAAAACTGATGACCAAACAGGTTCTGGTCGGCTGCCATCAGATGCTTCTCGGAAGCACCGAAATGGTGGAAATGGCGGTCGAGGCGCTCCGCAAAGTCATGACCGCTTACGCCGGATAAATCCGATATTCATTGATCCCGAAAGGAGAGCTGCATGATCGGCATGAAAAAAATCGTCGGTGCGGTGTTCCTGGCCGCGGGTATCCTGTCCGCGGAAGCCGGGGCTCCAGCCGGTTTCGTTCCGCCTTTCGCCGGAAAGGACTCGGTCAGAAAGGAAGCGAATGCCAAACCGTATCTGGATGCCCGGAATGCAGCTTTCGTTTTCGGACGCAAGCGGGTCGCCTTCATGGGCCCCGGAAACTTCACGATTTTTTGCGGGGAGCAGAAAGTCGCCGAACAGTATATCTCTTTTTCCACTCCTCACGCCAAGTGGCTTGCCACGAATACCGTCAAGCTGCGGATGGTCAAAGAGTATGACGGCGGCACCCTGTGCGTGACCGAGCGTGTCCTCGATGAGAAAAACGGGACCTATACTTTGAAAGGACTGGTCCCGGGCCATCCGAAAAACGCCGCGCCCGGTGAATACAAAGTGTTCACCTGGACGCAGACGGCGAAGATCCGGCCCGACGGCAAACTGGAGATCTATTTCCGCAACGATGCCGACGATGCCTTTATGGCCTCCCGTCCGTACCGTAATCTGAACGCATTCTTTTTCAAGCTGGGGGAGGGCATCACTTACGAGGCTGTTCAGCCCCGCATGAAGGAAAAAAATCTGCCCCAGCGCTGGAAATATTACAATTTCTCCCTGAGCAATGCCGCCGGAAAAGTCTGCGACGTCGAAGTCAATACCCCTTCGAACCTCAATGAGAACAAGAAACGTCAGAGTTTCTATTTCGCACTTGCCGGAGCGAAAGAGGAACGTTTCATCATTGATTTCCTGGATTATGGAGCCGCGGCGAAACATGTTGCCGGCGGGGTGGATTTCAAGGCTGCCGACGATCTGGTCCTGCCGGAAAGCGATTGCCGGAACCTGATCCCGAATCCCTATTTTGCGGAAGGCAAAAAATACCTGAAGGACGGTGGATATCAGTGCTTCCCCCGTGGATCTGCGGAGATGAAACTGGCAACGGACCAGGTCCTTTTCGGTCGCTGTGCGCTTCCCGCGGGCTCCTACCGTTTCGCCTCCATCCCTTCCGATCCCGGGACTTACACCTTCAGTTTTTATCTGAACGGCAAGGGGTCTTTTGCCGCCGCAGTGGAAACCAAGGTCCCGTATTCTTCGGCTGTTTCCAAACGGCAAGATTATGACACCAGGGGAAAATGGCAGCGGTTCGAATTCACTTACAAATTCAAAAGTGTCGGCTATCAGCTGCCGACCATCACTTTTACCGGCGGCGTGGCTGACGGTTTCCAGCTGGAGCAAGGTTCCAAAGCCACCGAATTCGATGCGCCTTCGCTCTCGGCGGAATTTATTGCTCCGGCCCAAGGCGGCAACGGGTTCTTCGAAAGCGGCAAACCGCAGAAAATCTCATTCCGGCTTTCGACGCTCAAAGACAGTTATCAGGGCGAGATCAAATTTACGGTGCGGAATTTCTACCGCGAGGTGGTTCTGACGCAGAAAAATCAGGCTGATTTCAAAAAAGGCGAATATCCGGTCATCGAACTGAAGGAACCTGCCGGAGGTTTTGCCGACGGTGTCTACACCATTGAAATGAAATCCGGAAAGAATCTGACCTTCTACCGGTTTTCCGTGATGCCTTATCTGAAGAATACCCATGCGACGGCGAAGATCTTTTCGCCGAGCTACAGCGGACACTGGGGAACCGTCGGCAGCTGTCCGGAATACTATCTGCAGCGTCTGCAGCATGTCGGCTACGGCAGCCTGGGGCATACGCCGGTTTTCACGGACGAGGTCATCGCGCAGCTCCGGAAATATAATATCATGATTTTCGACAGCGGCTGCGTCGGACGCGGCGCGGTCAGGAGATATAAGGACTGGTTCCCCGATCTGGCGGACAAACTGGTCCCGGGACACGTTTATTTCGGAGTGATGGATCGAGGAATCCCGCATTCGTCCAAGGACAGAGCCAAGGGGCTTCTCGGCGATTACCGTCTGCTCGGCGGCTGGAATGCCGACTACAAGGCCAAATTCCAGGAAGCCGTGAAAAAGGTGCTGAAAAGGCTGCCGGGACGTTTTGCCTACGGGATGGGCGCCGAAATACCCGACGAGATCAAAAACGATCCGCATTATATCGACCTGCTGGTTGCTTATTTCGAAGCGATCAAAAGCGTCTATCCCGATGCCTATGTGTTCGAAGGCGGTTCGGCCAACATGCAGATCCGCGGCGGCGTGGCGGAAATGGACCAGCTCCTGACGAGGCTCGAAAAACACTGGCCGGTCACGCTGGTCGCCTGTCATCCGTATTGCGGCAAAGACCCCACCGAATTCCATGACCAGTTCGCGGCCTGGCTGGCAATGCTGAAAAGACATCATTTGGAAAAGGCCTTGATCACGTTCCCTGAATTCATGCACTTTTATCCCTATTCGGCGGAGCTCTGGGAATGCCGCGCCAGTTCCGCCGAACGCAATTCGGTCCGCTCCTCCATGAGCTATGATCTCGGCTGGACCGAACGCATGGCAGCGGCATATTACGCCCGCAATTATCTGACGGTCCTGACGCAGTATCACCGCATGATCTGCGTCACCAGCGCCGCCTACAATACCGGCAACGACTACCTCGATGTGGATATGACCTCGCGCGCCGGCGAAAAAGCCGTCAATACGCTCGGCGTCCTGCTGGGTGACCCGAAGCAATATCTCGGCGACTGTTCCTTCGGTCCCAAGGTCCGCTGTTACGTATGGGAAACCGGGGACGGCACTCCGCTGGCCGCGGTCTGGAGCGACGACCATAAACTCTCCTCCGGATTCGCGCCTTTCCCGAAGGTGAAAATGGATTATCCCGAAGCGAAGTTCATCGACCTCATGGGTGCGGAACGGAAGAGCGCCGTTCCCGGTGAATTCCAGCTGACCCCGTTCCCGTATTTCATCCGGGGCAAACGCGGCGACCATGTCCGTTTCATGGATGCCCTGAAAGATGCGCGGATCGCCGGCGTCCAGCAGCTGCCCTGCCTGATCTCCGGCGTTCTGTCCAATGCGGACAGCGTCAGTTTCACGTTCCGCAACGACCGCGCGAAATCCGTGACCGGAAAATTCCTGGTCGGCGGGAAATCCTTCGCGGTCGATGTCGCGCCCCGCGGCACGCAGACCGTTACCGTGAAACTGGCGGGAAAAATCGTTCCCGGACGTCTGCAGAAGATCGGTCTGGACTGGAAGTTCCAGTCCGGAGGAAAGACTTTCGACGGCTCCTTCCGCGAGACGGCAATGGCGGTTCCCCGTTTCAACGGCGACTGGAGCACGGTCCCCGTCATGAAAATGCCGTGTGCCGTGCGGACCATGGTCCAGGAAAAGCGGGGTTATCCCGGTGATTTCGAGGTCAGCATGCAGTCCGCTTGGACCGACGATGCCCTTTGTCTGCGTGTGGCGGTGACCGATGACAAGCTGACTGCCGGATCCGGACCCGGCTGCCGCTGGAATTACGATGTCTGCCAGATTTTCATAGATACCCGCTGCTCCGCCAGACAGAGCAAGGTGAATTCGTTCGATGACGACGATTACCAGTATGATCTCATGCCGACGAAAGACGGCACGAAATGTGAAGTCTGGCGTTCGCTTTCTCCGTTCGTGCAGTACACGCTCGGGACCGCAGCGCCGAAGGATGGACAGCTGGCTACGGAGATCCCGGCGAAGTTCATGCGGACGGCCGACGGCTATGTGTATGAAGTCTCGATCCCGAAAGCGTATGTCCTGCCTATCAAGCTGACGCCCGGCTGGAATTTTGCGCTTGGCATCTTTGTGGCCGACCGCGACACCGCCAGAAGCATCAAGCAGTCCCGTTTCCTCGGGATCGATCCGAAGGGCGGCTGCTGGAACCGGCCCCTCAACTGGCCGGTCTGCATCTTGACAGAATAATTGCAATCAAGGAGGTTTTGATCATGAAAACAGGTTTTGCGATAGGGAACATTACTCCGGAAGCGGGTCTTTTTCTGACCGGATACGGCAATCCGGAGCGCATCGCCGAAGGGACCCATTCTCCGCTTTGCGCGTCCGTAATCGTGATGGGCGATGAAAAGAACACGGCCGCGGTGATCGCGCTGGACTGGTGCACGCTGGATGAGAGTATCGCATGGGATATCCGGAAAGGGATCGAGGCGGCCTCCGGGATCAGAGCCGAAGACATCATTCTCTGCTGCACTCATACGCATTCCGCCCCGCATACCCGCAGAAGCACGACGGCCGGACGCTCCGCCTGCGATCCCGAACAGAAAGGGGTCAGATATGCGTATGATTCGATCAGGATCATCGCGGCGGCGGTCAATGAGGCAAAAAGCAGGATGCGCGAATGTTCCGCCGGATTCGGGTCGGCCAGAACGGAAACCGGCGTATCCCGCCGCGGCACTAACCGATTCGGAAAGGTCTCCGGTTTCATCGAAGACCCGTATCTGATGCATGATGACAACATGACCGTCGTCCGGTTCAAGGATGTCCGGGACGGCAGCGACCTCGGGATCCTGGTGCATTGCAGTGCGCACAATACCGCCATGGGGCACAACCGCGAATATTCCAGCGACTGGTGCGGCGTCATGCGCGAACGGATCCGGGACCGGTATCAGGTCCCCGTGGTTTTTGTGAACGGCGCGGTCGGGGATTCCGGTCCGCGCACGAACCGCTGGAGCAGATTCACAACGGTCCAGGGGTTTTCCGCCGGCGGCGGCGACGGGGTCAAAGCCGCTCTGGAGGTCGGATCCCGTGCCGCATACGATGCCCTGCGCTGCCTGGAACAGATCCGGGATTTCCGTTCCGATCTGCCGTTTGCCGTGCTGCACAATGAACTGCGTCTGCCGCAGGCCTTGTCGATGACGAAAGAAGAAGCGGAGAAAGTGGTCCGGGAATATGAGGCGGCCAATCCGGTCATTCCCGCGGAACCCGACCGGCAATACCAGCTGGCGAAAAACAATCTGGCGGCCTGGAACCTGCCGCCCGAACCGGAGCTGATCCTCCAGCAGACGATCATTACATTGGGGCCGCTGGCATTCCTGCCGTTCCCGTTCGAGGTGTTTTCGATGTTTTCCCTGCGTTTGCGCAAATATTCCGATTACGAATATCCGCTGCTCTGCAGCATTGCCAACGGCTATTACGGTTACCTGCCGGACCGCGGCGCGTTCGGCATGGGCGGATATGAGGTCGAATGGCTCTGTTTTGCCCGGAACTATGTGATCGCCCGGAATGCCGGCGATCTCGCCGTTACTCAGACGCTTGATGCCCTGGAAAAAAGCAAGATTGAAAAATAAAAAGCAAGATTGCAGTATTGACAAATCAGGGAAATTGTTTATAATTATATCAGAAAGCAGAAGTTTCAAAAAAAACAGGAAAGGACACAATAATGAGCAGAACGAAACCCCTTCTTCCCTCATCCCTCATACCTCATCTCTCATACCTGAAGCGTAAAATGCCAAGGCATTTTACGCTGATAGAGCTCCTCGTGGTGATAGCGATCATCGCCATTCTGGCGGGGATGCTGCTGCCGGCACTGAATTCCGCGAAGAACCGGGCGCGGGCCATCACCTGTTCCGGCAACCTGAAGTCGATCACCCAGGCCTCCATGCTTTATACGGATACTTACGACGGCTGGATCGTCAAAGCCGATCCCAGAAGTGTCGGGGTCCGTGCTTACTGGCGGAACCAGCTTGCCCATTTTCTGGGGTATCAGGGTGATGTTTATGCTGCCGACGGCAAATTTTCGTCAGCATTGAATGTCAAAGTCAGACTGGCAAAAGGCGTTTTCTATTGTCCCGGCGCCAAGACTCCCGAATCTCTCCGGAAACCGGACAGCAATGGCGAGTATTCCTCGAAATACAATATCTATACCTACGGCATGCCTTATGCTTCCGGCGGAGACAAGAAAAACCGCATCCCCGGTCAGAACTGGATGAAAATGACTCAGCTGAAAGGCAAAGGCGCCAGCAGCCAGCTGCTTTTCGGCGATATCTGCGATGAGGGCATTGCCGGTGATGTCACACAGGGGAAGATGCTGGATGTCTGGACGCTCCTGACGACGGACACGACCAGAACCAGCAAACGCCATTTCGGAGCAGGGAATTTCGGCTGGCTGGACGGCCATGCGGATACCCGCAAGTCTTCGGAGCTCATCGGCGATACTTCCGCCCAATGGATGAGCGGCGTAAATTATACCAACTACTGGATCATGTACGGCGATTGATGAACGGACTGTAAAAAGGCGGATCATCATGGATTATCAGAAAAAAGTTCAGGAAGTTTTGGACCGGGCTGTCGAAGCCGGAACCGAATGCGGATGTCAGGCTGCGCTCTACATCGACGGCGAACTGGCCGTCAATGCTTATGCCGGATGGACCGATTGGACCAAGACCCGGAAAGTGGATGAAAATACCATATTTCCCATTTATTCGACCGGCAAGGCCCCGAGTTCCACGGTCCTGCACCGGCTGGTCGAAGACGGCAAACTTTCTTACGATACCCGGATCGCGGACATCTGGCCGGAATTCGGCTGTAATGGCAAAGAAGACATGCGTGTCTGGCACGTGCTGAGTTACCGCGCAGGATTGTATAAGATACCCTCGGAAGTCCCGGAAGAACTGGCGGATTTCGATTTCATGACCGCACTGATGGCCAGACAGACTCCCGGTCCGGAATACGGCATGAAACAGAAATATCATGCCGGCACTTACGGCTGGCTCACCGGCGGCATCGCCTGCCATGCGCTCGGCCGCAAGGATTATTTCAGGATCTTCCGGGAATACGTCGGCGGTCCCGCCGGGATGGACCGTTTCTTCTACGGCCCTCCGGCAGACGATCCGAACGCGGCATGGCTGGTCCCGGACCTGAAGGGCGGAAGCTGCAGCCCCGTCCATCTGGACAAGATGAACAATCCTCTGTTCCGCTCCTGCTGCAATCCGTCCTCCTGTGCCATGAGCAATGCCCTGTCCCTGGCGCGGCACTATGCCGCCCTGGACAAAAATGTGCTGCTGAGCAAAGAAACGCTGGCGAATGCGGTATCAGCCAAATGGCGCGATGCCGATGATCCGATCCCGCTGGTCAAGGGCCGCTGGGATCTTTTCGGTCTGGGCTACGTCCTGAGCGGGCCGGTGGACAACGTGACCCAGATCTTCGGGCACGGCGGACTCGGCGGTTCGGAAGCATTGCTGGATCAGAAACGCCACTATGCGATCGCCTTGACCCGCAACCTCTTCAATTCCCCCAATGTCCTGCTCGACTTCTATAAAGCGGTCGATTTCAAGAACCGCGACTGGCCGGACCCCGGGGAACTGCCGAAGTGGAATAAATAACGGCTTCCGGAATTCTTATTTCCCGCTCCGTTCCCGATATGGGTTGAAAGAAAAACGGATAAATAAAACGCTCTGTTCCCGATTTGGGTTGAAAGAAAAACGGATAAATAAAACGCTCTGTTCCCGATATGGGGTGAAAAATCAATTTGCCAGCGGCTTTTTGCTCATCAAGGTGAAAATCAAAACTGTTTTGTGCAACAAATCAAGTTCGATTGCAATTAGTTCATGGTGTCGGCAATTCGTGCTCAATTGCCGACACCATGGCAATATAATCTCAAAAACTATAAAAGTCAAGACATATTGGACCGAAAATTTGAAATTTATCCGGAAACCTGGCAGATCGATCAACCTGTATGGGGAACAGAGCTAAAAAAAGTGTCCCCTGTGCTCTTTTTTGCAGCAGGAGACACTGTATTTTTTCCGGCTGGTTTGCTGTTTTGATCAGAGGGAACGGATCGTTTTCAGGCTGGTCGCCGCGTCCTTGAACGGATCGGCGGAATTGTCCTGTTCGCAGATGCACCACTGCGCATTGATCTCTTTTGCCGCCGCCATGCAGTCGGCGACTTTGATTATCCCCGTTCCCAGCGGCATGGTGGTCTTGATATCGTCCGCCACCCGGATGTCCTTGAAATGGATCTGACGGATGCGCGCCGCATATTTCCGGATGATGGACGGAGCATTGGCGCCGCCGCGGTTGATCCAGCAGATATCGGGTTCGAAAAACACGGTTTTCGGATCGGTTGCGTCCAGCAGACGTTCCATGACGGTCTTGCCGTCCATCATGGTCCATTCGGCCCAGTGATTGTGATAGGAGAAGATGGCTCCGTTCTTTTTCGCAGCCTCGCCAAGCGCCTGGAGCCGGGCCAGGACATTGGCATATTCCTTGACGAAATCGAGCATGATGCTGATGGTGACTGCGGGGGATTTCAGGACGTGGGCGTAATCATAGACGTGATTGGCTCCGGAGAGGAGATCGGCTTCGCCGAACATGGTCCCGGCGCATTCGAGTTTGAGTTCCTTCAGGTAAGCCGCCAGTTCATCCGGGGCGATCCCGCCGTAATTGCCGGCGAATTCGACGCCGTCGAAACCGATTTTGGAAACTTCTTTGAGCGTGCCTTTGAAATCCGTTTTCATGGCCTCGCGGAAATTGTAAAGCTGGACACCGATTTTCATGATTGTTTTTTCCTTTTTTTGGTTGGTGGAATCTGAATCATAATATACTGCGGAAAGGGCCATTTGTCAAGCAGGTTTCGAGGCAAAAAAAGCAACCGCAATCGCAGAAAATGATATTTTTTTATTTTTTCAGACCGTTGTAAAAATCGGATTGCCGGTGTATGTTACTGCCTGCAAGAATGACAAACTCATTCGCCGGAGTCAAACATGGATCTTAGAAATTATGAAGCCGATTTTCTGGCGCCGGGCCTGCCGGACACGGGGAGATCTGTCGGAGAATTGAAGCAGGGCGTACTGAAGCTCTCCGAAGAGAAGAAAGATCTTTCGCCGCGCCTGCTCAAGACGGAAGTCTTCGAATACCTGCTCGACAACATGCGCCTGGGGTCCGCCCCGGATGATTTCTTTCCCTCCTTCGGCCTCTGGGGAAAAAAGCCCTATGAAGAGACGATCCTGCGCCGGAATTTCGAGGCGAAGCGGAAAGAGATCGCCTTCCCGGACAATGTGACTCCCGGAGAGACCGCATGTTTCTTCGCAGACTATGCCCACAGCGTTCCCGACTGGGAGTGTATTCTGAGACTGGGTTTCTCAGGTCTCCTCGACCGTGCGAAGCAGGCGGAGACGGATTATTTCCGCCGGTTCGGAGAGTCCCCGGAAAAACGGGAGTTCTTTCAGTCCGTGATCCGAGCATTCGAAGCAGCCCTTCGCTGCATGAAGAGACTTCTTCAGACGGAGGAACGGTCGGGTGCCGATCCTGAGATCCTGACCGCACTCCGGAACCTCATTTCAGGGCGTGCGGAGACGTTTTACGAGGCACTTCTGCAGATCTGGTGCTATTACCAGCTTTCGGAATACGCCGACTGTCTTCAGACCCGCAGTTTCGGAAACTGGGATCAGATGCTTTATCCTTACTGTCTGCGTGACTGCGAACGGGGCGTGGAAGAGGGAACATTCCGCCGTCTGCTCCGGAATTACATGGTCAAGATCCAGTCCATGCACTACTACTGGGGACATCCCTTCTACCTGGGCGGCACGAACCGTGACGGGTCGAGCGCCGTAAACGAGCTTTCTTATCTTATTCTGGACGAGTATGACCAGCTTGGCATCTACGATCCGAAGATCCAGATCAAGATCAACCGCAATACGCCGGAATCGTTTCTCAACCGGATCCTGGACATGATCAGGCACGGCCACAACAGCCTCGTCCTGGTCGGGGAACCCTGTATCATGCGCACCATGCGGAAGGCGGGGTATACCGAAGAGGAGGCACGGACCGCCGTGATCAAGGGATGTTACGAATACACCGAACGCTGTTCGGCCGTGGAAACCGCTCCCATCCGGTTCATCCTCCCTAAAATCGTGAACGACGTTCTGCGTGCCCATCCGGAAAGTCCGGATTTCGACAGCTTCCTCAGCCGGCTTGAGGAGAAAATCGACGAACTCTGCCGAAAAACTTTTCCGGCTGTCGACCGGATGGAATCCATGCTGGATTCCTTCAATCCCGTGCTGCTGTTTTCCGGCGTGTCCGAACGGGCGCTGGAACTCGGAGTCGACGGATATGCGGCCGCACCGCGTCATGGACATACGAACATCTGGTTGGCGGGACCGGCCACTGCCGGGGATTCGCTTTGCGCCATCCGGAAATTCGTTTTCGAGAAGAAGCTGGTGTCGGGGACCGATCTTCTCAAGGCACTGGATTCCGACTGGCAGGGCTGGGAAGAACTCCACCGGGCTGTCCTTGCCGATGCCCCCAAGTTCGGCAATCACGATCCCGAGGCGGACGCCATGGTCAAACGTCTTCTCAAGATGTTTACTTCCCGGATCAATGGCCGCAGGAATTCCCGTGGCGGGTTCTACACGACCGCGCTCCACGCCGCCGACACGTTCCTCTTCGCCGGCCGGGCGCTGGAAGCCACACCCGATGGACGCCGCCGCGGCGAGGAGTTCTCCAAGAACATTTCACCCCAGGCGGGCCGGTGCCGCAACGGCGTCACTGCGCTGATCCAGTCCGTGCTCTCCCTTGACAGCTCGGAATTTTTCGCGGACTTTCCGCTGGACGTGACTTTAAATCCTTCAGCCGTGAGCGGTGAGGACGGTCTGGCCGCCATGCGGTCCCTGGTGATGACATACATCCGGAATTATGGGCATGCGATCCATTTCAACGTGTTTAATATCAAACAGCTGGAGGATGCGAAGCGTCATCCGGAAAAGTATCCGGAACTGCAGATCCGTGTCTGCGGCTGGAATGTGTTGTGGAACAATCTGAGCGCAGCCGAGCAGGATGCCTATCTGGATCAGGCACGGGCCAACGGGACGCGTTCCGTATGAAATAGGGAAGAAGAAATGCCGCGACGGCAGGGAATCGTTATTCGGGAAAACAGCGGCGGGAGGAAAAAACATGCCTTACGGAGAAGACGGATGCAAGACTTATTTCAGCTCATTGGGAGCGGTCATATTCCTGTTCGGACTGTTTGTCGCCGGCAGCATTTTCGGGATCACCGTTGACTCCATGAGACCGGGTTTTCCCGGGTTCGGAGCCTACTTCGTGAGCGGAAACGGCCTGGTTGCGCTGTCTCCCGCCGTTCTGGGGATCATCATCGGACTGGCCTCGCTGCGGAGAGTCCGTTTCGAATGGGATCATGCCGCTCTTTATTACTTCACATTTTTTCCCGTCCGGATCGACTATGCGGAGGTCGTCAGCGTCGAATATCCCTGCCGTGACCCGGGCGGATCGAATGTGCCGGACGCGGCAGTGTTTCAGATGCGTTCCGGCGGAAGCAGAAAATGGAAATTCAGCCGTTTTTCCACCGAAGTCCGGCAGGAGATCGTCCGCGAACTGGAATCCCGCATCCGCACGGTGAAATCCCCAGCCCCGGCCGATACGGTCTCGGGCATCCAGAAGTGGGCGGACAAGGTGCTGAAGCCCAGCCGGTCCACCCTGATCGTTTCGGGGCTGGCCGCGGTCATACTGCTGGTTCTCTTTTCCATTGGCCTGTACCTGCAGCTGAGATGGGATAAATATATCCGCACCTGGGATAAAGCCGACGGGATCATCCTCAAAAACGAAACGCGGCGCGTCCGCTCCGGAAAAAGCACCAGACTTGTTTCCGATGTGGAATACCAATACACCTACCAGGGGAAAAGGTACTTCGGGACCCGGATCGCCTATGACAGCGAACACTTTCCCGGAGTGGGCGTCGGGTCGCATCGTCAGGTGATCGTGAACCCCGCCGATCCGCGGGACTCCGCCATTATGATCTGGTATCGCGGATATTGGGGTTTTTTCGACCGTTTTCTGTTCTGCATTTTCGTATTTATCGGTGCGCTGGCGGCGCTGGCGGTATTTCTCCATACTCTTGCCTGGAAGAGGACGATCGTGCCGGAGGAACTGGAAGCTTATCTGAAAACCTTTCCCCCGGAACGTTTGCGGGCCGCGGCGAAAATGAAATGCAGCGGCCGGGAGATCTGTTCCATCGAAATGCGCCGGCCGATGGAATACCGGATGGAACAGCATTACTCCGTGATCCGGAATCGGGATTGGACCGTCTGGGGCTGGTGGGTATTGGGCATTCCGCTTCTTTTAAGCGTGATCGCGTCCGTATATGATCCGCTCGTCTGGATCGTGGTCGTCATTCTCGGGATCATAACGTTTTATATCTGCCGGCCCCGCATGACGGTGTTCGATTTCCACGGGAAAAAAATCTTCAGCTGCGGCCGTTTCGCCCCGGAGAAATTCGCCAAAGCGAAATCCCTGCCGTTTTCCGAGGTGGATCATCTGCGCTGTTCTTACGTGGTCACCGTCCGGGGTTCGGGTTCGAAGAAATCCGAAAGCAAATTCTTCACCCTTTCCGCCGTGGAACGGGACGGGACGGTCGTGCCGCTGTGCCGGGTTCCGCCCCGCAAACTCCGTCTTCTGCTGGACCTCCTGCCGGAACTGGCGGAAAAGATGGGGCATGTGCCGGTCATTTACGGCAGCAGGAATTATTCCTGACCTGATTTTGCCCTGGAAATTTTGAAATGGATCTTGAAGCTTTTAACAGATTTTGTTGAAAAATGAAAGACATACAGCACCTGCTGTATCGCCCCGATGTGTTCCTGGAAAGTGGGCCTTTTGTTAATTCTTGACGGAAAGATCTTGATGTACGGCTCCCCGCATACGGAAGTCAGCGTCCGCTTCCGGCGGAGGCAGCCGGTTTTATGCGCAGGAATTTCCACATGGAATCCATGACAATGGGAATTTCAACGAACCGTCCCTTCGGAGCGAAGACCGTTTCCCTGCCGTCCATTCTGACACGGAGCTGCGATGTGCTCCGTATCTTCAGAGTCACGGGATACGCAGGCTGCGGCTCCATGACCTGCTCACCGAAACAGCGGGGATATTGCCAGCCGTTGCGCCGTCCGCCGTGGTTCAGCAGCACATGAACAGTTTCTCCCGCGGGATCGTCATAGACGATATGCTCCACGTCGCCGGCAGGGGAAACGAGTTTGCTTCCCGGATTCGGGAAGATTTTCCTCAGGAGATTTTCCATCCATTCCCGGATGAGCGGAACCGCTCCGTCGTAGTAATCCGAAAAGATGGAGCAGTTCAGGAAGAAAGCCTTGCCTTTCCCGTACCGGAAACCGGTCAGGAAAGGTTCATTTACCGGCTTCGGCGCGGAGGAAAGGTAATAGGCGTAAGGCGCATTGATGAACAAATCCTGACATTCCTGCGGATATGCGGGCAGGATGCTTTCCGCATTCTTATGAAGCGTCACATGCACCATGTCGCTCAGGAGCAGAGGACGTTCCTCGCCCGGCTCCCTTCTGCATGAGCCAATATCGGGCAGATAGAGCGCGGGTTTGCATTTCTTTTCCGGGGATTTGCATATTGTTCTGATCCCGCTCCACTCGACCGGTTTGCCGTCATCATTCAGCGGAACGATTCCCGTCATCAGGACGCGGCCGCCCTTGTGGACGAAATCCCGGATGGCGCCGTCCGTTTCCCGGTTCAGATATTCGCATCCGGCAAGAATCAGCAGCCTGCGGGGATTCAGATGATCGGTGACGACCATTTCCGGCATTACGAGAAAATTTCTTCCGCAGTCGATCAGCATCCGGCAGGCTCCGGCGAGTATTTTCCTCCGCTCGGCGCTCTGGGCGCCGCTGCGGTATGCGGTCCGGCGGAATCCCGTGACATAGGATTCCGGAACGAGCAGCAGGTCGTCGGGAGACTTTACCAGGCACTCGGGCAGTTCTTTTTGGAAGACATCCGCGGTTTTGCGGATGATCCCCAGTGCATGATCGGACCCCGCCGCGGGTCTCCAGTCATGATGCAGACGGTCCCCCACACGAAAATCCTGCCGATGGGCAAAGATGGACGCCGCTTTGTAACGCATGCTTGCATCGGAACACGCGTTGCGGTCGCCCCAGCCGCGGATGAACCGCTCTATGAAGACCTCCGCGGCAACGGGAAGGCTCGAACCGTAATTGGAGAAAAGGGTGAGAAACGGATAAAACGCAGCCGGATCGGCGGAGATTTTCTCCTCCGGCACGCCGGGGCAAGGCATACTGGAAAAAACATTCCCCATGTGATTGAAGAAGATCTGAGCATCCGGACATTCCCTGCGTATCTGTTTGCGTATGAAGTCGATGCAGTTCCATACCCTTTGGATTTGCCATGCACTGTATTTCGCCCATGTCTCAGGCGCATCATCCTGCTGCGGCAGTTCCAGTCCGGTCGCATTCTTGAACTGCCTGCGGCAGGAGGGGCAGATGCAGTAGTTGAATGCGGACATCGTATCAAAAAAGACTCCGTCCAGCCGATAGCGTTTCAACATTTCCAGCGTCACCGGCAGCAGATACTGCTCAAGATATCCGGAAAACGGGCAGAGATCGGCCCATGAGTCCTCCGTCAGATTGCTTGGGACTCCCGGCAGGGATTCCATCAGCCATTCCCGATGATGCCGTCCCGCTTCTCCGTCCATGCCGAAGTTCACATAGGCGATGGCACGGACCCCCCGTTTGTGAAGGGCGTCCGCAAGTTCTCCTGTCAGGTCATGCGTCAGATTCTTCAGGGAATATCCGATTTTCGTGGGGTGAAAACAGTATCCGCAGTGATCCTTCCCGAAAATAACCACATCGCTGATCCTGTTTTTCAGCGCGATTTTCGCAATGGCATCCATGTCCGGATCTTTGCCGAATACCATTCCTTTGCGGCTCTGCAGCCCGATGCTCCATAAGACTTTCATGAAAAAACTCTGCCTGTAAGGTTAAGTCGTTTATTGGGATATGAAGATGCCGCCGCGGCACGGATCTTGTCCGTCATATCAATACCCCTTTCGATTGTTTATGCCAAATTCACTGTTGAATATAGCTTTCGGACCGCGTTTTTTCAAATTGATTCAACGAACAGATTCAAGATTTTTGTCGCCGGACACCACGGACGCTGTTCTGCAACTCCTTATATAACACCTTTTTATAGCTCTTTTATTTATGGCTCTCTTTCCTATGATTAAGGATTTAAAAGTGCCGTACGTAACGTCCGGATGAGGCTAAATCCGCAGTTGTGCCCGTCCGGGAGGTGTCCGTGATGCATCCGTAACATGGAAAAAGAAGCGTCCCGGTAATCGAACGGATAGACTGGATCATCAGGCACGCTTTACACTTGAAAAACAGCGAAAATGAAGGGAAAGGATCGCCAAAAGGGAAGATATGGTTATCGGAGGAAACGAAAGGCGGAATATATTGATTGACAGGGGGTAGGCAGTACAAAAAAATGGTGCGCCCACAACGGGCAAAACCATTTCAAAACTTCTACTCAAAACATATCGTAACTTATTGCCATTCCGTCACTTTAATATGATAAAGGACAGAATTTCATTTGCTCCATAAATGCCTTTAAACGGGTCAAAACGGGGAATTATTCCCTTCCCGGCGGGGCAGAACAGGGCATGTTTTTTTGTATGTTAAAAGAGCGATCGGACAGCATGGAAACAACCTTGTCTCCATTCTCAACTGTCGATGCGAAAATATACACCGGTTCTTTGAAAAAGCAAAAGGATTTTTTCTTTTTTTTCATTTATTTTGCCGATTTCCTTTCCAGCCGCATCTACGATTCTGCAGCTCTGAAGACCTACACAGAAAAGACAAGGAAAGAACAAGTTTTAGCAAACAGGGACCGCTGAAAATCATCAGTGTAAGACATACATGATTTATTCAAAAACAGGAAAAAGATTGCAAAAACGATAAAAACCGATTTGAAAAAATTGATCTCTTGCAGTATATATACTTATGTATGTGGAAATGGTCAATGGAGGCGACTATGCTGTCGGACGAAGGCGACAAAATCGAACCATACATGACAGTGGAAGACGTGTGCAAGTATTTTTCCTCTACTAAGGAAACGGTCTACCGCTGGATTAAAAAGAACAAAATGCCAGCTTACCGTATTGGCAAGCGCTGGATGTTCCGCCGGTCCGCCATTGATGAATGGGTAAAATCTGGAAAGGCGGCCGACTAATGAAACGAATTATTGGCCTTTGCGGGATAAGCCATACAGGTAAGGCAACAACGCTCAAGCTTCTTCTGAAATTTTTTGATCCAACATTTATATCCTCTTCGCGAAGAAATTTCAGAATGTCATTGAATTTTAAAGGGAAAAAGATATGTATAGCAACATGCGGAGATAATCCCAATGACCTTGAGGAAAATTGCTCTTTTTTCCAGCAAGAAAACTTTGATATTGCCATTACGCCGACCAGATCAAAGGGTAAATCTTGCGAAAGATTAGCTCGGCTGGCAAGAGAAGAATCTACAAGGATACAGTGGATCGAAAAGAAAAAGGATTATTTAAATCCAGATTCCTGTAACTGCGAACAGGCAGGAATGCTGCATGATCTGATTGTAAATCTCATTGATAGCGCGGAGGTGAATCATGGCAACTAATATAAAACGTATTGTCATAGAGGACATTAGTAATAGCACTACTGAGCTACATGTTATTTTTGAGGCGGTTGTTAATTCTATTCAAGCACATGCAACTAAAATTACATGTCGATTCTTTTCTGATCCTGCGATGAAAGATGAAAATGGTGATTTGTCACCTAGAAAAATTACGGGAATGGATATTTGCGATAATGGGCATGGCTTTGACGATGAGGATATAGTATCTTTCAAGGAATATAGAACGGACAAAAAAATTGAATATGGCTGCAAAGGTGTTGGACGGTTTTGTTTTTTAAAAATCTTCCGTTCTGTAAGATATCGGTCCGCTCTCAAAGAAAAAAAGCTTGTCCGTTCATTTCCGCTTGATTTCCAACTTGATGATCTTAAGCCAATGGATCAAAAAGATGAGACAATAAGTGAAAACAGTACAACCCTTTCTCTGCGCGATTATACAACGGATTTTATCACATACCAAAAAGAAAGGGATCGCAGGATAGAACTGAACTTGAGAGTTATTAAACAAAAAGTTCTGACACATCTGATGCCGGTCCTTCACTACATAAAACAGCAAAATAAAGATATTCTTATTTCGTTTGTTGACGATATAACCGGTGAGTCAATATCTATTTCGCTGGAAGATGTCCCCTCATTCAAAGAAAAAGTTTTTGCGCGAAATGATCTGAGCGGTGGCGAGATAACATTTTTGCTTCGCTATAATTTACGAAAAGATCACGGAGGGGTACAAGCGTTTTGTTGCGCTAATCACAGGGCTGTTTCTTCCTTTTCCGACAATGGTTTTAAATTGACATTTCCCACCAATGTTTCTGGTTATTTTTTACTTGAATCAGTGTATTTGGATAATCACGTTGATAATAATAGAAATGCTTTTACAATCTACCCCAGGCAGGAAACCATGTTTTCGCCAATCTCGTGGGAAGGGATAAAGAAATCATTAAAGCCTATCATTTCCGAGATTGTCAAGGAAGAAGTTGAAGAGGCGATTATACTTAATCAATCCATATTGAGGCAAATACAACAAGAACGACCTTATTTGGTGGATTATATTCAAGATGATGACATAAACCTTGCAGGTTTTTTGGATAAGCATGATATAATCGCAGGAGCAAAAAAGCGTTTTGATGCGGCAAAGGAATCTTTGCTTGCTCATACTGAAGAGAA
>Ga0265298_10000623_pt1 | contig 52031 bp, 42 predicted proteins | sample AusTroGonzalo_MG_3_FD_193486 | JGI IMG/M metagenome (GOLD analysis project Ga0265298, IMG submission 193486) | Bovine rumen microbial communities from tropical cattle in Woodstock, Queensland, Australia - Gonzalo_01 | ecosystem: Host-associated > Mammals > Digestive system > Stomach > Rumen ...
GCTGCTGCCGAAGAACTTCCCGCATACCCGCGATCCGGGCGACCCGGACGGAGTCCCGGCTTTCCGCGTGCTCGATCCACAGGGGAAAGAGGTCGATTTTGCGCTGCTTGCGGAGAAAAAGAATCAGGTCCGCGCCTTCATGTCGCCCAAGCACGAGTGCACTCTGGCGCTGGAGACCGAACTGAACAGCGCCGGCTGGACGGAGTTCCGTCTGGTTTCGGCCAAGATCCACAAACGCGAAAAGAGCACGCTCCGCTCCGGTCTGCGCGGCGGCGAGAACACTTATCTGAAACTTGAGATCCGCACCGACGGGAGTTTCCGCGTGACCGACAAGGAAACCGGCGCCGAATATGACGGTCTCAACAACTACCTTCTGGACAGCGACAACGGCGACGGATGGTTTTTCGTTTCGCCGCTCAACGGCTGCAGCCAATGCGGCGCACCGGAGTCGGCGGCGGTCCGGGTGAAGACCGATACGGAAATGCTGCTCGAATTCGAGATCATCCAGAAATACCGTTTCCCGAAGGCTCTCGATTTCCATGCTTCGGTCAATGCCGCCTATACCGACACCCGCCCGTCGGAAGAGGAGGCGCTGCTGACGGTTTCCACGGTCGTTTCCCTGGAGCGGGAGGCGCGTTTCCTGCGGATCCATTCCACGGTGGAAAACCAGCTCTCGGACTTCCGTCTGCGTCTGGTCGTCCCGACCGGGATGAAGGGCGATTTCCATGCCGGACAGGCCTTCACGCTGCTGCGGCGGCATCCGGGGCGGATCTTCGGCGACCGCACGCTCGACGATATCGAACCGGAGGTATGGGAAAAGAATTTCAGCGGCATCCTCGCCCGCGACAACGGACAGTGCGGCATCGCGTTCCTCAATCCGGCCGGACTGCACGAAGCCGCTTGCGTCCCTTGGGACGAAACCAATATCTACGTGACGCTTTTCCGGTCATTCCGGCGGACCGTATGCCACAACGGCGAACCGGACGGGGCTCTGAACGGCCGACTCGAATTCGACTATGTGTACCGCTTCTTTTCGGGAGCCGTCGACCCGTGCGCGCTCTACCGCGAACTGCAGGAACTGCGCGCCGGCATCCATCTGACCTTTGCCGCCGCACCGGGAGAGGTCTCCGGCGGAGAATGGGGCACGCTCTACGGCAGCGCGGTTCTTTCCGCGCTCAAGCCGGCGGACGACGGCGACGGCACGGTCATCCGGGTGTTCAACCCCGGCGACCGCGACGAAACGGCGGTGCTGACGCTGGCGGAACCGGTCGCATCCGCGTATCTCTGCGACCTTGCCGAGCGGGAAGTTTCCAGCTTGGGCGAGAACGCCGAAAAACTGGAGATCAAGGTGCCGCCGCGAAAGGTCATCACGGTGAAAATGCGCATGACAGACTTGACCACTGATAAAAACAATTGAATGAGAAAATGAATTCTGAACATTGCGGACCGGCAGGAAAAAAAGGACCGTCCATTCTGCCGTTTGCTCCCAACCGGGTGCTGCGGCTCTACCTGGGCGGGTATGGAATCGACAAGCTGTGCGGGAAAACGCCTGCGGAAGATACCCGTTTTCCGGAAAACTGGATCGCTTCCGTGATCGAAGGCAACGGCCGCGCCTATCACTCGCCGGGCCACGGGATCAGCAAGATCCTGGTCGATGGATCTCCGGTCGATTTTCCCGGATTCCTCAAAGAACACGCGGAAATGATGCTCGGGGCCGGACACGTTGCCAAATACGGACCGATCCCCGGCGTGTTAGTCAAATTTCTGGACTCGGCGGAACAGCTTCCGCTGCAAGTCCATCCGACTCGCGCCGATGCCCGGAAATATCTCCATTCCGATTACGGGAAAACCGAGGCATGGATCGTGCTTTCCACCCGCCAGGTCCATGGGGTGGAACCGTATCTTCTGGTCGGATTCAATGACCGTCTGGACCGCGGGATCTTTACCCGCGAGTGTCTGGATGGGAAATTCGTTCACGGCGGAGAAATGCTCAATAAAATCCACGTCGCTCCCGGCGATGTGATCATCATCCGCGGCGGTGTTCCTCATGCGATCGGACCGGGCGTGACAATGGTCGAGATCATGGAACCGAGCGACTGGGTGATCATCCCGGAAATCGAATGCTGCGGCGTTCAGCTCAATGAAAAACAGCGGTTCATGGGCATTGATCCGGAAACAGCGGTCAGTATGACTGATTTCACGCCGCATTCCATCTCGGAGATACGCGAAAAATTTTTTCCTGAACGAAAACTTCTGGAACGGCAGGGAAACAGTATGCTGACCAGTCTGATCTCCCCGGAAGACTGCGCCCTGTTTTCCGCCTGTGAGATCGATGTCGAAGGAAAATTCCAATTCCGCAATCCGGATTCTTTCGCCATCGGCGCAGTGGTCGAAGGCTCGCTGAATTTCGGCGGAGTCGAACTGCCGCAGGGCGGTAATTTCTTCCTGCCTTATGCGGTAAAGGAACTGGAAATATCCGGCAATGGACGGGTGATTCTGATCCGGCCTCCACGGATCAGCTGAACGAACTGAATTCCTGCCTGTACTGCTGCGGTGAAAGGTGATAATATTTCCTGAAGAGCCGCGAGAAATAGAATTTATCCTGAAAACCGCATTCATACGAAATCGATTTGACAGTGTCCCGGGTGTGGATCAGTCGTTCCGCCGCCTTTTCCAGCCGTATCCGCAGGAGGAAATGCAAAGGCGGAAGATCATTGATCTGGGCAAACAGAGTCCGGAAATGACGTTCGGAAACAAATAATTTTTTTGCTTCGGCAGAAAAATCCCAGGCTGCACCGTAATCCCGGCAGATTTTTTCAGCCAGCTCTTCCAATGCCCGGCACTGATACGGAGTTATTTCCACTGCCCGTTTCCGTTCACTGGAGAAACGAATCTGAAGCAGCAGATTTTCAACCAGATTCACACATATTTCCCGCCTGCCGATACTGCGCATGGCAATCAGATCCAGAATGGTCCGCATGAATCTTCCCCGGTCATGGATCGGGTAGATCACCGGCTCCAGCGAAAGCAATCCGCTTTCCAGAAATTTCGAGACCCGTTCCCCGGTAAAGCAGACAGCGTAGTAGTTGTGTTTTTCCCCGGGCAGAAGATGATAGCTGAATTGAACGCCCGGATGCGTGATGAAGGCAAAGGAACCGGAAACTGTCCGTTTCTGTTCGCTGCCGATCTTCAGTTCCAGTGATCCCGCCTGATTGTATTGGATCCCATAGTAAAGCGGTGTATGGGTCCGGCAATGACCATCCTCCACATGCGCTGCAAACGGAAATTCCAGATCATCGAAAAAATTCATAGTCTCATTTCCTTTTTGTCCATACACTCTTCCCTTTTGTCCATTTGCAAAAACCGGAATATGTGCTATAATATATATACTGAAGGTAATTTTTCAAGGAGATGAAAATGATTTTCGAACCGGGATCCCGGCATATCGGTTTCAATTACCGGAAATCGAAATATGCTGCCGACATGCGGCGATGCCGGGATTTTGATCAATCAATTATTTTTTTGAATTCAATCAATATTTCATCTGGAGAGGAGAGTGTTGCATAATTACTTTTGAAATTCGGCATTCAGACTGTGTTATCCGGCAGTTCTGAATCATTACGCAAGAAACAATCGACTTGAGTCCGGGTCATTGAACCGGGAACTCATGGAATCAGACAGAAAAGGATGAAATCAATAATGAAATCGACAAAATCAAAAAACGGCAACCGGAGGGTTTATGAATGGAATTTTACCCTCATAGAACTCCTCGTTGTTATCGCGATCATCGCGATTCTGGCGGGGATGCTGCTGCCGGCGCTGAACCAGGCAAGGGAAACCGCCCGGGAAATCTCCTGCGCCAGCAACCTGAAACAGATCAATCTCGCCCAGGCAATGTATTCGAGCGATTACTATGAATACATCATTCCCGCCGGGGTGAGAAGGCTCATGTCCTCCGATGACCAGGCGAGATACAGTTACATGGGCGGCTTCTGGTTCGGCATGCTGGCCGGATATTCCGACGGCAAACCGTCGCCGACGGGAAACGGATACGGGCTGAAATATTTCGGCGCCACCAAGACCAAAGGTTCATTTGTCTGTCCCAGCGAACAGATGCCCTTCGGCACTGACTATTCAAACGGGAAATACTACTATACCCATTATGTCGCCAATCTTCCCCTTTCCGGGGACAGGATCGACCATAGCCTCACCTACGGTTACATCCGCAAGCTGAACTGTCTGCTCCAGCCGGCCCAGGTGATCCACGTCATGGATTCGCTGAGACCGGGCAATTACGGTGTGGAAAACAGCCGGGGAGTTGCATTCCGTCACCGTACCAAGGATCCGAGACCGACCAACGACTCCGTAGCGGCCAGCGCGATCTGCCGTGGAAAATGTAATTTCACGTTCATGGATGGCCATGTCCAGGGCATGTTCGTTCAGGAATGGCTGCAGAGAAAAGCGAGCGCGGACTACCCGTCTCAATTCCAATACCGCGAACCGTTCATAGCAGGGTTCGATGCCTACAAATAAAAATTCTCACAAAACATGTAAGACAAAAGGAAATCAATCATGATCAAAACATTTATTGCAGTCGGTCTGCTGGCCGCGGCCGGCATGGTTTCAGCGCAGGAGGTAATTGCCAGCTGGGACTTCACCAAGGGAAAAATCGACAGTGTGGACGGAAAATTCAAAACCCGGTTCCGCGGCAATACGAAAATCGCCGGGGAGGAAGGCAAACAATATCTGGATGTCGGCCTGACCAACAAGGACAAGCCCGAGGGGATCGTCACCGTCAAAAAATATCCGGAACTGACTCCGAAGGGCGCATTCCGTCTGGAAGTGAAGGCGCGTCTGCGGGAACAGAGCAGCAATAAAACGGAAATGGCCATCTGGGACAACAACTATGTCATGGACGCCTCCTGGGGCAGACACAAAACCAATCCCGACTCCAAAAAAGGTTTCGCATTTCAGCTGCTCCGCCGGAAAGACGGAAAATTCATCTGTGCCGGGCGGTTCGGTTTTGAAAAATCTCTGGAAGCTGCTTACAGCAAGACGATGACTTTGAATGAAGATGAAGATTTCACGCTGGCCATAGAATACGACGGTGTCAAAACAGTCTCATTCTATCTGAACGGCAAGCTCAACCAGAAGACCACTCTGAAAACCGGCGGACCGCTGACGGAAGCAGTCTATCCGCTGACCATCGGGGACCGTCACAGCAGCATCCACCAGCGTTTTGACGGCCAAATCCTCGAAGTCAAGCTGACCGCGCTGCCGCCGAAAACGAAATAAAAAACTTTTATGAAATACCTGTTTCTGACCTTGATCGCCGCGGGAAGCCTGCTGGCCGGCGAACCTGCCGGACAGCAGCAGCGCCTGGAACTGAGCCGTTCCGCGGACCGGAGCATGCAAGTTTTTCAGGATCAGAAAGCGGATCCGGTCCTGCGCCGGACCGCTTTCCGGACTCTGCTGGACAGTCCCCGCGCGGATGAGGCATTGAAATCCGGAGTGAAGGATGCCGATACCGTGATCCGGTGCCGCGCCATCTATGAAATATTCCTGAGACAAGGCGTCAAATCCTATCCGCTGCTGAAAGCCGCAGTCGGGGAAACCAATGAGCAGGCGGCGACGGTTCTGCTCGAATGCGCCAAAAATTTTCCGGATCAGCAAAAATCCATCGAGCTGCTGACCCTGCTGTCCGAAAAAAGCAAAGTGCTGAGCGTCCGGCGCAGCGCCAACCGGATCGTGGATTTCCCCTATTACCGGAAAAGCAATCTGCTGCGGGACGATCCGACCCACGACCATGAGGTGGTGACTGTCAAATCCGTTCCGCTGCCGCAGGAAGGCTGGAGTTTCCGTACCGATCCGATGGCAAACGGTCATCACAGGGGCTGGTTCAACCCCGGATTCAACGATTCGAAATGGAAAAAACTCAAAATCGGAGTCTGGGAAAATCAGGGTTATCACGGCTATGACGGCATTGCCTGGTACCGGATCAGGTTCACGATGCCGCCGAAAATCGAATGCAGCGCGGTCGAGATCCATTTCGGCGCGGTCGATGAGACCGCCTGGGTCTGGCTCAACGGCAAATATGTCGGCCAGCATGATGCCGGCATCATGGGTTGGGACAAGCCGTTTGACCTGAATATCACGGATGAGATCAACTGGGACGGCGAAAATGTTCTGGCGGTCCGGGTGGAAGACACGGTGGCCGCGGGCGGCATCTGGAAACCGGTGGACATCAATCTGGTAAAATAAGCGAGGAATCCATGTTCAAAACATTTTTCTCCCGTGCCGCTGCACTGCTGCTCCTGGCCGGGATCTCCGCGACCGCGGACGCCGGCATGAAAATCATCGGCCGCAGAGCTTTTCTGCGCAATGAAAAAGACGCGGTGCTGAAAGTCATCGTCCAGGCGGACAAAAACGATCTGCCGTCCATGGAGATCGTGGGATCCGTGGCGGACCGTCCGATCGAAAACATCAAGACTCCGCCGCTGGCCAAAGGTGCAAAAAAAGAGTTCCTTATCCCGGTGGAAACGAGGCTGACTGTCGGAAAGTATCCAATCGAACTGACCCTCCGGGGCAATGGATCGGACCAGCAGAAAGTGACGGATCAGATGCTGATCTCACCGCGTCTCCCGGATCAGATGCCCGTCCTGATCTGGGGTATGGGCACGTATCATCATCAGGACCTGCAGGAAGAAGGTTTCACGCACGCGATTTCCGAATACTGGAAATCCCGCAAGTTCGAAAATTACCCGTATTTGGATGAGATGCTGTTCGACGGCTTCCGGGGGCTGGATTCCAGAGCCAATGCCAGGAAATTACTGAAAGAGAAACCGATTTCCCTGCGTGTGATGCGCAACGGGAAGCCGAATCCGAAAAAAAGTCTGAATGCCGCCGACCCCGAGATGCAGGACCGGGCGGGAAAAATGGCCAAAGAGCGGGCGGCGGTCCTCCGTGATTATCCGGTGATCGAGGGTGCGATCATCAATTCCGAACTCCGCGATTCCACCGAGCTGTCCTTCGATCCGCGCAGCAAAGCGGCGTTCCAGAAATTTGCGGGATATCCGATCCCGCTCGAAGCAGAAGAGAAAGCCGGCATTTCCTATACCTCGCTGCGGAAATTTCCGTTGTCGCGGGTCATTCCGGACAACGATCCGATCCTGACTTTCTATAAATGGTTCTGGAAGGACGGCGACGGCTGGAATGAAATGAACTCCCGCATGGTCAGGGAATTCAAACAGGAAATGAAACGGCCGGTCTGGACGTTCCATGATCCGGCGGTGCGGGTGCCGCCCGTGTGGGGAAGCGGCGGCCAGGTGGACTGCATCAGCCATTGGGTCTATGCCACGCCGGACCCGATCAATATCGGCGCCGTCACCTCCGAACTGCAGGCGATGGGCAAGGGCAATCCGAACCAGCAGATCATGAATATGACCCAGATCATTGTCTACCGCAGCGCGGTCGCCCCGGCCGGCATGAAAGTCGCCAACGAACCCGCCTGGGTGAAAGAGTTTCCGAAGGCTCCCTATATTTCCATTGCCCCCGATGAGATGTCGATCGCCGTCTGGACCCAGATTTCCCGGCACGTGCAGGGGATCATGTTCCACGGGATCGATTCTCTGATGGCGAACAAGCGGACAAAACGCAGCTGGTCCAGCTACCGGCTGACCAATCCAGGTGCGGGCGAGTCGCTCAAGGCGATCCTGGTGAATATCGTCCGGCCCTTCGGACCGGTTTTGAAACGGGTTCCGGAACGGAAAAACGAAGTGGCGCTTCTGGAGAGTTTCACCGCCGCCATGTTTGCCCGTCGGTCTACCTGGGGGAGTGTCGGCTGGCCGTTCCAGGCGCATCTCGCCCTGCTGTGGGCCAATCTCGCGCCGTCGGTCATCTATGACGAGACCATTCTGCGGGACGGTCTGGACGGCGTCAAAGTGCTGATCCTGCCCGGCTGCGACGTGCTGACCGAAAAAGTTTACCATGCCATTGCGGACTTCCAGCGCAAAGGCGGGATCGTGGTCGGCGACCGTTTTCTGGTTCCGGCCATCACGCCCGACCTGACGATGGAAGACTATACCCGGATCGACGATCCGGTCAAGGACAAGGCCGAACTCCAGAAAATCGGGCTGAAACTGCGCAGACAGCTGGCGCCCTTCTATCAGCCGTATTGTCGGCCTCCAACCCCGACCTGGTCACCTGGGTCCGCAGTTCCGGCGATGCCGATTATCTCTTCACGGTCAACGACAAACGCACGTTCGGCGATTATTTCGGGCCGTATAAGAAAGTCATGGAAAAAAGCGTTGACAACTCTGGAACGATTCAGGTCAGACGTGCCGGAACGGGTGCGGTTTACGAGCTGGGAACCGGCAGCGAAGTCCCATTTGAGGTCAAGGACGGAAAAACGGTCATCAAAGCAGCCTATGATGCAAAACACATCGGCCGTCTCTTCCTGCTGCTGCCGGAAAAGATCGGCGCCGTCCGCCTGAAAATGGCATCGTCCGCGGAAAAAGGAAAAACGGTCGGTCTGGACATCAGGCTGGAATATGCTTCGGGAAAGACCGTTTCGAGCATCCATCCGATCCGGATCGAAGTGCGTGACGCCGCGGGTAAGCTGACCGACGACTCGACTTATGCTGCGCTGGAAAACGGCATCTGCCGCTGGAATATTGCTGTTCCGCTCAATGCGGCGGCGGGTGACTGGAAAGTCACGGCAACCGATCTTGCCTCGGGGAAGAAGGCTGAAAAGATTTTGACGGTGCGCTGAACTATTGAACTTTTTTTTGGAGTTTGAAAAATGAAAACGATTTTACTGCGTGGAAGCTGGCAGACCAAAAACATCGGAGATATCGCCCATACTCCGGGATTTCTGAATCTGGCGAAAAAATATCTGCCGGAAGCGTCGATCTGGCTCTGGCCCTGCCAGATCGACCGCGGCGTCCGCGAAATGCTGCTGGCCAACTTTCCCGGCCTCCGGCTGGTGGAAAGCGAAGCGGAAATCCGGGAAGCGTTTGAAGAATGCAGTATGCTGATCAACGGTTCGGGTCCCGGAATGGAAAGCTGGTCTCTGGGGGAATGGCATGACCGCACGAAAAAACCGTATGGATTTTACGGTATTTCCGCCGATGGTCTCTGGACAGAGAAAAAGAAGATGCTCCTGAATGACGCGTCCTTTATCTTCTGCCGTGATTCGCTCTCGCAATATTTCCTGCATCAGCAGCAGCTGGACTGCCCGATCATCGATTTTGCGCCGGATTCCACGTTTGCGCTGCAGCTGGGGAAAAATGCAGGAGCGGAAAAATATCTGCGGGAAAACGGTCTGGAACCGGGCAAATTCATCTGCGTGATCCCGCGTCTGCGTTACACTCCGGCCGATTTCGACGACGAACATTTTTACTACAAAGATCCGAAACGGCAGAATCCCAGCGAGGAACATCTCGAGTCCGATATGGCAAAAATGCGCCAGGTCATCACCGAAATCGTGCAAAAAACCGATCTGAAGGTCCTGATCTGTCCGGAAATGACCTATCAGGTCCCGATGGGCCGCCGTTATCTTTACGAGCCGCTGCCGGAAAAAATCAAGGACCGGGTGGTGCTGAAACGGGAATACTGGATCACGGACGAGGCGCAGACCGTCTATGCGTCGGCGCACAGTCTGATCAGCATGGAAATGCATTCGCCGATCATCTTCATCACCGCGGGCAAGCCGGCCATTCTGCTGCGGCAGGCCGAAGACACGCTCAAAGGACAGATGTGGCGCGATATCGGGCTGCAGGACTGGATCCTCGAACTGAACGTTTCCGGAGCCGAAGAGATCTCCCGGCATGTTTTCGGAATCATCGATTCCTATCCGGCAGCCTTGCGCCAGGCGGAAAAGGCCCGGGAAAACGCGGACCGGGCGGCCGCCGCGGCATTCGGAAAAATCCGGGCCATACTGGACAGCAAAGGAGAATGACCATGATCAGACATCCGCTCAAAGCTTTTCCGAAATGGGAAAACCATCAGTATATGAAAGGTTTCGGGGGTGATGCCGGCGAGATCACGCCATTTGTCTTCAAAGGACGCCGTTACCGGGTGGAAAACATCATGTATCATTCCATCGCGGACAAACCGGTCGGCTACAACTTCCAGGAGGACCATTTCCGGATCCGGGACGAGGAGACGGGCCGTCCGGTCTCGCATCCGCTGGTGGGCTATTACTTCGCCACGGCACATGTGCTGAACGACAAAGTTTACGTATTTGCCTCGGACCTGGGCCCGCGGACGAAGCCGGTCTGGAGATGCCAGCGGATCATCGTCATCACGTCGACCGACCTGATCTCGTGGACGGCGCCGCAGACGGTGCTCGAAGCAGACCACGAAAATCTGTTCAACAACAGCGTCACGACCGACGGGAAACGGTTCTATATGGTCTATGAATCGGATGATTCGCGTTATCCGATCTTCACCGCCAAGTTCGCGGTGTCCGATGATCTGTTCCACTGGCAGAAGATCGAAGGCGGGATCTATGCGAAGGACAAATATCTGGGCGGACCGGCCCTCGCTTACTGTGAGCCATGGTTCTATCTCACTTACGTGAACTGCATCCATGAACCCTCGCCCAACGGCGACCCGGAATATTACGACACGCGGATCGCGCGGACCAAAGATTTCATCCGCTGGGAAGATCCGCCGGCGGACCGGCCCGTGCTGTCGCCGGATTTCACCCATGAGATCAGTCCGGACCATCCGGGGATCTATGAACGGAACGCCTCCGATGCGGAATTCATCGAAGCGGACGGCAAGGTCAAAGTCTATTACAACGGGGGCAACCAGCTGGGGTTGATGGACAATCAGACGGCAGAATATCCGGGCACGCTGAAAATGCTGTTCGAATCATTTTTTCAATAAAAGAAACCCATGAAAAAGGAGGGAGTAATGAACAGGGAAAAGAGAGTATCACCCGGGAAAAACGCAGTCTTCTCAATCTTCTGGCTGAAAGGCAGAATGTACCATCATTTCACCTTGATAGAGCTACTGGTGGTGATCGCGATCATTGCGATCCTGGCGGGCATGCTGCTGCCAGCCCTGAGCAAAGCGAGGAACAAGGCGCAGGAGATCTCCTGCATGTCCACGCTGAAACAGGTCGGGACCGCCTGTCTGCAGTATTCATCGGACAACAGCGGATACGTGATGCCGCAGAGTCTTCCCTCGCCCAATTCCAAGACTTCCGGCTGGGTAGACGAGGAATACTGGAGCTATTATTATAATCAGGGGGTATATGCCGGCCGTTTTCTGGGACCATACATGAAATTGAAGAACTATACCTACATCGGCAGTGTCAAATCCCCGTATCATTGTCCGACATTTGCCGCAATGGACGCGACAACCCGCGGGGGAAGTTACGGTTACGCCATGAATAGCGCGTTCTTCGCGAAAGACCATTTGACCAGGTCCGACAGACTGTTCGTCAAACATGCCAGACTGAAGTTTCCGAGTTCGCTGCTCTACATAACCGAATCCAATTCCGAGCGGCAGGTTGCCTCGACCAAAGTGTTTGCCGCCTCCAGCGGCTATTCCGCCGTGCATTTCCGTCATAACGCCGCCGTGAACGTGCTGTATGTGGACGGCCATGCGAACAGCCAGAAGCGGCAGACGTTCTCGACCGATTATTACGGCAAATTCTGGAATCCCAATCCCACCAGGTGAATTATCATGAATGAAAAAAAACTTATCGCTGCCGGGCTGCTGGGCGCGGCTTTTCTGCTGGGCGCGGCCGATGTCCGCTGTGAAAAAGGAGCCGACAACGCCGTGCAGTTTGCGGCGAAGGACCTGGCCCGCTGCCTGAGCGCGGTCAGCGGCGGAAAATACGCTGTGCAGACCGGCGGTCAGGCGATCAGGGGCGACATTGTGCTGAGGACCGATCCCAAGCTGAAAAACCAGGAATGGAAACTGCAGACCGAAAACGGGATCCTGACAATCTCCGGCTGTGACAGTCCGGGCATCGTTTACGGCGTATACACTTTTCTGGAAAAATACGCCTCGTGTTTCTGGCCGGCGCCGGACACCGAGATCCTGCCGAAACAGCCGGGCTGGAAACTGCCGGAGGTCAATGAGACCGGCCGGCCCGCTTTCCTGCGGCGGGAAATGTATGTCGGAACCGATTACATGGACAGCGTTTGGCGGCAGCGCAACAAGGAAAACAACCGCGCGAAGTTCATCAATCTGCGGTCCGGCAAACCCAAGGAATGCCATACTTTCGATGTCTATGTCAAAGCGGTCAAGGATCCGTCCCTTTTCGGCGTGACTCCGAGCGGAATGAAATGCCATACGCTGTGCATGACCAATCCGAAAGTGCGTGAGATCGTACTGAAGCAGCTGACCGAATACATCGAAGCGGACCGGAAAGCGTCGAAAGGCAGCCCGGCCTACAACCAGCCGAAGATCTACGACATCAGCCAGCCGGACGGCGCCAGCGGAGCCGAATGCTGGTGCGACAACTGCCGCAAACTGGCCGAGGCGGAAGGTTCCTATGCCGGACCGAATATCGCCTTCATCAATGCCATTGCAGACGGCATCCGGGATAAATATCCGGATATTCTGATCCGCACGTTCGCCTATTCCTACACGATGAAACCGCCGAAGACGGTCAAGGCGGCGGACAATGTGATCGTGCAGTTCTGCGATTCGCACCTGTTCCGTCCGCTGGTCCAGGGCTCGCCGAACGGTCGCGACCTGGAAGTCTGGGGAAAACATGCCACGCAAAAAGCGGTCTGGTCCTACTGGCGGACTTACCGCGGCAGCCTGTTCCCGTTCGTCCGTCCCCGGAAAGACATTTCCGACGAATTCCGTTTCTGCAGCAAGGAAGGCGTGATCCATTATTTTGCGGAAAACGAAATGCCGCTCTACCGCAGTTTTGCCATGCAGCAGCATTGGCTGATGCTCAAGATGCTCGACGATCCGCGGCAGGATATCTTCAAGCTCAACGAAAAATTCTTCGGTGCCTATTACGGCAAGGGCGCAGCCCCGATGCTGAAATATCTGGATTATCTGGAAAAACGGCAGAACGCAGAGCGCACCCATCTCGATCCGGAATTCTTCACCAAGGTCAATGCCTGGCTGGATGAAGCCGAGGCACTGGCCAAGGACGATCCCCGCTCGCTGGTCCATATCGGCTGGGAACGCGTGATCGTGGACCGCAGCATGTATCATCAGCTGCCCGAACTCCGGAAAAAAGGGTATGAGCCCGATCTGAAGCAGATTGCGGCCAGATTCAGAAAAAATATCATCGCCCAGGTGAAACACTGGACGCCGCTGGGCCGTTATATGAAGAATCGGCTCGTCACTGCGGAACAGGAAGCGGAACTCTATTCGCATTTCCCGGTGAAGATCCCCGAACAGTTCGATGGCTGCGAGGTGATCGACATGCACTGGACCCAGCTGAACGGCCACGCGGTCAAAGATCCGGATGCGGTCTGCTGCACGGCCCGCTTCAATCCGAAATACATCCATAAGTCATCCTATGACATCGGTTATTACAACAAAAAGACGAGATCCGGCAACGGCATCCGGTTCGGCCGGGAAGATTTCCCGCAGGATGAGAAATTCCATTTTTACCGCATCGGCAAGACCCTGATCATGACGCCGCTGTATATCCGTTACGACAGCACCTGGACCTACCGGGAGAATCTGAATCCGATCGGTCTGCTGGGCGAAGTCCGGGATATTTGGGTGTCCATGAAATTCACCGGTCCGATGTATGTCAAAGGTTCCAAAAACAAGAACATGGTGCTTTTCGACCGGGTGCTGCTGGTCAAGGATCCGGATCCGCTGCGGGCCTACAAACCGGTCGATCCTTCGAAAAACCTGCTCCGGAACGGCGGGTTCGAAAAATACAAAGGAACCTGGATGGATCACTGGGGCAAATCCCTGCCGAAATGCGGGATCGACACGGAAGTGAAGCATTCCGGCAAAGCCAGTCTCCGGGTGATGGATATGGAAAAAGGCTCCCTTACCGCCAAAGCGTATCTGGGCAAGCTGGACGAAATGAAAAACGACCTGCTGATCCGCGGCTGGGTCAAATACAAAGACATCGCCAGCGGGCCTAAGCTCTACAAACCGATCCTGAATCTGTGGACGGTCGACGAGAAAGGACGCAACAGCTATACCATGCCGCTGATGGAATTCTTCTGTGATTCCTACGACTGGCATTCTTTCGAAACGATCGTCAATATCGAAGACTTCAAGAGAGCCTGCCGGCGGAATCCGGTCAAGGCGCACACCGTCCAGCTGCGGATCGGACTGTTCCATCAGCCGGGCACGATCTGGGCCGATGACCTCGAAGTCATCCCGCTGGAAAGGAAATGATCAGTTGGCGGATTTTTCCGTATCGTAAGGATGGATCGGGATATGCACGGAGGGGGTGTAGTCCTTCGCCACATCCAGATGCGGATGGATCTGGTCGTCGAAGAAGATATGCGGCCGCAGGGCCGCCAGGATCCGGCCTTTGTCCACACCCCCCAGGAAGAATGTCTGATCGGTGGTGATGTTCCATTTGCGCAGAGTTGAAACGACCCGTTCATGAGCGGGTGCGCTGCGGGCAGTGACAATGGAAATGGAGAGACGGCGGCGGTATCCGGGTTCTTTGGCATGCCGCTCACATTCGAGTTCGCGCAGCTGGGACAGTTTCTGGAACAGATCGGCCAGCGGACCGGGTGTGCAGGGGATCTCCGCGCGTTCGGCTTCGGCCTTGTGAAATCCGGCCAGCCCCTGCCCCTTGTAGATCAGTTCGCTGGTGGGATCGGCCAATACGCCGTCGAAATCGAACGCGACCCGGAGCGCATCATCCTCGGGGTCGTCGTTGAGCGCGCTGGGCAGCACGGTGCCGGCGGCATAACCGGCCTGGATCGCGGCTTCCACATCCCGCGAATTCTTGGACAGGAAGAGCGAGGCGTTGTAGGCATCCAGATAGCGGTAAGGCGACTGATCGGTAATGAATGCCGCACGGCAGATATCCAGATCGTAGGCCTTGAGGGAATTCATGATCCGCAGGCCGGTGTCCGAGTCGTTGTGGCTGATCAGCACCACTTCGACCGGCTGGATATCGGGGAAGAGACGGTTGAAATTCAGGAGCCGTTTGACGAATGCGAAAGCCGGCCCTTTTTCCAGCACGTCGTGCTGATGTTCACGCTGATATTTGCGGTAAGCCTCCAGACCGTGTTCCCGGAACTCGTCCCGGGCCTTGTCCAGGGTCAGCACCGCGCTCGAGGCGATCGCCACCACCAGTTTATGTTCGATATCGAACGGCATATTCAATACTCCTCAGTTCATATCCGGGTAACATATCACAGCAAAACGGAAATGCAAGGGCCGCAGTCGGTTTTTAAGGTCCATCGGCAGCGGTTTTCCGGGTGACTTCGAACAGGGCATAATCCTCGCCGGCATTGAAAAAAGCTTTCGGACTGGTGCCGAACACCAGTTTCATCCGGAAGGACGGAAAATCATATTCCACCGCCTTTTTCGGCAGGCCATACCCCAGGAAAACCCCCGCCTGGAAAAGCAGACAGATTTTTTCTTCCCCCTGCATCAGACGGGACAGCAGGGCATCGTCCAACTCTTCCGGATGCGGAGTCTGGACCCGGAACAGACGGAACGGCTGCTTGTCCGAACACCGGTAGAAGACGCGGTCCGGCAGATAGGCCCGGAAAGTTCCGGTGATCAGGGTTTCGGGGATCACAAAAATTTTCGCCTCTTTCGGGATATGCCGTTCGATGAAATAAGCGATCTGGGTCTGGTTGGAAAACGGCCGCAGGATATCCATTTCAACGTAAAACACCAGATCGGGCAGCAGCATCACGCAAAGCACACCGACCGGCAGGACCGGATCCAGCAGTTTGCGGACCAGGGGACGACTGATATTCCGGAGCCGTTTTTTCCGGACCGGCAGGGCATAGCAGAAAACCAGCATCAGCAGCGGCAGATAAAGCCGGTGCATGGCAAACCCGTAAAGCAGCGCGGCAACCAGGACCTGCCAGAAAAATCCGGCCAGGAAAATGATCACCGGCCGGGAACCGCGCGTGCGCTGCAGCTGGATCAGCGCAGCCAGCAGTGCGCCGTAAAACAGCCAGAACATCAGACGGGGATCGGTCCATCTGCCGAGCCAGCCGGAATAGTCGGCCGGAAGACGGTTCAGGACATTCCATATCCTGCCGGGAATGGCCGCGGGCCGGGCAAACATAGAGGCTGCCGAAGCGGGTGCGAAGGACGAAACGCCGAAAGCCGGCGCGACCTGAAGAAAAGCAGCCAGCACCCCTGCCCCGATCAGCACGAGGACTCCGGCCGTTTTCCATTTGGCCGCCATCGGCATCCGCCGGCAGTGCATGATCAGATCCCAGGCAAAAAAGACGCCAAGGATTCCGGCCAATCCTTCCATATACGCATGGGAATGGACGAGCAGCAGGAGCGAAAAGGCATAGGCGAACGGTTTTTTGAGCCGGACCGGATACAGACCGGCCAGCAGCGCGAGCGCGAGCGGGATCAGCGCATAATTGCGGGCAACCACCGGGAACCAGTACAACAGCGGACAGGAAAACAGCAGCAGGATCTTGACCCACTTCCCGAAACTGCGGCTGGCCAGCAGCATTCCCGCCGCACCCACGCAGAGGATCCAGGCCAGGATATTCATCAGGCTCAGTGGCAGATGCAGCCATATGAAAGGTTTCTGCAGCAGATACCAGAGCGCAAAGTGTCCCTCATAGCGCATCTGATGAAAGATTTCCGGTATGCTCAGTTCCTGCGCGATGCACCAGACCTGCAGCTCGTCTTCCCACGACTCATGGGAAAAGACCAGAATGAGCGCGGCAAACAGATAGAGGAAAAAAATGGTCTGCTCCGCCCGTCCGAATACCGGATTGGCGGCCTGCGGCCGTTTCACCGCCGGGTCGTTCTGTTTTTCATGTATGGGCATCGGTTCCTGATCTCCGGTCTGTTTTTTCCATACTATAATGCAGTCCGTTCAATTTTTCAAGTATTTTTCGGCAGGGTCCCTTCCCCGTTCGAAATTCGGCTTTGCATAAACTTGCATCCGGTGAAAAAATGATTATATTATCGGAGAATCATTGAAAAAGGATGACCGCAATGCATCAAATCGACCAACAGATCCGGCAGGGACTCATCGGCGGCGCCGTCGTGCTGGCGGGAAACCTGGAACAGGACCTCTTTGCCGGCGCCTGGGGGTATACCGACTGGCAGGACCACCGCCCCATGACCATGGACACGATCTTCGACATCGCCAGCGTGACCAAGCCGGTCGGCACCAATTCCGTGTTGCTCGCCGCCGTCGCAGACGGTCTGCTCGACCTCGACCGGCCGTTCACCGATTACCTGCCCGAATTCACCGGCAGACAGCTGGGTCCGGTCACGGTCCGCGAACTGGCACTGCATATCTCCGGAGTCAATATCAGTTACTGCCGCACCGGCACGCCGGATGAAATGCGCCGGGACATCCTCGCCGTGGATTTCCTCAAACCGCCCCGGACCGAATATCAGTATACCTGCACGAACTTCATCCTGATCGGTTTTCTGCTCGAAAAAATCTACGGCCGTTCCCTCGCCGAAATCGCCGCGGAACGCGTTTTCAGGCCGCTGCAGATGAATGAGACGGAATGGACAAAACCGGTGGAAGGCGGTCTGCCGCGGACCATCCGCACGGTCAATGCCGATCCGGGAATCATTTCCGATGAAGGGGCCCGGAATTACGCGCCTAATCCGCTCGGCAATGCGGGGATCTTCAGCACGGCCGCCGACCTGGCGAAATACGCCCGCATGATGCTGCGCAATGACGGCTCGGTTTTCCCGCCCGATGTCCTGGAACTGTGTTTCACCGACTTCAACCCGGCCGGGGTCGCCCATCCCCGTTCCATCGGCTGGGATAAAATGCCGGACATGATCCCCGCGGGCCTTTCCGGCGAGACCATTTTCCACAACGGCTGGACCGGACAGACGTTCTGGGTCGACTGCGGCACCGGCCGTTTCGTGATCGTGCTGACCAACCGGATGAAGCCGTGGGACCGGGCGAAATTCGGCCGCAAAGCGATCGCGGAAGAAGCGCTGGCGGCCATCGGTGCGGGAGCGTGACGACATGGCAAAATTCATCACCCGTTTCCCCTTGTCGCATTTCGATGAACTGGTGCCGCTGCTGATGCGCTGTTTCCCGGATTTCTGGGAACCGAGGCTGAAACGCGGCATGCGGTCGTTCCCTTACGACCTGAAACTTTTCACGGCAAAAATCGACGGTCGGCTCATCGGCACGGTCGGGATCCATGATTACCAGTTTCTGCTGGACGGCACGGTCATTCCCTGCGGTGGACTTTCCGACGTCGGGGTCGACCCCGATTTCCGCGGGCGCGGCTATGCCGGGAAACTGCAGGATTTCGCCTGGGAGTATTGTCAAAAGAACTGCTACTGCTGTCCGATGATGCCCCTCTACACCGACAAGCCCGGCGTTTATCTTTCGCGGGGCTGGCAGCTCTATGAACCCGACCGTTCGCGGGAGATCCGCACGGAGGATTTTCCGAAACGCAATACGTTCCGGATAGACACGGCCAAATTGCGCCGGGAATATCTCCGTCTCAAAAGCCCGCCCAAAACCCGCGAAGAACAGATCGTCCACACGATCTGGTGCATTTACCAGTCCGGACAGGACTTTCCCGGCAAGTGCATGCGTTCGGGCAAAACCTGGCTGGAACTCTTTGCCGAACCCGAGCACGAATGGCGGCTGGAAAAAGACACGTATTTCCTTTACCGCAAGGACCGTCTGCTGGAGGCGTATTCAACCGATCCGGACCATCCCGTGCGGAAATTCGTGCCGGTCCAGGGCGGACATAACGACAACAAGCTGATGATCCGTCTGGCGGACAGCCCCGATCCGCTGACCGTAAAGGTCGCCGCGGCGGTGAAAAACCGGACGCTGCTGTTCCCGATCGCAGATACGTTCTGACTGTGAAACTGAGGCCGGTTCAGAAACCGAGACCGCGAAGATCGGCGATCTTCTGCTGTTCTTCCGCTTCGTAGAGTTTCCAGATCACGCGGAGCCCTTCCAGACTCTCTTCTGGCGTGGTTTCCGGCGTCTTTCCGGTCTCGATGCAGTCGATGAAATGGGCCATTTCCAGAGCGGTCGATTTGGCTCCCGGAGCTTCCATCAGGACGGTTTCCTGCGAAGTGATGCTGTGACCGGGAATATGTTCGGGGTCTTTGCAGTAGAGGACCAGTTTGCCCGCATAGAAATCCAGGTCGAGCATCCCCTGTTCGCAGAAAGCCTGAAAATCATAACGGTGTTTCGTACCGCGCGCGCCCCAGGTACCGAAATGGTAGCCGAGCGCGCCGCTTTCGAACTGCATGCAAACATTGCTGGTGCCTTCGCGGTCCATCCACGGAGTGCCGAGTTTGGTGCCGACATGAGTGCCCATCACCGGCCTGCCCATCATCCACAGCATCAGGTCGATATAGTGGCAGCCGTGGCTGAACAGCTGTCCCCCGCCCACCAGTTCACGCTTGGCCAGCCATTCGCTCCGGAGCATGGTCAGCTGTTCGGTCCAGATCGACAGCTGGAAACATTTGCCGAATTCTTCGGTTCTGATCAGGCGGTGCAGTTCGCGGACCAGCGGATGATACCTCATGCAGTAGGCCACCATCAGGACCCGGTTGTTCCGTTTGGCCGCGTCCATCATGGCAAGGCATTCCGCCTCGGTATTGGCCAGCGGTTTTTCCGCCAGCACATGCAGACCGGCATTCAGGCAGTCGATCGTGCAGGCGGCATGGAGATGATGCGGCAGCGCCTGCAGCACCGCCTCGCCAAGGGGCAGCGCTTCGTGATAATCGGTGAAGACCGGCGGATGGTTGGGCAGCAGTTCCGATACTGCCTCCGCACGCTCGCGGACAACATCCACCACGGCGGAGATCTCCACCCGGTCGAGCACGGCTTCGAATCTGGCGACATGCTGCCTGGCCATGATGCCGCAGCCGATCAGAATCACTTTGTGTTTCATTGCTTCATCTCCTTCATGAGCTACAGATTTCCGATATGAAACATAATATAATTTCAAATCCGCTTGAATCAAATTTTTCCGGTGGTATATTACGGCAAAGGAGTAGTAAATTTCTGCTATGAAGACGATCCGATTCGACTGGAAACTGACGGCCGCACATCCGCTGAACGTGCAGTATTCGCGCCATCCGCCGGGCTCAACAACCCGGGCCGCCGATATGCATTCATCGGTCCACGTCGGCATTCTCATACAGGGCGATACCGCCGGTCTTCATAATGGAGAAAAAATCATGGTCCGGGAAGGCGGGATCTACCTGACGGCGCCCTGGGAGCCGCATCAGACGACCGGCTCCGAAAACGGCAACCGTCTGCTGCTGATAACCGCCGATCCGGACGCCGTCGCCAATGCCCTGCTTTCCGGGGCGGAAAAGCTGAATCAGCTCTACCGGATCCCGCCCGCTGAACGGCTGGAGATCCTGAATACCTTGAAGCTCAGCCACGCCCGATGCCGCGCCATGATCCGACTGGTACAGGAACCGGAAACGCCGGAACGGGAACTGCGGCTGTGGCATGCCGCACTCGGGATCTTCATGGAGATCGCGCTGTTGGATTTTTCTGCTGTCCCCGATCCGGATTATCTGCGGCTTCTGCCCTCGCTCCGGCAGCTGGGGAACCAGCCGCTGCCGGTCGGACGGGCGGCGGAACTCTGCCATCTGAGCGAAAGCCGGTTCGCGCATCTTTTCCGCCGGGTTTTCGGCATGCCGTTCGCCCGATATGAGCGACTCTACCGGCTGCGCCGGGCGGTCGATGAAATGCAGCGGCTCCATGCCGGACTGAAAGAGACTGCGGAACGCTGGGGGTTCTGCGACAAAAGCCATCTCTCCAAAGCCTGCCGGAAATATGGCCTGCTCAGACCAGAGTGCCGGCACGAGAAGAAAAACCATTCCTTTTCGGGATAAATCGGTTTTCCGGCTTGAAAAGCGGTTACTGTGAATTTATAGTATGTCCGATTTCAAACGCAAAATCAGTAATGGAGATGAAAAATGCTGAAAAAAAGAATCATCACGCTGGCAGTTGTTCTGATCAGTTCGCTGGGACTGGCCGAACCGGTGATCCATAAGGTCGCGGTCCGGGAAAACCTGGAATTTCTGGAACCTGGACGCACGGAACGGATGGACCTGTATTATCCGGCCGATCCCCAGCCTGGCGAAAAATTTCCGGGCATCGTCATCATACACGGCGGAGGCTGGACCGGCGGGATCCGGAACGCCGAACGCGAAGTCAACATCGGTTCCAATCTCGCCCGCATGGGTTATGTCAGTATCAGTATCGATTACCGGCTGGCGACGCCCGGGAATGTGAAAAAATACGGCAAGACTTTCCCGGTCAATATCCAGGACTGCAAAAAAGCCGTGCAGTGGCTGCGGAAACATGCGGAAGAATTGAAGCTGGATCCGTCGAAGATCGGTACGATCGGCGGTTCCGCGGGCGGACATCTCGCCACGCTGACGGCAGTCGCCGGACCGGAAGCGGGCTTGGAGCCGACCGCACCTTATCCCGGGATCGACACCTCGGTCCAGGCTTGCGTAAACCTTTACGGCGTCATGGATTTTGCTGGCTTCAAGAGCGGTCGGACCGCCGTTAAGAAAAGCCGGGAGCGCGTCATGGGGTGTCCCCCGTCAACGGCAAACCAGAAAGTCTGGCAGAGCGCATCCCCGATCCACCAGGTCGATCCGAAAGATCCGCCCATCCTGCAGATCCATGCCAAGGCGGACACTACAGTGGGTTACAATCAGGCGGTCATCATGAAAGAGGAACTCGACCGTCAAAAGGTTTACAATGAGCTGATCCTGTTGGACGGCTATGGCCACATGTTCAGCCTGCAGAAATGGCGCGGCAAGCCCCTGCCCGAGCTTGTCCGTCAGCGCGTGCTGGCATTCTATGACCGTTTCCTCAAAGGACTCTCCGCAACTGAATCAGCAGAACGCTTCGCCGCCCTGGAATCATTCGAAAAAAATCATCCCGAGGCGGCAAATTACGGTATTTCCGCTGTCAGCTCCGGCAAAATCGAAAAAGCCAATGTCAAAGAGATGACGGTCAGCCTGCCCGACGGCGGCAAGAAAGTCTATAAAGCGGCCTTCGACATGAAGCTGGAAAAAGCCGAACCAGCCGAGCTTTCCCAGCTCAAGGACCAACTTCCCGTGGTCGTCCAGGGTGATTTTTCCGGGAAAGACCCGGTCAAATGTTCCCGGATCATTCTCGCCGGCCGCAATCGCGCCCGGATCCCCGGCCGGGCGGGCATTCTCAGGAAAGATGCGGACGGTTGGGCGCTGGCTCTGACCGCAGGGAAAAAGGTCACGCTGCGGAAACTGATCATTTCGGAACAGACAAAGCTGTTCACTTGCGCGCCAGCGAAAATGAAAGATCTTGCAGGATTCCAGGTGATCACGCTTCAGGCTCGCGATTACGGAGATTGCCGCAAGATTTATTACGGGTTGTTTTTCAAATAAGAGCCGCCTCGGGAAGCTATTTTCCCGGCGCTTTTATAATTCAAGTCAATAAATAATATTTTCAGTCAATTGATTTTTGGATGTTTCGCATGTAAAATATCCGAAAAATAAGATTTTAAGTCAAAATGACTGTGTTCAAACAACCCTAACATCACAGGAGAAGACAAATCATGGCAGGAACAGGAAAAAAAGGTTCGCCCGCGGTCAGACTGGCATTCATCGGCTACGGAATCCAGGCCCGCACCGTGCTGGTGCCGAATCTGATCAAGCAGCCGAGCGTGATCGTGAAAGCGGTCTGCGACTGCGACAAGACGCGCCGGAAAGCCGGAGCGGACCAGGTCAACCAGTATTACCGGGACAACCGCAAAGCCTCGCTCGCAAAATGCAAGGCGGTTGCCGATTTCCGCGACGTCATCAAGGATCCGGATATCGATGCGGTCTGCATCGCCGTGCCCGATCACTGGCATGCCTACATGTGCTGCGCCGCCATGAAAGCCGGCAAGGATGTCTATTGCGAAAAGCCCCTCACCTATTCGGTCGAGGAATCGGTTCTGGTGATGAAGGCGCAGAAGAAATACAAGCGCATTTTCCAGACCGGTTCCATGCAGCGTTCCTGGCGCGAATTCCGCACCGCCTGCATGATCGTCCGCAACGGCTTCATCGGCGAGGTCAAATACGTCGACTGCAACTACGGCAACGCTTCCGCGCAGAACAACAAGGACATCGCCAATTTCGTGGCCAATCTGGGCGGACCTTCCCATCCGCACCGTTTCTTCTGCATGTGGGACGGTCCGGCGAAGAAAGCGCAGACCGTCAAGGTCGAATCGGCCGCCAATCCGGATGTGGACTGGGACATGTGGCTCGGCCCTGCCCCGTGGAGCCCCTACTCCGACCAGTGCGCCCCGCGCGGCGTCAACAAATTCTATCCGATGTTCTGGCGTTTCGATGACAATTACGGAACCGGCTACAATGGCGACTGGGGCGCGCATCACCTTGATATCGCCCAATGGGGCCTTGACCTGGACCACTCCGGTCCGGTGAAAGTGATCTGCTCGGAAGAGCCTCATTCGGTCAATCCGCTGCACGGCGGCCGCCGTCAGTTCGGCATGAAATTCGTCATGGCCAACGGCACCGTCATCAACCACAATCCCTTCGGCGTCTGGGGCACGGTCTTCTACGGCACCAAAGGCATCGTGGCGGTCAACCGCGGCCGGATCGCAGTCTGGCTGGGACGCGGCGTGAAACCCACGGCCGCCATCCGCAAGGCGCTGGAAGACGCCTCCTACAGCAAGATGAAACTGATCGCCTCGTCCGTCGGCGAAGACTACGGTTTCGATCCGTCCCACAAAAAGGACAACAGGCTGGCCGACTGCCTGGATACCCTGGACAAATATTTCAAGCTCGACAAGGCGAAAGTCCAGCTCTACCGCAGTCCGCTGCATGAGCAGAACTTCATCGACTGCTGCATTTCGCGCAAGCCCACGATCACCCCCGCGGAAACCGGCGCCCGCGCCGCGATCCTCTGCCAGCTCTGCAACATGAGCTATGTGTATGACACCGGGTTCGACTGGGATCCGGTCAAATGCACGTTTGCCAACGGCACCGGCGATCCCGCCTGGCTGAAACGTCCTTACAACCGCAACGGCTGGGACATCAAGCTCTGACACGGTCGATACCGGCAAAAACGGCGCGGGTCTTCGGATGCCGCGCCGTTTTTTTATCGAATCGCCCGATTCACGATTTTGATTGATAAATTCCAGGATTCCGGGAAAAATCCAATATTTCAATCCAATATCCCTTGACTTTTGCATTTTCTGGGGTTATTTTACCATGATGCCGGTAATTGAGCACGAATTACCGGCATCATGATTTTTTCTTCCAATCCTAATTTAAAGCAAAAAAACATTTTAATCGTATTTTGACCGTATTGAAGAGAAAAATTCGAATCCGGTTTTTTGACCGGTTTCGGAAACAAAGATCGCAGCAAAGAAGGGAAACAGTCTCAGCCCAGGACGGAGATCGCCAGGCCGGCCAGGATCATGACCATGCCGACCACTTTGTTCAACGTGCAGTGTTCCTTGAGGATGAACACGCCCAGCAGCATGCCGATCGGCAACCCGAGCTGACGGAACACCTGGACATACGACACATTCGTCACGTAATTCATCGCACACAGCACCAGCGTGTAGGAAAAGGAGGCGAACAGTCCGGCGAGTATCGCCTGCCGGAGCAGTTTGCGGTCCCGGAACGCCAGCACATCCTGCCGGTTCCCCTTGAACAGCAGACACAGAATCCATAGAGTGGACGTCAGAGCCATGCCGCGCGTGGAATAATAAGTCAGCGAACGGATGGGGGCTGAAATGTCCGGCAGACAGGCTTTCAGAACCTGCTGCGACTGGCTGTCGAAAATCGTATAGCCAGTGGTCCCGCAGGCCGCCACCAGGATGAACAGCATATTCAGGTTCAGATAATTGGAAAGCTTGAAATCGGAAAATGAACTCAGCGGCATCAGCAGCGCGCCGGCAAAGACGATCAGAAAGCCGAGACAGGAAACCGCAGTCAGAGGTTTGCCCCAGCCGAGCACATAAGTGGCCAGCGCGGTCAGGATGATCGGCAATGACCGCATGACCGGATATGCGGTCGCCATTTCCATCCGCTTGTAGATCTGCATCAGTCCGAAACAGTAGATGCAGTCGCAAGTCACGCTGGCATAGGTCATCAGCCAGAACCGACCGGGCAGGCTCCAGACCGGAACCGGAGTCCAGAACTGCACATGCAACCAGATCAGCATGGCGGTGGTGCCGATCACGGTATAGAACGGGACGGTCATGCGGTTTTTCCGGGCCACCATATTCCACGAGGCATGCAGTCCGGCGGAGATCACGATCAGCAGAAAAGCGGTAAAAGACATACGATATTTCCTGTATTCTCTGAAAAACAAAACGCTGTTTGGAAAACCTTTCCAAACAGCGCAATAATATATCATCTTCCGGGCGTTTTGCAATCGCATTTCCGAAAAAAAACGCAGTGCACCGGCGCGAACCGATCTTGAAACTTGTAACTTGAAACATGAAACCTGGTCTTTTTTTTCATACATTTTGCGAAAAGCACTTGATTATTGGAAAATCGGATATAAATTTATATAAAAAACCAACAGGAGAAGTCAAGCAAGTGTTTGTGCAGATATTGAGAAACAAGATCCATCGGGCGAGATTGACCGCCTGCGATGTGGATTATGAGGGAAGTCTGGAAATCGATATCGCGTATCTGGAGGCGGCCGGGATCCTGCCGTATGAAAAGATCCTGGTGGTCAATGCCAGCAACGGACAGCGGCTGGAAACGTATGCGATACCGGGCGAACGCGGGAAAGGCGTGTTCTGCCTGAACGGCGCGGCGGCGCACCGGGGCAAGCCGGGCGACATCGTCACGATCATGACGTTCGCGGTCATGACCCCGGAAGAAGCCGGAAAGCATGAGCCGACGGTGATCGTGCTGGACGAACGGAATCAGATCGTGGCAAAAAGGAAAGGCAGAACGGAACTGCCGCTGAACTGAAAGATAAGAGACAGGATGAAAAAGAACGGAAAACTGCCGAAAAAACGCTTCTGCCGGGGCCAGGCCCTGACCGAATACGCTTTCATGCTCATCGGAGCGATCATTTTCGGCCTCATGTTCTTTGTCCTGATGGCCGCGTTTACCGGACACGGCGCCCGGCTGATCGGATTGGTATCCTGGGAACCGACTCTTCAGAGCCGTTCTCAGATGGAAGCAATAATCGGTGGAAAACTTTAAACAGGAGGATCAGAAAATGATCAGGAGAAGAAGAACAAAAGGACAGGCGATCGTGGAATACATCATCATCATTGTGATCGTGGCGGTGGCGTCACTGACCGTGATGGGGCTGTTCAGCGACCGTATCCGCAACATCATCGCCGGCGTGGCTTCGACCTTCGGCGACAACAACGCTTCCTCGGCCGTGGACAAGAAGTCCACCGAAGTGCTGAAGGAAATGGACAAGGACGGCATCAATCTGGATGAATGATCCGCAGCGGAACCGGTGTCATTGCGGGGAGAGGGATATGAACCGGCTGCTGACACGCCGCCGGCATCGGCGGAACGAACACGGAGCGGCAATGGTGGAAGCGCTGTTGTCGTATTTCGTGCTGTTTCTGGTTCTGTTCGGCATGCTGCACATCTTTTATTTTTTCGCTGGACAGTTTTTCGCGGACTATGCGGCGCTGCGCGGAGCGCGTTCGCGTGCCGTCGGCTTTGCGGATTATCTGGTGAAGCGCGAAAGCCGCGTGACTGCGATCGGCGGATCCGGCTTGATGGTCTACCCGGGTCTCCACAATGCGGATATCGATGAAAAATCGGAATATGCCGCGGATCAGTTCACGCAGGAAAAAACCCTGATCCAGCGTTACCGTTCGGGGATGTCCTGGCTGGAATATGAATTCTGGTATGGCAATACGGCAAATCCAAACCACGGCGTGACCACGCATCTTGACCTGTCGGTCTCCGATTCGGACAGAGAGGCTAAAATGACGACCACATTCCGGAATTACTCCATGCCGATGTCTTCCGCCCGCGTGGAAAAAGACGGCAACGGCAATATTCTGAGGGACAGTGACGGAAATCCCAGCACGAAAGGCTTCCGGCTGTTCTTCCGCCGCGGGATCGATCTGAAAGGTTCCGCCTCCCTGGCGAATCATTCGAAAGTTTATCTGGAGGACTGAAAGATCATGCCGGGGTTCAGCCGAAGGAAAAGACGCCGGGCCGGCGGTCAGGTGCTGCTGTTGGCAGTGCTGGCGATGATCATTCTGGTGATCGCGGTCATGGTGCTGTTTGACGTGCAGCGGATCATCCGCGGCAAGATCCGGGTGATGAGCGGGATCGACGCCGCCGCGCTCACTGGTGCTGAATGGCAGAAACATACCTTGAACATCATCGGCGAACTGAATCTGATCAAGGCATGCAGTGTGCTGATCAGCGATTCGATCTACGGGATCGGCGGCGATCCGGGAAAATTCATGAAAGTGGAAGTGCCGGACAATGCCACGGAAGCGGAGATCGCGGCCGCCATCGAAAAAGCGCGCAAAGAACTCAATAAACTGAAAACCGCGGCGGACATGCTGACGGAAATGCAGGTGCGGGTCAGTTTCGTGGGACCGCTGATCGGTTTCGGGGCCGCCCAGCAGGCAGCCAAGAACAACGGACTGCCCCACAACCGGAACTGCACCGAATATCTGATCGATTTCTACAATCTGATCATGGACGATGATATTTACGGCAACCCCGACATCGTGCCCCAGACGTATTACAATTATGCGTGGAGATATCCGTATGCGAACATGATTTTCGCCCTGGCCGGCGGTTTGGATCCGGATACGGCAACCGGCGCGGCGGTCGGCACCATGGTCAAGCACATGGGCATGCCGAACCTCTACGCCGACCCGCCGACCAAGCCGAATTTCATCGCGTATCTGCAGCTGCGCGCTGTGATGGACGCCATCGCCGCCAACGACTGGTGCATGCTCAAGACCCTGGTCGATGCGGACGATTCGGCTTACCTGGGCAAATGGTGGGGAAACATCAAGATCAACCCCAACCGGGATTTCCTCGGCTGTTCCGAGATCCTGCCGATCCATGCGGATTATTCCGAGGCCGACCAGATCTTCGATTTTGCAAACGGTCCGGGGTATCTTGCCGATGCAATCAGCCGGAAAAGCGGACGTGACTCCCTGCTCGTGCCGCTGAGCAATCATTATAATAAAATTGATCCGGTCAAGGGAAACGGCAGCACACTCAATCCGGATGACGGGGACCTGAAATTCAATCCGCTGCCCGCGATCACCTGGGCGATCTTCTCGGACAAATGGCAGACCTACGGCGACACGTCCGAATGGAAACAGTATCTCCGCTCGGGATTCCGCGAAGGATATGACTATTATTCGGGTGCGCTTTCATATTTTTCCGTGTCAGTGCCGAACAATTCCTTCCTGACACGTCACAATCTGGCGTCCGGTTTCAGGAATGCGAAAGGTGCGACCGAAGGTACGGTGTGGGGCAGGATGCGGGGCTATTCCGACAAGGCATCCAGGGACATCAGCGGCAATATGACCCGTCAGGGGATCCGCTTCATGGCTACGGCCAAACCGTTCGGTATACTGAAAACCCAGGACGGAATAACGCATCGTCCGTTCGACGCCGGCATGATCCTGCCGGTTTTCAGCCAGGCTGCGCTGATCCCGGTGGCGCTGGAAATACCCGACGGGACCGAGATGGAGGACCGCGCGTGGATCATCTACCTGACGAAATTCCTGCCGGCGCTGGGCGAAGTGGACAGCCTCGACAAAGTCAGGAATGTGATGAAGAAAGAACACTACGAGATCGTGGACAATGCGGGTTATATCGGTCTGATCCGGAAACTTCAGGATCCTGCCTGGCGCGCCATCGGTCGTGCGTGGCTGGACGCCGAAGCAACCGGACATGACGTTTACGACGATATGGGGAATTTTGTGGAGCATGTGATCGATTCGCGGAACCGGGATCATTGTTTCGATTGGAAGAGCGGGTCGGGTGGATACAGAAGAGGCCCCACTTCTCTTCATTGATGATTTAACTTTTTCAGTCAGGACACTATAACTTTAAGGAAGACAGTGGAGGCAGTTTTACTATGAAGATAACAGTATCGAAACTTCGCAAAATGAAACAGGAAGGGCAGCGGATCGTGATGCTGACCACGTATGATGCGCCGACCGCACGTCTGGCCGAAGAATGTGGGATCGACCTGCTGCTGGTGGGCGATTCGCTCGGCATGTGCGTGCTCGGCTATCAGAACACGCTGCAGGTGACGCTCGAAGAATCATTGCATCACTGCAAAGCGGTCCGCCGCGGCGCGCCGAATTCGTTCATCATCGGCGATATGCCGTTCATGACCATGCACGCCAGCGAGCGTGATGCGCTGCTGAATGCGGCCAGGTATCTGCAGGAAGGCGGCTGCGATGCGGTCAAGATCGAGGGCGATTCCGCCCTGGCGCCGACCGTCGAACGGATGGTCCACGCGGGCATTCCGGTCATGGGCCACGTGGGACTGCTGCCGCAGCATATCAAGACCGCCGGCGGTTACCGGATCTCGGGCAAAACCGAAGACAGCGCCGCCCGTGTGCTGGCGGATGCCCGGGCAATGGAAGATGCGGGTGCTTTCGCGGTGGTGCTGGAATGTGTTCCGGCCGAGCTCGCCCGCAAGGTCACGGAAGCACTTTCGATCCCGACGATCGGGATCGGTGCGGGGCCGTATTGTTCCGGACAGGTCCAGGTGGTCCATGACACGCTCGGTTTCTTCAGCGGGAACAAGCCGAAACATGCCAAGCAGTATGCGGATCTGGATGCAGTCATCCGGAAAGCTCTGACCCAATACGCGACGGAAGTCCGCAGCGGCGATTTTCCCGACGAGGAGCATTCCTTCTGAACCAATAGGCTGTGCCGTTTTCCAGTCTGGACATCACTTTTTGGGTGTCCAGGCTTTCTTTTCGGGCATCGGCAGGCCCTGCGCCTTGTATGCGTTGCGGAAGTGCATCTTGGCCACTTTTCCAAGCAATTCGGCGCCGCCTTTCTGAAACAGCCGGGCGGCGATCTCATCGACCTGGACGCCAGCTCCTTTGGGCAGGGTCTCGCCGTGTTCCTGCCCGAGCTTTTCCATCACGCGGACGAACTGCGCGCGCGCCATGATTGAGGCGGCGGCCACCGCGATATCGCTTTCCGCTTTGGTCCGCTGGTCCAGACGGATCCTGCGTCCCTTTTCATTGAGGGCGTTCAGAATCAGATGTTCGTCGCCGAACTGGTCGGCCAGAGCCGAGGTGCATTCCGGCACCTTGTTCAGCAGATTTTCCAATGCGCGGGCATGCCCCCAGGCCAGGAGCCGGTTGAGCGAACCGAAACCGGTATAAAGCCGGTTATAGGCTTCATTCCCGACCGTGACCATCCCCATCCGGTCGCCCAGCAGATTACGGATCTTCGCGGCCACGGCCAGAATGGTCTGGTCGTTCTTGATCATCTTGGAATCCTTGACCCCGTATTTCATCAGCTCAAGGGCGGAAGCTTCATCGGGCACATACACGGCGGCCACCACGAGCGGGCCGAAAAAATCGCCTTTGCCGCTTTCATCCATGCCGGCATGGGGCACAAACGGAACGGTCTCCGCGGATTCTCCGGCGGGTTCCTGAAACATTTTTTCGCGCAGGATCTCAGGCTCCAGCAGGAATTCGACGAAATCTGGGGCGCCGGAGCCCTGGACCGTAAGTTTCCCGCTGACAAAAGCGCAGACCGAGGTTTTCTCCTTTTTGGCCTTGAAAAACATGTAGGGGGCGTCGGACAGCTCCCACGAGCGTTCTTCCAGCAGCGTCCTGAGCCGGCCGATTTCCAGTTCGGTAAGGACAAACACATAATTTTTCCTGGTATTATCCATTTTTTACGCGGAATCCCGTTTTTTTTCAGTAAAACATTTGACAAATCATGGTTGACAATATAGATTATTGTTGCATTGATTTCAAATCCAATTGAAAAAAAATAATGAGAGGAATCTGAAATGCGGAGATTTATGACCTTGAGTCTGCTGACGTCAGCGGTGCTTTGCGGTTCTGTTTTTGCGCAGGAACCGGAAAATCCCAACGGCGAACAGAAGCAGGAAGAAAAACCCAGATATGTGCCCAAAGATAAAATCACCTCGCAGGAATATAAAGTTTCCAATGAACGGATCGATAAGATCCAGGCCCTGCTGCAGAAATATTACGATGAACGCAAAGATCTGGAAAACTCTTCCGTCGTCAGCGATCTGCGCCGTGATATTCAGGCTTTTGTCCCGGTGGCCCCGGAAAAAAAGGCTGACACCCGTTCCCTGATCGCCATCAAGGATTCTCTCAAAGATCAGGTCGACAAGGAATTTCCCGATCAGGATAAGTTGAAGAAGACTGCCGAAGCCGAAGCCGAGAAGAAATTCCCGCTGGCGGAACGGAATCAGGAAGTCAAAGTTTATTATAAGCGCGGCCGTCGCATCTATTCCGTGACCGGCCGTTATTACGGTTTCGGATACGGAGGGAAAAGCATCACCCTCAGTCCCAGAAAAAACATTCCATGGTTCGAACTCCAGCCCGAATCCAAAGCCCTGTTCGACAAAAAAATCAATGCCGAACTGCGCAAGAAATACGTGGATGAGAAACTCGCCGTTTACAACCGCCAGCGGATGAACTATTCCGAAAAACTCTTTGCCACAGAATTTGCCAGGATCCGCAAGGCTAATGAGCAGCTCGGATATATCTACCAGAACGGCCAATGGGTCACGGCGGAAATGATCCTGAAACAGAAACTGCCGGAAAAGATCCGCCTCGCCAAAGAACGGGCGGAAAAGGAACGGCTGGAAAGAGAAGCCAGGGAAAAAGCCAAACGTGAAGCCGGCGGCAACAATCCCGAAGGCGAACAGAAAAAAGATGACGAAGAGGATTGATGAGGAAATCTTCTCCTGATCCGAATAAGCAGCGGACCGTCCGGGTTTCGATCCGGACGGTTTTTTCATGATCCGGCAGGGAAATATGGCGCCGCTCGTGCGCGCGGGCGCGGAAATCCCGGAGAAAATATATTTTTTCCCTTGCAATCATGGTCAGATGACATTATATTTAATCCAGATATTTCAATCACGGATAAAGGGAATCAGAAAATGTTCAAAAGAATGATATTGACCGCTGCGGTGCTGCTGGCAGTCACCGGCTACGGAGCGGACGGGATCACTACCGATAATGTCGCAGGGGCGCAGATCGGAACGAAACAGAAAACCGTCGACCCCAAAACCGCTGAACGGGAAAAAGCCAGAAAACTCGCGGAGCTGAACAGCAAAAGGACGGAACTGTTCCGCAAGCTCCACGAACAGCGGCAGAATCTGCTGAAAAACAATCCGAAACTGCGCCGCATGCATCAGCAGCTGCTCAAGCAGGCTCGCGAACTTGCCCTGGAACTGAATGCCAACCGGGAGATGCGCAAGCTCAATGACGAACTCAGCGAAGTCGAGCGCCAGCTGAGAAACGAACTGGAATCCCAGCCGGCGAAACAGCCCGTTTCGAACCGGAAATAATCAACGTTTATATGTCAATAAAAGGGTTTCACTCATGAACTTTTCGGAAAAAATCATAGACGGGAAAAAAATCGCCTCAGACGTCAATCACGAAACAGCAATGGAAGTGGCGGCCATCACCAAAGATTTCGGAGCCCGGCCGGGTCTGGCAGTGGTGCTGGTCGGCGACAATCCGGCCTCGAAAGTTTACGTTTCCAGCAAAGTCAAACGCTGTGCCGAACTCGGCATCTATTCGGAAAAGATCGTCCTCCCGAAAGAAACCAGCCAGACGGAACTGCTGCAGGTGATCGCGAAACTGAATACCAATCCGCTGATCCATGGGATCCTGGTGCAGTCCCCCGTCCCGAAACATATCGATGAACAGGCCGTGGTCAATGCGATCAATCCGGACAAGGATGTGGATTGTTTTCACGCCCGGAACGTGGGCCGTCTGCTGCTGGGCGACTTTTCCGGATTCCTGCCCTGCACGCCGTGGGGCGTCATGCAGCTGCTGAAACGGTCGGAGATCCCCACGGCAGGAAAACATGCCGTGATCATCGGCCGTTCCAATATCGTCGGCAAACCGATGATGGCGCTGCTTTCCGCCAAAGGCGCCGATGCCACGGTGACGCTGTGCCACTCCCGCACGCAGGATATCGCCTCTTTCACCCGGACTGCCGATCTGATCGTGGCCGCAGTGGGGAAACCCGAATTTCTCCGCGGCAATATGGTCAAGGACGGCGCCGTGATCATTGATGTCGGGATCAACCGCGTGGAGGCGCCGGATACGGAAAAAGGATACCGGCTGGTCGGCGATGTGGCGTTCGATGAAGTCGCGCCGAAGGCCTCCCGCATCACGCCCGTTCCCGGCGGCGTCGGACCGATGACCATTGCCATGCTGATGAAGAATACCGTCCGGGCGTTTCATCTGGCCTTGAAGCACTGAACGGAACTTCCGCAGAAAAAGGTTTCGCATCATGTCCCGTCTGATTGTCATTTTTGTGGTCCTGGTGATCTGGGCGATCCTCAGTGTCATCAAAGTCCGGCAGCAGTCTGCACGTCAGGACCGGAATGGGAAAAAGCCGGGACGGAGTAATCCAGCCGGGAAAAAGTATTCCTGGGCGTGGATGCAGGCCGCCGGTTCGATGCATCTGAAATTCATCCGTCCGGAAGAAGCCAACGGTTATCCCGCCATCAACGGCACGGTCAACGGGATCACGGTCATGGTGCAGTGCGTCCCGCCTTCCGGTTTAGCTCCGGAAAGCATGGTGTTCCGTTTTCATTTTCCCCAGCCGGCCGGTATCGGCCTGGAATTGAAAACCGCCGAAAAACTTGACGCCCTTCCCGAAAAAAACGAACCGGACCAGACCGGGACCGCGCTTCTGGCGGAACTGCTGGAAAAACGCCCTGCGGGAGCTTATTTCATGCATGTGGCCGATCCGGAAATCTTCCGCAGCTGTTTCAGTACGGACAATCTTGAAGACCTCGCCCGTCTGAGCCTGATTTATCCCAAAGTCATACTCACCGATGCCGAACTGCAGGTCCGCACGTCGGGGATCAACAATGATCCGCAGCGGTTCCATGATCAGCTCGAGACCTTGCTGGATATCGCCGGCTCTTATGCCGGATTTGCCAGACAGGCGGCGGAAAGGAAAGAAATGACTATCCTCGTTCCGAAAAAGCTGGCTGAGGAAGAAATGATCAACCGTCCTGCGCCGAAGAAGGTCAAACCTAAACCAGAGAGACAGGAACCGCCCAAACCGGAAAAAGCACCCGAACCCAGTCGGCAAGCGGTCGATCCCGAGCCGGAAAAAGTTCCCGAACCCGTCAAACAGCCGGATGTTCCGCAGCCGGAAAAAGTTTCCGAACCCGTCAAACAGCCGGATGTTCCGCAGCCGGAAAAGGCTCCCGAACCTGTTGCTGAGAATATTCCTGAACCGGAAAAAACTTCGGCCGATGATCTGCCGCTGGATCAGAGTGCATTCCTCCATTCACTGTGGCCATCCGCGAGCTCGACCGGACGCCAGAAGGAACTTTTCGCACCCTATGCCGGACGCGAAGTCGAATGGGAAGGAATCCTTAAAATGTGTTATACTTATTCCACCGACTTCGTCTTCGGGAAAGAAGGCGGCGTAAAGGCAACTTTCGAACTGGAGGAATTCAAACCGGAAGGCAGTTTCATGCCCATCAGGATCAAAGCGGTGGCGGCCTTCCCGAAAACCGAATTCGCCAAGCTCGACAAAGCCTCGGGTAAGAAATTCCGTTTCCGCGGGAAACTGTTGAAAATCGAACCCATTGCCAGGGAGATCTATCTATCCTCCGGCATCATCACGGGAGTATTGTCATGAAAAGCAACCGAAGGGAACCGAAAAACCTGCTTTTGGGATTGGGTCTTGACAATAAGGACGGACATAAAAGGCTGACCCAGGGGGATAATTTCGTGATGGTCGGCGGTTCGGAAGAAACGCACGAACGCATGACCGAAACCGCGATCCGCTTCAATGAAAAACTGGCCAAACGCGGCAAATCGCTGGAAGAGCTTTCCCCGGAAGAATTCCGCGATATCATGCAGGATGCCGCCGACCATTGATCAACTCGGAATAATGGGAAAATGCCTGCCGCAACCTTGAAACAACTATCCGAACTGACCGGCGTATCCATCCGGTCGGTCAACCGCGCACTCCACGGCGACACCGGGCTGAGCGAGGAGAAACGGGCCATGATCCTGGCCGCCGCCGCGCGGACCGGATACACGCCCAACATTGCCGCGCGGAATCTTCGGCTCAAGCAGAACAATTTTGTCGGCATCGTGGTCCCGAATACCGGCGCGAACTGCGAGCCGGCCGGCGCCACCATCACCTCGCGCAAGATCAATCAGCTCCAGCTGAAACTGGAACGGGACGGTTTTTTCACCCTGTTCGGGATCAACACGGGGAAAGCCGAGGACATGCGCTACCTGCTCCGCCAATGGACCGGGCTGGTTTCCAGCGTGATCTTTTTTTCCTGGAACAGCCAATGGCGCCAGGATGAGATCCTCGAAAAACTCCCGCTCCAGTGCATTTTCGTGGACATAGCCACAGATTTCGGCCACAGCATGATCATCGACCGCGCACCGGGAATCTACGACGGCATCCGCTTCCTGCTGGAACACGGCTGTTCCAAGCTCGCCCGCTGCGGCGACATTTCCACCCGCGACCTCGGTTTCAATGCCGCGCTCCAGGGCTTGACCAACCGTTCGATCACCCACCGCCATTACCGTCTGCCAAGCAATTTCGAAGACGGTTTCCGGATCGGCTCCGAACTGACCGCCGAACATTACGACGCCGTTTTCTTCGACACCGACCGGATGGCTTTCGGTTTCCTCAAATACTGCTGGCAGAACCACATCAGGATCCCCGAAGATATCGCCGTCATCGGGTTCGACGATGAATACTGGGACGCCTATTCCTGTCCCTCGCTGAGCACGGTGGCGCATCCGACCGAGGAGATGACCGCGGCCATTTCCGACCTGATCCGTTCGCCGGAAACCGAACGGCAGTGCCTTCATTTCAAAACCCGGTTCATCCGCCGAGAAAGCGTCTGATCCATTCAGGAGAAAATACCATGTCAACACTGAAACTGACCATAGCCGGCGACCTGGCACCGATCCGGAATTTTGCACCGGTCATCGAACAGGATCCCGAATCCATTTACGGCGACCTGCTGCCCCGTCTGCGTCAGGCCGATTACCGCATCGTCAACCTCGAATCGCCGCTGGCCGGCACGGAATTCATCGTCAAAAGCGGCGCGGCTTTCACCGGAAAACCGGAACATCTCGGCGTCCTGACCTGCGTTCCCTTCGAAGCGGTCACCCTCGCCAACAACCACACGTTCGACACCGGCATGGAAGGCTATCGCCAGACCTGTTCCCTGCTGGACCGGGCGGGCATTGCCAGAGTCGGTTCGGGCACCCTTGACGAAGCCCAGAAACTGCTGGTCATTGAAAAGAACGGCATCCGCATCGCCGTATTCAATTTCTCCGAAGGCGAAGATATGCGCGGTGCCTCCGAATCGGTCCCCGGCGTGGCTCCGTGGGATCCCGAAACCGTCTGCCGCAATATCCGCGAGGCGAAAAAATCCGGCCGTTTCCATGCCGTGATCGTCATCGTCCATTGCGGACTGGAATATTATCCGTTCCCCCCGATGTATGTTTATCAGACCTTTGAAAAACTCGCCGAGGCGGGCGCCGACCTGATCGTGGGACATCATGTGCATGTGCCGCAGGGCATGACCCGTTTCGGCTCCGTTCCGGCTTTTTTCAGTCTCGGCAATTTCGTCTTTTTCCAGGACAATCAGCTGTTCCACCGCAAAACCGGCTATCTGCTCGAAATCGAGATCAATGAAAACGGCATCCGGCAGGCCGAACCCCTGCCCTACCGGATCGGAGCGAACGGAGTGCGCATGCTTACGGCGCAGGAAAAAACGGAATTCGACACACTGTTCCGCAGGATCTCCGAACCGCTGAAGACATCGGAAAGCGCGAAACGCGCCTGGGAAGCCTGTCTGGCCTGGTACGGGCTCAAAGGGTATTGCGCCGAACTCGAGAAAATTCTCGACACGATGCGGGATTCACCTCAAAAAGGCGCGGCCATGCTGCGCAACCGCGTCCAATGCATGCAGCACCGGATGCACTGGACCGACGGACTGACCCGCGTTGCGGACGATACCATCGAAAAGGCCGATCCGGAACTGGTCAAGCTGGTTGATGCCTATTTCAATGAAAGGCTCCGGTCATGAAAAAACTGATCCTCTGCGATTCGGGTCTCGGCGGTCTGGATATCGCCGCGCCGTTTTTCCGGAAAAAGGAAAAAGCGGAATGGGAAATGATCTACATCAACGGATGGCCCGATCCGAAGTTCGGCTACAATGATCTGGCCGACGGCACCATGCAGGAAGACGTTTTTCGGGCCGTGCTGGAAAGTATGGAGCGTTTCTCCCCTGCCCTGTGCATGATCGCCTGCAACACGCTATCCATCGTCTGGCAGCAACTTTCAAGCCGTTATAAGCCATCGTTCCCGGTCATGGGCATCATCGATGAGGCGGTCAAAGGCATGACCGCAGCGGCGCAGGCCGAGCCGGATTCGCATCTGCTGATCCTCGGCACGGCCACCACGGTTTCCTCGGGCGTGTATTCGGATGCCCTGCGTGCAAACGGCATTGCCGCCGACCGGATCCATTCGCTGGCTTGTCCGGGACTGGCCAAACTGATCGAAAAGGACCCCGCCGCGCCGGAAGTCCGCCAATGGATAAGAGGTTATGCGGAAACGGCCGAAAAAACGCTGAAATGCGCCAGTAAACTCCATCTGTGTTTCTGCTGCACACACTACGGCTATGCGGAAAACTGCTGGAAAGAGGAATTCGGCCGTCATTTCCCGTCTCTGGGCGTCATCAATCCGAACCGTCTGCTGGATCTGCCCGGCAGTGCCGCGAGTTTCGCCTATCATTCCCGGCTGGAACTGGAAGATCATCAGCGACAGGCGATGTCCGGCTGGTTCGCCGCATCGGCCGCCCCGATTTCCGAAGCATTGCACCACGCCCATGCCGAAAGCGGACTTTTCGCTTTGCCGTCGGAGATCCGGCTGAAAAAACAATAAGCCATCCGCAGGCCGCGCGATTTTCCCCTTACATCGGGTTGATGTCCTGGATCAGCGGCTGGATCGTGATGTCGGTGATGTTCAGATGGTCCGGCAGTTCCGCCAGTTCCAGGATCAGCTTGCCCATTTCGGATGGCTGAATGGCTTTCGCACTCTGTTCCGCCGTGAAGGCGGGAATGTTCGCCGCGGTATTGAATCCGGTGGCGCCCCAGGACGGCGTGACGCAGAAGACCCGCACCCCGTAAGGACGCAGTTCCGTGTAGAGGCCGTGGCTGAATTTGGAAAGGCCCGCCTTCGCGGCGGTGTAAACGCTCCACGCCGGCCAGGCATACAGCGCGCAGACGCTGGAAATATTGACGATCAGTCCGCTCTTCTTCTGCTGCATGATCTTCGCGGCACGGGCACAGCCCAGCAGCGTGCCGGTCAGGTTGTTGTTGATCGCACTGATGATCTCTTCGTCGCTCTGCTCGGAAAGCGGATGGATCGAGCCGCCGCCGCCCGCATTGTTGATGAGGATATCGACCGAACCGACCTGTTTCATCACGTTGTCCCAATCCTTGCCGCTGGAGATGTCGGCGAGGACCGCGTGAACGCCGAGTTCCGCGGCGGCTGCCTGGAGTTTCTGCTCATTCCGTCCGGTGATCCAGACTTCGGCTCCTGCTTGTTTGAATGCCGCGGCGATCCCTTTGCCGTATCCGCCCGAGCCGCCGGTAACGATTGCTTTTTTTCCTGCCAAGTTCATAATTCATTCCTCCTGAAATTTATTTGAGTCCGCTGCATGCGGTTTCCTTTTCTTCCCTGAAATGCATCAGTTCCTGCAATTTCCCGACCTCGACCGAACGGAGCGGACAGCGGTTTTGAACGGCCAGCGCCGCCGCATAGCCCGCGGCTTCGCCCAGACGCATGATTGTCCGGGACAGCCGGCAGCTGGTCGAGGCGAGGCAGGAAAAGCCGCCGATCTTGCCCGCGACCAGCAGATTGTCCTTCCCTTTCGGCAGCAGGGACCGGTAAGAGATGCCGTAGGGTTTCACCGGACGTGCCGGTCCGCCCGCGCCGTGCCGGTCCAGCTGATGGTCGCTGATCACGACCCAGTCGCCCTGGTCCTGTCCGGCAATGCCGCCGAGCACATCATTTTCGGTCAGCATCACCTCGCAGAGGGTCCGGAACGATTCACGGATCCCGAGTTTCGGCGAAAACGACTTGAATTTATAATGGCGCAGCAGTTCGTATTGCTCCTGGACCGTGTGCCAGTAGATCCGGGCCCGTCCTTCGCACACTTTCCGTGCGGTGTCTTCACCCAAGGCCAGATAATCGGCGCCGCGCAAGGTCGGCAGCATGTTGCAGCACAGGTCGCCGTTCGGATATTCGGTCGCGACCATCGAAACGGAATATTCGCGGCCGGCGAGTTCGGGCGGCAGCGGTTCGATCTCCGGCTTGGCGGTCGGCGTCACCCGGAAAATCTGGGTCACGCCGTTGAGATAACTGACCGTGGGGATCTCGGGCGCATCGGGTTCCTGAAACACCGTCCGGGGCTCCGAACCATAGAGCAGATGGCAGCGCGAAGCCGACACGAGGAATCCGCTGTTGTCGATCCAGATCTCCGCCTCGATCTCCATCCCGTCGTCCAGAATGACGCTTCGGATGTGTTCGTCGGTGAATTTGACTTCCACGGCGGTCCGTCCTGATAATACCAGACATCCGCTTTCCTTCAGCATTTCCCGGGCGCAGCGATCCCAGACTTCCGGCTCGAAGATGACCCCGTTCCAAATCTCCAGACAGGAGATCTTATTGTAGTCGAATCCCTGTTTCAGCGTGTCGTCATAATTCATTTTGGGATTGACCACACTGAGTCCGCCGGGGAAATTCCGGCAGCCTTCGCGCCCCTGGCTGCGATGCAGTTTCGGCGCATAGATCCCGCAGCCGCCGGGGATCTTGCACATCCGGCCGTAAAGCTCGCGCGGGAGTCCGAAGGAAGCGCCCCGGACCGGTTCCCAGCAGTTCACGCCGGAAACGGTGGAAGTGCCTCCGAGCATCTCGGACGCTTCGAAAAGCAGGACTTTCAAGCCGGACCGCGCCGCCGCACAGGCCGCGCCGAATCCGCCCGAGCCGCCGCCCGCCACACAGATGTCAACTTTGATTTTTTCCATACTGCATCCTCATCTGATTGCAGTAATATAATGCCCGTCCCCGGCACTTGCAAGCTGTTTTCGCAAGAACCATTGCCGATTGGCCGGCAATAACGGCGTCAGGAGCATGCGGCATCGGCGCGTTCTTCATTCAAAAAACACATTCCCGAAAACGGCGGTGTTGCCGAACTTCTGCGATTCCGGATTGGGCGACCACAAAAAGAGCTCCCGGCCACATACCCTGCCGATGTTCATGGTGAAGCTTTTGCCTTTTCCCGGCTTGAACCCCGCCAGGGATGAAACCGGAATGCGCAAAAGGGCGGTCCACTGATCCCGGTCAGGATAAAGCTTGAACTCATATTGCCATTTCCCATTCCATGAACGGTCCAGAATGTTCCATTGCGGATCGGCCCCGAACCGTCCGATATTCATATTTCCCTGCAGGAATGAATCCGGAGCCGGACTGAAGATGAACTGGAAATATCTTTCCGGCAGGGCGGTGGGATTGATCTGCACATCAAGACATTCGGTGATGATATAATGCCCTTTCCCCGCACTCACGAATTGTTTTTTGGCGAGCTCCGGAGACTGGAGGGTAAAACGCATATAAAGATCCGAAGCGGTCCAGCCCAGCTGGAAAGAACTTTTCAGTCCGGCTTTGCCGCCCGTGACTTTTTCCAGTTCATAGGCGGGGATCTTATTCCAGAGGGGATCTTCGAGAGCCGGTTTCTGCGGCAGGAAAAAGGCTTTCGCCATCTTCGTCTGAACACCGGGCAGGATGCCGCTTTTTTCCATTTCCCTGTAGTTCCAGGTAAAGGGCGCCCCGAGTTTTCCGCTCAAGGAGCCGCCGGCCAGCCAGATTTGGCGTTTGTCATTGCCTTTCCATAAGGCGGGGATATCGGAACGGAAGATCGCATCGATAGCCTGCTCGCGTTCCCGCAAAGCTTCGCAGATAATATGAAAAACGCTTCTTGAGGGGGCCAGCTGATACAGCGAATATCCGTCCAATGCCTTGACTTCACTCTTCAAATAGTCGAAATGCAGGCGGACATTTTTGAGGCGCATTTTCTGTTTCGGGGAGCTTACGTTCTTTTCCGCGGCGGACAGGAATTCCTCCATCTTCCGGACCGCGGCAGCCGGATAATGATTCCGGATCATGGCGGCCGGAGTCCGGACGAGGCGCGGATCGTCATCGGTGAAATAAGCATTCTCCGGATAACTTTCCAGATATTTGTGCATGATGCTGAAGAAATTGTTCATGAAGGGGCCGGCATCCCGGCCGAAAGCGGCAGTGCAGTAATCTGCCAGCAGCAGATTGGGGTTCAGACTCACATCATCGAGCAGACGGCCGTAAATGTAAGTCACCGGAGCTTCCAGTCCGGTAAGCGCGGTCGAAAATCCGCAACTATAGATATTGATGACTCCGTATCGATGGAACCGCCGCAGCTGGTCCGCGATCCGGTCCGGCGTCCGCTTGGGCAGAAATCCGGTTTCATGAAAAGCGCCCCAGTTGTAATCGTAGACCATGAATTCGTTCATGGCGGGGAACTGTTTTTTCCAGGCTTCGAACTCTTTTTCGTCGTATTTGGTCAGCTCGATGATGACATTCGGAGGAAATTCCCTGATCCAGCCGGGAACTTTCATGGTGACCTCATAGGCAAGGATATTGATTTTCCGGTCGGGATATTTCCGGTAAATCTCCCTGGCCAGGCCGACATGGTAATTCCACACCCGGACCGGCGCCGGTCCCAGTTTCACACATTCCGGACATTCGCAGGCGAAAAAAGCATCCGACTGCGAAAGCTGATAAAACTTTATGCCTGCAGCAAAAGCTTTTTCAATAGACTGAAGCATCAGGTCCCGGACCTCTTTATTGCTGATGCAAAGCTGACTGCCGACCTTGTCCGGACGTCTTTTCCCATTCTGCAGGACATAATATTCCGGATGTGTTTTTCCATATTTGGCGGCAGGGATCACATTCGGCCATGAGTGACCGTAAAAATAGACCGCATCACGCCGGTCGAGGAAATTCATCGCCGTGGCCCAGGGTTCGAACCGCTCACGGTCCTTCAGCACAGGAATCGGCGCAATGTGATACGGGAAAGAGGCTTTATGACGCAGATGAAAATTTTCCGGTATCACCAGAGAACTCCGGACCGGAATTTCTTCTCCGAAGGGACCCGGCAGCAGAAAACGGGCATGCAGAAAATCCTCCAGGAACCGGATCACCGCTTTGGAGTCCCCTGGACGGAAAAAGGATTTTCCGAAATAACGGGTTTCTTCATTGACTCCGCACAGGAAGATATCTTTTCCGGAAATGCCCAGCACATATTCCTGCACCTGCATATCTTCCGGAATGATCTTGCCGCGGATCCCTTTCCGGGTCCGGCCGATATAGAAAGCCGCCGCGGCAGGATTTTTGTCATCTTCCGTCACGATGGGCAGTTCAACTGAGGTGCTTTCCTTCAGGATGCGCCGGAGGAGTTTCGCCGCTTTGAGCGCCCCCTGCCCCGGATCGTTTTCCGGAATCACGATCTTGTATTCCGATTTTCCGCCGCTGATCACGGCAAGCCCTTTTTCCGCTTTGGAGATCACGATTTCGATTTCGATGCTGCCGCCCCAGGATTCGGCCGCGAAATCCAGCGTATCGCCTTTCTTCAGCGGCTGGTAAAATTCCTTCCTCAGATAGGTTCGGCCCGGCACCCGCAGCTGGTGGATGATTTTTCCGTTAAGGACCAGATCCAGCCGCCGGGAAAGCTTCGACACCTCGCCCTTGATCTTCAGCAGATGGGTCGCTGCCAGCCGGACCGTATATGCGCCGTCTTCCGGTGCGGTCCAGCGGCGGACCACCGTATACTTGTTTTTATGGGTGGACCAGGCGATCGTATTGCGGAACACCGCCCCGTGGGTAAAATTGCCGTTTCCCCAGTATTTTTTCTTTTTGCCGGAATCGGTGAACGGCCGGAAACTGGCCGGATCCGCCGGTTTTTCGTAATAGCCGAAAGACCAGTTCCGGAAACCCTGAGCGGGGACCGCATCACCGGCGGCATCCCAATCGGCAACGGAATGGGCGATGGTTTTGGCAGTTTCAGCTCCGCCAAGTGCCAGCAGGAGAAAAAAACAGCACAAGACCGAAAATTTCTTATTCATAAAAACAGCTCCTGTTAAATATATCTCTTATTTGGGAACCCATTCCCCGTTGAACTGTGTACCTCCGCGATACGTCACGGATTTTCCGTCGATATGCAGCATGTTGGCAGTGCGGTCATGCAGAAAATCAGTCCCCCAGAGTTTGGGCGTGGGCCATTGATTGGTATTTCCGGGGTTCACCCAATCCCAGCGGGCACGATACAAATTCGTGATGGCGGTGTCCTCTTTCCCTTCGGTCAGTATCACACTCTGCGCTATGATCGTGTTCAACCGACGGGGTTGGTTCGATTTCCCGGAGCAGATCTCCCAGCCGCCGTAGGGTTTTGAGGTGACTGGTGCCGAACGGTCCGTGCAAGTCGGTGAATAGCTGGTATAAACCGGATATCGGACATAGACTCCTGTCAATTTCAAACCCGGACAGGCAAAAACATGTTTCTGGGAGGTGGGATAGAAACTGGCGGACCATGAAGCCGACGGCACTTTCATATATTTGTTGAGCCATAAAAAATTGCACCATCCGGCCGGAGCCGGAATGAATTCCTTGTTGTCCGACGCATAACTCATGATTGCCAGATAGATCTGTTTCTGATTGCTCATGCACGAAGCCCGGTATGCCATGTTTCTCGCCTGATTCAGCGCCGGCAGCAGCATTCCCGCCAGAATCGCGATGATCGCTATTACCACGAGGAGTTCGATCAGTGTAAAAATTCTTCCGCTGCGCATTTTCATTGTTCATTCTCCTTTTTCGATTCTGCTGTCAAACCTGCGATGATTACAGCAATGTGTTTTTTCCTTGAAAGACCTGCGAAAAATCATGTTCATACCGAAAAACCTCCTTTGCCGTTTCCATCAGGCTTTTGTTTTTTATCATTGTGATTCATGTCTGATTAATCTCCCCTTTCCCGATATTATTGAAAATATTCCGATTCAAAGCCTGATTTCTTTTTTTTGGCCAGAATATTGCGGATGTGGATCCCGGCGCGCTTCCCCGCATTGAACTCGCTCTCGCGAATGTCCAGATTTTCAAAAAAACAGGATTTCATATTCGGATATTTCTGCACCACGATCTGACTGTTGACTTCATTTTCCAAAAATACCGTAACGGTTTTTCCAACAGGATGACTGCTCAAAGTCTCAAAAAGCATCGTGTAACGTTTGCGGTCGCCGTCGCAGACGATGCTGTCAATCCGGTCCTGATCCAGCAGGGCGGTCACGACCAGGGGGATTTCCTCCAACCCAACGATGCGTTTCCGGTCGAACGGGATCTCACGCTCCTGCATATAAGCGGCAAAAGCATCCGGGGCCGCGCCCGGTTCGGCACAATACAGCGGCTTGCGGAATCCGGCATTGAAAACCTGTTCCGCCCGGAGAATGCCGGCGGCTTTGCGGTCGTAGATCAGAAAATTCTTTTTCGGATACACTTGCATCGGGACATGGGCATTTTCAATGGCGGCAACGGGAAAATCCATGTCGATGAGATGATCGATCGCCGGGACATTGGCATCTTCCGGAGCGATCCACAGCAGGGCATCCAGTCCGTGGATCCCCACCAGGTCAACCACCTGTTGCGGTTCGAAAGAATTGACGGAGAGAAAATAATAACCGCAGCACAGCGGATTGATCCCTTTCATGAAACCGCTGTAAGCTTCCGAAGAGATACAGGACATCCCGGCAATATATCCGGAAGCGACCAGGATCCCGATATGCAGTTCACCGAAACGGGAAAATTTCGGATTGCTGAAATATCCCCGGCGCTTGGGCAGCTGGATGACATATCCGCGTTCGATCAGCTGCGCCATCGCCCGCCGGACGGTGCCGCGCGCGACCTTGAATTTTTCGCAGAGGATCGGTTCGCCGGAAAGCAGTTCAGGCTCGGATCCCGCCCGCGAAACTTCATGCAGGACATACTGGATGATCGGCTTGATCAATAAATCTTCTTTGCCCATAACAGAACGAAACTCCCGAATTAATGTTCAATAAAATATACATTAATTCAAGACGATGTCAAGAGGGGAAAAGAAAAAAAACGAAAAAAAGTGAGTGCATCGTGGCGGCAGCCGCATTGGGAAAGCGAGAACTTAAACAGAATACGGAGAACGCGCACGACATGTCATGACGCGAGATCACTGGAGTTACCGCGAACTTTTGTCGGACGGGTCGGACACCGCGCACAACATGTCATGACGCGAGATCTCAGGAAAGTGATGATCCTTTCATCTCGCGTCATGAGTCCGGTTTACGCGCAGCTTGCCACGGCGGAGCCTTCAGGCGAAGCCGGGTCCGAATGGTCCGATTTGTCCGAATCGTCCGTAAATCGCGGAAAACCGGCATGCGGCTTATTTTTCTGACTGGCGGTAATACAGCACCACGAGGGAATGTCTCGGCAGCGTCACGTTTTTTCCCTCGACAATGGCATCGTTCCTCGCGGAAGCATGATCCATCAGCTCATATCCGGGCACACTCAATTCCGCAGTAACACGCTCTTTCGAACTTTGCGAAACGACCACCGCCAGCGCACCATCCTGGCGGAAGGTATTGAGCAATACGAGCGGATCGCTGCAGGAAACACCCTCGCCGGCGGTCATTACGCCGTGCAGAAGTATCTCTTTGAAACGCGACCGCAACGCATTGACCTGTTTCAGATAAGCGCCGTATTTGGAAGCCGCCGACAGATCCGCGCGGCAGCGGTAGATCTCCACATCGCTGCGGCGCTGCTGGAAGGCCAGCTGATTCACCCGGAATTCGATGTCGCTGTCATCGCGGATATCGCGGTCGGAAAGATAGATTTCCGGGAAAGCGAGGCTGAACAGCGGCGCTTCGCATTGGAGCAAGGGCCGTTCCCCTTTCCGCTGGAAATCGGGATTCCAGACTTGCGCGGTATGACCGAAGATATGGATGAAATCGCAATACTGCGCGGTCTGGTCGGTCGGACATTCCACGCCGATGGCAAAATCAGGATCCTTGCTCTTGGCATATTCGCAGAGTTCGCGGCACAAATCGCGTTTCGACTGCATCAGGCCGGTGAACGGAACGGGATGACCGTGCGACGGATCGCAGCAGGGATAACTGGCCAGGCCGAGCTGGTCAAAGAAAACCCCGTCCGCTCCCAGCTCATAAGCCAGGTCGATATGCCGTTTCAGAATGTCGCGCCATTCCGGGCAGGAAGGACAGGCCACGGCAAAGGTCTTGTTGCCGAAATTCCGGGTGAAGATCCCAGTGTTGCTGAAATTGTAAAACTCGCGGTGTTCCGTGCCGTCCGCCCGTTTGATCGAGACGCGCTGGCCCGCGCCGCCGCGGTAATAATCCGAGGCGGCGTCAATGAGCTGTCCGTTGTAATAGATGATCACATGTCCGCCTTTTTCGCGGACTTTCAGAATATTCCGGCGCAATTCATCGAACCCGCCGCACGCCGGATCGGGCGAATACTGCGGATAGCCGGAATCCATGCCTTCCTTCGTCCAGCCGAAAAGAAAGATGGTATCGATTCCGGACGGCAGACCGGAGTCCAGGATCCGTGGAAGATCGGCATAGCGGAAAAAATATTCGCCGTACTGATGATGCATGATGAGCCGCTGCCAGCCGAAGGAATCCCGGATCCGGGGCGACTGTGGCAGCGGTTCGAACCAGGAATCGGCCCATTGGCGATATTTCCGGGCGCCCGCCGGCCAGCGTTCCGCAAGCAAAGCGGTCACCATCCGGTTTTCCGCCATTTCCCCATGCGGTTTCAAAAACGGCATCCGTGCCATGAAGCAGTTGATCATCCGGTTCTTTTCGATTTCGAAACTGTGTCCGGTCAGCTGAAATTCAGGATCGTGACAGCCGAAATACAGGATTTCCGTGCCATAATCCAGCAGATAAAAATTCAGGGAACTGGTCCGTCCCGGATAAAACGAAGTATGCCGGATATATTTCTGGTCGGGCGCCATGTAATTGCTGAAACGGCCCCGGAGCATCGCCGGCAGATCCTGATACGTGGTGCTGACCAGTTCCGAGGTATGGACTTTCAGCGGCGGTTCCGGTTCCCGGATCGAAAAGACCGGATAATGAATCTCCCGGACCGTGACCTCATCGGTCCCGTTCTTTACGCCGACACCCCAATGGATTTCCTCGCCGCATAACGTGATCTGCAGATCCACTCCGACAGCGTATTCGTTTCCGTTTTCGCCGATGACTTTGCCGTAATGGAAAACAATCGAATCCGGACGTTCCTCCACCTGTTTCAAATCGGCGGGAACAGACTCGAATTCCAGCAGCTGGGGACATCCGAGGACCAGCCGGCAGAGCGCATGGGCGTTCACCAGTTCCCGCCCGGTTTTGAGATTGGCCATCCCGCTCAATTCGCCCGCATCGTTCCAGCGCAGACATATCCGCTCGTTTTTCAGTTCATGATCCATAAAACACCTTCTGTTCGCATTAACGGGAACAATATAATCACAGGACGAAAAACATACCAGTGTTTTTATGCCGAAAAATACGGTTTTTGTGCCATTTGACTGGATTTTTCACGAATCCCGTGATATAGTGAAATTCCATGATGAAAAAGGTGAACAACAGTATATTTCTGGGCGATCTGCCGCGGATCCTGCACGGGGAATTCCAGCTTTACCGGATGCTGGATCTGAATGCGGCGGTCGGCACCTGGAACGGCATCCGGCCGGATGAGTTCGAGATCGCCATCCGGCTGTCCGGAGGCGATTCCGCATCGAACGATCTGCAGGACGGTATTGAGACCTCCATGCCCTTCCCGCATGTCTATATCAAAAAGCCGCGTTCTCATTATTATTCCGGAACCTTTGCGCCGCGGAAGGCATTCGTGCTGATCTACCGCGGTGTTGATGAACAGAAATTCTACCGTCTGGGCGTGAACCCGGACAGCCTCGCCTGGGAAATCACCCTGACGGGCGAAATCAGGAACCTGATCGGAAAGTTGAAAAAAGAATCGGCTTCACTGCACCTGCAAGGGACTTCCGACCGGATCGACATGGTGGCCGAACAGCTGTTCCGGGAACTGCTGCTGCAGAACAAACCGGCCGAGGTCATCGATCCGAATGAAATCAGGGTCCGGCAGGCGGCTTCCTGGCTGAGCGGACATTACTTGGAAGAGATCGATCTGAACCGTTTTTTTATCCGGTTTGGATTTTCCAGACGGAATTTCTACCGTTACTGGGAAAAAGTATTCCGCGTGACCCCGAAAGCATATCTGAGAAATCTGAGGCTTCAGGAGGCGGAACGGCTGCTGGGATTCAACTCCTGTTCGGTGGAAGAGATCGCCTGGCAGCTGCACTTCCGCGATGTATCCCATTTCATCCGGGTCTTCCGCGAGAAAAACGCAGTCACACCGCTTCAGTTCCGCAAACGGTCGGCATCCGGACTCACGCCTGAATGACCGCGGCGGCGGTTTTGACGTTGCCGAACGGGGCGCTGACCTGAACACCGGCCACACGGTCACGGATGGCCGCGACCGCTTCACGGGCAATCTGAATGCCTTCGGCACGCTGTTCCTCCTTGGTGGAGCCGCGCGCCATGCGTTCCATGATGCTGTCCGGCACGATCACGCCAGGGACTTCATTGCGCATGAATTCGGCATTGCGGTAGCTGGCGAGCGGCCAGATGCCCGCGATCAGGGGAACTTTCGCCAGGCCGGGCACGGCATCCATGAAACGCAGCAGCGGTTCGATGTCGAACACCGGCTGGGTCACCACAAAATCGGCTCCTGCATCGATCTTTTCCTGCGTGCGGCGGATCTCCCGCTGGAAATCGATCGCATTGGGGTCCGCGCCGACGCCGACCACAGCGGCGGCCGGCTTGCCGATCGGCTTCCCTGCCAGATCGAGCCCGCGGTTCAGACGATTCTGGAGTTTGACCAGACCGATGGAATCCATATCGAACACGCCGGAGGCAAAGGGATAATCACCGAGTTTCGGCGGATCGCCGGTGATGAAGAGCAGATTGCGGATGTTCAGCGCGGCACAGCCGAGCAGGTCGGCCTGGATGCCGATGAGATTGCGGTCGCGACAGCAGACATGCAGGACGGTCTCGATCCCGGCTTCAGCCTGGATCCGGGCAGCGGCCACGATGGAGGCGATCCGCGCACTGGCACGGGGACCGTCCGGCAGGTTCACGGCATCGAAACCGAAATCGCGGCAGAGACGGGCTTTCTCCACGGTCGAATCGAGCTCATAACCCTGCGGCGGCACCACTTCAACGGTCTGAACCCATTTTCCGGCTGCGAGTTTTTCTCCGAAGGAAGAGCGTTCGGTCAGCGGCTTGACCGGCTGTTCCGGCAGGGCTTCTTCCTTGACGAACAATTTTTCGGTTGCATTGGCCGAACGGCTCAGCGGACGGATGCTGCGCGCCATATCGCGGATATGATCGGGCCCGGTGCCGCAGCAGCCGCCGACGCCGTGGACGCCGAGCGCGACGAACCGCATGGCATAGGTGGTGAAATATTCCGGGCTGCACATGTAGAAGATCCGGTTGTCCACGCTCTTGGGCATGCCGGCATTGGGACGCACGATCACGGGCAGACGGCACTGTTTGAGCAGGATCTCCAGGGCATTGAGCATGGATTCCGGACCGATGCCGCAGTTCAGGCCGAACGCGGCGGGCTGATGCGCGGCGGAATCGATCATAGTCAGCAGACGGGCGGGCGTATCGCCGGTCTTGGACATGCAGTCCCGGTCAACGGCGAAACTCACCACGAACGGGAAATCGGGGAAATCCTTCATTACAGCCAGGGCACGTTCCAGATCCTCGGCGCCGCGCTGGGATTCGAAGAGGATGAAATCGGGTCCGGCGGAAATCAAGGCGGCAGCCTGTTCTTTCAGCACTGCGACGGGGTCGGGCAGATCGGCACCTTTCACGGCGGAAATGTCCACGGGTCCGACCGAAGCGGCAACCATCAGATCATTACCGGCAACCTCGCGCGCCAGGGTCACGGCGGCACGGTTGATCTCGGCGACCTTGTCGCCCATCAGAAATTTATTGAGCTGGACGGCATTGGCACCGTAAGAATTGGTAGTCAGGACCTCGGCACCGGCCTCGCGGTAGGATTCATGGATCCCGCGCACGATCTTCGGAGAAGAAAGGCAAAGGCTCTCATACGAAGTGTTCAGAAAAAAATTCTTCTTGTAAAGTTCCGTGCCGACCGCACCGTCAAATATGATCGTATTGCCCTGCAGACGCTCTTTCAATTTATCTGACATCTCTCGACCTTCCTGTTTGCTGTAATTTATAACTGGTAATTTACTCTTTCATACGGAAATGTGCAAGGGGATTTTTATTTTTTTCCGGTTTCCGGAACCCAGAGGCCGAGGATCACGGAAAGCAGCGCAGACACGGAAAGGAACACGAACAGCGCAGAATAAGCCGTGCCGGGGAAAATGCCGTTGACCGCGGCCGATTTCCAGAATCCGAGGATGATGCCGGAAATGTTGCCGAAGAGGGCGATGAAAATGAATGCGGCGCAGTTGAGCACCGCCACAGCCAGGCCGGTGACTTCAGGAGGATTAAGCTCCTTGGCGATGATGCTGTAGAAGGAGAAGAATCCGGCGGGAAACGCCAGCAGCAGGAACGCGGCGATCAGCACCCAGACCGACAGATGGAAATGGAACGCCGCCAGGCCGGTCAGCGAACCGAGCAGGACCAGCACGGTCCCGCCGCGGTAGATCAAGGTGCGGCGGCCGTGCGCCAGTTTCAGCAGCAGATTCACCACCACATTGTTCAGCGCCACGATGACGGAAAGCAGCGTGATGCACGCGGACGCCAGATATTTGTCCAGCCGGTAGAAATCCTGGATGCACTTCTGTCCGACCTGGGTCAGGAGCACGTAATAAATGCCGTAGATCAGCGCGGAGGAAACGCAGAGGAGCAGCATCGGCCGGTTTTTCAGCATGCGGAAGAGCGGTGCGAAAGTCTGGCCGGGCACCGTTTTCTTGATGGTGCCGTGCATCATGATGACAATGCAGAGCATGGCCGCACAGCAGATGACGCCGGGGATGAAATAAGCGGTGCGCCAGCCGACCCGGGAGATCAGCCAGACCATCGGGACGGTTCCGGTGACCGGGCCGAAATAGCCGATCAGGAGAGCGGCTCCGAGCACGATGCCGAATTTTTCGGGGAACAGGTCATTGATCAGTTTGGCTTCGCCGAGGAAGACCGTGCCGGCGCCGAAACCGGTGATGATCCGGGCCAGATACATCAGCGCTGGATTGGAACAGACCGGGAAAAGCAGTGTGCCGCACGTGAACAGGCTGCCGCCGATGAGCAGGATCCGGACGCCCCCGTAGCGGTCGGAATACACGCCCATCAGCAGCTGGCTGGATGCATAGGCATACATATACACCGCACCGAGCGCGGCGATGCGGGCGGGCGCAAACTGAAGTTCGGACTGCAGGAAATTGTAGATCGGACCGGGGACGAGCATTTTGCTCATGCTGGTGAAAAAGCACAGGACGACCGCCATCAGCAAAATCACCAGTTTCT
>Ga0265298_10000624_pt1 | contig 52022 bp, 76 predicted proteins | sample AusTroGonzalo_MG_3_FD_193486 | JGI IMG/M metagenome (GOLD analysis project Ga0265298, IMG submission 193486) | Bovine rumen microbial communities from tropical cattle in Woodstock, Queensland, Australia - Gonzalo_01 | ecosystem: Host-associated > Mammals > Digestive system > Stomach > Rumen ...
CGGCCCAGAGGAGGAGCCCCGGCCCAGATCGGCCCAGAGGAGGAGCCCCGGCCCAGATCGGCCCAGAGGAGGAGCCCCGGCCCAGATCGGCCCAGAGGAGGAGCCCCGGCCCAGATCGGCCCAGAGGCCCGGAGGGCCTCAGAAGGGCCTTGCTGGAGGCCTCCAGCGCCTGTCGCGGGCGCTGGGAGCGAGAGAGGGAGAGAAAGAGAGGGAGAGAAGGAGAAAAAAAAAAAAAGATTCTCTCTGTGTCAGAGAGAATCTGTGTCGCTGAAAGTCGGAAAGTCGGAAAGTCGAAAGTCGGAGAGTCGGAGAGTCGGAAAGTCAGAGTTGGTCAGAGTCGGAGTCGGTCTCAGAGTCGGAGTCGGGCAGTCCGAGTCGTTGTCTGATATCGTTGGCATTAAAGTCGTTGACCTGTTGATTGGGCGTGACCACATATTCCGTCTGATCTCGATAACCATAGTTGTTCTTGCCGAGGAAGATGCCTGAGACGGGGTTAATTTTGCCACTCTGCATATATTCCTCCCAAAGTTGTGCAAGAATTGCATAGTACTTTTTTAGCGTGTCGATGACATTTTTTGGTAACTTCGTTACGTAACCCGTTATATTTCCATAGTTTCCTGTCACTATTGCATACAAAGTCTGCCTATCCATTCCATTCAACGACATTGCTAATCCTGCAAAAGTTGGCTTATTGCCAAATTGTTCTTCTATATCGAAATACGTAAGTATTCGTGACTCCACATCTTCAACGTTTGTTAGATCAATATTGGGTAATTTAGCAATCATTATGTTCTTCCGAATCAATCCAGAAACTGATAACGGCCCCTGATTGTCTTGTACTTGAGGCATTGGGCTTGTTTTAGACACATAGTTGATTGGCCCCTTCTGCATCCGCTTGAGAACAGTCTCCTTGGTCAAACCAGTCTCCTTGAAAAGAGTCTCCTCGTCCAACGCATCGACAGTCTCCTTGACCATCCTTTCCGCTTCCAACTTTTCAGGAACCTTATAACCTTTTTTTCTACCTCGTGTAGCCATTTTTATCAAATCCTCCTCATTTCACACATTGGTTCACCATTTTTCATTCAGTCTGAGGGTGTTCGAGGGTGTTCAATTTATATGATTTCTACATAAACTCTCCTATAGGGGCCTCTCTAAGAGACTTTATATAAAAACGGCCTAAATGGAACACCCTCTGGCACCCTCGATCAACTTTTTAACACATCAGAAACTTCTCTAAACCTGATATTTCTCCAGTAATTAAGACCATGAACAGCGATACGTCCAGTATGGTAATCAAGATGCCGATCCATCTCCCCGCAAAATTTCATAAGACTCAACGGACGGGCTCCTTCAGCTTTGCACCAGAGTTTATAACGTTCATACATCATCTTAAATTGAACCCTAACTCCGTCTCCGTCATCACGAACACAATTAGCTTCAAGAAACTGACCAACAACATCGTTATCACGTTCATACTGGTTGACCACATGCTTCATGCTCTCAGGCATATCCAGACCACGCTGGCGGTATCTCTTGAAGCCCCTGACCAGCCACATGAAGATTCCCTGCATAGCGTCCTGTTGCATGAACTCTTCCTTCAGGTGCTTATCCTGCTCCTGCTGGGTGAAGTGTCGTCCGAACTCGATGACTCGGAGTCGCTCAGAGGAAAACAGGCTCTGGTCTGTGACCGCTGGTAAATCATTGCAAGAAAGCCATAAGGTAAACTGAGGGGTGAAGGTCATAGCAGATTCATAAAGCTCCCGGGCAGAGATTTCTTCGCCGCCTGTCATCTGCTTGATTTTCTCTTCATCCAGCTTACCATATTCGTTGGACTCAGCCATAGTTACAAATCTGCGTCCCTTCAGGCTTGCCAGCACCGGGCTGGCCCCTTCCCCGTCACGGCTAACGTTTTTATCCTTGCAGATCAGAGCGACGGGGGCGACCCGGGCGTAGTCTCCGAGCATGTGTTGAACGGTGTTGAGCAAAGTCGATTTGCCGTTGCGGGTGGTTTTGCCCCAGAGGATGAACATACATTCCTCATTGCTCTGGCCCAGCAAACTATATCCAAGAGCCCTCTGGAGATAGTCGATCTTGTCTTTGTTGCCCTCGCAGACTTCATTGATAAACTGCTCCCAGCGCTCACACTTGACGTCGCGGCGTACTGTGTGCCTGAAGTTGGTCTGCATAGTCAGGAAGTCTGACCAGTTGTGCTCGTGGAAGGTGCAGTTGTGGAGATTGTAAGTACCATTGATACAGTTGATTAAGTACGGGTCAGCATCAAATTCTGCGGCGCTGATGGGCAGGACGTCCCGAGCGTCTTTCATGATCCTGTCGCGCATCCTGCGGTCTCCCATCCTGTCCACAAACTTGGTGTAAGCGGCCCGGGTGGTATCGTCCTCGATCTCGCCGCAGTACAGGAGCATGAGTCTGGCGAATTCTTTGATCTTGGAAGAGACCAGCATCTCGCCCTCGTCTTTTCGCCACGCTCCGTCGTGGTAGGTGTACCAGCGTTTGCGCTCGGGGCAGTAGCGGCAGTCTTTTTCATACAGGACGCCGAAGAGTTCTGCCATGCCCATCTCTGACCACTCGTAGGCCGTAGCGTTGGCGTCATCCCGTTCCGGGTGTTCTCGTTTGATTAGGAACATCTTTTCCGAGACTGATGGGTCGATTATAACTTGACCATTCCTACACTCGAACAGTTCTTCTTGTGGTATTTCAGACATGTTATCACTCCTTTGGAGGTTCAGGCAGTGGCATCCAATAAAGTACAAACGATTCAAAATAAGCGTGTTGTGGATCGTGATACCATTGCCCGTTTTGCCAGCGCAAAACCTCACGGATTCCTGCTCTGCATAGACACAGCACCCACACTTTCTCTTCTGGCAGTCTGTCCTTGACGCTGATCCAGCCACTAACGGTCGGCGCATCATAAATCAGCTTTTCTACTTCATGCCCATGTAAACACCAATCTTTTCTGTCACCCCAATGTGCAAGCGACATATCTTGGTTGAATCGCAAATTAGTGAACGCCATGTCAAGCGCGTCAGCATCAATCAGTCTCATCCCATTCCACCATCACTTTCACCGCCTTAATCAATGCTATTTGTAAACCTGATAGGCATTATAGAATCCGGGAGGAAATTTATTGTGTAATGGTATTTATCCGCAAAAGCACCGGAAACGTCCTCGACAACGTACATCGTCCAGTCGTTCAGGCGAACGAAGTGTTTTTTGTACTGCCCCGGAGCGACTTCGATTATCAGGTCAACGTCACCGCCAGACTTTTGCACACTCAGGTTCCCGACCACTTCAAGTAGTATCTTGTCGGTACGGCAGTTATACACCGTCACCCGGCGAGTCACATTGAAATTGTCGGCCTGTAAGCTGAGATTTCTTGTGACCTTATCTGCTTCCTGCTCCATACACCCTGTGAGTGTGACCGCCATAAACGCAACCAGTACTAACAAGCAAATTTTCTTTTTCATTCCCACTTCACCTTCCTTCCGCACGCCGAGCAATATTGTGAATTATCAGGCAATTCTGCGCCGCAATTTCCACAATCGTATGTATCTATGAAATTTACAGCCGTATCGCTATATTCAATATAGCGTTTGACTTTTCGCGGTGCTACTTGTTCCTGCTCTTTCAGCAAGATGAGAGCATCTTTTCTCAACAATTCAAGGCAATGCGTATTTTCATAGTACGGGCAATTCCTGTCTTCGCAATACCCGTATGATTCACAACGTCCAAGTGCGTTTATAACCTTCTCCCTGTCAGCCATCATGTTTCACCATCCTTTCACGCACCAAACCCCCATCTCAATTGGTGCTTGTATGCCGCCTTTTCTCTGTCGGGTTGAACGTTACTCCGACAACTATCGGTGCTTTTCAGCGTGGGCATACTCCACAAAAGTGTCTTTTAATATGCCTTTCTCATGCTTCCGAAGGAGTCGAGCTTTCACCGTCAATCCAAAGATTTCGGAGGGCTTATTGTGTCCATTTAATTCGTATGAACGTTTTCTGGATTATTCCATTCACGAACAGCAACCGCATAGAATTTCTTTGGTTGTGTTTTCATGCCGCACTTTGGGCATTTAATTCTGAACATCTTGTTTTTCGTATCCCGGAAATGCTCAATAACAATAATCGGCTCAACATCACAGCATACTCGCAATTTTTCCATTATCTCAGCCCCGTTTCCGGGGCGATGCTACATATCCGGGTCGTGATGAACCGTAAACATATAGCATCACCTCCATGTCCATTTATAAAACAAATTTTACCGTCAAAAAGGCATGTCTGATTTTACCCTTGCAATCATACTACTCGTCCACCAGACAAGCCTTAGCGCTCATAATTTTCCCATTAATTATGGGATTTCCGCAGACGCTCCGCTATCTCCCGTCGTTGTTCCTCCGTTAGGTTCCGTTTTTTAGGCGGATTGATCCTGAACCAGCTTACCGGAACCTTAGCACAGATACATCCGTCGTTGGTCTCCGGTTCATACTCGATAGACACAGAGTCGGGATACTCCTGTTTCAGCACTCGGATTTTCCTGATCCATTTGGGTTCATCGGAGGAAAAGTAGGCAAAGTCGCGGTCTGTATAACTTAGTGAGGTGTCCATATCGTCACAACTCCGTTCTTATCTTCATGCCGCAAAGATGAGTACACTCTTCTGCTGGTATTGCCATAATGCCTTTTTCATTGATGTAGTCGATCAATATTTTTCTGGTGGTAGGGCTCATTGCAATCTCTGTCGGATGAACTCCATACTTTTCCATCGTCATCATAGCTTCATCGATCTTGTTGAACAATTCCTCGGCATCAATCTGTTGCATTTGGTTCCCTCACTCTCAATGTGTATATTTTTCCGTCTTGCTGTACCAGTTCATATTTCTCATTAACGACAATCCACGGAACAGATTCTTCTATAGTTGCATATACGATAGTTTCTCTTCGCTTTGTTTCAGGAATTATCGCTTTAATCATGAAATAATCGCCAACACAGCATCCGACAAAAAAGATAAATAATACAATCATGCCACCCAAGAGACCGCCATCTACATAACCCCCCGTATCGGAAATCGCACTATATATGCACCACGCACACATACATGCACAAGCGAGAAAAAGAACAGCGAATATAATATACATAGCAATGGTACTGCTGGATTTTGCTGGCATTTGTGTAACTTCGTTCAGAATTTCAATCCCCTGTATCACGTTTACTTCCTCCTGTGCTGGTACAGGAACTCCCGGACAGCAACGATCACAACGATGATACAGACACTTACGAGCATCAGCAGGAATAAAGCAATGCAGATTTTGATTATGATGTCAAGAAACACCGTGTTGCTGTTCATACTCCTGACTCCTTTGTAATAGTTCCAAATATTCTGTAGCTTTTTCGAGCAGAGTTGAGAGGCTCCCCGGCCCTTCTACAGCAATTTTATCTTTTAACTCAGCAATCAATGCTTCTACTCCCATTCGTTCTATTCCTCTCTTTCAGGTGGGTCTGGAAATGGCATCCAGTGTGTTATCTTCCAGTGAGCTATTACCCCTCTCATTTCAAACCGTTGTGATTTTACGAAAAACAACGCCGTTGTTACCCTTGGGTAATCACCATATTCTTTACATGCTACGATATATCTGCCCGGATAGCCCGGAAGAGCATCCCTAACGCTGATCCACCTTTGTTTTCGATTACTCATTCCATTTGGTATCCTCCATTTGCTTGTCAGTCGGCTTTGCCGTCCAGCATCGCCATGTCTTACCGTAGTATTCACCGGACATCCATGCTGTGTGGTTTCCGTCTGCCGTGAGGTAGAGGCTCAGGAACCTGATGTCTTTTCCATGAGTGCAGTCAAAGAAAGCGGGAGCCAGACCACAGGGACGTAATTCGAGCCATACACATCCGTGTTTGAATGGGTTACAGTCTCCATACAGGAAAGCCTCTAAGGAGATAATGCGGGCTTCTCTGGCTATAGCATCGTTTTGTAGTAGTCTGTAAACCTCTTTCAGAAGACTTTTCCTGCATTTTCCTTCTAATCCAAACGGACATGCAATGCAATTAGGGTCTTCTAATATGCAATTTTCAACGAGTCTTCTGATCTCTTCTTCACTCAGGTTGGCACTCATCTTTATCATCCTCCCTGACCATCTCGTAGATAGAGTCATCGTCGTGCTTGCCTCGGTCATCCTCGATGGCCCCAGCCGCCATGCAGTAGTCATCAAAATAGCCTACGAGCCATTTAGTGCCGTCCTTACTGACTTTGTATAAAGCGTACATTATACCAACCACTCCTTCAGGCCATTCACGGCCTCCTGTTGTTTCTTGATGCGGTCTTCTATGTGCTTGATTGTGTTCTGTAGGTCGTTTGGTTCAAATGACCAGTAGTAGCCCTTGGCGTTGGAGCAGATGGGACGGCCCATCGACCTACCTAAGCTGATACAGCCGCGAATCCGGGAAGGGTGGGCCTTGAATTTGGTCGCCAGTTCAGGTGCGGATACTGTGGCCCCTTTCTGGGCCTCAATGTACCGGGCGATCTCGTTGGACAGGTTAATGTTGGCGGGGTCTAATGTATTCATTTCGTCTGTCTCCTTCTTATGATGCAAGTTTCATTTACACCGTCGTACCAAGCACAGTTTTTCATGCAGGGATTCTGGTTGATCGGGCAGAGGAGCTCCCGGGCCATTACGGTGTTCATGACTGCCATGACGATATCGATCACTGCGAGTTGCTCGTCTTGGTCTATCGCCAATTTGCAGTGATTACAGTCATGATCCGGGCAGTAGGCGTCAGCACACTGACGCATCAGGTCGAGGTCTTTCATAATTTGGTCTCTGTCTAATACTCTCATCGTTTGTACCTCGTAACGCTGTTCACAATTGATTTTAATTCGCGTCTGCTCAGGGAGGGATCACAGGCCACTGTGTTGCAGTAACTGAGCTCATCCAGTATCTGCTCTTTGGTGTAGCCCTGTGAGTGCATCATGCCCGCCAGACTGGTCAGGCACAGGTTCCGGGAACCCGGGGTGATCCGGGGGTAGACAGGTCTCAGGTGGACTTTCCCGTCTTTAGGGAGGCTCCATTCTGGGCTGTAGATTCTGCTGAAGGTGGCTGGCTTATCCTCAGATTCCCGCATCTCCGGGAAATAGGTTTGTATCACATAGTCGATGGCGCTCTGGTTCAGGACTATATTCTGCGGGCAACAGTTGAGATTGTCGCCAGTCAGGATGAAGTAGCGGCCCTTCTGGTAAATCTCTACGCCGTTGCGGTTATTCCTGCCAGCAAACGGGAGCCAGCCCTTGACCAGTATGTGGAACCCACGGCCTGACCGGGAACGCTCGGTATACGAGTTACAAGCTCCTATGATATCTGCCGCCAGAGGGCTCAGGAGCCCGTCTTCATCGTATCCAGCGTCGATATCTATACCCACGATGCCGTTCCCTGCGAACACGAACCCCACATAGTCGTAATGGCCTCGCTCTACAGCCAATTTTGCATTGTCATATGACGCCCATGATGAGGGGTCACTACAGGATGCCGCCGCTGGTTCAAACGCCCTCATGGGAACCTTACTGCCAGAGTGAGCACACACCCATTGGGGGAATGCCTTTAACTCTTCCGGGATCGGCATTATATCAGCCCTCTGGCGACAGCAAAATCTTTTTCAATCTTCGCAATCAGCTTCCAGATATCATCCGCTTTAATTTCATACTTGTTTGAAACAGTACGCACCGCCACGCTCAGGACACTCTCAGAGGTGTAGATTTCCCGGAGGATCAGCAGGGTATTGAAGTCGTACTCACTGAGTGCAGAGTCACAGGCATCGTGATTCTTCTCTGCGACTTCCGCAGAACCCGGGGTCGCCCTGTTTTCAAAATAGGCCCGGAAGCAAGCATAGGCATAATAGCTGTAAGACTTCATTCTTCCTCTTCCTCCTTCCTACGGCAGAGCTTATAGCCCTTTCCGTTGCCGCAGGGCGTGTTGCAGATCGCAAACCCACTCTGGCATTTAGGTACGAGCATCCAGCGGATTTCAGGATCGACTAATTCCACCATTTGCTTTACAACTTCCCTAATTTCCCACTGAGCCCGTGAGCAGAGGCGCTCGTTGGCGATGTGGATGAGTTCCCGTAGATTGCAGGACATATACATCTCAGTCGTGCAAGCGTTAGGGAGCATGAAGCGGGCGTCTTCCTTTTTGACATCATTGAGGAACACCATGTCACAGTACAGGTTGTTGATGTCATTCATCAGGACGTCATACTGTGAGTGAAGCTCGTCGTTTTTGCAGATTTCTTTCGGCGTAACATAGTCAAAAGCGTTTTCTCCGCAGTAGCGCTGGGAGCGCTGGGTGAAGGACGCCATGCGGTGGCGTACCAGTTGGTGGGAACAGGCCCGGGAGATTCCTTCGATTTTGAAGGTGAAATAAATGTGCTCGAACGTGCTGTGGTGTCCGTTAAGATAAAGGTGTCTTACCATCGCCGCCTTGTTGGTAGGCCGGGAATCGTAGCAGATCGATGCGATTTTTGAGATGGTATCAATTGGGTGTTCTGTCTGCTGAATCAGACTTACTTTCACTGTTTTTACCTCCTGCCCTTTTTTAAGGTCGCTCAGGGTATATTCTTTTAGTTGGCGTAACAGACTTTCGCCGTTGGTGTCTGAGTTGTCCATGCCCAGAAGGGCCTCACACCATTTGCTCTTGAAGAAAGCCACTGCGTCTTCCCGCAGTTTGTCGTGTGTCAGGTGTTGGTGGTTTCCCGTTATCGTGATTCCTTCTGGATCGCAGAAACCGAGCTTATAATCGATGGCTGATTGTTCCACGATTGCATTTCGGAGGGCCAGCCACGGGTCGGAAGTCAGGTCAATCGTCGCCACGTTCACGCACCTCCAGTTTTGATACTCCAGCAAACGGACAGAGTTTATCGTTTGGCTCTTCGAGCAGATACGGGAAACAGGCGTCGATGTTTTTGTACAATTTGCATTTCTTGCATTCCTCAACCGTCTTATCACAGAGGAGGCAGTCCAATTGGATCGCCCGCTGAAGGAGTTCTACAAACGATTTGCGTGACACGTAGAGGTAGTCTCTTCCTGCTTCCTTGGACGGCGGTTTGATCTCGATTCTGCATACCGTATATTGAAGCTCGTGATTGATTGCCAGAAGTTTCCTCGCAGGGATCGTCTTCAGGAGCTCTTCCGATGCTTCAAACATCTCGTCTTTAGCGTGAATGATTTTGTCCCAGAGCCCCGGGATCAGATCACAGCGTTCGTGGATTTGTTCGCAGTCGAGGGCCGTTACTGCGGCGAACATCATACGGAGAGCCTCATACTCTCGCATTGATAACGGATAACGTCCGGTTTTGTCTGGATTTCCTAACATAATTCCCTCCACACAGGCCCGCTCGGATTAACCGAGCAGGGCGTCAAGATCAACGGGTTCCGGGGCCACGGGCGGCGGGGTGCTGGGCTTGTTAATCAGTGCCGCTACAGTCGGGATGGGCTGGCTGTCGAATTCAGTCGCTACAGCTTTCTGTCCTGAGTTAGCAAAGGTCATCTTCTTGCCGTTCTTTTTGCTGATGACCTCGTTATGGACGATCTCCAGACGGATGTAGTGGCCTATCAGGTCTTTGTTATCGATCTCTGAGACCGTAAAGTCATTGAGACAAGTCTTCGCGAAGTAAGAGAACGCATTCAGAGCACGTTCGTTTGGCTGGTCGTTGTCATCCATCAGGCTGAAACGTTCGTCATATTTGAAACCATCAGCGGTAATCATCTTGACTACCATTTTGCCATACTCTTCGTCGTAGGTGCAGTCGTACACATAGAATGTGTAAGTTCCTTCAGGGATAACGGTGAAACCTTCGGTCAATCCGATACGAGACATGGTTTAATCCTCCTTATGTTTTGCTACCGTAAGACGGTAGGATACAGCGGGTACTGTGTATTTATCGTAGATTCCGTCTTCTTTGAGTTTCTTCTCGTCCAGCTTCAGGCTTTCGTTTTTAACGAGCTTCCACTCGTAGTCCTTGCTGTCATATACAGCGTATTTATCGCCCTCAGACAGACCATTCTGGAGATAATACTTGATGTCATCGGTTAAGTTTTTGAGCTCTTTTTCGAGCGGCTTGGCCTTTTCCTTCAGGGCGTCCAGTTTACGCTGGATCGCTTCGGCGTCGGAGATGGTCTTTTTGATATCTTCCGTAGGCCGGGGGAGTTCTGCTGTCCTGAGCGCTTTCAGGATGTCGGCGTCCCTGCGCTCGTCATAGTCCGGGCTGATACCGCTTACTACGTGGGTGTCCCACCAGTCTTTGGCGATTTTCACGAGCCCGTCCATCCGAGGATACCGTTCAGAGACCTTAAAGGGCCGTACAAACGTGTTGGAAACGCTCGGCACAAACTCGTCAGGGTGGTCATAATCGCCTTGGTTTAGTAGGGAGCAGACCATATAGACCTGATCCACACCGAGGAGATAAGCGTACAGCGCGGCTTGCATGGCATAGTATTCCGGGATGTCATCCATCCAGTCTTCGGCCCTCTTGGTGGTCTTCATCTCGAGCACAGCAATCGGTTTGCCGTTTTTGTCCTTCTCGAGATAGTCCCACATGCCGCCGAGAATTTTCTGGTCGGGGAAGAAGTCGCCTCTGGTCTTTTTGAAGTAATCTTCTCCCCAGACGTCAGTCGGAGAAGTCAGATTCATCAGGTAACTCTGCCTCATATACTCAGCCTGTTTAGGCTCGATGACCTTGCCAGCCGCAGTGTAGATCGTGTCAGTGAACGGTTCCTCGTAGGTGCGAGTGATCGCACACCACGTCTTGAACGGGGTCTCCCACGGATTGAGCCCGAGTACCGCCGCGAATCTCGTACCAGTCAACTTCTTGGGACGTCTGGGGGATTCGGCCTCTACATGCTGGCCTACCCATTTCACATCAGGCATTTCCTACCTCCGCATTGATTTCCTTGATGAGTTCTTCGCAACGGGTCTTGCTGATTGCTGTGAAGCCTTTCGTTTCGAGGGCCAACGCCACGGCCTTGTCTTCGTTGCCAGCTTTACGAAGGCGCTTTACAGCCTCTTTCAGGGCGTTAAGTTGGAGCTCGTCTGCGGCGGCTTCAGGGGCAGTCAGTTTCTGTTTGATCTCTTCACGTTCGAGGGGCGTTACCGGGACTTTGGGAGCGGGAACCGGGATCGTGACTTCAGGAGCCATGCCAGTCATGGCCTCCATCTCGTCTGCTTCCACAATGTCCAGAGCAATCATGTACAGGTATCTGCGCTGGTAGGTCTCCACAGCGCCCAGACGCTGGATGGCGTTGGTGACTTCGCCGCCAGTGGTGTTGGATATGATGGGCTCAATCTCGCGCATGGGGGAAGTGAAAGTGATAATGTCCATCGGGTCATCCACATTCACCAGCGCCATGCTGGCGACCTCGTTGGTAAAGGTGGTCACGGGCAGGAGTCCTACTTCCTGAAAGATGGGCAGGGCCACGGGTACGATGTCATCCAGTTCAAAGTACTTGTATTTCAGTTTCATGTTCTTGCCAGACTTCTGTACCTGACTTTCGAGGAACTTGCACCGGGCAGTCAGCAGTTTCTGGCAGACGTTCAGTTTCGGGGCTTCTTGGGTCTTCGCGGTCGGCATCTTGGATTTCCTCTCTTTCGTCTTTTTCTCTTCTATTCCAAGGAATTTGTTAATTCCGTCCTTGGCTTGTGCTATATACCAGTCTTTGTCGATTTTATCGACTTTGGTATGTTCTGGATCGTCGATTGCTGTGTTATCAATAATGCAGTGTTCCGGGAGCCGCTCGATCTTGGCTTCTGAATCATCAGCGGCCTTGACCTTGTAGAGCTTGCCATAGGTAGGATCGTTAGTGGCGTAGACCCGGTTGACCCTCTGAATGGGCTGGCGCTCACCGTTTACAATGTGGTAGGCGTCTTTGTATTTGCTCCCAGCTTTTGCGATTAACTGGAATTTTGAGATGTCATCACAATTTACGATGGTAACTTCTGGCGGGACATCATGGACAAAGTAGTCTTTGATTGCCTCGGCTACTATGACAGCATTGTTGTTGACATTGAATGCACCAGCCGGGGCAATGCCTCGCACCAGATAGCCGCCTTTAATTTTAGCTGTTCCATCCGGGGCAATCTCTACGTAGTTGTTGACGTCCTTCTGATATATAGCCCAGACTCTATCCTCCTCGAGGCTGAATCCTGTCCGCTGTTGCCATTCGTTGGTAATGTCCAGCACGATGTTATAATAGTGGTCATCGAACTCAATCATGATGCCGTCTGTGTTTAGCTGTACGACTTTCAGGTTTGGCACATCCTGTATCAGGTGGTTAGCGAGTTCCAACAGATAAAGCTGACCTGAGATACATACAGACCGGGCTTTCAGCGGGTCGTACAACTCGTTATACTGGTTCAGGGTGGCCCCGTAAGTTGTGTTTGCGATTAGCTTCAGGGCGTTGGCGGTTTGTTTGTCGCCGCTTTTCTTGGCTTGCATTCGCCGTTCCAGCATCTCGGCATAGACTTCCGGATGGGGCATGTTTCTGGAGGTGTACCCGTTGATCGTCATGAGGTGGGGGTTAATAATATGAGCCAACATCGAAGTTCCTGATGATTCTCATACTTTTTAATCACCCCCTAAAATTCTGTCCAACCATTGTGAATAGGTTTCGTCTTTTTGTTTGGTAGTTATTGACATATAAGATTCGACTGCTTTTTTCCATTGTTCTCCCATTGCTTGTGCAACTCCATGAAAAGTTTTACTTCTTGCTTTTGCGCGTTCTTCTTTCGGTAAACTCCATGTGTATGCATGCCACGGTGAATCTGTGCCATGTCCTGTTTTAACAAGAGTAAACGGAATAATATTTGTCGGTTCCAGAGGAGGCAACCCCTTTAACCATAAACAAGTTGCTTTTCTTGCGTCTTCTCCAAACCAGTAGGGTTGTATGATTTGGTCTGGTTTTCTATAATGACTGGACACATACCCGATAGGATTTTCAATCGCAATATGTTTGCATTTTGCATTTACAAACTCCATGAAGAAATCGAAAGCTTTTTCTCTATCGGCCCATCGCTTTTTTGCTTTTTCGCCATATTTCTCAATATTGAACCACGAATTTCCGGTACATGTTAAATATGTGCATGGTGGATGAGCTATTAACAAATCCCATTCGGTGTCAATATGCACGTGATCGCCAGATTGTGTTATGAAATCACAATTACCGTTAATCAATGGTAAACAATCTCCCATTATGTGCCACTCTGGATGTCCCCCGGAGCAACTTTGAATGTCACAAGAATATGCTTCGCACTCTCTCTCTCTGAAGGCCTTGCATACTTCTTGACTCTCTTCACAGGCAACTAATACTTTCATGATTGTTTACCTTCCACCCACATGTAGTTTGGTATAGCCGCATGAATCCCACCGTATCCAATGACCGTTGGCGTACCCCCGACTTTGATGTTCAACTTTTCATCGAACACGCAATCATCCGGTATGCTCATGTCCTTCATCCGACCGAAGAAGTCGAACACTTCCTGCGGTATATACTCGACCTTCAAGTTTGCTGGATACACATACTGCCGTTCATCCCGCCACGGTTCTTCTGGCTTCTTTGCCTGAAGGAACGCTGCCGTGAGCTTGGCGTTGGTCATACTCAGCGCTTTAGCCTCATCCAGACCAGCCATCTTGCCGATGTTGACTTTAGTCTTCAGGTACTCCCGGCGAACGTCTACGAGCCTCTCAGTGGCGTCTACGTCGTGTTTACAGTAGTAGATCATCTCTTTGAGCTCTTCGTCCGTCCACGGCCTGTCCAGATCGAAATCGACTGTGGTTTCCTGAATCGACATCCCCAGATGCCCTTCAATGGCTTTCAGGGAGAGCCCGCGCTGCGTATCGTCGAAGATATCCACGTTATTGAACTTGAAGTATGTCCCTTGCAGCGGCTCGTACTCCCAGCCCCTGCCGCCTTTAATCAGGTAGTCACTGAGCTTTTTGATTTGCTCTGGCGTGAATCCGGCGACCACGGCTTTGACGATAAACTGGTCATACGCTTTAGAGTTGAATCCACAGTACAGGTCTTCTTCATTCAGGAAGTTTATCAGGTAGTCGTTCCAGTTGTGGCAGATCGTATATTCCCCTGATTCTTTTTCCTTGAAGACGAACAGCCAGTCATAGGCAGTGACTTCGCAGTCGTAAGTGTAGAATTTCATGACGTCGCCTCTTTAGGCAGATTCTCGAGATACACTTCCTCGTCGTATATAAATTCTCCGACGTGTCCTGCCTTGATTCTGGAGTCGCACCAGCACTTATAGCCGAGCTTTCCTGCTTTCCAGCAGAAGGTGTAATCCTCGCCCAAACTCGGGAATGGATCAAACGGAGACTGTCCAAACGCCGCCGCTACATGGGCGACCATCTCGACGCTCGTGATACAGCACCCGAATCCGCATCCAGCCGCCTCAAACATTGTGTCTCTGGGGTAGTCGTAATAAGGCTTGGCCCCGTGGACAATCTTGCCGTCTTCCTTTCGATCCCAGATAATTTCCTGCATGACGATGGGCTTCATAGGGAATCCACGACTGAAGTAGAGACCTGTAACAAAGTCTTTTCCTGTCTTAGCATGGTCGATCAGTTTGGTTACAGTATCTGATTGAAATACCATGTCGGAATCGAGCCATACAATGTGTGAGAAGTCGTGGGCCACTGCTGTGCTTGCCAGACGATTGCGGGCCATGTACACGAGGGAGCCGATTTCCATAGCATGGGACGTGGGATATATGCTGTTAAGCGACATCATGCTCTGGTAAAACCGGGCATCCACGCTGTGCAAGGCTGGAGTGGCTATCAGCACTTTCAACTCTTTCTTTTTACTCATGATCGACCTCCTGAATTTTATCGGCGTCTCCGATGGCCTTGGTGTAATATTCGTTCGCCAGAATAAAGGCTTGAGTATCGTCGAATCCTGCTTCCTTGGCACTGTCGTACATTACCTTGGTACAGGCCATGAGCGTTTTGATTCCTGACATGAAATTGTTTACCTGTTCTTCCGTGAATGCCATGTTTACCTCCCTGCCAGCGCTTGTAGTTCATACATGCGAGTCCTGACTCTCTGGATGACCTGTGACGCACCTATCGTTTGATGGGCGTATTCCCTGAGACGATCCCGGGCCACTGACAACTCGACGTCATCCATCAGGCTCTTTCGCGGCTTTTCCTCCATTGCTTTGACCTTGGTTTCTTGTTTGTTGGTCAGGTCTTGTAGCTCTTGGTGTACCGTTTCCAAATCGCGAATCAGGTATTCCAACTCGTGCTGGCTAATGTTTGCGATCTTCCGGGCCATGTCCGGGTTATGTACGATAGGCTCGTGATCGATGGTCATTTCTGGGTAGTGCTTGTTGACGTAGGTCACAGCTTCAGAGGCGCGGAAGAAGGGAACCCGGTTGAGCACCACTACCCGTGTGGCATTCATATCTCCCTTTCCGATGGCCCTGAGCCAGTCATAACGTGTTGCCATATTAGCCTCCTACCAAATACGCATTGATCTTTTTGTAGTGCTTGCAACGGGTTTTATAAGCGTTTCTTCAATAGCTGATACTATCGATGTAGTCATACGCCATAGGAGCATGTTTATCAGGGTATGTTCTGGCGATACGTCCGAGGGCCTGAACGACAACTGCGTAGTCTTTGATAGGTGTTGCCATGAACAGGCGTTCCAGCCGAGGTATGTCCAGCCCTTCCTTTGCCAGCGAATATGTGGCGAACAGGTACTGGAGCTCTCCGTTCCGCATCTCTTCAAGTATCTCGCCTCGTCTGGCCTTTTCGACCTTGCTGGTCATCTTGCCAGATATCATTGCCGCCTTGCTTCTCATGTGTTCCGGGAGCATATCTATCAGCGTTGTCAGATGTTCGAGACGATCTGAAAGGATCAGGCACGAGTAGTCAGCGTTATCAATCAGGTCTTCAATGATTTGCTGGTTTCGTTCATTTTGCTCGGAGAGGTAGGTAATCATGCCAGCGTAGCAGAGGGTTCCGTCTGAATTGAGGCACTGTTCCGTGAGCGGGATGTGAGTGGCTCTCGGCCTGACTCGCACCTCCATGATCTTGGAGGAGACTTCTTCCTGCGGTATCTCACAGACCACGTTGCCCAGCAGGGCGTAGGTGGCGGCTATCAATCCATCTGACCGATGCACCGTAGCAGAGAGGCCGTACTTATGCCGAGCGTTCAGGGCGTTGAGCACCTTGGAGAACTGAGTCACCTGAGTGGGCGATCCTGCTACTCGGTGGCACTCATCTACAATGATTACGTCCCAGACGTCCCGGTATTGGTCAAGGTCGATGTTGCTCATGGTCTGTACAGTGGCGAACGTGATGCCAGTACCGATATTGACCTTACCTTCCGTGATGGTTCCCATCAGGCTCTTGTCCATAAACTGCTCCGCACGTTCTTTGCTCTGCCTGAGTAGGTCTGCCGTATGGGTCAACCACAATGCTCTTCGCCGAAACCGTTTAATTAATGCAATTCCGATCTGAGTTTTGCCGCTCCCGGCAGGGCTCTGGAGTATTCCATACCTCGCAACATGGAGACGATTTACGGCCTCGTTTTGATATTCGTACAATGGTATCTCAACATTGCCATAATCGACGTCTACGGGGTCTGGAAAGGCCGCGACGGGCTGGTAAGGTGCTATCATGCCCCAAACACTCCGAAGCGTACCAAAGGGCAAATAAAGGGCATTACCGACGCGAGAGTACAGGGCGATGGTTTTCGGGGTATTTCCGACCCAATATCCCATTCGTGACTTCTTCTCATAGTCAGGATTGACGAGGATGAGGTGTTTGTGACACCAGTTGAGGATTTCAGCAGTAGGGTCTGTGATCTTAATCATGTTGCTGATTACTACTTCCACATTGACGCCGCCCTTCTCATCCATTCGTCGAGAGTGACCGTGAATTTACCGCTTTCGAGTTCTGCTGTGTTGATACTGTGCCTGTTGTTGGATTCGTGTTTCTCGATCTGCCAGAGATTCAGCATTTCTACCTTGCCGCTTGGGAGCTTCAGGGCGAACCAGCCCTCCTCGATCCCTCTCAGTTTGAACAGCGACATTGCCATACGCTGGTTGTCTTCCACCCGTTCAAAACTGAAGCCCCGGATGGTACTGACCACCTTACAGTCAATCAGGGCGTGGAATCTGCCCTTTATGGCGATAATGTCGGCTGGCTGTTGGCCTCCGATGTTCTGGACGATCCTGTGAACCCAGAAACCGTTGTTATACAGCAGTTGGCAGAACTCTCTTTCAAATTGGGCTCCTGCCGCCAGATTGCTGTTCATTTCGGCCTCCTCAGTGTCACTACATACCCGTCCTTAGTGCCGTAGAGCTCTCCGGTCATACCACTCTGGTACACGAAATCTGTACCGTTCTTTCTGCCCGGGTTCTCCTGATACCGGAGGTAGTCCACCTTGAGAGGATTGAATACATCCTGTAGGTACTGAACCGCCTCCTGAGCCGGGATTTCCTCGGGGAATTTCAGCGTGATAGTGGTCATTCGTCCCACCCCCTCAACTCACTCAGTGTCCAGAAGAGCTCGTGCCACTGGTCAAGACTTATGGCGTCGAGGCACTGGTTGATTTCGTGTACTGAATCCCGATTGGGAATGTATGTGTTGATGATTTCTTGGATATTGCCGAAATCTTCGAGACGGTGCTCGTACCAGTCTGCGGCGTCGTTGCCCATGTACTCTCGCACGAGGTCTCTGTAGTGGCTGTCAGAAGCGATCCAGTGCCGCTTACCATCAGGGGTCACAATCGTATTGGTCATGGTCACACCCCCTGCTGAGGCCGAATACGGTAGAGGGCAATGCCCTCCTCGGTTTCAATCACGTCTTCCGGTCTCGCGCCGCCGTTCATCGGGTTATTGGGATCAAAGCTCGGAAGATAGATGTTTTCGATTTTCTTCTGCTTTCTCAGGTCGTGGAGCCTGACCACGAAGAGGCCAAACACCATACCAGCAACGAAGGTCAGAACAAGCGCCATGATGATGTTCTGCATGTTAATCTCCTTTCATCTCCTGCTCTATGACAGGTGCGTTTCCGTAGGTCATCCAGCGAATGAATGCCAGTCTTGGTATTTTGATTCTCGATCCCATGATTGAGACCGCGAACCCTAATTTTGATGGGTCTTCCTTGGCCTGTACGTTTATTGTGTAAGGCATACAGCCGAGCACTTCACGTACATCTTCAGGAGTTAGGAAGGTTTTGTCGGATTCTTTGATTTCGTCCCATGTCATTTGGGCATCACCCTATCAGGCCACGGGGCTTCAGTCCATTTCTTGGTATACTTGTTGTTTGTCCAGTACATGTACCCGGCAAAGTGAACGATCTTTGGATTGCTGGTTAGTTCTGTGACTTTGCTGGCGTTGTAATCTCCCGGTAGGTTTAAGATTTTCCCCTTACAGTAGATGTTGATGGCGTCTTGCTCGGGGTACGTGGTCTTCTTTGTGTTGAGGAACTCTATCAGTTTCTCGCCCACGCCTGTCTTTCTCAGAAGCTCGAAGTTCAACATCATTGATCCTGCATTGATGTACGGACTGCCGTTTCCCACTCTATCCTTCACTCCAGCACAGAAGATGTCAGTCATGTCTATGTCCCACAGTTCATCTACGTTTTGTTCCACGTAGGTGTCTATGTCCAGACAGAGGGCTTTGTCTACGTCCGGGAACATCTTCCAGTAGGCCGCTTTCATCATGGTCATGTAAGTCCAATGGTTATTGTAGTTAGGGCCTTTAGGATCGAAGTAGGGCTGGTTGCTCACGTTTACGGTGTGTACGCAGTCAGGGAGCCATTCAGGAAACTTGTCATCCTCGATCAGCAGATACACTTGATCTACTGAGGTGTTGGTCAGCAGTGATTTGATAGCTGGGGCCATCAGTGGGTATAAATTCCGGGTTCCTCCATAAATTGCTGTCTTCATAGTGTTAAACCTCATTTCACAAATTTAACACTCAGGGCAAAAATAATTGATCCACAGTGACGCCCAAAGCACCAGCGATGGCGTTTAGTGTTTTATAAGTCACATTGTACGAGGGGTCGTTTTCAATAGACACGATGGTTTGTCGAGACACTCCGCTACGCATAGACAATTCTTCTTGGGTTAGGCGTTTTTCATTACGGAGTTCCTTAATTTTTGTAGTCATGTTGTCCTCCTTCCGGTTAGTTTCCGTTTCATCGAGGCCCCGATTTCTTACGGATTGATTGGAGTATAACACTACATTACAAATTTGTCAAGCATATTTTACAGAAAAGTCAAACAAAATTTTCATTTCCTTCTTGCTTCTGTCAAACATACGCCGTATAATATATTTGACAAATCTAACAAGAGGTGATTTCGTAATGACTTTAGGCGATTTGATATATCAATACAGGGTGGATCATAAACTATCTCAAAGGGCCTTTGCTACAAAGTGTGGTGTTAGTAATGTATATATCAACATGCTTGAAAAGAATATGAATCCTTCGACAGGAAAACCTATAATACCTACTATCACTCAGTTGAAAGCCATTTCTGACGCTATGGGGTATACTCTTGATGAAGTTATGCACATGTTAGACCCGGAGTCAGTAGTTACTTTACAAAACGATGCCAAGAGATTTACTACTTTGAAAGAACAAAAGAACGAAGAAGAACCTGAAATGAAATATGGCGGCTATCAAAGGACTCCTTTACGAAATGGAATACTTCCGCATCACAGAGATAGACCGTTATCTCATCGAGATTTGAAAAAAGAACAGCGTACAAAATTACTTCCTGAAATGTTTGAATCGGTGTTAAATCCGCATTTCGAGAAGATTATGATCGATGTAGATTTAACTATTACTGTTGAAGATGATAGTATGTATCCGACTTATCAAAGAAACGATATCCTTTTTATTAAAGAACAGGACACGTTGGGTTTTGAAGGTCAAATAATGGCAGTCATGATCGACTCTAATACTACTTTAGTAAGACATGTGTATAGTGATCCCAGCGGAGGATATACTCTTGTAAGTGATAACCCGGCTTATCCACCGGAAATAAAAACGCCAAAGGAACACCCAGACCTTAGTCTCATTGGCTGGGTTTGCGGCTACACCAGACTTTATGATCTCGAAAGGTGGTATCGTCATGATTAACTTCCAGCAGGGCCACGTATGGAAGCTGAAGCAAGTACCTAACGAACGTGGGCAGGAAATGCTCGAAGGGCTCCTGATCGACGGGGAATATATCGTCAGTTCCTTTGTGACGGCACGAGATATGGTTATCTTCACGAATAAGCGCATCGTATCCGTAGACGTTCAGGGCATCACGGGCTCCCGGAAATCCTTTGCCACGATGCCTTATTCCAATATCCAATATTTTACCATCCAAACGGTGGGCTTCATCGAGGCCTTCCCGGACTCTGAACTCTTCATTAGCTTCAACAACGGTTTCACAGCGACTTTTGAGTTCAAAACAAATGTAAACATGCGTGAAATCGGCAAAATGATTAGCCAGTACGTATTATGATCTGCGTTAAATGCGCTAAGGACGTCCCGGACGGCTCCCTGTTCTGTAACTGGTGCGGGGCAAGCCAGATCGCAAAACCCAAATCCCGGAAAAAGCGGGGGAATGGGCAGGGTACTGTCTACCAGCTTAAAAACAGAAAATGGATCGCCACTCAGGTGCTGGGCTGGTACATGGATGAGAACGGTAAGAAGCAGAAGAAGACCGTCTCAAAGGTCTTTGTTAAGCGTTCAGACGCCATTAACGCCCTGCCCAGCCTGAAGCAGACCGTGGAGAAACATAAGAACATGAACCTCCACGATCTCCACGAGCTCTATCTCCAGAGCCATGATTATGATACGCTTTCAAACAGCCAGAAGGATAAGTTGGGTTATGCTTGGAAGCGCTGGTCGGCTTATGAGTTTACAGGCATAGCTGATCTCACGGTATCCGATATGGAGTCAACGATTGAGGCCCAGACAACGAGTTATTACCCGGCCCGGGACATGAAGACGGTCATGTCCCACCTGTACAGGATCGCCATTAAGAAGGAGATCGTCCAGTACAACAAGACCGAGTATATCGACATCCCGTATGATACACCTACTGCCAAACGAGAATGCTGGACTCAGGACGAGGTTAAGGCCCTCTGGACAGACTACAAAACGCATCCGTTTACTGCATACCTTTTAATCATGTGTTATGCAGGACTTAGATACGGAGAATTGTCTTCAATTTTGCTCGAAAACATTCACCTCGAGGGAAACTACATGGTGGGTGGAATCAAGACAGAAGCGGGTATAAATCGAGAGATACCAATTCATTCTAAGATAAAGCCGCTAATCGCGAAAATCGTCCCTGAGCGAAAGGCCAAACTGCTGGAGATGAATGAGGATACCTTCTATACCAATTATTGGGACGTCATCGCCAGAACCGGGCTCAGGGAATTGCCTCCGCATACGTGCCGCCATTACTTCTTCTCCCGGATGACCTCAGCCGGGGTTCAGGGCGGCGTTATCGCAGAGGTCGGAGGTCATGCCAACTACCTTACCACCCTCAAAAATTATGTCCGTATTCCTCTTAAAGATAAGCTGAAAGCGGTCAATTCGATATGATGCTATTACCGATCTATTACCGAATGATCCCACGAAAGCCCTTATATACTCCCATTTTTAACCCCTCTGCTAAGGGAGTAGGCCTGTTAAAGGGCGCCCGGGTTCAAATCCCGGCTTCTCCGCTCAAATCCCTCAAATCTGTACGATTTGGGGGATTTTTATTGCCTAAAATGACAGAAATACACGAAACTTGTGAAAACACGGCAAAGCGGCAGGGGAGAGAATCTTTGCCAAAAATATAATAGAATATAAAAAAATATTTTGCTATTACTGAATGCGTTACTGAATATAAAAACCGCCCCGAAGGGCGGTTCAGGGTACTCCCCTCACAGGGGAGCCCCTTCAAAATCGGCAGAGGTCTCTACAGGAATTTCGTCTCCGTCCGTGTCATCTTCCGGGTCGGGGCCGTAGAGAATCCTGAGCAGACTCATACCACCTTTGGAACCGGGCATGAATGCCGGGGTAACAAAGAGATTTTCAACGCTGTGCTCGGTTTTGATTTTCTCCATCGTAAACTCAGCCATATCTGAGTAGACGAACCGGAGGGCGTCGCGGTAATCGGTGCTGAAAACAGGCATGGGCTCCCCTTCATGGCCCGGAATATGCTTGCACCAGAAGCGGAACCAGAGAAAACGATTCTCCTGATCGCGGCATCCGACAATCATGTCGCCCCACTGACTGCGTTTGCATTCACACTGATGTTCCATAATGATCCTTTCTGACGTAGGCCGTCACCCTGATTTGTTCGAGAGGTTCTTCCCCTCATCCCCTTACGGACAGTTGAGAAGCGGTTTTTCCGGTTTACCTAAAAATTTCTTAGAAAATCGACCTCTCACTTTCCATTGGAGATGAATTTTAATTTTGAGCGGACGAAAATATAATTTTTCTTCGCTCAATAACCACAGGACAAAAACAGAGAATTTGGCAACCGACTCAGAAAATTTTTATAAAATAAAGCCCCCGTCATCGGGGGCTTAGGTAATTATTCGTTTTCAGCTTCCTCGGGAGGATGTTCTTCAGGTTCGATGATGTACGTCTCACCATGTTCACGAGCGGCATCCACAAATCCTTCCGCGACGATGTACGCAATCACAGCGCCGAAACTCATTATGAGCGAAGTCGGATCGCCTGTCGGGTTTTTAATGAACGCGATTAGACCCGTTACGAACGCCGCAACAGCAAACCAAAATTTCCTCGACGAAAGTTTCTTAACCCATGCGTCTTTATCCATAGTTCTGCTCCTTCCGTTAATTATCACGAGTTGGCAGGGCAAGAAATCTGTCATGAATATCCTTCATAACGCCGTTTTTACCCAGCCGCTCATATGATTCCCAGCAATTCTGGAAAGAATCGCGGACATAGATCGGGGCAAATCCCCGCTCCTCGTAATAGTTATAGTATGTAATCATCTGAGCACGTAACATAGCCTGTACGCCCTCCTGTAGGGCTTTAAGACGAGTATACACGTAAACCACCAGCCCTCCGATGAGACCTGTGACTGAAACAATCCAGCCCCAATTTTTCTGCATAAATTCAAAGAATGCGTTCAAAGTGTTCACCTACTCTCGATTGCCTTTTCTACTATCTCTAATGCTTTCCTTAATATCGCCCTGACTTCCAGAGCCTCAGCCAGCGTCATTTCGACCAGTTCCGTCTCGTCATCCGGTTCCGGTGTAGGATCGGGAACGGGTACAGGAGTTGGTTCAGGCATGGGTTCCGGGTCTACGTCAGTGACCAAAGCGGCCCACGTCCTATTACCACAAACACCGTCAGCGCTCAGGTTTTTACTCTTCTGAAATTTCTTAACAGCACTCTCTGTATTAGCACCAAACTTACCGTCAGCAGTTATACCGAGGAGCTTCTGTAAATACTTAGTCTCTTCGCCTATATAGCCTTTCCTGAGCGTTGGAAGACGGTTGGCTGATAATTCCTCAGCCTTGGTTGGGAGGCCGCGAGAAGCCAAATCTGCGGCGATCTCAGACCTTAATCTGTCCATAGTGTACGGTTCCCAACTCGTACCCTTTTTACCCCACCAGTGCGTGACATCCGCATGATTAGAGGCCACTCCATATTTATGGAGCTCGGCATGGCAGAGTACGTTGCCCGGGAGAATCCCGTAATCAATGCAAAATTGAGTGCAGAGGTACTTGCAACAATCATACAAATAATGTGCTGTATCAGGAGTATCGTTCACAGTGCTGGGTTCACACATTTCAAACCCTATGGCAAAATTGTTAGCGTTTCCGACTGAGCCGCTCCCGGACAGCCACGGGCGGCAATCCCACGGAAGAGTTTGCATGATACCCTGAGTATCGATGAAAGCGTTTGGACATTTCTCGATGGTCGAGTTGTTCCATTTCCTCCACCTGTCCCGGTCAGTACCTTTGCACCCTACTGAATGAACCTGTACGCAGATCGGAGCAATTCGTTTGTTTGCCTTGTAGCAACGGTTTTCAGTAAAGAAATATTGTTCGATAGGAAATTCTGGGTTTGGTTCCAAGTTATCACCCCTTACGCATACCTCCTGTATGCCGCTTTAATGTCGGTCTTATCCAGCACAACGTACTGCATCGTCGTATCAAGTTTATCGTGACCCAGAATAGCCGCGACTTCCTGAATAGGCATTCCGTGTCGGATAAGATTGGTAGCGGTTGTACGACGGAATTTGTGAGGATGTACGTGGTCAACATGACTGTTCTGTCCTAATTGCACCAACATCTTACGAATACCACCGGGTTTCATCCGCTCACTGCCCTTGCCAACAAAGAGTGCGGGATAATTGTCTTTACGTTCTGCCAGATAGTTCTGTAACACCATTGCCGACACTTGATCCAGATATACGGTTCTTTCCTTATTACCTTTGCCAAGGACAGTACATTCAAGATTGATGAAGTCTACATCGTCTCGGTTAAGGCCAACCATTTCACTGATACGGCATCCTGTAGCTTTCAAGAAGCAGACGATAGCGCGATCTCGAAGAGACCGACAGCCAAACTTCATTCGCTCAAAATCGACATCAGAATAGATATCTTTGATTTTCTTAGTGTACTTAATAGCTCCCAGATTAGTGCATGGATTGGTTTCAATCAAATTTTCTCGCTGTAGCCAGTTGAAATAAGCCGAGAATACTTGCCTGTTGCCATCCAGAGTCCTATCTGATATACCACGGGCTTTTTCGTCTGCCAGATACCGTCTCAGGTGGTAAACCGTAATGTTTCGTGTCGGAGTTTTAACGTGTTTCATCATTCGGCTTATAATGTACTTGTATCTGTCAATCGTTTTGAGGCTCCTGCCCTCGACAGTGAGTGCCGACAAATAAGCATCGAGCAAATCGTCAGCGTAATTAGCGTCTCTGTCTACTACTGTCATGTCATAGCCAGCCAATCGATCAGCCAGAATACTGAGTACTTTAGCCATATCCACTGCGGTTAGTTCGTTTGACAACTCGTGTTCCATTTCATTGAGCAAAGTTGCTTTCGCTTCGAGTGCCATGATATCACCTCCAAGTAGAATATACACCAATATTGGCGATATGTCAATACCAATATTTGCTTGACATGCTGGACGTCACCCGGTATAATATTCTCGGAGGTGGTTAGTTTGATAGTGTACCAAGACGTATTTGAGAAATTGCTGGACAAGGGCTGGAGCACGTATCGTCTACAGAAGGAACACCAGATGGGCAATGGCACAATCTCGCGAATCAAGGCTGGGCTCTCGGTATCTACTGACACCATAGACACGATTTGCAAGCTGTGCCAGTGCCAACCGGGTGAGCTTCTGAGATACGTTGAGAATAAGGGAGAGGAGAGTTAATACATCCTCTCCTTTTTGTATACCTGTACTTTGCCGTTCGGGTCATCGTGGTCATACAGGTAGCGCTTGCCGTTCATCCGGGCCACCACCCAAGCGTGGTATTTGCCATCAGCCCACCCGATGACCAGATTACATGGTACGGATACTGCCCGGAGCATGTTGACGGCTAAAGCCGCTATGTCCAAACAGATACCCATACGACGATTGAAGCATCGGTCTACATCAGGTAGACCGTTTTTCTTAGTGATAGTAATTGCCCGAATGTAATCGTAGGAAATCGTCCGAGAGATATAATCAGTTATCATCTCATATCTCTCTGGCAGGGTCTTCAGATTTACGCATAATTCCTTAGCTTTCCTCGCAGAGGGCTCGTGATATGGTGTGTATTTGTTCAACAAAAGCCCTCCTTTCTGAGTTAGTTAAAGTGTCCTGCCAAAGTTAGAGTGTACTAAAGTATAAGTGTTATCAGTGGGTTTTGCACTCCATTGACAAACCGTCTTTAATTCACTATCCTAATAGTTAGGAGGTGAGCATAATGGGCATCAATGGAGGGCGTTCCCTCAGAGGCATCGAGGAGAGTGGATTCACCAAGTATAATATCACTCTCCCACCCAGCATCATCGAGCGCCTTGAGAAGTACATGAAGGAAGAAGAGAGAGGCCGTTCATGGACTATTCAGAAAGCGCTTGACGAATACCTTCGCAAGCGGGGCTATTGACGGTAGCCCCGTCTTTCATTCCATGCGGTTAGTGCTTCTTCGTATGTCTGTTTCAACTTTGTAGCATATCCGCATTTAATACATGAGCATCTATAACCATCTTTGTAATTTATGCGGCGTGGCTTTTCATATCCGCACTTTTTACATGACAAGTGCATCATTTGCCCCGTTTCCGGGGCGATGCTACATATCCGGGTCATGGTGAACCGTGAACATTGAGCATCACCCCCTTTTTTGTTGTTCCTGCTAAACCACCCGCGCCCAGAAAGGTGATGTGGTAACCTCGGAACACCGCTTCCACGGCTGTTGCACGGTGTGTAATAGTGGTTATTGGTAGTTAGTTAAAGTGTCCTTTTGCTTACCGACCAATCAGAGCCGCCGTAGGGATTTGAACCCTAAACCTACCGATTACAAGACGGTCGCTCTGCCGTTGAGCTACAGCGGCGTGATTGATCGAAGATGTGCCTTTCTCATGCCGCCGAAGCGGTTGAGCTTTCACGGTCAATCCGAAGACTCCGTGGGCTTGGCGGGAAATTCTTCCCGTCTGCGGTTCTGCCCCGTTGCCTACCATTACACCACGTTTAAACGCAGTCCTTCGACAACGGTGCAGATAGTTTCTTTACATCATCAGCGCACACGCCAGAAAACCGACTGCGCCGCCGATGATTAAGCCTAAAACAAAGTACATCATAGTGTCCCTTAACTGATAACGTTATTCCATTCGGTGAGGTTGAAATACTGCGAATCATACGAATACCAACCGCTCGGCATTTTGCAGTTTGTCACAACCACATTTACAACGGAATCACCGTGTACGCCCATCCTGAACCCGTTATTCATCCATACATTTTTCAGGATGATTCTTGAGGGTTTATTGCCATATGTTGATTTGTAGAAATTATGGTAACTGATAGCCCACGGAAGCTGAGTGCCGCAGATGTACTTGCCGCCTTCAATGATTGAAAGGCTGTTGGGCATTGTTCCTGCTCCGATGCAGACTGTGCCATCATATTCTCCGATAGTGTTTCCTGCGTGTTGCATGGTACAATTGATATATTTTACGGTATACGGGGCTATTGTTGCCGATCCTGCTGGCAAATCCTCATGAACGCAATATCTCGCATTTTTAACATAGATATTAGCGTTTTCGATGGTGCAACTGCCCATAACATTGAATGCGCTGAAATACTCCGCTACATCTGTATTGCTACCGTTATACGCAAATGTTACATAAGCACCCTCATCGAAAATGATATGCGTATTATTGCCGATGCGAAGCCCTACATATTGATTACTTGAAATATCCAACCCGTCCAAGTACGTCTGCCCATATTCGGTAACAAGATCATAGTTTCCGGGTTTCACATGAATCGTTGCGTTTTTCAGGGATTTTGTATTGATGTAATCAACGGCATCCTTCAGCTTGGTAAACTGCTGTCCGCTCCCTACATACAGATCACGAGCCACAGCAACCATTTCCCATGCGTTCCACGTTCCGTCATCATTCGCCCGTCTGCGGTAATAATCATCGGTCATGGTAGGATACCAATACTGATAGCCGTATATATCATTGCCCTTGCGGAACCGATGTGTTTCCAAAACACCGCCGTTTAGCGTTGGGAACGTTGAACTGTATGCAGTCTGAACAAGGTGCTGTGTTGTGCTTTCGTATGGGAAGAACGTTATCGGTGTAGAACCGTTGATTTGACTTTGCAGATAGCGAGGGAAGGATTCCTCACAGATTTTATTTTGTGCATACCCCTCAAGATTCCAGTAACCAAGATAATCGCCCACCTGATTTTGGTTTCCAAACATGTCAAAAGCCGTGCTTGCAGTAACAATGGCAACGCCTTTTGTTTGGCAATACTGGATAAGCTGTTCAAGGTAACCAAATTGTGTTGCGTCAAAATCTTCATGCCATGCGTGAAGAGTAAACACAAGCCATCCATTATTTGCTATTGCCTCATCCACTAACCCCTCGTAATATTCAAGGGAGGATGTATCAGGGAAATCGGTTGTTTCAGGATCAAAATACGAGCCAAGATTGCATCGGTTAATATAGTATGATGGTACGCATCCGGTGTTAATCCTGATTTCTTGGTTTGATGCGCTTGTTTTACAGGCAAAATCATAATACTTGCTGACAACTTCACGCCCGTTATAATCACTCAATCCTTGAGGATAACACAAACCACGAACCCTTACACCATGCTTTAATAGAGTACTGAAAGATGTACTTGCCTGTGTTTGTTTAGTTGCGTAGGAATTCGTTCCGTCCATCAGGGTGTGGTTGTGCGTATGGGATAGCATTTCAAATCCATAATTGTTTTGCAGTTCAAGAATTTGATCCCACGTCATATGAGCATCGCCGTTGCTGTCCGTTTGTCCAACCAAGCCCGTTATAATGGCACAGCAGAAAGGCACATGATAAGTTTCGACCAAGGGCTTGTAACGTGTATATGCCGCTGTTGTTCCATCATCATCAATAAACGTTACAAGCGGCACTCGCTTCGCCATAACGCTTTTCGCAACTATATTTTTTGGCAGATTGTACTGATAATACAAATCGTTAATCAACTGCCGGAAAGCATTTGGCGTTCCATCGGCCTTATAAGTACGATACCATATGCCGGAATCATCAACAATGCTCGCAAAAATTTGCATACTAAACGCCGTATCTCTCGCAAGCGTGAGAAGCAAGCCACCCTGCGTTGGAAATCCGGCATTATCAGCTACTCTTACAATCTGAGCAGTAATTACATTATTTTCATATGTTGATATATTGGCGTTTAATGATGGTACTGTATTTAATGATTTAACAGAACCCTGTATATAATCGGCAGACTTCACAAAATAATCCGGCATCTTCAGAGCGTAAATGCCGTATGTACCTTTTTTCTCTGTGCTTATTGTATACCGCAGAAACTTTGCGTTTTCCGGCACAACACCATATGCAGGCTGATTCGCAACATACCCAACGCCGGAAATATACTGATAATTGGCATTATAAAACGCCATGCCGATGGATGGAGCATCAGGCAAAACAAAATGATCCAGTAATACGATTACTGTGTTCTGCTCTACATCAACCCACCCGGATGCTTCAACGCCCCACGTTGCCGGAACAACTGAACCCTGTCCGTTGGTGTATCGAATGAATTGATCGTCTATCCATTCGGACGGGCCACTCGTTAAATTATTAACGTTCAAATCCGTTACAGCGGTCTTTAAGTTACCTACGACGTCGCTAACAACTTTCAAATCATCTAAGTTTACTATCTTGTCTCCTGTAGCCATTTCGCTTCACCTCCGGTTAAAATCCTAAGTATTGTTTAGTTTCTTCGACAGTCGCGGTCGTAATGGTGTCTGCCGCCTCCTCTGCCCGGGTTGCCGCCGCTTCTGCGGCTTGTTTGGCTTGCGTCGCGGCTAATGCCGCTGTTCCCGGAATTTGCTTCGATATGGAAATTGCCGCCGCGATAGTCCTTTGACTTACTGTTTTTTGTTCCATTAGCTTACCTCCTTTACGTCAGACCAAGATAAGTTCTGGTTTCAGCGACGGTTGCCACTTCATCCGTTGCCAGACGCCGCGCCAACTCCCCGCTGATATCTACTTCCTCCCAATGGGAGGCTGTCCACGACTCTGAGGCAGAAATATCCACCTTGTTCACATACAACACGCTGTCATACCAGCACAACTGCTGGTAAGCGGAAATCGGGAAGGTTAAGTCCGTATAGAACGGGGCGATGTAGGACATGAGCGCCGTATAACTGGCGGGGACTGTGGCCCGCGCTTCGGCGATCTCATCCACCAAGTCCGCTACGGTGATTGTGATTTCGCTGGACGGGTCTACCACGTTGCTGGTAGTTGTGGCAAGCACGTCGTAAATCACGCACAGGATGGTGGTAGTAACAGACCCGCTACTGAGCGTTACAAACACGTTCAGCGGCGCTCCGGGAGCGATAAAGCAATTAGCGATGAGGCTCATGGTAACGGTGTTACCGGAGATCGAGCCGCCTGTCAGCGGAACAGTCGCCCCGTCCTTGGTGCGAATGGCTGTACCGGACACTGTGCCGCCGCCCGAATAATCCACCCCATCCTCATACAGGTGAATCCGCAGGACAAGGCTTTTAGCGTCGCCCTGATAGAGGATTGGGCCGCCGTAGCGCTGTCGGGATTTGTCCCGCACAAGGTCTACGTAAAAATCTTCCTTGAATTGTGCCGCCATAGGTTAATCACCTCGCTTTAGGTATATCAGCACTCCGTTCTGGTCTTGTGACATGGCAGTAAGCGCCGTATAACCATTGAAAAACACATGGTCTGTCTCTGTTCCTTCAAAGTAATGTTCAATAACCGCTGTCTTCTCAGGATCGCCAAACTCAGGAACCAGTGACAGAATAGACCCTTCTGTGACCCGGATAAGTAACTGGTCATTCATCGTGCCGCAACGGTCTACCGGGTAAGTGGTATCGTCTAAGAGCTTAACCTTCTCCATCCGGTTTCACCTCTTCCAGCATATCAATAGCCGGGATGACCTGTTTCAACAGAAGAATAACCCCCAGAAGATGGTTCATGTTGTCTTCGCCCTTAACATCTACGGTGTTCAGAGTATTAACAGAATTGATAAGAGCATTTTTAATTTCATCTTTTTTCATAATTTCTCCTTAACTTGTTGTCCAAATAAGATGTCCTGCGGGGTAAGCAACAAAGTCGCCGTCACTATCTTTCTGGTACACCTTTGCATTAACTTTAGATATATTGATGGTGTACGTTCTGTCAGAATTGTCAGAATTTTTCATAATATGCCAGTCACCGTTGGCATAATACCAAATTTTACCAGTAATTGTAGTAGAACGTGAGCTCTTATCGGGTGAGCTTGAATTACTCGCGCCGCCGATAGAAATCAAATTGCCAGCCGTTGACAAATCAGTTCCACTGGCGCTATTAGCCGCTCTCGCAACAACATTGGCCCCATCTCCTGAGACTACAGGCGTAGAATTTGTATTAGTTAGATACACATAATTATTATCGCTTTTTAGATATAACGTTAGACCGTTAGAAATAATCGCTGGCGTACCACTTACACCTAAAATTGTTGGGCCATAAGCACGAACGGTGCAATTAGAAGATGTTCCAAGACCAACCCCACAAGTAATTGTGGGAAGAGTTACATCCGCTGTGTCTGAAGTACCGTCCTTAGCGTTAGCAGTGACTGTGTTTTTATAAGCATTGTTCGTGAACGTCCAGCCGCCAGCACTCACGGTATTAATACCGACATGATCTAAATAATATTGTGTGGCGGCTATATTAAAAGTATCGCTATGTCCTGATTCTTGAGTGCTTAAATCTACTGCCGCACCGAGAACGATCTTGATTTGTCCGGTTGGTTGGTTGTTACTCGTAACTTCAGAAGCAGTTATACTATGATAATGCCTCAAATCGGCTCTCATCGGGTTTGCTGAACCATGCGTTAAGAAATATACATTCGGAATTGAGGCATAGTTCCCGTCTCCAAAGATACCCACGGTTGCTGTGGTTTGTATCGTCGTGAGGGAATCATTCGCACCAATAATCCTGAAGTTGGAAGCACTAACATAGTTTGCGCTAACATAACCTCCAGTAAGAGTACCTGTAACGCTAAGATTTCCTGTATAACCATTCTGAGAAATAAGCGCATCGACAACTGCAATCTCGGCGCTGATACTCGAAGCAGTAACGTAACCATCCAAATCGATTTGAGCGGCCTGTAATCTAATGTTGGTTTGACTTGGGTTCTGGTTATTAATTGCTTGAATTAACACCGTACCTTGAGCAGAGAGGTCAACCTTGGCCCCACTAATAGAAGCACCTTGACCATTGTTTATAGCAGTAACTAACTGAGCTCGGTTAGGCGTCAAGATCAATCGAGAGAAAATCTCTGCTGAACTCGTATCGTCCCACAAAAACTCATTCGGGTCATTGGGGTCAAACATCGGGTTTCCATCGGTATCCAACATGACACCCATCGCCTTAGCTTCCATGCCGATGGTTTTCTTGGTCTGAACGAACTCTGTGTTATAATGCTCGTCAATCTCTGTAACTCGCTGACCAGCACCATAACTGCCGTTCTTTTGCTTCCTTTGAAGCGGGGGAAGGGCGTTGCGCTCCTTATTACCCGTGGACTCCATCGACGTTACCATAGAGCCCATCCATGTCATATGTTGCGAGAAAATCGGGAAGTCAAAACTCGATGTACCGGAGATCATCGTCACGATGTCCCCGGCTTCTTGGAGGAAGTCATCGAAGATTTCTGTGGAACCGGGATGGTAGGCAGTGACCTGATTGAGTTTGTCGTATATTGCTTGAATCGGCGTAGTATCGACAGCCATTCGCATCCCTCCTTTACGCCTGATTTAGAAATGGATTGTCCTGAATCATGTACGGGCTATCTCCTGTACCTACAACCGTTTCCTGCGTCTGGTCGGCATTCCTGACGCTCAATTTGCTCACAGATGTAGTAGAGAACTCTGTGCGCTCGAACTCGGTGTAATTATGCTCGTCGTAGGACTTGTTGATCCTGTTCAGCCAGACAAACGTAAGCGTACCAGACCGATTAAACCGGGCCACAGCGCAAGCCAATTCCGCGATCCATCCCAGCACGTCCCTCATGGAGGCTGTTTTGAATGATTCAGGCTCTTTGGCAAGCTGGACACTATAGTTGGTGAACGTATACGAGTCTGCCGCAATCGTAGTACCAGTAGCAGTAGACAAGTAGGTGCACATGGCCTGTAGAAGTGCTCCAGCAGTGATAGGATAAGTTATGTTCAAGGCCGTTGCAGACGGCATGTCCCGGTCAAACAATACCATCTGGTCGAAAGCCTCAATATCTATCAGCACTTTACGCAGGATGTCAGGCCTCTCTGCGTAAAACACACCGAAGGGGCAAAGCTCGTATGTCTCCAGCTTTCCGTTGCCGCTGACTGTCATTGAGTTTCCATCTACAACCACCGTAGGATGGTCTGTAGCCGCAGAATTGTTCGCTGTCACAGAGAGCCTGACACCGAGCTTTGCCGTGAATCTGCCAAACGGGAAGTTCAGCAGTTGCAATTGGTCGTTTAACAAAGTAAAGGACATAGTGCAGGAGGGTGTTAGTCCTACGGTTAAGTCTGTTTCTGAGCAGAACGTTTCATCGTATCGGACGCCATCTTCTACGCTAATGTCCTCGTTTGTAAGGATCGTACCATTAGCCCAGATAAACGCCCATCTCTGAGGTGCTCCAGCCTGAAGCGCCGCCAGAAAATCGTTGGATACCTGTACCATGTTTGATCGATCCTCCTTAATATTGAATCACCGAGAATTTCAGGGTTCCTATGTGGGCCTCGCCATTGACTGCCCGGACAACCTCCCATTCCCTGTCGCCTACGTAGGCGTCGAATGTCATCTGGCCCTCTGCTGGGTCTCGATAAGTAAACGTAAATTTGTCATCCTTCAGGAGCCCGCAAATATAGCAAATCATTTGCCACGAGATGTTTGTGTACTCCATCTTCAACGGATGTTTGGTTGCTACTCGCTCCCTGTGCAGATAACCTGTAGCATCGCGTTTGCCCATCAGATCGAGGTCACTCACAGCGCCAGTGAATTTGGTGGGATCGGGGATAGGAGTGCCGTTCACCATAAACCCCATGTCAAATCGTAGATTTGCTACAAAGTTTTCACTCAGCACTCCTTACACCCCCTCTGCCATCAATCTAAGCTCTTCTGAGCGTTTCACTGTTCTTGCAAGGTCTATGCTTGGCCTAAGACCACCGCTACCGGACTTACTGGCAATGATTCTCAGGTACTGGTTAGCGACTTCAAGCAGGGAGTTCTGCTCACTGTTCGCCTCCCGGACGCCCTCCGCGATACCAGCCTCGATCTGTTCGTTGTTGGCAACCGCTGTACGGTTTCCAATCGATCCAACCAGTTCAGGAATACCGTTTTCACGAGCGAAGAACATTTCGCCAGACTCTGGGAAACCGCCCTCTGCGTGGAAAGCCAGATAACCGAAGTTACTACCGCCTCCACCACCAGCGCCGCCTCCCGGAGCATAACCAACATAGCCTCTACCGCTAACAGGAGTCTTCCAACTTTCACTGGCACTGATTCCTAACAGCGGAGCAATCGTTTGATTCCACCAGCTTGCAATGGCTTGGAAGATGCCAAGCACCTGATCTTTCAACCAATTGAACTCGTCCACAAGGCGTTGAATTACATTCTCATTAAACCAACTTATGAGCGACTCAAACACTGCTTTGATATCAGTAACTAAGGTGGTGAACAAACCATCTGTACGAACCCTCTCGATCCATTCCCAGAACGAATCATAAATGTACTTGGCAAACCCTGCTATGGGCTGTACGAATGTCTCGTCGAGCCAAGTAACCGCGCTTTGGAACATAGGCGCTATGACGTTATCCCACAGGGCCGTGAGTTCGTCCCACGCTTCTCCTGCTCCTCTAACAATTTCGTCCCATCGATCAGAAAGATAATTAACAAAATCTGTAGCAAAGAAATCCATAATACCGTCGAAAAACGGTACAATAATGTTGTCCCACAGGTTGCAAAGCTCTTCCCAAGCCTCTTCTGCCCCAGCGACTATACCATTCCATTGCTCTGCCAGATAGTTGACAAAATCTGTGGTGAAGAAGTTTACGATCCCCTCGAAGAAAGGAACTATTGTATCGTCCCATAAACTACAGAGCTCGTTCCATGCTTCGTTCGCACCATCTACAATGTCATTCCATCGATCTGTAAGATAATTGATAAAATCTGTGGTAAAGAACGTTACTATACTGTCGAGGAAAGGAGAAATAGTATCGTTCCATAGCGAAGTGAGTTCGTCCCACGCTTCTTGGGCGGCTCTAACGATCTCGTTCCATTGCTCGTTTATATAACCAAAGATGGTAGTCTCTACCCAAGCAATGATTGAGTTGATCCAAGGTTCTACGGTAGATGTCCACCAAGTACCAACATTTTCGATATCTTTCAGGATACCGAGATATAGACTCTCGAAGATATACAAGACGGGTTGAAGCACATTCACGTCAATCCATCCTGCCACTCCAGCAATTGCACTGGTAATACCAGTATAGATATTATTAAACCACGCTACTACATCGTTATATGTATTAATAACCCATCCTACGACGGAATTATACAGGTTAGTAACCCACGCAACGACGTCTGTATACGCAGTGCTGGCCCAGCCGACCACCGAGTTATAGATATCTTCTACCCAGCTTACAACGCTGTTGTAGGTGTTTCTCACGGCATCAGACACTGAGTTATAAGTGTCCGTAACCCAGCCGACCACCGAGTTATAGATATCCATTACCCACGTAGATACTGTGTTATACGCTGAAGATATCCACTCAGCAACAGTATCATAGATACTCTTAAACCACGTTGCCACGCTGTTATAGGTGTTTTCTACCCATGTGGTAACGGTGTTGTAGGCGTTAGTAACCCATGTTGCGATTGACTGGTAAGTTTCGGAAACCCACTGTACTACTGAATTACAGAGATCAGACACCCATTTTGCTACGGCATTATACGTCGAAGTTACCCAACTGACCACGTTGTTGTAAATGTCGATGACGCCAGAGATAATGGGCTGTATGATGTTGGTATTGATCCAGTTCCAAATCTGTTCAAGATATGGAACCACAGTACCGTTCCAATAGGCCTTAACTTCATCCCAATTCTGGTATATAGCAAGCGCGATACCTACAATAGCGCCTACTACAAGAGGAATCCAGTTTCCGGTCAACAACGATAGGCCTATTCCGATGGCTCCTATAGCGGCCTCCAATTGCAAGAACGCCTCTGTGGTTAGCTCTCCTGTATTGATAAACTCTTTAATCGGCTCTATTGCGGCAGTAATACCACTCACCAGAAGACCGATACCGAGCCCCTTCTTACCAAACATGAACCAGAGACCTATTGAAAGCACACCGAGATACTTGAACAGCGAAGCCATGTTCTCGAAGGTAACGCCGTTATTCCACTGGTCTTCAAAAGCCTCATAAGCCTTTGACAGACCCCAGACTACCAGCGCCAGACCGAGAACCCATTTAATAACACCGCCGATATCTCCGGTCAACGTTTTGTTAATTTTCCAAGCGAGAAACGCCATGCCCAGCAATTCAGCCAGATCGACCACGGCCTTGATATGCTCCTGCATCCAGTCTAATGCTGGTTTCAGCGTATCCATGATCTTGCCTACATTGGACTCCACCAACCCAGCAAGGAAATCATATTCTGGTAGGTCGAAGTCAAACCCACCAGCGCCTCCACCGCCAGCACCTGAGCCAGACTTGTTGCTATTATCTTCAGAAGCAATGATGTTGAGTTCGTCCCAATCAGCCAATAATTCGTTGAGCTTCTTTGCGTTCTTAGCTGACTTGCCGAGCCCAGCGCTCAGGTCTTCTGAGGCAGAGGCCGCCGCGCTGATACCGGAATAATCAACCTCTGGCATCTCAAACCCAAACAGAGAAGCGATAGCCGAGGCCAGAATACGTACTGCCTTAGCCGCCGCAATCAGGTACGGAAGAACCGCATTGAGCAGGGGAATGAAGACATTACCAAGCGCACGAGCGGCCTGTTCAACCTGAGCTTTCAGAATCCTCAACTGATTGGCAGGACTGTTCAGCGTTCTTGCCATGTCGCCCTGAGCAATAGTGACCTGATTCATGATTGCGTAGTAACGCAACTGAGCTTTCTCAGCCTGAGTCATTGACTTATAAGTCTTGTCAATACCGAGACTCAGCGCTACCGCTTTCAGACGGGCTTCAGACAAGTCAAAACCCAATCTACGGAGGGGTTCAAGTTCACCAGCAAGACCAGCCTGTAACTTCTGCATCGCGCCCCCCTCGCCCTCAACAGCGACATTAAAGAACGAGGACAGGTCATAACCAAGCTGAGTCAGGTTTTTGCTCATGATAGCCGCACGATCTGCGGCAACGCCGAAACCAGTGCTCAGTGTCTGGAAGACGCCCTGATTACGCATCCAAGCGCCCGGGTCAATACCCATCAGGTCTCCGACTTTTTCTGCGTATGCCTGAGCCTCTTCAGCATATTCTCCCATAGAGGCCGTGAACAGGTTTACGTTTTCGATGTAAGAGTTCGATTTATCGATCCACCCGGCTATTGTCCTTGTGGCGGCAGTGATAGCATGTCTGGCAAGCTGGAATGCCGCATATAGATTGGTATAAGAGTTAGCGGCCCTTTCAGCAGACTCGCTGGTCTCTTCCGTCTGTTTATCAAGCTGACCAAGAGCCTGATTCAGTGCTGGAATATTCTCTGCGACCTTCGGTAGAGATTGAGCCATTTGGGTCAACTGCTGATTGAGTTTTTCAAGACCCGAGAAATCACGTCCCACCAGCGTTTCAGCCGCAGAACCGAGTTCCCGCAGATTCTTAACAGTAGTTGCTGTGATCTTCAAACCACTGAGAGCACTCAGCGCAGTTGTGATTTGAGTAACACCAGTGATATTAACCTTCCCGACTTCTTCAAGGCCAATAGCCAGATCAATGAGATGACTGCCAAGCGTGGAAGATATTGAAACCCTGCTGACTTGTCCGAGCGTTTCGAGAGCACTGCTCATGGCGCTCATACCAGCGGAGTGTTGCTGAAAGTAATCTCCAGCCTGAGCGACTTCCATCAGGTGTTTACCAAGGGTAGAAGAAATGGATACTTTCCCAGCCTGAGACAGGGAGGTGAGGCCTCCTGCAAACCCTTGGAGCTTCATCCCTACGTCAGAACTCATGCCAGATACAGCACTGCTGATACGAGATAACGTGTCGGACAAATCAGGAGAGATCGTTAGTTTGGAAGCGCCCTGTAAAGACTTCAAGCCCTCGGCAAGAGACTTGAGCTTTTCACCAGCATTATTATCCAAAGCATTCATACCGCCCCGGATAGACTTCAATCCGTTGACCACAGACTGTAGTCCGCAACCGCCGTTACAAGCCTCTTTAAGGGCTTTCAGCTTCCCGGTGAGTAGTGTAATGGATCGCTGTGCTTCTGAAGCAGTGGCGCTAATTTGAATTTGTAAGTTATCAATATCAGCCATTATCCGTACTCACCTCCTTTGGTTTCATATATTTGGAATTAACCTTAGTAGCATACATGTCCATTGCTTTCTTGAGCTTATCCATCTGCTCCCTTTCTTTATTTTCCTGTTGTTTCTTAGTAGGTGCATGGATGGTGTATGGCTCTGATGGGTACGGATGGGGTTTAGTACCCCTCTTGGCATAAGGATTGAAGATAGGACTCGCGTCGCAGATCGCTTCATAGAAATACATTCCCTGAAGCCAATACTGCTGGTTCATCATATCTTCACGCAGTTTCTGAGCTTTGCGATAGGCTTTCGCCAGAAATACATCCCCACGCCAGAACTCATCCGCACTCATGCCGATGGACAAATAATAGGGGAAAACGTCGTTGAATACCTTGGTGTAAGTAAGGGTAGGGCCGTTTACGTCCCTACCCGTTCCTTCGTCATCGACTGCTTCTTCGGACGGAGAACCGATTACTCGTTCACCGTCCAAGTCACGTTTCCCTCGGCCCCCTCGGGTTCATCCATCAGGGTGGAAAGAGTATCCCGGTACATCTCAACCAATTTCTGAATCAAATCAGAACGGTTGGTCAGGCCATTGAACATTCTATCGACGTCCTTACGCTTGATCCCACGATGATGGGCCGCAAAAGCGCCGTAAAAAAGCTCAGGGATACGAAGGGCGGGCTTAGTAAAAAGCTCATCAGCGACGAACCCCATAGATTCCATAGTACGTACAGTCTCCCGAGTATACTCAAGAGTATAGGTACGATTCTCATACGTGATCGTAATTTTGGTGCTCATATTTGTCCATCCTTTCAACATTGTCCAAAGTGTTGATGCCCACGGCCCCGCCGCCTCCGTGGACAATCCCACAGCTATAAATAGCGTCCGTATTATTAGTTATAGATTTAGTCTGGATCAGGATAGGCTGGTTCTTCTTGCAACACTACCACGTACTTGTATTCTGGTACAACGCCACCTGATTCAGGGCCATCAAGAAAAATAGCAATCCGCTCAACGTTACTACTTGGATAATATACAATGCCTTTAGAAGCATCATATGTGATTCCCGCACCAGAATCATTCCAATAGTATCTAATATTTGAGTAACTTGAATTTGCTGTGATCTTAAAACATACAATGTTTGGAGAAATCCCGCCATAATTCATCTGATAAGCGCCCTGTGCGGATGGGTCTACGTCAGGTATGCTCACAGCATGTAATACGCCGCCCCACGAAGAGATTTTAACACCAGACCTGACGGTTACCTCAGAATCAGGCGGGGTTACGTAGGGATCGTGATTGCCTCAGCCTGATCCTCGAGATAACCCCAAGTAATCGTGCCGTCAACACCGATAACGGTGCTGGGAGCGATAGTAACAATCATGTTGCGGACTTCGTTGACGCCAGCGCCATCAGCGTAGATATCAAGATAGCCGCCCCAAGCATACTTGCCCTGATCGCCAGTGGGAATAACCGAACCGCCGCTCTCAGTGCCGCCCAGCCACACGGCATAGCCGCAGAGCTTACCACGGAGGCCATACAGGAAGTCAAAGATGCTCTTATCGTAGTTGAGAGTGAAGGTCTTAGCTTCATTCTCCTGAATACCCGGGATATAGGTGCGGGCCCTATCAGACAGCGTAGTAGTTTCGAGCATTTCGGGAGCACCTCCCAGCGCGGGAGTGTCCTTAATGTCGCACAGCTTTGCCCACGTCGCGGACGTCGCAGTAGCGGCAGAAGTCAGACCCATCAGAAAAGACTTATAGGAACTGATCGCCATTTTGTAATCACTCCTTATCGTTTGTAAATCGTATAGTTATTGTTCCCGTTATCCTGAACAATACCTGAATATCTGCCAGTAATACGGTAGATAGTAGCATCAGCCAGATTCTGCGTGGGACTGAGCATCGTCCTTGTAAACCCAAGTTTCTGCATCACTCCGTCCGCTACTTCCGCAATGGCTTTTGCCTCTGCCTTTTTACCAGTCTGTTTATTAGAATAAACATTGATTTCGTACATAACAGCGGCGTGATTTTCATAGTTCTCGTTGGTACGAGAATTTCGCCACGCCGTGTTATCGCGTTCCTCAATGCTTACACAGGGAAACCGGGCAGGAGTCCTGACGTACTCTCCCGTAACGTAGATACCATCAAAAGAGGCTCTCAACGCCGTCGCAACTTCTGTGAATAACTCAAACTCACAATCGATCATTCGTTGAACACCTCCCTTGCTAAATCTACAAGAATCGTGAGCACCTCCTGTACTCCATGATACATCGGCATAGCCGCTGGTGTACCGTGAGTCAGGATCGGATACTCATGAGTGCTCCCGGGCAGAGCCCAGACGTTTCGCTTACCTTGGCCTTTTCCATACTCGCCAATCAGGAATCCGTTTTCCTCACCTTTAGGATGAGGGGACGTCCCTGCGGCCCCGTTATAATACACACCAGCGCCAAACTCGATGAATACTGCCTCTTCACCAGAAGCAATAACCAACGTGACGTCTCCATCGTCTTCTACATTCACTTGGACATCCGGGGGAGGTGGCTCCATCCCGGTAAATATGTCAGTGGTAAGGGCCGTGGAGAAACCAGCTTCAGCGCTCCAGCGTATCATTTCAGCCACCCTCTCCCGGAGAATCTGGGCTTTCCTGTCCAGACTCCGGGAGTACGCCTCCAGTTCCGTTATCAGGTTCTGTATGCTGTTCGGCGTTAGTGTTGCTCTGAGAACTCGACTGCTCATATACTACATCCACTCGCTTAATTGCAATTGCCGTAAAGTTCACACTACGCGAAACTCGACGAACCACATAATTGAAACTGTCTTTGGTGGGATCGGCTCCATCCAGCCAGAGAACAGAATGCTCGTCGATAGGGTAGTCCCTAACAGGTAGCATCAGCACTCTGTCGTAATCAATGTTGATTCCGAAAATATCAGCAAACTCGGCGTTTTTAGCCGCCGACACGTTGGCGTATAGGGCTTGCGGTTCGGTGTAGGACACGTCCTGCCCGTTTTCATTGCCCCATTCATCAGTCGTGGTAGTCACTCCATCATAGAGTGCGTAGTACAACTGTTGGCGGTTTCTTCCAGAACACCTCACGTCTCACACCACCTTGCAGATGGGACGGACGTTGGCGTGGATATATGCCAACATGGAGTCATACCTAAACGTTCTACTGATACCGTTCTCTGAATGGTTGGTTTCACCTTCAGCACCAGCGTTGGAAAGGCCAGCCAGCACAGCATAAATCTGGGTAATCTCGAACTCGGCGGGAACCTCCGTGGGCGCTGTCCCGTAGGAATAACGCCACGACAGAATCTCCTGCTCTGCCATTTTGAGGTAAGCGGTCAACAACTCCTGACTCGGAACCACCGGATCATTGGCAAGCAGTGAGGACAGCAGAACGAGTTTTTCATTGAGCGTCATACCGTTTACCTCCTTTCTTACGCTTTAGTAGTCTTCCTGCCACGTTTGGGCTGGGGAGCTGGCTGTTCCTCCTCATCAGGCTTCTTTTCGAGCACCGGAATCACAGGTTCCTGAAGCTCGTCTTCCTCGATGAGACCTACAACCAGTCCAAATGGTGTAAGTTTTTCAGCCATACTTCCTCCAATTACAGGGCAGTAGCGCCACGATGCAGATAGATGCCCTTCTTCTTGTTGTCATAGACAAAAGCATCATAGTAGGCGCGATAGTCAAACTTCCAAGCATCCGCAGTCTGGAGCACATCGGGCCCAAAGATACGGGGCAGGACATGCTTCATGACCTTAGTAACAGCGCTGGGATGTACGATCATGAAGTTGATCGGATAACCCGTGGAAGCAGTGCCAACATAGCCGCCACCAGTCTGGTCTGTCGGAGAACTGGTCGTGCCATCATACATAGTGATGGCAGTATAGAAACGATTCTGAGGAACACGGACAACACGCATATCGTCGAACATTTCGATCCGACCATTGACGTTATTTTCAGTGTTGAAGATCATCTTCTCCACCTTAGCGCGGAGGCCAGCATAAGCGGTCTCGCTGATGAACAGAATACGGCCCTCCTGCGGGACTTCGTTTTCGTTCATGCTACGCTCGGCTTCTTCGACCAGCGCGGGAACGTTGGTCGTGCCAACAGTGATGTCAGCGGGAGAAGCCGCCGTATCGATGCCATCAACACCAGCAAACTTAGCGAAGGTGTAGGCGTCGATTTCGGGAACCACTTTGGTGCGAATGAACTCACCAGCCAGAGTACCGAAAGCCATATCCAACGTCTCTTCGTTCAATGTGTTACCGTAGGAGCTTTTTATCTCCTACTTCTCATAGTTTCCTATGAGTTCAGCATACCTTATCATCCTCAGAAGTAGGATGTCGGACACTCGTGGGGACGTTATATTCTGTAATTTACAGTTTCAGTCCCTATGCGTTGCGTGTGGTTAGGACGTTACTCCCAACCTTCCACTCTGATTAGCATATTCGATGAATTGTTCCTTGGTGTTCCAACCTTGTCCATACTGCTTGTGAAACGCCTTATGGCATTCAGCACAGAGAGTAACACCATTATCTGGATTGCATCTGTTTTCAACGTCCCAATTATAAGAATTGAGATGATGTACTGCCAAACTTGAAGTGTGTTTGCCACAAATTACACATTTGTAATCATCTCGTCCTAAAACTGCTTTGAGAAAACTTCTGCGTTCAGGAACTTTTCGTGTCTGTTGTCTGTCTTCGTCTGTGACCCACGGATCGATATTGACTCTGCGTTTCACTTCATTAGCGCATTCTTTCGAGCATGTTGGGTTTGGCCTGATGCTCAACCTGTTATCGCTTCTAAGAATCTCTTTTCCACAGACAACACATTTGACGGTATGTCTTTTGACCTTTAAGATCGTCTGACATTCTCTGGAGCACACCGGATGTTCAGCACGTTTTATCAACGCTGGTTTCCGATTAAACTCCTTCCCACAAATGTAGCAGACACATTTCATCGAACTTAGCCTTCCAGTTTTCTTGTCCGATTTTCACTCATCAATTACTTGGTGAGGGGACAACGTTCGCCATTAAGCGGCGATTCTATCCATACGATCGACGATGAAAGAACGACCACGGTCTTTGGTCAACTGAAGCTGTTCCCACGTACCAGTTACGGAACCAGCAACGAAACCAGTGTTGCGGTTGTAGTTGCCGAGGCCATCCATGCTGGTCTTGAAGACCTTAACAGTGTTAGCGCCCGTAAAATCGACCTGAGTCGCATCCAGAATGGCGGTTTTGCTGTTATACTTGTAAACTTCGTCCAGAAGAGGCAGATACTTCTGGGCAAGTGCGATAGAATTAGGCATTTGTGTAACCTCCTCTTATCCGAGGCCGAAATACTTTCTAAGTTTCTCCCTTTCGGCCTTTTCTTTTAATTCATCAGTGATAGTATCACCACTCGGCGGTACAGGCACATCCTTCAGAATCTGCTGACGAAGGGCCTTTTCCGCAGTAACTTTATGTTTTCCCATAATGCTGAATACCTCATCGGTATCACCATCAGTAAGTGCCACTGCCGCTTCAGTGGCGAGAGCGTCATCATAACCCTGTGCAAGGAACGACGCCTTGTGAGAGGAAATCGTTTTCTCACGCCGTAGGGTCTTTAGCTCGGCTTCAATGGCTTCTTCGTGGGCCGCACGATCCGCTTCACGAGCCTCTTCCTCTGTCATCCGAGACTTTAACTGCTTCTTGGCAGTAGCCAATTCAGACGCCAGACTATCAAACTGTGTCTTTTTAACATACCCTTTCAGGTCTACCGGGGCGGGTTCAGGCGCTTTGGGTTCATAGCTGTCCAGCAAAGCTAATTTCTCCTCAGCAGTCATATCTTCCTTATACCCCTCGACTGTGCTCCAATCAAAAGCCATAAATACCTCCTGCGTTTGATGACGCTGTTCTCTCAGCGAGTTCTTAATCGCGTTTTTGCGACTTCTCTGTCGTTTGCGTTTGGTGAAGCGGTTCTCTCCGCTATTTCAAGGGCCTAAGCCCGTTTGAAATCAGGTCTCATCAGCGACTGTACCGAACTCAGTCCAAGTACCGTCGTTAGACAAGCACCACCAGTGCTGACCGTCTGCCGTGTATGCCATACTACCCGGGAACGCATCGGCGGGGGCGTCTGCACAATCCGCTTCAGCGTCTACCAGAAGGGAATACAGGTTCTTAACCTGAAAACCGCCGTTGGTAGTATCTGGAACCATACGCGACTCGGCTTCAGTGATTGTAAGTGCCATGTCGATTAGCTCCTTTCGTTCGTCGGAGTGTAATAGCACCGACAATATGGGTGTTTAGCAGGGAGACGGTCAAGCTCGTAAACTTGTCCGTCCCTCTCACGACAGACCCGACAGACTTTGGAATCCTGTTGGGTATTCCACCGCACTCGATCCACCCCGGCGTCCCGGAATGCCTCGTTTCGTGCTTCGTCTGTCATGGTGTCTGCCATTTCGAGGATTTGCCTTTCCAGCAAATCACGAGCCCTTTTCAGGGCCTGACGAGCTCTCTGGGTGTTGGCTACTCTAACAGCATCGCTTGATTGAGCCACGCTCATCATAGCTTCCTTCAATCGGTCACGTTTCCTGATCCACTCTTTGCTATACTGGTACTCCATTTTAGGATCGTACCCATCCAGAATCTTGGCTACATACAAGTAGTCCAAGTCCCGCTCGGGTTCTTCTCCGGGGAAAAGCTCGTCCCAAGCGTCCCGGTATGACCGTTTAGCAATCTCAAGGTAACGCCCGTTGAGGAACTGATAGAGAGCGCTGTAGAGTTTATCCACGGCGGTAGTGACTGAGATAACGTTCAGGCTATCCCAAGCCGCCCTCAGACTGTGGTTCTGAAACTCAGCACCGACTCGCCTGAAAATCCGTTTCAATTCTCTGTCAGCATGACGGTAAATTGCCGTCTCACTCATTCAGATCGCCGTCCTCGTCCTCTGTGGGTACAGGCTCTGCACTGATGTCCACAAAGTCCCATTTCTTGAGGAACGGAATGCTCCGCTGGTACACGTCCAAAGGATCGTTGAAGAGGCCGCAAGTCGCAATGGCGATCTCGGGGTGTAACCCGGCCTGTAACATCGCCTGTAGCGCCTGACTCTTGCTCTGAAGATTATCGTGCTGACGTCGTGTGAATTTGCACTCCACCTCACTCAGCTTCAGGTCGAAGTCTCGCCTCATCGTAGATACAATCGACAGTACCTGACGCAGGAACAGTTTCTCAGCCCGTTTGAAGAGCAGTTCAGTATCTCTGGCCCGGGCCTCACACTGGCTCCATCCATCACGGAGGAACACGGCCTGACCCGTATCTGAGGTGCTCCGACCACCTTTAGTAGTGGTAGGCATCCCGCAGATAGTGAGTACCTGTTCGTACAGGTAATCCACCAACTCCTGAATCTGACTCTGGTTGAGTTCCTGAGAAACCAGAGTTACGTCGCTATCAAGCCCGTCTGCGTTCTTAATGAAGATCGCACCAAGCTCACCAATCTTCTTGACATCATCCGACTCGATATCGCAATTCTTGAATTTCAAGAACGCCTGTACAAACTGCTCCAGACCATCAAGTCTGTTCGACTCAATCCTGTTCATGGCATCGAGCAGGGGAATAGCGGGTTCAAACGCTCCCATGCAAGCCATGTTCAGCCTGTACTCAAAGATCGGGATGTCATCGAGACCGTGGGGCCTCCAGACCAGAATGGCTCCCTCTTTGACTTCAAAATAGTGTGTACGTGTGTAGCCACAGTAGTACACCTCGAAGTCAAACGGTTTGCCGCTCCTCGCCCGGAAGACTACCCTACAGCCCATAACCCTGTGATGACCAAATCCTGAGTTATAAACCACAAAAGTGGTTCGTGGATCAAGGGTGTCGATCTCGAAAGGAGCTTCATCCCCTTCTGCCACGCCCGGATATCGGTCAGGCAGTACCATACGATAGCCAACACCACATACCGCCATCCACATAGAAAGGTCTTTGTCGTGGCTTGCTTTGTCCTCACTGAACATAAAATCGTTCAGGAGAGTGATCTGATCCGACGCCTCCGGTCTGTCGCCCCTCCGGGTATAGGTCACGGGTTCACCGAGGAAATACCCAGAAGTAAACTGCGCGATCTCAGCGGCGTGGTTCTCAACCACCTTGTTACAAATCTCAGGCCTGACGTTCTTCTTCCTAAACAGGATGGGCTGTTCGCCCCGCATGTACCGCCAGAGATAATCGATTTCTGCGGCGTTGAACTCGTAGATACTAATTGCTTGAGTCAGCACCTCTAACAGATTGCCCCTCGTTATCTCTTCGACAGGAGTTACAATCTCTCGACGTCCAAACAACAGCAAATCAATGTTATCTTTCTTCGCATCTTCGCCCAAGTCGATTACCTCCTTCCACAAGAAATAAAAAAATACGCTTAATGCTTTTACGACATTAAGCGCATTAAAGAGGTGCGTCCACCTCCACGCTCGTATTATACCATACACAATATATAGAGTCAAGGGGTCTAACTACAATATATTGTATTAAAACGGCCTCTGCCTGATTTCAACATGGCCCAGCGTCACCCCGGAAACAAACTCAGCCAACTGAGCCAGCGCATCGACGGTATCGTCGTGCTTATTCCTGCCTGACATGGTGTAGCCGCAGATCATGTTCATAGCTGTCCGGTACTCCCGGCTGTAGCGGCTCTCGTCCTTAAACAGGAAATGGTCTTTGACATAGGGCGACCACATGATGATCTTGGTCTCTTTGTTAGCTGTAGAAAACTTGGTAGTAATCTTCGTAATGCCGCCCTTCTCTATCACCTTCTCCTGTACCGTCTTAGCCACCCTGCCGCCAGCACTGTTGCTTTCAAACCGAGAAACTTGAACTCTATGCTTTAAGAGGGTTTCCACCAACCTCTCATCCACCACGTCAGGATTGCCGTTGTCACACAGGATTTCTTCTATATAATATTGATCTCCGTACTTGTAAGCAATCGGCATAACGCAGTAGTCAGCACCACGGTCTTTCGTGTCGCAAACGCTCAGGATAGCATCTGGCTCCTTATCTGGAAGATCGAAGTACCGCTGGAACTCTTCAGGATGATAGAGGAGGCCCTCCCTCTCAATAGGCTGGTTCATATACAGCGCCCGCCAGCTAACATCGTCCATGATGTTCCTCTGCTCAAGATAGGTCTTAGTGGTAAAACCAACACCATACATATAATCAAAATTACTCTCGTTGTCCCCATTCAGCGCCGGGATCGCGATGAATCTGGCCCGGGGATTCCCGTCATACTCCCTCTCCAGCCGCCCGATCACATCATGGACAGACCAACGGGTCGCTATGTGCAGTTCCTTACAGTGGTCTCCGATCTTACGCTGTCTCAGGTCTGTGGTGTATACCTCCCAGAGCTTATCCAGACGATCTTTGGACAGCGCCACCTCGATACCGGACACGAGGTCATCACAGTACAGCAGTGTGGCGGCACGATACAGACCAGCGTTTCCGGTTCCTATGGACGTAAACTCCAGCGTCTCGAACCTCTTCCTGCGGCCTATATCAATACGGCAGTCTTTAGCGTTCGTGCCAGATACGCCTATACCAGCAAACACCTCGTGCCACAGATACTCCCCGTGAGGATCGAGCAAACGCAGACACTCGTCGTAGACGCCCCGGATAAAGGAATTGCTGTGGGAGCCAGTCAGGATGGGCTGTTCTGGATACCTACCAGCCAACCACGTCAGGAAGAATATAGCCAACGTGGTCTTACCCACGCCCGGAGGAAGACTGATAGCCAGCAGATCGAGCTCATCGTCAGCAAGGGCCTGTAGTGAATCTACAATGGGTTTCAGTTGTTTGCGGCGGGGGAGATAGAACCTCTTCTTAGGCTCCCGCTCCCACTCCATATATTGGATATAACTATCGAAATCCTCCTGAGCCACGCTCAGAAGCCCGCCCTTCTCGAGATTGAGAGCTTCTTGGGCATCAGTAATACGATCCTGCTCCAGCAGGGTCAAAGCCAGAGTATGCAAATCCTGCACACATTGTAGCTTATCCTGCTTCGTCCCCATGTTCTGGGCAGTCTCCAGATAGGCCTGATAGTGTGACAGATTCGGCTCCTCGTTCTGGATGAGGTTTTTGATTTGTTCTAATAGTGTCATGCAGTGTTCCTCCTATATAAAAAGCGGACAGCTTTAATCGCTATCCGCGCCTGACTTTAATTTTCGTTCACAACCCATCTTGCGCTGTACGTGAACGCCTCTCGCCACTTCCGGGGGACTGTCGAATCAGTTACGTACTCGTAACCATGTTCGTCCTCCCTGATCCTCATTCGCCACTGACTGTGTACATCGTTCTCCACCCACAGCGTCTTCTCGGTGCGTTTCAGCACTTTGATGTTGCTGATACCGCAGTCATTGCACTCATACTCCTTACCTACTTCAAACGACATCATAATGAACACCTCCTTTTTTATTTTTCGAGAATTTTCCGAGTCAGGTTGTACCACGAGCTCTTACTAATGTTCAACCGCTCACAGCACTGTAGCACCGTCATCTCCCGGGCCTGAATACGCCTCATATAATCTATGACCTCAGACCGGGAAATCTTGAGCGGCTTTCGGCCCTCCCTCCAAGCAGGATTCGTTGCCCTAGCAGTAGCCTTACCAGTCTGTGTACGCTCGACGATCATGTCCCTCTCGAACTCAGCGAACGCAAACATGATAGTTACCATCAGCTTGCCCATCGGCGTGTTGTCCGCTTTACCCATGTTCAGGATATGTACTGATATCTGGTTATTGAGCAGGGCCTGAATCTGATGGGCTCCATCAGCCGCTGTTCTGGCGAACCTGTCCAGCTTGGTTACTACCAGTGTATCACCCGGCTTCAGTGTCTTCATCAGCTTACTGAACTGCGGCCTGTCCATCTTAGTTCCAGTATAACTGTCCTGATAGATGTTCGAGGGGGCCACACCCGCTTCGCGGAGTTTCTGCACCTGATCTTCCAGTGAGTTACCGTACCGTTCCTGATTCTTGGACGATACTCGAGCGTATCCGTAGATCATTTTGTCATCCTCAATAAGTAGTAAATGATAGCGAATGGAATTATGATGATAGCGATCAGAGTAACCATTAGATATCGATCACCCACTCTCCCTTGTCCTTGAGGTTACTCCTAATGATGAGTTTGCAATCTAGCTCGTTTAAAAACTTCACGAGTGTGTCAACTCTCATGTCGTTTTTAGCTGATGCCTTGAGACGTTCTGTGATTGCTGACTGGGTGGAGTAACCAAGCTTCTGAGCTAGATAAGCCTTAGTGATTTGGCGTTCTTCGATGATTTCGTTGATAGCGGTTTTAGCGTTCATTTTCTCACCTCCGAGGAGAGTATAACACATTCATGATTTCGTGTCAACACGTTTTCGTGAATTTTTTGAACTTTTTATTTTTCGCGGATATTTGAGTACCTCCTCCCGGGCCGCCCGGGCGGCCCGGGCGATCCCCCACGGGGCCACCACGAGCCCCGGCCCAGCGACGGCGACCGAGCCCGCCCGCCCCGGAACCACTCGTCTTTTGCATTTAAACGGCCCTAGAAACGCCTCGAGGCCCTCGCTGGTATAAAATACCAGCCCAGCAGAGGAAACGCGCCACGGCCCCAAAATGGCCTTAAAACGCAAAAGGCCCCGCCCGCCCGGATCAGCAGAGGAGAAGCCCCGGCCCGGAACCACTCGTCTTTTGCATTTAAACGGCCCTAGACACGAGCCGCGACGGATTGCCTATATACACCACGAGCTCGGCAGGAGAAGCCCAGCAGAGGCCCGGAAAACAGCAACAGAAAAACCCGCCCTCGAGGGCGGGCCTGATGTTACTTTGTGAGCTTCAGTAATTCAGCTATGACACAGATCGGAAAAATCAGAATACAGATCAGAAATACCATTTTTGCACCTCCTCAGCACTGCCCGAGGAAATCGCGGCGAATTTCAGAAATCCGGGCCAGTTTTTCCTCATAAGAGGCCTCTCTATCTTCCCATACTTGGCGAGCTATGTATTCATACGTTGCCAGATTCCGAGGAGCCCGCCCGGGCATATTCCGATATCCTGTACAGATCGTAAAGCCGCCAACCTCATATACGTCATAATTCCAGCCGTATACGCCCGCAGTATATGCGACCGGGGCCAGTCCTGTTAGAATATACTGAGCGCCGCAGTAGCCTATTGCCAGCAGTTTTAGAGGGTTTGAGCCCGCAACAATAGCCTTTCGAGTAGTCTTGAATTTCATGATTTTAACCTCCCTTAAAACTTAGCTAATGATTTGATCTCATTGATCCAATTACGCTCGAGCCTCTTATAGTAGGCCCGGATTTTACGATCATTTTTCCAACGCTTATACAACAATTTTAGCATTTCATTTCCTCCTTCATTAGCTCGTGAATTCCGAAAAACGTTCATGTTTTCGTGAATTGCTGGAGGCCCTCAGAGGGCCATAATTCACGTTTTAGTGAAGGCCTCCAGCAGTGCATTAACTTTTGAGTTTTTGCACTCTCAGTGCAATCTAAAGGCTATTACATCGCCCTCCTGAGCCGCCCAGCAACCGACGCCACGAGCCGCACAGTTAAAACAATTGCCGCCGCATACTTTCCAGCCCTCAGCAGGAGCCCCGTTCCGAGGAAAAACGTTCGTTTCTGGCATATTGTACGGATTAGCTGGTGTTAAACCGATCCAACCGGAATACATGATATGCAGATTGGAAGGGAGAACGTTTCCTAGACTGAGGAAATCATTCACGACGTCCCATTTTTTAGTGAACGCTAGAAACTCGGTTCCGGGGAGACGTTTCGCAACTGCTACCATATGATGAAAGTATGCAGGATTAAGAATATCGCCTGATACGTGGAAGCGGAAATACTTTACTTTCGCGGCGGCTCTTTCGACGCCCTCCCAGTAGACCAACGGTTTATAGATCGCAAGGGCCGTATTATAAGCCCATGATTTCATACGGGAGGGCCGTAAAAGTGCCAGTTTCGCGGCATAGCATTTTTCGCCGCAAGTTTTAGAGCAGACATCCGGGCAACCGCCCACAAAGGGCAGGAGGGAAACGCTGGCAACTTTACCCATTTTAGAATTGGAATTGCTGATCTTTACAGTAGGTTTTTCCTCATTCTTTACAATCTGCTTAGCTTCATTGAGTGCTTCCATGAGTTTACGAACGTTTTCATTAGTGTAATAAGACATTGTTCTATCTCCTTTCATTTCTTGACCGGGCGAATTCTGATAACATCTTTAGGATCAATCACCATATAACCGTTTTCGTCATTGTAAGCTAAGATCATTCCATTCGGAGGGAACTCGATTTCCTCAACAATAAGCCTAGTAAGATCATTCAGATAAATTACCATTCTTTTTCTCCTTTCATTTTTGAGGCCTTCAGGCCTTATTTCACGAGCTTTCAATTACTCCTTTCCGGGCCTCGTGGGCTCCTTTCGTGATATATAATAACATTCATGAATTCGTGATGCAAGTAAAAAATTCATGTTTTCGTGAATAATTCGGGAAATCCTAGGAAAAACTTTTTTTTAAAAACTATAATGTTCGGCTCTGGACACGAACAATAAACAGGCAACATATAAAATATAATTCGGAAAAATAAACGATCTCGGCACGAAAGCAAAAATACATTCCTTCATTATATAGTGAAATCAGAGGAGGAGCCCCGGCCCAGATCGGCCCAGAGGAGGAGCCCCGGCCCAGATCGGCCCAGAGGAGGAGCCCCGGCCCAGATCGGCCCAGAGGAGGAGCCCCGGCCCAGATCG